>Ga0265798_10008671_pt1 | contig 12896 bp, 10 predicted proteins | sample P3T30metagenome_FD_192430 | JGI IMG/M metagenome (GOLD analysis project Ga0265798, IMG submission 192430) | Plant litter microbial communities from East Loma Ridge, Irvine, California - P3 T30 | ecosystem: Environmental > Terrestrial > Plant litter > Unclassified | place: USA: California...
GAGCGCCACGCAAGAGCGGCGGCGAAGGCGATGTCGGCGGCGCCGTGCGCGGCCCGGACCCTGACGATGGCCTGACCGCCGAAGACCGGGCCCGCGACGCTGCCTACGCGGCGCACGAAGAAGCCAAGTACCGGGCGATGCGCGGCAAATGATCGCCTATATCGGCATCGGTGCAAACCTGGGCGATGCGCGTGGCAACGTGCTCGATGCCCTCGCGCGCCTGGCACGCATAGACGGCGGCATGCTGGTGCACACGTCCAGCATGTACCGCACTGCCCCGATCGACTCGAGCGGCGACGATTACATCAATGCCGTGGCCTGCCTGGATACGTCGCTTGGCGCGCACGACCTGCTGGCGGCGCTGCAAGCGATCGAACAGGCCCATGGCCGCGAGCGCCCGTACCACAACGCACCGCGCACGCTCGACCTCGACCTGCTGCTGTACGGTGACGAGACGATCGCCACCGATACCTTGACCGTGCCGCATCCACGCATGCACGAACGCGCATTCGTGATCGCGCCGCTGCTGGAAATCGCGCCGGACATCGTCATTCCGGGCCACGGCGCTGCGCGCGACTTCGCGCAACTGGTGGCTGGCCAGACGATCGCCAAACTCGACTGACACCCGGGCGTCAGTCGCAGCGTGCCGGTCGTGGCCTTGACGCCACGGCGCCCACTTTAACGAAGTACCAGGAGCTTTTGTGACGCTGCTGCATACGCTGACCCATCCCGGCGTCTCGCTCGAAGGCGCCATCCTTGAACGGCAGGCCGTGCGCGCCATCATCCTGCGCGGCCGCGACATTTTGCTGCTGTATACCCGCCGTTACGATGACTACAGCTTTCCGGGCGGCGGGCTGGATGCGGGCGAAGACCCGATCGACGGCCTGCGCCGCGAACTGCGGGAAGAAACGGGTGCTGCCAACGTCACCATCGAGGGTTATATCGGTTATCTCGACGAACATCGCCCGCCGCTGAAAAGTGGCTACGACGTGCTGTTCATGCGCTCGCACTTCTATCGCTGCCACGTTGACGGCGAATTGGGCGCGACCTCGCCCGAAGCGTATGAGGTGGCCAACGGCATGGTGCCGCGCTGGATCGATATCGACGCCGCCATCGAACACAACGAGCGGATACTCGGTATCGAGCCAGCGCACATGGGGCTGTCGATCGCGCGTGAAACGTGGATGCTCAGGTACGCGCTGGTCATGCTGGCTGCAGGTGCTGCTGTGGGCGGACAATAAGTTCGACACAAGCCCTGCTATGAGGCGAACGATGTCGACATGCTGGGCACGCAAGAAAGTTTGATACAAACGCAAGTCGGAGCTCCGCAAATCTCAGGTTTGCAACAACACAACCTGCTGGTTCCCTCACCCTATTCGACCGGCCGCTTTCGACCCAAAGCAATGGGATGGACTCCTCCTCCCCCTGAGGGCACGTTAGTGCCAAACTGGAGTTTCCACAAAACCGGTTCGGAAAGAAGGAGTCCGCCATGAAGCTTATCCGCGTTGGAGTCGATTTGGCAAAGAATGTCTTTCAACTGCACGGCGTAGACCGCTCGGAAAAGACGGTCTGGCGGCGCAAGCTGGTCCGTGGTGATTGGATCAAGGAACTGCTCGAAAGGATTGAGCCGGGTTGCGAGATCGGGATGGAAGCATGTAGCGGCGCACACCACTGGGCGAGGATGCTGCAGGCAAAGGGATATACGGTGAAATTAATCGCTCCGCAGTTCGTTAAGCCCTACGTCAAGAGCAACAAGAACGACGCAAACGATGCAGAAGCGATCTGTGAGGCGATGAGTCGGCCGAGCATGCGTTTCGTGGCCATCAAAACCGTCGAGCAGCAAGATATCCAGGCCGTACACCGGGTGCGCTCAGGTTTGATGGATCAGCGCAAGGCCAAGGCAAACCAGCTGCGCGGCTTAGCGTCTGAATATGGGTTGGTGGCGCCGAAAGAACTGCTTCACCTGAGGTCAGCGATCCCGCGCTGGCTTGAGGATCAGGAAAATGGTTTGACCGAGCGTTTTCGCCGGCTTTTGCATGGTTTGTGGCGAGATCTGAAGGCACTCGATGAACGAGTTGAAGAACTCGACCGGGAGATTGGACAGATTGCTCGGCAAGACCCGGTCGCTATACGCCTGCAGCAAGTACGTGGTATCGGGCCGCTGACCGCAACGGCTCTGCTGGCTACAGTAGGTGACGCCACCCAATTTGCTAGCGGGCGCGAGATGGCTGCTTCGTTTGGGCTCACGCCCAAACAAAACAGCTCAGGAGGAAAAGAGCGATTGCTCGGCATTAGCAAGCGCGGCGACGCATACCTGCGCAGTTTGCTCGTGCATGGAGCCCGAGCGGTCATCCGAACCGCACAAGCGAAGACGGATCGATTGAGCATATGGGTAATCCGCATTGCCACGACACGGCACCCGAATATCGCCGCAGTGGCGTTAGCGAATAAGACCGCGCGCATCGCCTGGGCAATGCTGACCAAAGGGACCGATTACCGATCTCAAGCCGCGTAAGCATAGCTTTAGAACTACTGAAGTAGTATCCGAACCACGATTGCATGACAAGCCGCATGATGGCCAACAGGTCGAACCGGCGCTGATGAAACCCGATAATGTCTGAGGCCTTCGAGCCCGTCAAAGCGATAGGGAGTCAGCGCGCGAATAGCCCATCAGGGTCCAGCGCCTGAAGCAGGTGCAGCAGTACGAGACCGGATATACGTGAGCAGTCGTACCTCACGGCCTGAAAACGGATTGCTTGCAAACGAGGAGGAGTCCATATACGGACATCCGACGGACACCCATTCATGGAGGCGTCTTGAAAATACGTGCCATGGCTGTCGATTCCGGGACATAGCAGCCATTGCTAGTGCTGTGTCCCGTCAATTACCCGCTGCGCTATCAAGGCGAAGGTGGCGTCCGCATTCAGGTCGGACAGATCGATTTCGATCGCCGGCACGCCAAGTAGTGCCAGCTTCGCGCGCTTGGCCTCGTCGACTCGGTGCCGGAAATACATCTCCACGAACAGGCGGCGCCCGCGCCGATAGCCGGTAACGTCGAGCCGGACATCCCTCATCGACTTCGGCCGCGGCTTCATCGAACCAGATTCGGCGTACCGGCGACAGCACGTCGTTTTCCCGCAGCACCTAGCCGTTAATGGTTCCTGCGTGTAGGTCGAACCGTACCTCCGGAACCGCTAGTCCCAGCTCCTCGGGCAGGACCCGCTTCGCGGCAGCGTCGATCGCGCTTTCATTGCAGTGCGAACCGGGCTACACGTTGCGGTGGCTGAAATGCCAGCGCATGACCGTTCCCTGCCTGCCCACCATCGCTCGCGGCAGCCAGGGCACACACACCGCATTCGAGACCTGCGGGTGCCTGGTCCGGTCCGACGATCCTACCGGCACGCAGACCGAAAGCAGTGGTGGGGTGCTCATGGCGTACAGGCGGACGCGCTGGCGTGATCGCGCGCGTGCGGCTGGCGCACGCCGCCTACGGCAGGGGCCTTACCCAACCGGCTCGGGAGACAGGAACGCCGCCTGCCCTTCCAGGTCGCGGATCGACGCCTGCAGCCGGCGGTCAAGTTCTTCGCCGATCGCCTTTTCCCGCGTCAGGTGGTCCGCATTGAACAGATCTGCCTTGTCAAGCACGTACACGGCGAAACCGGTGCAGACGGCCGTGACGACGGCGGCGATCGCGGCCCCCGCGGCGTCGGCAACAAATGGCAGGCCGATGGCCAATAGTTGCTTGCTAATGACCTCTTCCAGCGCGATGCCGGCGGCCACCCCGACCGCGCCTACCAGCACCTTCGATGCTTCATGTAGCGCCTGACGCTTGGTCATGCCGTTGGGGCGGCTAACGAGCAGCCGCACGGCGCGCAGCAGCGACATGATGCCTTCGCGAATGATTCGCACCAGGCGGCGCCCGGTTGTCACCAGGGTGTTGATCAGGGTCGTCACGATGCTCGACAGCAGTCCGGACAGGAAGCCGTCGCGCAGGCCGGTCAGCATGTGTTTCCACTTTCCGGTAACGCGCTTGGCGATCCTTTGCATCCGGATCCCCGCCTCCTTTGCAAACGACTCGTGCTGACGCCCCTCGCGGTACAGGTCTCGCACCTCGTCCATGAGGGCGCCGAGGAACTCGGTCAGGGCGATACCCAGCGCCTGCTGCAGCCCCATCTTCGCGCCTTCGCCGGCAGCGGAGACGGCTGCGGCCTTAGCGAATTTGGTGCTCGTGTAGTAGGTCTTGTTGACCTTGTCCGTGATCGCGGCCTCGGCCTGCTTCTCCTTGTCGGCCAGCAGCTTGGGATCGATCGCGTCCTGTACCTTCAGCTTCTTGTATTCCTTGCGCTCCTTGTCGGTCCACTCGTCCTTGCGTGCCTCCAGTTCCGCCAGCCGTGCCTTGCGCTGAGGCGCCTGGCGCACCAGCCGCTGGGCCACCTGTGCAGCGCGGTGCTCCTTCTTCGCGGAGTTGCCCGACAGCGCAGTCGGCGCAAGGTTCTCGGGTATGTTCGCCAGGTCGCCGGTTTCAAGGCCGGCAAGAACCCGCCCGGCATCATCATGCACGTTCTTGCCAGCGATGACATGGTCCTGGCTGGGTTTGAGCTGGTCGTCGTGGCGATCGGCAGCAGTGAACGGCTTACCGGTGTATGCGTCGGTCAGGGTGCCGGTCTTCGCCTGTTCCTTCATTTCCGCACCGGCCTTGATGTACTCACTATGGCCGCGCACGGCCCCTTTGTCATAAGCGCCGCGCTGCTCGTAGTTTGCACTCTCCTTTTCGCTGGCGTAAATCCCATTACGGGCGTTATTGACAGTATCGACGTTGCCGCCGTCGCGGTCCATCAGGCTGACCAGCTTCCCTACGCCGAATGCGCCTGCGACCGACTGCAAGGCGCTTGCGCGCATGTCCCTCGCCATCGATTCGAAGCGCTTGGCGTGATAGGCGGTATGCAGGTCGAACAGCAAGGCCTTGGCGTGAACGTCGAGATCGGTACCGGTGTGTGGGGTGTGGAAGCGTTCGGCTGCGCGCGGCGCGTTGAGGTACGCCAGATCGGCTGCCGTGAGCTGTAAGCTGTCAACGACCTCGGGTGGCGGCAAGAGCACCAGCTTCGGCTGCGCGCCCACCTGCAGCAGGGCGCGGCGGCGGCGTTCGAACCGTTCGACGGATCCGTCCATCGCGGTCTCCTTACGCAGCACGCAATTGGGACCAGATCCCCCGCAGGCGATGTTTGTCGTCCGCGTCAACAAGCATGGCGGCGACATCGACCATCTGTGCAAACAACGCGTGCGCGTCGGGTGCAACCTTGTGCGCGCGGGCGAACGTCCCGGCCAGCGTGGGGCAGCTGGCCTCGACCTGGGCTATATCGTCGAGCATCGCAGCCGGCAAGTGGGAATGCGCGCTGCCGAAGACGAACTCCTTGAGGTCCTGGCGGTAACGCGGGTCGGTCGCCCGGCAGTGCGAGAGCGAGGCAAGACCAATGCCGTACATGGCCAGCGTGAGGTCGTCGAACCCGTTTTGCTGCTGGGTATGAAGCGTATGCAGGTTGACCCGGCTTTTGAGCGCCTCGACGATGCTTGCGTACTCCGCCTTGGCCTCGTTGCGGCCGGCCTCCTTAGCTGCGGCCACCGCTTGCGCCTTGGCCTCCTCCTCATCGTTCAGGTAGGCCCAGCCGGCACCGAGGCCCCCACCGACAAGCGAACCGACGGCCGCCCCGGCGCCGGTGATCACCAGGGCGCTGCCAAACAAGGGCGATAGGGCGATCACGCCGACGCCGGCCAAGCCGCCCAGCAGCACGTTGCCTGCGACGTTCCAGTAGTTTTCTTCGGCCACGGTATCTCCTGTGCTATTGCTTTTCGTTGTGATCAGTATAGCTTGTCTGGCAATTTTTTCCAGACAAGCTAGCTTATTCTGCGGGGCAAATCCAGACGGGGCGCGGTACTAGGCCGCGCGCAGGTAGTGCATCAGATCGAGCTGCAACACTGATCACCGCGCAGCTACATATCCGTCGCCGGCCGTGACCATAGGTTAGGCCTTGCAGCCAAAATCAATACGTGAGACTTAGAGCGCCTAATAAAACCCTGTAGTTGCTCATCAGGCAACAGCCGAGTACACTGAACAGTGGCGACCGTTCGGTATCGGACAGGAGCGGTCATTCATCTTCCAGGACATGTGCTGGTGCGATCAGGCACTTGGGAATAGGCGATGTTCGGCTCTGCCTGGCGCAGCTACTCGGACCAATGGAGCGCAACGATCCGCATCACATTTTCTTTCCTAATCAGTCTTGGGCTTGCTACATGAGGCATTTGCTGTCGTCGTTCTTCAGTTTCATTCGCCGTTATGTCCTGCTGTTCATCGGGATTGTGCTCATGCTTGTATGCGGAGGGTGGGTTCATGACGAGTGGCGGCAAGTGCGCAGCTTTATTGACGACTTGCCGTTGCTTGAGCGCGCGGAGAGAAACGTGAACCTGTACAAGTCGACGTTGAGCCCTACGATTGTTCTTGAAGCGCAGCGACTGGCGGCGTTGCCGCTGCGCCGTTTGGACGCGGAGATTCGGTCTCTTGACAGTGTCATCCTGCGTCTTGAGCAGACGCAAGATGACTTGTCCATCGGATCGGTTCTCCGCAGTGGCGTGGACGCACTGCCTGCGCGGCTGGAGCGAGCAGCGCTCCATGGAATTGAACTCGATTTGCGGTGCCAGGAACGTGCTTATCTTGCCGCATCGCGCGCTCGTCTCGATGTCGTATTCCACCGCGAGAAGGCTATACGCAATCTTGAAAATCTCCGTCTCGCTTATCTACACGCGTTCGCAGAGCAAGACGAAGCAAAAAGCAGACTCCGGCGCTCCCTGGCGGATCGTCGATGGATCGACCGCGTGTACTCTGGCTCGGCAGTCAACATGCTGGTGCGTGAACGTGAGGCCGCGGTTTTCACTCTAAAAACACGGGCCGATGCAGCGTTGGCGCGCTTTCGCAAGCAGAAGCAACTGGTCGACCAGTTGCCTCAAGCGCCGGTAATTGAACAGTTGCTAATCGATGAACAACGCTTGATTGCTGCTGCCGCACCGCTCCATCAGCGGGCAGTACGCGCTAGAGCCATCGCTGCGCGCAGTATTGCGTGGCAAGGTTACCAAGCCGTCAAGCCAGTACTTGGTACGGCTGTCGGGTTGCTCGCGGCCTGGTTGGCTGTGCCATTTGCCTTCCGGGCCGTCTTTTACTTTCTGCTGGCACCTCTGGCAGCACGCGCGCGTCCGATTGTCATTGGGAGAAAGCAGGAGGGGGAGGCGTTCCGTTTTGATTCGCCCGACCTAATCGGCGAGGGAGGCCCGCTGATCTCCGCCGTGTCGAAACGAGTCGCTCTCGCGCCCGGAGATGAAGTGCTGATCCGGCCAGCTTATTGCCAGAGCCAGTCCGAGCATGTCGACGTCAGGACAAAAGTACTTTTTGACTGGTCATATTGGCTGCCGAGTATTGCCGCGCATTTATGGATGCTAAATCGATTATCAACACACCGGCCGGCTGACATCGTGATCTCGTCGACTGTTAATGCGCTTGAGGAGGTAGCGTTGCTCGAGATTCCCGCTGGGGCGTCCTTTGTCCTGCAGGTTCGCGGTCTGATCGGCGTGGTTTACTGGCGCGGACGGCGACCCAAGATCCGCAGCCACTGGAAGCTGGGAACGTTGCATGCGTGGCTGACACTTCAACTGCGTTACCTGTCGTTCGAAGGCCCCTGCACTTTGATCGTGAAAGGGTGCCGCGGCGTCCGACTCGAAAATGTCGCGGCCGGGCGTACGATCAGCCAGGACGCGACTCTCGGGTTCAGCGCCAACACCGTCTACTCCACCGTTCGCGCGAAGCCGTTTCTTCCCTACATGCTCGGCAAGCGCGCTCTGCTGAACGACAAATTCGTAGGAGAAAATGCGTATTGCCTTTATGAAGAAATCCCAAGCAGCAGCGGCCCAATTTACCAGAATCGTAACCCGTTGGAAGCCATATTCGATACAGGCCTGAAAGCTTTTGGGATCTGATGCCGCCCCTGAGCACCCCAACGTAGCAAGCAGAGATTATGGTCTTCGCGAGCGATTCCTTGAGCGGCTAGGTCGGGTATGGGTCGACAGCTGCCTGTGGAGACAGTTAGTGGACTTTCCCAGACGAGCAACCTGCTAAGCTGACGCGAACGGCCGAGTTCGGCCAAATCCGGACTGTCGTGAACTGCCGGGGTAGCCTCTTTTTTTTCTAATAGCCAACGCTTCTAAAATATTCATCCAGGTTGAGAAAGAGTTTCGAGCTTTCCTCCGCTCTAAGTCTCCCAAGCTTTTAGCTCCAAAATTGTACCAAATATGCTGCAAACTAGCGCCTTCAGTAATATTGAATAAAGCACTTAATAGTTTCTTTGTGGAATTTCCACTAAGATGACTCACCTATGATGGTGCATTCATACTGGAAAGGGGAAGCAATGGGATTTTTCAAATGCCTGGCATACATGGCTGGCGCCGCCCTCCTGGCGCCGGTGACTGGCGGCGCTTCACTGGCGGTTGCGGTGGGCGCTGCAGGTGCGATTGGCGCTGCGTCGGGCAACGGCAAGAAGGCAGCCTATGAACGGGGAGTTGCGGAGGGCACCAAGGCCGGCGAACTCGTCGCCCAGCAAAAATACGAAGCCAAGATCGCGGCCCTGACCAAGCGCCTGCAGGACTACCAGAATTTCGACAAGAAGCTGGTGGCGCTTTACGCCATCGGCCTTGCGGTGGCGAATGCGGACGGCGAGATATGCGAAGAGGAGCGTGACGAGCTAAACCAGTTCGTGGCCGGCTGCATGGCGGGCCAATTGCCCGCCAAGGTCGTCGAGCGCATCGCCAAGTTGACCGAGAAGCCGCCCACGCTGGCGCAAGCGCTGGGATATGCCAAGCGCGCGACCCTGCCGAAGCGCGATATCGACGACGTCATCGACGTGATGATCCATGCGGACGGCGTCGTCAACACGCATGAGGAGTCATTCATCGCGCGCTGGAAAACTATGTCCCCCATTTACGAAGCCAGCCTAGCTTGAGCCTATGAAGCCATCGCGCACCGAACTGTATCGCCAGCAGAAGACCAAGCTGGAAGCAATGCGGAAAAGCCGTGCCGACGCCGCGCCGTACCGTGTAAACACCGACGTGGAGGGCGGTGCGGACGACACTCCCCTCGCCCACGCCACACTGGCTGCCTTCGATGCGGAAGACTCCGCCGAGACCGCAGCCTGGCAAGCGCCCGTGAACGTGTCGGTGCGCGAGACGGCCAAGCTCGTCGCCAAGCTGCGGACCCGCTGGGACGAGGAGCGGATGAACCTGCTGCTGGGGGATTGCCGCCAATCCGTGCTGCGTGGGATCGCCGGCCCGTTCGGCCTGGGGCGCGTGGTTGCGGCGGCGGACAAGGCAGGCGGCAATGTGACCACCGCGCACAACGCGCGCCAGGACATGTATGCGCGCGAAGAAGACGCTTACCGGCGAGAGGACTACGCGGGCCAGGCCTACAAGGACGCGCGCGGACAATACGCGGATGGGAAGATCATCCCGAATGCGCAAATGATCATCGACGAATACTCGGGCGGGCTGATTGACTACGCGGATGCCGACTGCGACCACATCGTCTCGGCCAAGCAATACCACCAGAGCGGCGGCTTCATGCAGAAGAAGGACCGCAAGGAGGCCTTCGGGGCCGATCCGGAAAATTTTGCGATGACGGCCGGCAGCGCGAACCGCTCCAAGCAGCACAAAGATTTCAAGGACTGGCACGCGAGCGACGCCAGCGATGGCAGCGGCCGCAGCAACAAGGAACGCCACGGCCACGACAACCGCCGCGTCACCCCCGCCATCAATCGCGGCGAGGCGACGGCGGCCAGGCACGCGCCGACCGGCGGCGAGCAGGCCGCGTACTACGGCAAGCGCGCGGCCGCCACGGGCGTGGCCGAGGGGGCGAAGATGGGCTTGCAGCAATCGGTCGGGCTGCTGTTGATGGAATTCCTTACCGCCAGTTTCGACGAAATCATGGACGCCTATAAACGCGGCATCGGCGCCGGCATGGACAAGCCCTCCTTCCTACAAGCGCTGGGCACTTGGCTGGGCCGCGTGGCCAAGCGCGTCGCTGCGAAATGGAAGGACGCCGTGGCCGCCTTCAAGGCCGGCGCCATCAGCGGCTTCCTGAGCAACCTGGTGACCATGCTGGTCAACATGCTGGCCACCACCGGCAAGCGCATGGTGCGCGTGATCCGCGAAGGCGTCATGTCCATCCTGTCCGCGCTGAAGCTCGCCCTTTTCCCGCCCAAGGGCATGACGCGTGCACAAGCAGGTGACGCCGCGCTCAAGCTGCTAGCCACGGGCCTGACCACGTCGCTGGGCATCCTGGCGGAAGACGTTGTCGAAAAGGCGGTGGCCGGGTTCTTTGCAACGCACCTGTCGGTGCTGGCGCCCATCGCCGCGCCGGTGTCCGCCGTACTGGTGGCGACCATGACGGGGATCGCGAGCGCGCTGCTGGTGTACTGGCTGGAGCGGCTTGATTTCTTCGGGGTGCGACAGGAGCGGGAGCACGCGATGGTACTGGAAGAGCTGAACCGTGCGATTGCCGATGGGGAGAAGCGGATGGGCAGGCTGGCCAAGGCGTCGCAGGCTTCGCTCGACGATATCGACTGGGAAGCGGCGGCGGCCTGATTCGAATCGGCCTATTGGAAATGGCAAGCATGGCAGGTGGAAGAGGTGCAGATCGATTGAAGTAGATATTGATGATGACTGATGGAAGATCCTTAGTCGATGGAGGCAATTGTGTCGACTTAGAGGACTAAGAGAACACTCATCTTGTCGTCATCGCGAACCGTCCGCTTTGAGTCGGAACCAGACCTTCGCCAAGAGCTGGTAACAGCTATATTCATTCAGCGTTCGCTCTAAGGCGTGGACGCTCCGCGTCCTTAGTGACAGTTTTTGCAGTTTTTTCCGTTGGTTAAAATCTTTCGGACTTGGGAGTTACGTCGTCGCCAAGTGACGGTTTTCTTGATTCGCTACAACTCTGCTACCGGCCGCAAAATATCCAGCCGAATGTTGTTGATGATCGGTCGGCATGCACCGAGCACGCTAAGGGAACCGATCTATGCGGCCAAGGCGACGTATTCGACGCCGCCTCGCATGCTAGGCAAAAATGTTACGCTAAGTGCTAGTGCCCATACCACACGCCGTTGATTCAATGAGTTTCAGATGCTCGCACCATACCGTTAGTGCTTGCTTCCGCTCGTCGAAATATGTGTGTACGTCATAAATTCCCTCAATTCCGGGAAGCTTATGATTCAAGCACATTTCCGAAATGTGACTAGGCACCCCCAGCGCTCGCATGTGGCTTTTTGCTGTTGAGCGCAAGTCGTGAGGAGTGAACCGGCGAACTTTCGGCTTCTGTTCGATGATCCAAAATTCGATCGCTGCACCAATAGTATTTGGATTTATAGGCCTGTCGCCGCTTGTCGCTGCGTTTTTGTAGTCCCCTCGAACGGGAAGAACATACGATGAACCAGCAGACAGCTTCTTCAACTCAAGTAGCCAAGACTTCACCGGCGCGGTCAGTGGGATTTGGATTCCTGGTCCTGTCTTTGAGGTGGGCACTGTCCAAATGTCCTGTTCAAAATCGAACTGATCCCATTTCGCCGTACGCAGCTCCCCTGACCGCACCGCCGTGCCGAGCAATACCTTAACAGTCAATAAGTTCTCGCGATTCATATCGGCAGTAAAAAGAGTACTCAACTCAGCGGTTGACAGCATAAGGCGGCGCTTGATCGAAGGGCGCTTCCCCAGCAGTGCAGTGAGTTCAACACCGGCACAAGGATTTGCGGAGACTAGTCGTCGCCCAGCTGCGTGCTTGAATAACATCTTGGCTGTGGTCAAAAGCATTCTTGATTCATTCCAAGGTGCGGCAACATGTTCGATTAGTTCCACTATATCCAGTGGCGATATCTTTGATGCGATCAAGGAACCCAACCGATCCTCAACGCGCTTTAAGCTGCGCCCGTACCCCTTCTGCGTACTGTCCCCTAACCCCGTCAGTATCTTCTCGCGATAGTCTTCGATGAGTTGGCGAACCGTCCAATCTTTCATGGCCAGCGCCTTCACCTGGCGCTTATCAGCGGCAGGATCGCCAGCCCTATCAACCTCCGCACGCTTTTCTCTGGAAATTTTACGAGCTTCGGCTAAGCTTATGTCGGGGAAGTTCCCAATAGTCAGTTCTCGTGCACGTCCGCCGGTGCGATAACGTAGAACCCACGCGGCCGTTCCTGCTTTAGACAGCGTGAACGTCAAACCGCCGCCATCAGAACGTGCCAGGGGCAATTTCAATTCGGTAATCACACCGTTGTCAGCATCCCTGATTGACAGTATGCCACCAGCTTTTACTGCCCTCACCCAGTGCTGAAGCTGAAGAGTTTGCAGGCCTTCCGTCTTACCTTTACCACTTCTCATCGTCGTCCTTTTTGGTCGCTAGCTACACACTTAGCTACACATACTAACGACAACACTACTAGACGTCAATGCACCATCCCAGACATTAAATCTATAATAATCAATTAGTTACGTATCGATTAAGCCGACCATAGATGCCCATAGACATCGAAAAAGTAGTATGATGTGATTTTGATGTAGCCATGAACCTGCTGCCCGCGCGCTGGCTTGCAACCTGGGCAGCCCTGAACCTGGCCCCGCCCACCGGCTTGTGCGAGCAATTACTGCGCGCGTGGGACGAACCCCAGCGCCATTACCACACCCAGCAACGCCTCAACGAATGCCTGGCGCTGTTCGACACGCTGCGCGCGCATGCCGAGCAGCCTGCCGACATCGAGCTGGCCCTGTGGTTCCATGACGCCATCTACGACGTGCAGGGCCACGATAACGAAGCACGC
>Ga0265798_10008674_pt1 | contig 12894 bp, 8 predicted proteins | sample P3T30metagenome_FD_192430 | JGI IMG/M metagenome (GOLD analysis project Ga0265798, IMG submission 192430) | Plant litter microbial communities from East Loma Ridge, Irvine, California - P3 T30 | ecosystem: Environmental > Terrestrial > Plant litter > Unclassified | place: USA: California...
ATAGCCAAAGAGAATGCCCGCCTGCAAACCGAACCGGTACAACTGCTGCCTCAAAAAGGCTATGGTGAGGTAAGCTGGAAAGCGCCCATCGAGCGCAATGCGTTCGAAGTGCCGGTGAAAGAGAAGGTAGACCTGCTGCTTTCGGTAAATGATGCCGCCTTGAAGGCAGGTGCCAACTACGTAAACTCCATCATGTTTTTGGTGAACGAGCAAAAGTATTTCGCTTCAACCGATGGCTCTTACATTGATCAGGATGTGCACCGCATTTGGCCGGTTTTTGGCGTAACCAAGATAGACGCCAAGACAGGTAAGTTCGAAACCCGCCAGTCTCTAAGCTCGCCCCGGGGTATGGGTTACGAGTATTTGATGCCTCGCGAAAGCGACAAGATCAAGGGTATGCCTACTACCTTGTACCGTGACCGCTACGATATGCTGGAAGATGCCCGTGCCGCAGCTACCCAGGCCGGAGAAAAATTGAAAGCAAAGTCGGTAGAAGCGGGTAAATATGATCTGATTTTGGATCCGTCGCATTTGTGGCTCACCATTCACGAGTCGGTAGGGCACCCTTCGGAGCTTGACCGTGTGTTAGGTTACGAAGCTAACTTTGCCGGTACCAGCTTTTTAACGCTGGATAAATGGGAATCTAAAAAGTTCAAGTTCGGCAGCGATAAAGTGAACATTGTGGCCGATAAGCTGCAGCCCGGCTCTTTAGGTGCCGTAGGGTACGATGATGAGGGCGTGGCCACCAAGCAATGGGATATTATTAAGGATGGTGTACTGGTAAATTACCAGTCTATCCGCGATCAGGGGCATATTATTGGTTTGAAAGAATCGCAGGGTTGCTGTTATGCCGATAACTGGAGCAGCGTACAATTTCAGCGCATGCCTAACATTAGCCTGCAACCGGGCAAAGAGGCCCTCAAAGTAGCCGATATGATCAAGAATACCGAAAAGGGTATTTACATCATCGGCGATAGTTCATTCTCTATTGATCAGCAGCGGTACAACTTCCAGTTTAGCGGACAATTGTATTATGAGATTAAGAACGGACAAATTGTGGGTATGCTCAACGATGTAGCCTATCAATCTAACACCCAGGAGTTCTGGAACAGCTGCTCGGCCGTGGCCGATAAGAGCGATTACCGTTTGGGTGGGTCGTTCTTTGATGGTAAGGGACAGCCGCAGCAGGTAAGCGCTGTATCGCACGGATCATCTACAGCACGTTTTAACGGAGTAAATATTATTAACACAGCACGCAAAATCTAAAACATATCATGGCTATATTAACCGAAGAACAAGCTCGCGCCTTACTAAAAAAAGCGCTCAGCTACTCCAAAGCCGAACAATGTGAAATTAATTTAAACGGGGGCGACTCCTCCAACATACGTTATGCCCGCAATTCGGTATCTACCAGCGGTGGCATTAGCCGTAACAGCTTGGTGGTATCGTCGGCCTTTGGCAAAAAAGTGGGTACCGCTACCATTAACGAGTTCGACGATGCCTCTTTAGAAAAGGTGGTGCGCCGCTCTGAAGAACTGGCTCAACTGGCACCTGAGAACCCCGAATTTATGCCCTTTTTAGGTCCGCAAACTTACGGCCCGCCAAGCAAAACCTTTGTCCCCGAAACTGCTGCCCTTGACCCGAAGAAACGCGCCGATATGGTACAGGCCAGTTTACAGGTAGCCAAAGAGGCTAACTTGACCGCAGCCGGGTTTTTAGAGAACAGCACAGGCTATTCTGCCATGATGAATTCTAAAGGGTTATTTGCATACAATACGGCAACCGACGTAAATTTTTCGGTTACACTGCGTACGGCAGATGGCAAGGGTTCGGGCTATGCCACTAAAGCTTATAATGATGTAAGCAAAATGGATACGCTGGCTTTCTCTAAAATCGCAGCTAAAAAAGCCACAGGATCGGCCACCGCCAAAGCTTTAGAGCCGGGTAAATACACTGTAATCTTAGAACCTGCCGCCGGTATAGTATTATTAGAGCAGTTATACGGCAGCCTTGATGCCCGTAGTGCCGACGAAGGCCGCAGCTTTTTGAGCAAACCCGGGGGTAAAACCCGCTTGGGCGAACAACTGGTAGACCCGCGTGTAAATATTTATTCAGACCCCTTTAACCCCGAACTGCCTACCAGCGTATGGAACGGCGACGGTCAGCCGCAAAACCGCGTAAGCTGGATAGAGAAGGGCGTTGTGAAAAACATGTCGTATTCCCGTTATTGGGCCGAAAAGAAAGGCGTTAAACCTTTGCCCGGAGCTGATGCCATCATTATGGAAGGCGGCACCCAAACATTAGAAGAACTCATTAAAGGCACGGAAAAAGGCATTTTGGTAACCCGCCTGTGGTACATACGCCCCGTTGACCCGCAAACGTTATTGTACACCGGCCTTACCCGCGATGGCACTTTTTATATTGAGAACGGCCAAATCAAGTTCCCGGTAAAAAACTTCCGCTTTAATGAAAGCCCGGTTATTATGCTTAACAACCTTGAAGCTTTAGGCAAAAGTGAGCGCACCGTAAGCGGCGAAAGCGGCCAGAACGCGTTGATTCCGCCTATGAAGATTAGGGACTTTACCTTCTCTTCACTATCAGACGCTGTCTAATTAGACATTTCAATTAGTGATGAAAGCAGCTGCCGAAAGGCAGTTGCTTTTTCTATTACAAAAATGTCATTGCGAGCGATAGCGTGGCAATCGCACGCGTTTAAGTAAACTTTCTACAAGGCTCCATCATGCCAACCAGCACTCAAATCGTTCCAATCAGGATTATTAACTAAAATAAAATCTATCTTCTTTTGACGGGAGCCAGCCTTTAGCTACTTTTCCCTATCAATGGTATCTTGGATAACATGATACTTTTCGAAGTATACTAATTTGTTGCAATTATACTTAGCCGTAAAGCCTGCAACTGCTTTTTGTTCATTTTGCAAAACTCTTTCTTCCAAATTATTGGTTACGCCTATATATAATACAGCATTTGCTTTGTTGGTGAGGATGTATGTGAAGTATTGGTGGGCGTTATGAAGCATGTGCAATAAGCATTTTTTATTACTTGAACGCGTGCGATTGCCACGCTATCGCTCGCAATGACAATCAGGTAAAAGTAGGGCTATAAAACCAAAAAATCCCCTAAAAGGGGATTTTTTGGTTTTATGTTGTTATACGTTATACCGCGTCAGACAACGACGAGAATGTAAAGTCTCTAATCTTCATAGGTGGTATTAAATAACTGCGGTAGCTTTCTACGCTAATGGCGCGCTCGGGTTTGCCTAAGGCTTCTACGTTGTTCAGCATAATGATGGGGCTCTCGTTAAAGCGCATGTTCTTGATCGGGAATTTGATTTTTCCGTTTTCAATGTAAAAAGTACCATCGCGGGTCAAGCCGGTCAAAGCCAGTACCTGCGGGTCTACCATACGGATGTACCACAAGCGGGTAACCAAAATGCCGCGCTCGGTGCTTTTGATCATCTCATCTAAACTCATAGTGCCGCCTTCCATAATAATGTTGCTTGGGCCGGGTTGTGGTTGTACACCTTTTTTCTGCGCCCAGTAACGGGAATAGCTCAGGTTTTTTACTACGCCTTTATCAAACCACATCGTTTTTTCTAAAGGCATGCCGTCGCCGTTCCAGGTTCCTGAAGGTAGCTCCGGGTTAAAAGGGTCGGAGTAGATAGTTACTTTTTCGTCCAGCAACTTTTCGCCCAAACGGGTACCGCCACCTTTTTTGCTTAAAAAGCTGCGGCCTTCATCGGCGCTGCGGGCATCAAACCTAAACATGTTTTCCATCATGTAAGTAGCTGCAATAGGCTCCAAAATCACGGTGTATTTGCCGGGCTCAATAGCGCGTGCACCAACCGAACTTAACGCTTTTTGCGTCGCAATTTTGGTGGCCGAATACGTATCCAGCTTACTTACATCGGTAAACCCGCGCGAGGCATAGCCCGAGCCGGTACCTTCGGCGTTACGGGTGGTAACCGAAAAGGTAACATCGGTAGATTTGTTGTAGGCAAACATGCCTTTAGAGTTCATTACCGCTCTAAAGTCGGTTGAGTTCTCTAAAAATCCTGCGGCGCTCAGCTTGGCTTCTTTGGTTACTTGTAAACTTTTAGCTACCAGTTCGGCACGGCTTTCGGGCGTCATGGCGGCAGTATTTGCGTTATAGGTAATAGATTCCTTAAACGTTTGCGGACCTAAAGGCGGCATGTATTCAGAATTGGCCGGGGCCAGTTGCGCTAATTCTTCTGAGCGACGCACTACTTTTTCGAGCGATGCATCATCAAACTCGTTAATGGTGGCCGTACCGGTTTTTTGCCCGAAGGTTGAACTTACGGCTAAACTCAGGGTGCCTATATCGCCCGCGGTTGACACGGCGTTTAGTGCATAGCGGATGTTACCACCCTCGTTTCCGCCTAAACTAATTTCGCACGCATCGGCTTTTGAATAACTGAGCACCTTCTTTAATAAAGACTGTGCTTCTTCTTTGCTAAGTATTGGCATATCGTAATTATCCGATTCTTCTTTTAGTATTGATTACATTAACTCCTTTGAACAGCGCGGTAGACGATCCGTGCGATACGGCGTTCGACTGCCCAGGCTGGCCTTTACCATCGTTAAAAGCGCCGCCTAAACGGTAATCACGCTCATCGCAAACAGCAGTCAGCGAGTTCCAGAACTCTTGGTTGGTGGCCTGGTAGGCTACATCGTTCAGCATACCCACAATTTTACCGTCTTTAATTTCGTAAAATAGCTTACCGCCAAACTGGAAGTTATAACGCTGCTGATCTATTGAGAAAGAGCCATCACCAATAATGTAAATACCTTTTTCTACTTTTTTGATCATATCATCAACACTCAAAGGAGTTTTGCCAGGACGTAAACTTACGTTAGGCATCCGCTGAAACTGCACATCGGCCCAGGTTTGGGCGTAGCAGCAGCCTTGCGATTCTTTCAGGCCTATCATGTGTGCCTGATCGCGAATGGCCTGGAAGTTGGTCAATACACCATCTTTCACAATATCCCATTCTTTAGGTTTAACACCCTCGTCGTCATAACCCACGGCACCTAACGAACCTTTTTGGTTCTTATCGGCCATTACGTTCATGTTAGGGCTGCCAAATTTGAAGTTGCCCGATTTAAGTTTATCTAACGATAAGAAACTGGTACCTGCATAATTGGCTTCGTAACCCAATACACGGTCTAACTCGGTAGGGTGAGCCACCGATTCGTGAATGGTTAACCACAAGTGCGACGGATCGAGCACCAGATCATACTTACCCGGCTCAACTGATTTTGATGCTACTTTTTCAGCGGCATTCTTGGTGGCGTTCTTCACATCTTCCAGCATATCGTACCGGTTTTTGTAACGGGTTACAATGCCCTGTACTTTTTCAGCCTCTGATGGAATTAAGTATTCGTAACCCATGCCCACCGGCGAGCTTAAACTGCCGCGGGTTTCAAAGGCACCCTTAGCCGAATCAATTTTAGTTACGCTGAAGTTAGGGTACAAGCGGTGAATATCCTGATCTATGTAAGAACCATCTGTAGAGGCAAAGTATTTTTGCTCGTTAATGGCCAGTATGGTAGAGTTTACAAAGTTTGCCCCACCCGCTAAAGCGGCGCCGTTAACCGACATCAGCAGGTCAACTTTCTCCTTGATAGGGATCTCGAAAGCATTTTTTTCGATAGGGGTTTTCCAGCTTACCTCGCCATAACCTTTTTGAGGGGCCAGTTGCACCGGCGTGCCGCCAATTTTGCTGTTGGCTTTAGCTACGGCTACAGCGCGTTCGGCTGTTTTGGCTATACCATCTTTAGTTACGTTATTGGTAGCGGCAAAGCCCCAGCAGCCGTTCACAATTACACGGATACCCACACCGTAACTTTCGGCGTTAGCCACGTTTAACACACGGGTTTCGCGGGTTACCACAGCCTGGTTAAGATAGCGGCCAATACGCACATCGGCGTAGGTAGCACCTTTAGATTTGGCAGTGTTCAACGCCACATCGGCCAGTTCTTTTTTAATGCGGGCATCTACCTGCTCTAACGACTGCAGCGGATCAATGGGCGTACCAAAGGCCGGCAGGTTGGGTAGCATGATGGCCCCGGCACCCACGCCCGACAGATAAATAAAATTTCTACGTTTCAAGGTTTAATCCTCCTTTAGTAATTAGTTATAGTTTGAGTTTAGTTTTGCGAGTATTTCAGGCAGCAAACTTGCGTTCTACCCATAAGAATGTACAAGATGCCAATAAAATTATATAAAACAAGATTTTTGGCACTTCAATTTTAACCGTTTGCTGTATTTGTTTTGTTACAGCGCTTTTTTGTAATTGGGTAACTGCAAAAATGCGTGTATCGGTTATCTTTTTGATGCTTTTCAGGCTCTTCCAGTTGTGTTTGGCATAAACAAACCAACAGCTATTGCCGCTAAGGGCCCATTTAGCTTGTTGCCAACCCGCTTTTTCGGGATAATATGTGCTTTGCCATTCAAACGGCGTAGCCGGATTTTGCACCGGAGAAACTTGTTGATCATTAATAGAAATACTTGACTGCGCAACCGAACTTAAAAGCGTAAGGATTACCGGTTCATTTACGGTTGGAAAAGATGAGTCTGCTTTCCAGTTATCGGCAGGTGGCAGCCTGCGTGCCGATTGGTTAACGAGCAACGACCACAGCGAGGCATAGTCCTGCTTATTGCCGGCCAGCAACCAGGTGTAAGTATGATTTAATGTAGTGAATACTAATTTGCCTGCCCCTGCTAATGTAGTGGCTGCTAACCCATGGTTTTGGGCATCGGTTACTAAGGTTTGTGTGTTATTGCGGTAGCTGATGTACGTGGGGTCGATGTTTAAGCGCGCCGTTTTCGTTTTATTGTTTTGCAAAATGAGAGGTACTGATAGCTGTTCTTTAACAGCAACGGTATTTACCGGAAAGCCGCTTTGCAACCAGGAAGCCGCCTTGCCCGAACTATCGGCCCTGATGATTACACCCAGCCCTTTTTGTGTTACCTGTTGTTTAAGCGTGCCGCCCTCGGCAGGGGTAAGTGATTTTAAGGCTGATAGATCGCCCACTACCACATCAAACTGATTGAGCAGGGTAGTGGTAATATGTTGCAGATTTAGTTTATTGAGATTGAAATATTCTTCACTTGCTTTATCCTTGCTAATGCTGGCACGCGCAGCTACGGCGTAACCATTTTCGCCAAGCCAGTTTTTCAGGAAACGGGTCTCAAAATCAGGGGAAGTACTTAATAGCAGTACTTTTACAGGTTTCGCAGGTTCAATTTCTACCGGGATGCTTTCGTTGGCTAAGGTATCGCTACCCGACATAGCTAAAAGCTGGTATACTACACGCCCGGTGGGTTTGGGCAGTGTGGTTAATTGAAAGTTACTGCTTTTGCCTGCGGCGATGATGACCGAATCGAGCATAGTGTTCAATCCTTTGAATATTAGTTTTACCGGACTATCCCCATTGTTTTTAAACCGGCCTTGCACGGTAAAGGCTTCACCTGTTTTGAGCTTGGCAGGCCAGCTAATACTTTGTATGTCACCGGGCGCCGGTGGAGGGGTGTAGCTTACGGGTATATTGTTTAATTGCTTGAGGTTGTAATCCTCCAAACCGTAACCCAATATTTTAATTTGTTTAAGTGCTGGCCTGTGGTTGGTGAGTTCTGTTAGACTGCTTATTAACTGTGCTTTTCCGTAATTCTTTTGAACAGCTTTATCTAAGGTGAATACCGGTGCACCGGCGGGTATGCTGTCTTTATTGAAACCCTCGGTTAGTAGAATGCCTAAACTTTTATCCGCTACAGGGATTTGTCCGCGGTAGCTTATGGGCAGTGCAAGGCAGGCCAGTGCCGCAACGGCTAATATTACAGCCAGCAGGCGCAAACCTAAACGGCGGCGATCAGCGCGTTTAATTTCCTGCCAGCCAAAGAGCAGCAGGAGGATGATACAAATGATGATAACCGATAGTGTCCAGTTCATTATGATTTGTTACCGATTTAAATTTTTATAATACCGCTGGCCCAGGCCCATATCGGGCGATGAAGCCACCGGCGATGGTGTTGTTTTGCTGCCCGGCAGGGTTGCCTGTATAGCTTTTTCTACCAGGGCGCGGTCGGCATTGTTTATGGACGCAGGGGTAGCCAGTATGCGGCGGATGGCGCTCACCGCTTTAAGGTAAGTACCGGGCTGGGCCGTGGCTTTTGCGGCCAGTTGCTGTGCTGCAATTTGCAATACCTGTTTATCGGCAGGGCTTATAGCCTGATGTTTGGATTGTTCTAAAACCATTGCCGCTTTCTTCAGGCTTACAAACTGATCGGCAGGTGCTTTGGCATTTTGGCTGTTTATGGGCTGACCAATCTTACTCAGATCGCCGCTCAGGCGCTTTTCAGGCTTAATGGGCGGAGGATTATAACTGGTTTTAGCCACGAAGGAACGTGATTTTTGCTGTAAATCTTTTAACAGGCGCAAGGCCTTATACTCATACGGCAAAGCTTCCTGCGGTTTATACAGGCGCAGGCGCAGTTCGGCTTTCCACATTTCGTTGAGGGTGGCTTTGAGTTGGGCTTTGGCGGCGGGTTCTAAAAAGGTGGCATCTTCGGCATTGTCGTGCTTATCGGTAAAGGCATCCATTACTACCTTGGCGTTTCCAAAGTTTTCGGCTTTGCCTACATCTTCATTGCCATCAGCTTCTTGTCCGCTTTCATCTTCTTCGCCCAAAAACTTACCATAACGCAGACGCAGCAGTTTTTGGTCGGCCCCAATATCGTTACAGCGGTTCTTAAATTCGGTGGCGCTGATGCTGTCTTTATCTTTCAATAATTTCTCCGTATCAAGAATGATCTGGCGCTCACTGCGGAAATACTCAGGCTTAATGTTGGCCGCCGCTACAATGCCGTCCATGCTTAATAGCTGAGCGGTGTCTTGTATGGAAACAATCAGTACATCGGTGCGTGTTTTTTGCTGATGATTATCCTGTGCCTGTATGTAAAAATACAGCTCATCGCCCGGCTCCATGCCCAATTTAGGCAGGTCGATGGTGCGCTGTAAATTGTAGGTTTTTCCACCGTTAACAGGTGTGTTAAAAGCAAATGTAGTATCCTTAAACTTAACCGACTCACCGCTGCCCTTGGCTACCGTAGCAAAAATATGCGCGTTGCTAATGCCATAATCATCAGTAACGGTTGTGCTAATGGTAACCCGCGGCGCTTCTCCGGCATCAATATGTGTGTATTGTTTTGGTGTTTTGATGCGGATAACCGGCAGGGCATCTTTAATGACCTGAATCTGGTAAAGGTCGGATAGCTTGCCATCGATGCTTACCTGGTAAAAGCCCGGTTTACTGAGTGCTTTGCTTGCATGCCATTGGGTAGCATTTGCACCTGCAAGCGGCATGCGTTCGTGACCGTTAAAAATGAGGTATGCCTTGCCAATGGGTACGTTGGTGCTTATTTTCCAGGTTACCGTGGCGCCTTCTTCGGCTACAATCGTAAATTTATCCTGCGTGCGCTGGCTTTTGCCGGTGTAGGCAGGTGGTGTGATGGTGAGCGCTACGCCGTCTATTTGGGGCAGTACTTTTTCGGGCGGGATATTGGTTGAGCTATTGGCCGCAGTGTTTTGATGTTGGCTAAATTTATTAAAGTTCCAGCGTTGATGTGTTTTGGCGATGGCAAAACTAACGACAAGTGTAAGCAATAAAAACAGACTCGCTTTTTGCAGTCGGGCATTAAACCCGGGCGGTTGCGAAGGAACGGTTTGTAAAGCCTGCTCTACCTTATGAAGTTGAAGTTGCTCTAATAAATTCAGGTTTGCTGCCGGTTTAAGTACCAGTTCGCTGCTTTCTTCCAGTTGCGGGTAATGCATGTTTAAGACGCTGCAAACGCTTTGCAGGCTTAGCTTCCAGGGTTGGTTAATGGCAAAAATGACAGCTGAGGCAATGATGAAAACGCCGAGCGTCCACCACATGGATAGTCCGAGTAAATAATGTAGTAAACATCCCAAAAGTATGGCAATGCCTGCAGTCTTCAAGGCATCGATTATTAGTTGCAGGCCAATCCACCGTTGGCGCAAGGACTGTATTTTTTGTGCTCCTCCCTGTGCCATTATGCGCTTACAGTTTTAGGTGTACGATGAGCCAGCCAGCGTTCGGCCGCAAAAACAATAATCAATGCCAGCCAGAAATAACGGGCTAGGCTTTTATTTTCGAACGGTTTGGTAGCCGCTGCGGTATGCGTTTCGGTAATAATTTGCGGCAGGTATTGCTGTGCCGTTAACACCCTGCGGTCGTACGGTGAAGTATCAAGTCGGGAGGGTTCGTTCAGCAGTTTCAGCATCCATGCAGGGAAGGCATCGCTCCAAACCAAATTGTTCCAGGCCGGGTTGAAGCGGCTGTAGTAATGGTAAATATGCTGTGCGCCGCTATGCTGTAAGCCTAATAGCGTGTTACCAAAGCCATCTTTCCAAACAGGCGCGTAAGTTTGGTTTGAAGCAATAGTCTTATAAAGATTCACCTTTTGCTGATCTGGTAAAGCCGTGGCAAACTGCCCTGCATTGCTCATCCAGCTATTTACAGTAGTAGATTTGCCTCCTTGGTAAGTAAAAATGTTTTTGCAGCTTTTACTTGCTACTGTGTTTAGTGGTTTATCAGACAACCAGAATAGCCATGAGGTATTTTCCGGAATTTGACTTGGGTTGTTTACTGTTTTAGTTATAGATTGCCTTTGGTTAAATTGCACTACCGCTTGTAACGCCGCTTTGAGATAAGTTGCGTCGGTGGTGTTATTATCAGCATAAATAATTAAGCGTTGTACAGCAGTATCTATAGTGATGACTTCCTGCTTACCGCCCGATAAACTGATCTGGGCTTTGCCGTCAGTAGTAGTTATAGCGAACGTGGCATTTGCCCTATCGTTTACACGTAGATTGCGGTAGGTATATGTTGTGCTCGAGGGTTTACTGGTGCCTTGTACTACGCGCACATCGCCCGCAGGGGTAAACCAGGCATCCTGAATGTAAGTGGCAATAGAATCGGCTGAGGTATATGTTTGCCAGTGCAGGTTTAAAGCTACCTGCGGTTTACTGCCCTGAAAGTAAGCGGCTTGATTGGGCGTAAACACATAAACCGGAAGTGTAGAGGGTACTTTACTATTCAATTCCTTGACCAGACCCCAATAGTTAGGTTCAGGGGCTTTTGGAGCGGGGAGCGGGGTTTTTAGGGAATCTTTTGGGTTCAGGAAAATTTGTGTTAAGTTGGATTTGGTAAAGCCCGGGTTAAAATAATGAAATTCGTAGCCTGTTTTGGTCAGTGAATCGATAGTTGGTTTGAATTTTTGATAAGTGCTGGTAAAAGTTTCCTTTGGAAAAAGTACCCAGCCTTTCACCTTAGCTGCTTCTGTTTTCTTTTGCCAGACCGGTAGCGCCAGTAACAAAGCCAGTAATAACAGCAGCAAGCAACGCAGTAGAAACAAAGGTATGTCTAACAGTTTAAAACTCCGGCTGCTCTTACGAGAGGCGGCATCGATGAGCGAAATGCTGCCCACCTTTAGTACCTTGCCCGAGCGGATATTCCATAGGTGTAGCAGCACCGGTATGAGTAACGCGGCGGCACCAAAAAACCATATGGGGTTTAAAAATTGAAACATAAGCCCCTTCTACATCTCCCCCAAAGGGGGAGACTTTAAAATGTTATTGGTTTGTTTTACACTCTTCATTTTCTTTCTTTAATCTTCCTCTCCTTTGGAGAGGGCCGGGGAGAGGTCTATCCCTTATTTCTTTGCACTAAAAAATCCCTCAAAGCCACATCCAGCGGTTCACTGGTGTTGAGCATGCGATGGATGATATGTTTGCCCAATAACTGCATTTTAATTTCCTGCTGATGTTGCTCTAATGCTTCTTTATATTGTTGTTTGGCTTGCGGGCCAACTTGAACTACTTCCCCGGTTTCCAGGTCCTCCAACGAAGAGTATCCTTTAAAATCGAAGTCCAACTCGTTTTGCCCCATGAGCTGAAACACGATGATCTCGTGCCGTAAAGCGGCCAGTGAGTCCAGTAGTTTCATGATCTCGCCCTGGGGCTGGTACATATCGGTAATAAAAACCAGCAGTTCCTTGCGGCCACTTCCCGCAAATAATTCTTTATAATGTACCGGCTGGGTAAATGTACCTGCCGGCTTTATGTTCTCTAACTGATGATAGAACCGCTTTAAATGTTGCGGATCGGGCCGCGAGGCTAACGAAAATAGTCCGCCATCATTAAACACGTACAAGCCCACTGCATCGCCCTGTAAGTTGGCCAGGTAAGCCAGCGATGCTGCCAAAAATCGCGCATACTCTATTTTAGTAAGCGTACCATCATCATGGTTCATCGACGCACTGGCATCCACCAAAAAACGCACCGATATGCTGGTTTCTATTTCCGATTCGCGGATGTAGTACCTATCGCTGCGGGCATACATGCGCCAGTCCAGCCAGCGCAGGTCGTCGCCCGGTTGGTAGCTGCGGTACTGGCTAAATTCCAGCCCGGGTCCCTTTACGGTACTTTTATTAAAGCCGTTCATAAATCCATCAATTACCGTTTTAGCCAGCAAGGGCAGGTTTTTGATGGTCATGAGTACTTTAGAGTCGAGCATTGTTTTGGGTGCGGGGTTTTGAGGTGCGGGGTGCGGGGGGCTGAAATTTCAACCAAGTTCCCCGTACTTGCTCACTGGTTTTCTTAAATCTTGATTCTTGGCTCTTGATTCTTGTTTCTACTTCCTCGGTATCAATTTAATTAGTTCTGCTGTAGCCTTGTCCGACGTAATTCCTTCGGCTTCGGCTTTAAAGTTCATGAGTACGCGGTGGCGTAATACCGGAGTAGCCATGGCGTGTATATCTTCCATCAATACGGCA
>Ga0265798_10008676_pt1 | contig 12889 bp, 9 predicted proteins | sample P3T30metagenome_FD_192430 | JGI IMG/M metagenome (GOLD analysis project Ga0265798, IMG submission 192430) | Plant litter microbial communities from East Loma Ridge, Irvine, California - P3 T30 | ecosystem: Environmental > Terrestrial > Plant litter > Unclassified | place: USA: California...
GCATCTACCGAGTCGGGCGCCTCGAGCGCGTCGTCGTCGGCCGGCGACGTCCCCACGCCCGCGGGCGCCGGTGCGGGCACCGGCGGCGGGTCCGGGGCCGGTGGCGGGGGCTCCGTGTCGACCCACACGGACGGACCGACACCGGCGGCCGTCGGCGGCGGCGGAGGCGGCGGCGCGGGCCACGCTGGAGGCGCCGGTCCCGTCCGCACGGACGTCGCCGACGTCGACACCGTGTCGCCCCTCGACACCGGCCCGTCCGCGGACGGCACGAACCACGCGGCATCGACCGACAGCACGACCCCGGAGCCGACCACCGGGGCGGAGTCCGGCTCTGCCGAGTCGTCGGCGTCCGACAGCTCGCCGTCGGACTCGACCTCGACCTCGGCGACGCCTGACGGGTCGACCACGCCTGACGGGTCGGCGACGCCTGACGGGTCGGCGACGCCTGACGGGTCCACCACGCCTGACGGGTCCACCACGCCTGACGGATCGTCCACGCCTGACGGGTCGACCACACCGGACTCTGCCGCCACGCCCGAGGCCGGCACCACGCCCGACTCGACGCCTGAGGCCACCGTCGCCGAGACGCCGGCCGGGGAGGCGACCACCTCGGAAGCGGTCTCGTCCGACGCGGACGCGACCAGCGCCTCCTCGATCGACACGGACCTCGTGACCGCCGACCAGCTGGGCATCAGCCCGGAGTCGAACGGCGACGCCTCGGCCATCCCGTCGGACGCGCAGCTCGCGGACGTCCGTTCGGCCATCGACGCCGACGTCGCGGCGCACGCGGAGGCCGCGGCCGCCCACGCATCGCCCCAGGGCGACACCGTGGCGCCCTCGCCCGAGGCGACGGCGTCGCCGGACGCCTCGGCGTCGCCGTCCCCCGAGTCCGCTCACGACGGCAACCCCGCCGACGCGGCCTCGAGCACGCGGGACGACGCGACGCTCGGCGAGCACGCGACGTCGGACGAGGCGACGGCTCCCTCTGCCGCTCGCGACGCGGACGTGACGGCCGCGACACGCGGCGACGAGCTCGGCGACACCGACGCGACTGCCGTCGCCGCCGCCGGAGGCACGAGCACGCTCAGTGCTGCGGGGGCGGCGACCCTCCTCCGGCCTCAGACCATCTCCGCCACCGGTCGAGGGGGCGACACCTCTTACTTCTCGATGCCGACCTCCGAGGGGGCCGGACACGTCGCCGGCGATCCGACGGGCGGCAGGAACACCGGGGGAGGTTCCCACGGTCGCGGCGAGAGCGACGGTGGAGCCGACGGCGGTCGCATGGGCGACCAGGCTGCGGACGCCTCCGGCGATTCGACGCGCCCCGGTGGCATCCCGCCGGAGACCCACACCGAGGCCTCCGCCGCCCCCGAAGCCGCTGCCTATCGCGCCGCGCTGGCGGAGACGCTGGCCTTGCACGGTCTCGACGACGCGTCGTTCCGTGACCTCGCGTCCAAGAACATCCTCGACCTGTCGCGGGCCGAGATCGACACCCTGCTCGACATCCGCGACTCGATCGCTCCCCTCGGGGCCGACAGCATCGTGCAGAAGATCCTCGACCCGAGCGACGTGTTGGGCATCCTGGACGGCAGGTACGCGGAACTCGCAGGCACGCACTACGACACGACGGAACACGGCTATTCCAGCAGCCGCCGGAGCGACGCGAAGAACAACGAGCACGGCATGCCCACCACGCTGTCCGGTTTCGTGGCGAACCTGGCGCACGTGTCCGGCCTCTCCGTGACGGAGATCAAGGCAGCACTCGGGCTCAACTACGTCAACACGCCGTTCGGTCCGGGCGGGACGCAGCCCATCTTCGCTCTTCGCATGGAGGTCGGTGCCGGCAATGTCGGGCGCGTGCACAGCGAGAACGAGATTCTGCGTTTCGTCGGTCGTGTAGCGTCGACGCATCCTGGCTGGGAGGGCATGAGTCTCGATGAGCGTGCGTCCGCAGTGACCGCCAGTGTCCAGGCGTCAGGGTCTCTGCGCTCGGACCGGACGTTCCGCGAGCGTCTTCTCGACGCTGTGACCCCGGCCCCCGTGGGTCTGGACACGGCGGTGGAGGGTGGCCCCGCCAGCGCTGGTACGAATCCCTACCGGGGTTCGGGCTTCGCCGGGACCGATCGGAGCGCCGTGCCCGAGAACTCCTTCCGACGGGGGAGGAAGGATGTGCCTGCTGACATCACGGACGGGGCGGAGGTCTGGATGTACCCGGCCGATGGCGGTCCGCAGGTGCGCGTGGCGGTCTTCTCGTCGGGGCGATGGGTCTCCGTGTGAACCTGCCCGTGACGGGTGAGTGGGCGAAGATCGGGGGCGAGTGGCAGGAGGCACGCCTGCTGTTGCCTGACGGGTTGGTGGGCAACGAACTCTGGTTGGGGTCTGGGCCGCCGCGGGTGTCGGCGATGATCGATCAGGTCGACGAGGTCGTGTCGCGCAGCGTGTGCGGCTTCTACCGGGGTCTGGAGGTCGCTGCGGACCCGGGGCCGCGAGGCCTGACTCGTCTCTGGACGGTGATCTCACGCGGAGACGACGCGACCCTGGAGCGTGTCGGCGGGAGCAGGTGGGATCGGGACGAAGTGTCCATCGACGACGTCGATCTGGCCGAGGTCACGGGGCTCCAGGTCGAGACGGTCAGATGGACCGCAGAGGGCGATGCCCGTCGTGATCTCGGCGTCTCCATCGTCGGAGCGTCGGGGGAGGTGCCCTTGGTGTCCGCGGTGGCGTTCCCGGCCGAGGGGTCTGGGGAGGCGGTCCTGCAGCCGGTGGAGGGCGAGCCGTTCCCTGTCCGTCCGGACGGGGAGGTCGTCCTCCGGCGTGGGGCGGCGTTGTACGAGGGCGCGTTCGTGGAGGCGTTGGCGTCGGCGGAGGGGCGGGTGTTGGTGACGGACCCGCGGATGTTCCGGGTGCGGGACGGTCGTGGTGGCGGCCAGTTGGCGGGGTCTCGGGGGATCTGTCGGTGGGTGGGGCCGGAGGAGTTGTCGTCGTGGAGGTGGTTCGAGCGGCGGGTGATGGCTCCGGGTGAACGGCAGTGGTTGCACGGGTCGTACGTGACGTGGCACGGTGTGCCGTTCCGGGTCGACGAGGAGGTCACGGCGGGCGCGGGGATGGTGCGTCTGTTGTGTGACGGTCCGTGGTTGCCGCGAGTCGTGGACTGGTCGCCGACGTTCGATGGTCTGGGTGCGATCGAGGTGCCGGAGTCGGAGGTCGAGCGGCAGGGCTCGGCGGTCACGACGGCGACCCTGACGGGTCTCCCCGTGACCCTCGTGCGTCCTCACTTCGACTGGGGCGACGAGGGCATGCTCTTCGTCGAGGGCAGCGGGGAACGCCCTCCCCCCTCCCTGGCCGACGGCTTCGACGTGACCGAACGGCTCTTGGACTCGGGCGGCGGCCGATGGGGACTGTTCGTCCGCTACGGCGACCTGGAGGACCTCTCCACGGTCGTGAGGTGAGCGTGACGTTCCACGGTGTCGACGTGGGCCCGACGCTCGAGGGTGTGGTCGTCCTGCGCCCCGGGCCACCGCTGCCGGGTGCGGCACGGTGAGTGCCGTGCCCGTCGTGCCCACCGGCGTCGTGGCGCTCGTCGGTGACGTCGTCGTCGCGAGGGCTGGTCGCATCAGACCGGACACGGTGCGAGGCGGTGCGATGTCCCTTCACGACCCGCAGACCGGCACGACCGCCGTGCTGGCGGTCGACGAGGTCGCGATCGCCTCGACGGTGACCGTGGGCTGGCTCTTCGGACACGAGGTCACGGTGGCGCCGGGGACGACGACCCGGTATCTCCTCGGCGGGCAGGCATGGGAAGGTCCGATGCCGCCGTTCGGAGTGCCTGCGATCGAGGACGACGGGTCGTTCCGGCTCGCGACCGACGATCTCGACGACCTCGTGGCAGTCCGCTCCGTGACGGACGTCCTCGTCGTCGACTCGGCGGACTCCTCGGTCACGGCGTCCGCATGGTCGACGTCCGAGGGCCATGGCGACCAGGTCCGGCCTCTCGCCTCGCTGGCTCCCGTCCCCGTCCCCGACGGGGAGCCGCGACCCGGTGTGCAGCGGGCCGACGGTTCCGTCGAGCCTCTGACCGACGGGACCGTGAGGACGTGGGTGCACGGTCTCGGGATGGTCGGTGGACGCGAGGTGGAGATCCTGGCCGAGCGGGGTCAGCGCGTGTGGGTGGCCTCTCGTCGGCCCCTCTCGCGTGACGACCGTCAGGTCAACGGCCGGTACTCGGACGGCGTCGGCAGCCGCTTCGTGAGCTGGGTGGACCAGGCCGAGGTGACGTCGCGCTCGATGCTGCGGCGCGAGTGGTCCGGTGTCGACGGAGCCCCCCTGCTGCAGGGTCGCTATGCGCGGGTCGCGGGGCTCTGGCGTGCCCTGCCGACCTCCGGGCTGGCCGACCTGGGCCCAGACGGACAGCGCCTCCTGCGGCCCGGGGTGACGGTGGTCGGGGGTGCGTTCCCTGTGCCTCTGGACGACGAGGACCACGCGTGGACCCTCACGACGGGGGGCCGTGCGGTGCCCGACGCCGAGGTCACCGATGTCGTCTCCGTGCGCACGACGGCGCAGGTGGCGGGCATCGAGGTCGAACTGGTGAGGCCGTGGGACCCGATGACGGACGGCGACGTGTTCCTCGTGGGCGGCGACGGCGTGCCCGGCGGACCGGTGCTGCTCTCCGACGGGTTCACGTTCCGGCCGAGGGCCGCGCTCGGAGGCGGCTGGGCTGCTCGGGTGCGGCGTGACCACCTCGACGGTGTCGAGTCCACGGTGGTCACCGATGGGTGACCTGCCGTCCGGCATCCGACACGTCGACGGCAGCACCTTCGTGGGCCGGCGCGGAGGTCTGCTCGAGCTGGCGCTCGATCCTGAGCGGATCGCATCGGGTCTCGCGCTCGAAGGGCTGCGTCGGGATCGGACGGGTGCCTGGTGGCGGGGCATGGAGGTGGAGCTGGGACGGGACGCCGCAGGGACGGTGGTCGTCTCCGGCTACGGCTCGGACGCTCTCCGTCGCCGGGCCGGTGTCGTGACCCAGGATGAACGGAGCTCGTGGTTCGTCGCGCCGCTCGACGACCCGTCGGAGCTCGTGTCCTCCTGGACAACGACCGACACCGTCCTGGCCGGGACGGCGCACGTCGCCGGCGGCATCGTGCGCCGAGGTCCTGAGCTGAGGAGGCTGCGCAGCTTCGAGCCGCACGCGAGCCGGACGGTCGGGGACGGCACCTCGATCGCCTTCGAGGACGACGGCGGCGGGGAGGTGGTCGTCGAGTCGGGGGATCGGCTGGGCTGGATCCAGAAGGGCGGCCTGCTCGACGGGCTGCCGGTCACGGTCTGGGCGGAGCGGGACGGCAGGTCGTGGGTCGTGGGCGACAGGGCTCCTCGTGATGCCCGGCGGGGCGCGAGGCCGATGGAGGTCTCGACCGACTGCTGGCCCCGGCGGCTCCGAGGGTGGTGGTGCGATCCAGCTCGGGTCGAGGTGCTCTTCGCGTCGGAGCGCGCCTGGCAGGACCCCGTGCCGCCGTTCCTGCTGCAGGGCAGGTACGGGCGGGCTCTCGGACACGAACTGCACCTCACCGATCGTCCGCAGCGACCCGACACGGCCTCGCCCGTCGACGCGCCCTGGGGTCTGGCCGACCTCACCACACCTGTTCCCGTCCTGGACGAGCCGTACTCGTTCGTGACCCCCTCCACAGGAGTGACGGTGCTCTCTGCCGAGCCCGAGACCCGTTCGCATCGAGTGCTGCGGACATCGGGGCTCGTGGCGGGGCGACCTGTCGTCCTCGACGCGCCGTGGGCATCGATGGCATCCCGCCGGTCGACGGTCGTGAGAGGCGACGGACCCGTCCCCGAGGCCTGGACCACCGAGACCGGACGACTGATCGAGCCGGCGGCCGACGAGCGCGGGTGGACGGCGCAGGTGCTCGTCGACGACCTCGTCGACGTGCGCACCGAGGTGGTCGGCTAGCGGCCTCGGGCCCCCAGCTCGCGCCGAGGGCGTCGATGTCGTCGTGGATGTCGACGTCGACGTCGACGTCGAGGTGTTCGAGCCGTGACGGTCGGGCTGTCATCATCGAGGGGTGGTCGACCCCGTGAGCTCCCTGCCCGTGACGGGTGAGTGGGCGAAGAGCGGGGGCGAGTGGCAGGAGGCACGCCTGCTGTTGCCTGACGGGTTGGTGGGCAACGAACTCTGGTTGGGGTCTGCGCCGCCGCGGGTGTCGGCGATGATCGATCAGGTCGACGAGGTCGTGTCGCGCAAGGTGCGCGGCTTCTATCGAGGTCTGGACGTCGCTGCGGACCCGGGGCCGCGAGGCCTGACTCGTCTCTGGACGGCGATCTCACGCGGAGACGACGCGACCCTGGAGCGTGTCGGCGGGAGCCGGTGGGACCGGGACGAAGTGTCCATCGACGACGTCGATCTGGCCGAGGTCACGGGGCTCCAGGTCGAGACGGTCAGATGGACGGCGGAGGGCGATGCCCGTCGCGATCTCGGCGTCTCGATCGTCGGAGCGTCCGGGGAGGTGCCCTTGGTGTCGGCGGTGGCGTTCCCGGCCGAGGGGTCTGGGGAGGCGGTCCTGCAGCCGGTGGAGGGCGAGCCGTTCCCTGTCCGTCCGGACGGGGAGGTCGTCCTCCGGCGTGGGGCGGCGTCGTACGAGGGTGCGTTCGTGGAGGCGTTGGCGTCGGCGGAGGGGCGGGTGCTGGTGACGGACCCGCGGATGTTCCGGGTGCGGGACGGTCGTGGTGGTGGCCGGTTGGCGGGGTCTCGGGGCATCTGTCGGTGGGTGGGGCTGGAGGAGTTGTCGTCGTGGCGGTGGTTCGAGCGGCGGGTGTTGGCTCCGGGTGAGCGGCAGTGGTTGCAGGGGTCGTACGTGACGTGGCACGGTGTGCCGTTCCGGGTCGACGAGGGGGTCGCGGCGGGTGCGGGGATGGTGCGTCTGTTGTGTGACGGTCCGTGGTTGCCGCGCGTCGTGGACTGGTCGCCGACGCTCGGTGGTCTGGGTGCGATCGAGGTGCCGGAGTCGGAGGTCGTGCGACGGGGCTCGGCGGTCACGACGGCGACCCTCGCAGGCGAGCCCGTGACCCTGGTCGAGCCGCACCTCGACTGGCGGAACGGCGGGCTGGTCGTCGTCCAGGGCGTCGGGTCGATCCCGTCCGGACCTCGACCCGACGGCTACGAGGTCTCCGAGCGACTGCACGACGTCGGCGGAGGCGCCTGGCGAGGCGCAGCCCGGTACGGGGACCTGGAGCTCCTCACCACTGCCTTCGCCGATGCGTGATCCCGACTGGGCCCCCGCCGAGGCGCGCCGGCTGCGGCGAGGAAGGGCCACAGCGTGATCGTTCCCGCCTCCGAGTCGTGGGTGGTCCACGGCGAGAGCGTCCTCCCTGCCTCGGTGACCATGCCCGAGACGCTCCTGAGCCGGGAGGTCGTCGTCCTCCCGGAGGTCGGGTCGGATCAGGACCTGTTGCTGGAGCAGGTGTCCGAGGTCGGCCAGCGGAGGGTCCGTGCTCGGTGGAGAACGGTGCCTGTCGACGTCGTGGGCGTGGCGTCGCCTCCTGGTGCTGGTCCGGGCGTGACGGTCTGGACGTCGCCGCGTCACGTCGAGCTGACGGGGAGGACGGATGTCGTCGTCCTCGACGAGGACCGCGCGGAGATACGAGACGTCTCCTCCCTCGATCTGGACGACGTCCGGGTCGAGACACATGTCTGGCGGGCGGCCACCGACGACACCGTGCCGTGCGGCCCGGTCGCGGTCGTCGGCGGGCAGGAGCGGCCGCTCGCGTCGTCCTTGGCGCGACCCGTCGTCGGACGGCCGGGCCTCTGGCTCCGAGCGCTCGACGGAGAGGACCTGGCGGCTGATCGGGTCGAGGCGCACCTCGACCGGCGCGCGGTCTTCCGAGATGAGCGAGCTGTCGTCGAGGTCCTGGCCGAACGGGCCGGTCTCTGGCTCGTCCGCAACCTCCGGGGTCACGGGAGCGTCGATGGGTCGAGACTCGCCGGCTCGGGGCGCTGCCGGTGGATCGAGGCGGTCGACGTGCCGGATGCGCCGCGGTACTCCGTCAGCGGCGGAGCCGTGCGCCGTGACCAGATCGCCGCGGGGTGCTACGTCACCTGGAGGGGCGTGCCGTTCCGTCTGGCTGCTGACCAGGGGGACGTTCGCGACGGCGTGCGCCTGCTCTGCGACACGGGTGACCTGCCAGCCGGCGCGAGGTGGGAGAACGACGTCGTGCGGGGCGGCACCGTCGACGCGCCGCGCGCAGAGGTCGAGGCCGTGGTGCGGGCTCGGACGCGGGCTCGGCTCTCCGGTGTGCCGGTCGAGGTCGTGACGCTGCGAACGGTCTGGGCAGCCGGCGACATGGTCAAGGTCGTGGGCGGACGTGAACTGCAGGGAGCCGTCTCCTCGACGAGCAGGCGGAGAACGGCCCTCCGGCGGCCCGACGGGACCTGGTCGGCGGAGGTTCCCTTCGACGAGCTCGACGACGTCGAGGTCGAGGTGCTCGAGCGGTGACGGGCCCTCGCGCACCGAGCCCGACGTCGCAGGACGAGCCCATCGGCGACGGTCAGCACGTCGACGCCCGGGCGCCCGCGGCACCGCCGAGTGAACGAGGCACCGGCCACTGAGGCGGTGTCCGGTCCACTCGGCGGTGTCAACACGTCGAGCCACGGGGCCGCGACGCCCCGGGCCGGTGCACCGACCCTCCTGTGCCATCCTGGTCGGGGCGATCGGCGAACCAGTGCCGCCGCCGCGGACGACCACGGAGGGGCTCGGATGATCCTGCAGAAAGCCGTCACGCCGCAGATGAGCGCGGCGTACCACGACCACGACCACGACCGGGTGGCCGGCTTCGTCGTCCCCTGGGGCGCCGTGGGCCACGCTCGCACCCCGCGCGAGCTGATCACGGCGCACGGCCTCGACTTCCCGGGGACCCCGTTCTCGGCGGACATGCCGCACATCGACGTGCTCCGCTTCGAGAGCACGGCGAACCTGCTGCTCGAGAAGGCGACCGGAGGGCCCGACCGGGCCACCCAGAACATCACGGGCGGGCCGTTCCTCGACCGGCCGCCGTTCCGCGGCGACGGCTTCGTCGCCGACCCCGAGCACGTCATCCCGCTCTCGTGGCTGCCGCACCGCCGGGTGCCCTCGGGCGCCGAGCTGCACCGCATCTCGGCCGACGGCACCAGCACCTACCTGGCGTACTTCCACTCGGCCGCCTGGGGCTGGATCTACGCCGACGGCATCGAGCAGCAGCGCGTGCGCCAGCCGCGGCTCGTCAGCCGCTTCGTGGGCGGCCTCGCCCGCATGGACGACGGCGAGGTGTACATCGCCGACTTCGTCGACGGCGGGGCGCGCGTCGCCGCCGTGCGCCAGGACGAGGGCGCCGAGGCCGCCGGCTGGACGCCGACGACCCCCATGGTCTGGTCGCGCACCATCGACGTCGCCGACGTGCAGGAGTACTTCGAGCTCGACGTCCGCACCCGCTGGAACGGCCTCGGCTACCGCGTCACCGACGAGTACCCGAGCGCGGCCGGCATGCAGCTCAGCGGCACCTACAGCGACCACGACGCCGACCTCGCCGAGGCCCTGCAGCTGGTCAAGATCGACGCCGCCGTGTACGAGGGCGAGCTGCCGGGCCACCTGCTCGAGGAGGCGACCATCCGTCAGACGCAGCTGCCCGAGTGGCCGGCCCTCCCGCTGCCCTGACGACGGGGCCCGGGCCTCAGGCCCGGCGGGTCGGCCTGACCGACACGACCTCGGCCGTGGCGCCGTGCGGCAGGTCGACGACCAGCCGCACGGCGTCGGCCACCGACCCGGGCTCGAGGTAGAGGGCGGCGTCGTAGACGCCGCCCTCGCGCTCGACCAGCTCGTGCTGCATGTCGGTGTCGACGCGGCCCGGGTGCACCGAGCTGACGCGCACCCCGTGCGGGCGCTCCTCCTCGCGCAGCGAGTCGGTCAGCGCCCGCAGCGCGAACTTGCTCGCCGCGTACGTGCTGCCGCCCGGCCCGGCCGTGAAGCCCGAGCCGCTGTTGATCGCCACGACCGTGCCCTGCGCGGCGCGCAGCGCCGGCAGCAGTTGCCGGGTCAGCTCGGCCACCGCGAAGACGTTCACCTCGAAGACGCGACGCCAGTCGTCGCGGCTCGTGCCCTCGACGGCGTCGCCGCCGATCACGCCGGCCGCGTGCACGACGACGTCGAGACGGTCGAGGGCGGGCGCCTCGAAGGGCGGCCCCGCGAGGTCCGCGACCCAGGGCGAGGCCGACGGGAGCGAGGCTGCCAGGGCGGCGACCGCCTCCTCGTCTCGGCCGTGCACCACGACGTGGTGCGTGCGCGACAGGTCGCGGGCGATCGCGAGGCCGATGCCGCGGGTGGCTCCGGTGACGAGGGCGGTGGGGCGGGGTGCGTCGGTGCTCATCGCCCCAGTCTGCCGACGCCCGGCCCGCAGGCGCTCAGCCGCGGATGATCGGCAGCGGCCCGGTGAGCTGCGGCAGCTCGCGGTCGCTGAGCAGCCAGCGCTCGCCGGAGGCGGTGACCAAGAACGCGAGCGGCCCCGGCCGACAGACCACGAGGGCCCCGCCCGACTGCTGCTGCAGCACGCCGTCGAGGGCGCCGCCGAGGTCGCGGTCGTCCTCCGACCCGCTCGCCGACAGCACGGCGCAGCGGCCCTCGGCGCCCATCGCCGTGAGCAGGCGGCGCACGCCCTCGGGGTCGCGCAGCTCGGGGGCCATCGGGTGGACGACGCCCATGTCGACCCACTCGACCGAGTCGAGAAGGGCGGCGAGGCGGTCGCGGCCGACGTCGTCGCCGTCGTCGGCGAGGCCGTGGACGACGTCGCGGGCGTCGGGCGCGGCGAAGGCCTCGAGCGCCGCGATCACGGGTGCGGGCAGCTGAGGCACGGCGGACTCCTTCGGGTGCGGATCACCCATCCTCCCACCTGGGGCGGCCCCGTGACTCCGCCGAGCGGCCGAGGGCTGCGAGGATGGGCCGGTGACCTCCTCCTCCGCCCCCGCGCTCGGACTGCTCCTCGACGTCGACGGGCCCATCGCCAGCCCCGTCAGCCGCAGCATCGCGCTGCCGCAGATCACCCGCGACCTCGTGGCCCTGGCGGCGGCCGGCATCCCGGTCGTGTTCAACACGGGCCGGTCGGACGCGTTCATCCGCGACGAGGTCGTCGGCCCGATGATCGCCGCCGGGCTGCCCGCGGGGGCCCGTGTGCACGGCATCTGCGAGAAGGGCGCGTCGTGGTTCTCGATCGGGCCCGAGCACGGCCCCGACGGCACGAGCGAGGTGCAGGTCGACTCCGCGCTGGCCATGCCCGCCGACTTCGCCGCCGAGATGGACGCCCTCGTCACGGCCGAGTTCGCCGACCTCGTCTTCTTCGACCACACCAAGCGCGCCATGGTCTCGATCGAGCAGCTCACGAGCGTCGACTCGGCCACCTACCTGGCCCGCCAGCGCGACTTCGACGAGAAGGCGATGGAGGCGCTGGTCCGGCGAGGCGCCGGCGTGCGGCGACTCGACGACGAGCGTCCCGACGCCCGGGGCGAGGTGCAGTGGCGCGTCGACCCGACGATCATCTCGACCGACATCGAGTCGGTCCGCCTCGGCAAGGACCTCGGCGCCGAGCGCGCCCTCGAGCTGCTCGCCGAGGACGGCGAGCTGCCGCTCGCCTGGCGCACGGTGGGCGACTCGCGCAGCGACTACGCCATGGCCGACTGGCTGCACGCGGCCGGCCACGACGTGGCCCACGTCGACGTGCGCCCGGCCGACGGCGTGCCGTCGACCCCGTACCCGGTGCTGACGAGCGGGTCGGGGCTGATCCACGACGACGCGGGGGCCGAGTTCCTGGCGCGCTGGGTGCGCGACGTGGGCGCCTGAGCCGACCCGCGCCTCCTGCGCCGTCGCACGCATCGCTGCAGTCCGCGCAGTCCGCGCCGCCCTCGCCGCGCCGTCGGCGAGGGCGCGCACGCGGGTGAGCCTGGGCATCGAGGGTGAGTCTGTCCCTCGCCCGGGTGACACGACGGGCGATACCTCCGGGTATGAGCCCGCCAACCGTGCGGGCTCCGACGCGCGTGTGACCCGGAGGAGGGGTACGACCCCCCGAACGGGGGCCGGGTCGCCGCCGAACGACGTTGTACTGTTCTCATCAGTCGCCGAACGGTCCCCCGAAAGGCCCACACGGCGACCGCACCACCCGCCGCCCGGCCACCCACCGGGCGCACCCGACAGGCCCGTCCTCCCCCAGGACGCGCCACGGAGGCACCCACCTCCGCACCACCGCCGTCGCCGGCTCACACCCAGGCCGTCGACTGCACCCCTCGTCGCCATCGCTGCCGACGCCCTCCCCGGACGTCTGCAGGCGGCACCCGCTCCTCTCTGCCGTCCGGGTTCTCCGTAGTCCCGAACCAGGAGAGAAGTACCCGCATGTCCCGAACCATGCGCGACGCTCCGCTGTCCCCGGAAACGGGGTCGGCCACCGCGTCGTCCTCCGCCGACCGCCCCGCGGTCGGCACCGCCGCCCTCGTCGTCGACGAGCGGCCCGACACCGCGACGCCCGTCGACCTGAGGCACCTAGCACCCTCCGGGTCGGTCGGTCAGCGTCGTGGGCCGGCGCCCGCTCCTCGACCGCGGGCCGACCACGTCACCGTGGCGGCCCGCCCCGAGGGCGGCCGGGCGCACAGCCCCGTCATGGTGCTGCTCGTGCTCATCGCCACGCTCGGCATCCTGCTCTACGCGCAGTTCCTGCTGAACCCGGGCAACCGGGGCGACATCCTGCCGTACACGATGATCATCGTCGCCGAGGCGATCCTCGTCGTGCAGACGCTCTTCGCGATGTGGACGATCCTCTCGGGCGGCCAGGACCCCCGCGACTTCGACTTCCACGCGACGCAGGACACCCTGTACGACGA
>Ga0265798_10008677_pt1 | contig 12889 bp, 7 predicted proteins | sample P3T30metagenome_FD_192430 | JGI IMG/M metagenome (GOLD analysis project Ga0265798, IMG submission 192430) | Plant litter microbial communities from East Loma Ridge, Irvine, California - P3 T30 | ecosystem: Environmental > Terrestrial > Plant litter > Unclassified | place: USA: California...
GAGAACTACCGGAAGAAGCTGGCTCTTGTCGGACAGGAGAGGTGGGCCTACTGGGGTCAAAACCGGGTAGATGTGAGACCCCCACTCTGACCATCGGCGGCCTACGTTCGGCTACGCGAGACTCATGACTGCTATCCAAGGTTCCGATCGATTTCGCATTGTGCGAAGTCGCGGCTGTAGAGATCGATATGCTAGGCTCCATAGGCGGCATTTCATCATCCTCATCATCGGCAATGGCGTTCTCGTTGTTCAGGCCGCGACCGTGCGGGGATTTACCTCGATCATGGATTCTCACTTCATGGTTGGACAGAACCCTTGCAAGAGCTTCAGTTGCGCTTTCACTGTAATCCTCGTCGCGAAGAGCGTTACGAGCCCGATCGATGTCGGCTTTTGATGGGAGGTCTAATGAAGCTCGGTGGGATGCTGGTTGTGACGTGCGGTCGTTCAAAGATATGATAGGCGCTTCGCTGTATGGGTCTGTTGATATAGACGCTGTGTCGGTAAGCTCAGACCTCGAAGCAGTGAGTTGGTCGTATCGATCTCCGACGGGCGAAGCAGGCAGTGCAGTGTTCAGCGCCGTATCGGATCCAGCAGTGTTTCCAAGTCCCGATTTGGACGGACCTGGCGAGGCACTCTGCATAGAGCCACTTCGCTTCGAGAGACTCGAATGCGAGCTCCCAGGTCTAAGCTTGCCATCTTGCGTTGGAGTACTGGCCCGGACGCTCTGCCTCAGCCTGTTGTACAGACCGCTCACTCCACTGCTGACCAGCTCTTTTGTCCCTGCCCTGCTAGCGCCCGCGCCTCCATCGAAGTCATGAAATGAAGTCAAGGTCTCGGACTTGGAGGCCGATGTGTGGATGTGGTCCAGTGCCTGGGAAAGAGCATCCTTGTCTATATCTTTGCGTGAGGCGATAGAGGCGAGCGAGCCTCGCCGCGACCTCGTGCCGCCTATCAGTGGGAGCAGCACCGAGGAAGCGGATGGAGAAGGCGGTTCCGGTGCCATGATTCCGGGCGGTTATTTGTCGTAGTCGTCTCTGTCATAGCGGGTTGGTCGTAGTAAGGTCCGCTGCTATATCAGTAGCGCTTGGTGCTGGGAGTCGGCCACGGTGGTTGATTCCATCTCGTATGCGGCGCGTCGTTTGCTGGGCCGATGAGAGTAAACTAATACGGTCGCGGCGGCATGCCAACATGCATATGCACCTATGCATGTGAAGCACAAAGTCTCCACTCTCATGTCTCAACCGGGAAAAGTCAAATGACGAAATGCTGCCTGAGGGCACGTGAAACGGACTCGAGCTTGCCCGAAACACGAACCTTGCGCGCTTCCCGTCAAGCTTCAAGCACGAACACGAACACGTGAGAGTGATAACTGGACGATTTTCACTCGCGTATCATCTCGATTTCACTCACGAGATCTGGTTGGTCACCAATCACGCCGTTGTATTAGACAACTTGGTGGCACAAGCCTCATTGCTACATTTGCAGTTGAAGATTGCCTAAACAGGATCAGGACCTGTTCTGGCAACCTACATCACTGTACATACATACGTGGGTACTACTTCGCAGCCACGGAGATGTTGTAGCTCTACTCACCTTGGCGGTCCGACTTAAACGTCGACATCACACACCATCCATCAGGAATGTCTGCATTGGCCTTCGACATCGTCTGAGATCATGGCAGCGATCACGCCCTGGGTGGCGAAATTGGTCGAGGCAGAGCTCGAAAACCTTATCGCATGGAAAAGTGTGGTAAAGGATGAGCCAGATGCGAGCGACGAAGACACTCCGCCTCGCTTCAGCGACGATGGCAGCAATCTGAGAAGTTACGTTGGAGCCTCGACACTGAGCCCGGTTTCCATGATCCAATTGATCCAGGTATCTACAATCCACACTTTCCTACCTCACAGCCTGACGCTTACCACATTCCAGAAACCGGGCCTGAACGCTCGAGCGAAAATACCAGTGTCTGATGGTGATGTGTCAGTGCTAGTCGTTCTGAGCGATTCGGCGTGGGAAGCATACGACAACGGTATTGCAGAAGAACGTGGAGATGAGCCTCGGAAAGGAGATCTCCTTATCTGCAAGCGCATCGTAATCGTCAGCACACCTTGGGGACCGACAGAAGAACGCGTCACAATCCGAATCGAAGAGCTCGAATATGCCGGAAACATACGCATCACCATCGGAAAGCCCATCTCGCTGCATCAAAGCGCTTCAATCGTGGCGTTGCGCGCAAAGATCGAAGGTCTCGCATTGAAGCAGCATGAAATGGATGAAATGGATGAAATGGAGGAGGAGAGTAACACCGATGACGATGACGAAGTGATGAATGATGAACAAGCCACAGCAGCAACGACGGCAGCAGCTCTACCAGAACACACCAATTGCGGTGGTAGCGTCGATGTCGAAATGGAAACGATCGTCGAGAGAGCTGCACATGTCCTACCCGACGTTGTGCCAACTCCCTCGCTTGACACACAGAACGCCCCGGAACCCGAAGAGGAAGAAGCAATCGCTACAGCGCCCTCGCCACCACCCACTAATAAATCGCCAATTGTGTCGAGATCTCCGGCCCAATTTCAGATAGAAACCCAACTCGAAGTCGAAGCAACACAGGTACAGGCGCCACAGCCACCGGCTAGAAACCCGATTCGACGAAATAGAGGTGGTTACTCTATGGGACGCGAGGGTTTCGAGACAACAAGGGGTGACAACCTCACGGGACCTCAAGCACCGACGCTGCACCACAGGCAAGGCTTTCCGCCGGCTGAGCTTTCAAATGTGGAGCCCAAAAAGGAGAAATTGCTGGATTTGATGTCTAAAATGCCGGGCCAGCAGCCGAGGAACCGCTCTCCGGAACCATCTGCACCAGTTTCGGCGCAACAAGAAGTGGCAGCAGAAGAAGTTGTGATCGAAACACCAGCGAAGAGGAGACCTAGCCCTAAGACGTTCGTTGTCGAGGACGCAACACCTGCACCGGCTCAGAAGTCTTCACATGCTGTATTACCCAGCGAGAACAAAGGGAAGCGCAGACGGCCATCACCAACAAGTCTAGAGTCAACATCTGCACCGCGTAGGATTTATCGGATACCTAAGAATCAACAGGCTCTTCTCGACGATAGGTCTTCGTGGCTCCCACCAGCGCCGGGTCACGAGTTCCCTCATCCCAATGTCCCTGTCAGACTACTAAGGTTGTGGAATACAAAAGCCGAATTACAGACTAAGTCTCCCTTGCAACCGTCGCCGATCGCTTTGATCGAACAGAGCTCAGGAGCAAAGAGCGTCGAGGAATTACAGCCGGAACCACAGGCTGACGATTCCGAGAGTGACTCTGATGAGCTCATGTCTGAAGACGAACCAATCGACTGGTCTCAGAGTCAGCCTCGAAGCCAGGCACTGCCCCCCGACAGCAGCGCAGCACCGCCCTCATCGGATCACACCCCTCGCTTAGGATCAAGAGACGGTGCAACACCGACCCGAGAACTGGCTACTGCGTTCACAACCGATTTCAGCGATACCTTCAACGGCCGCAAGGACATATCCAAACAGAGCAGATCCAAAGATGGCACAACACCGACCCGCGAACAGGCGACTGCGTACGCAACGGATTTCAGCGATACGTTTCACGGCCGCCATGAGAAGTTCACGCAGAGCGGGAGCCAAAGAGAGTCACAAGCACCTGCGACAACTGCTCCAAATCCAGTTGTGTTACCCACGCAGCCAACGAAGTCTGAACAGGCAGAATCTTTGCCAAAGCAGAAGGCTCGTGCTATAACAGAAGAAGATGCCAACAGAGGACAAACTACAGCTCGGAATACCGTGGCATCGCAATCAGAGTCCAGCTCTCTCCAAAATGCCAATGCGCCGGCCAGCTCGTCTAGGTCCCAAGCGCCGCCTGCCAGATCCCAAATCACCAAACAGCAAAATTCACAACAAAATTATTCGCTACCACCGACATCTGGAGCTAATAGAGCTCGACCAGTCCACCCACAGGATCATTGGCGGACATCACAAGTTGCGTCACAGCTGATGCTGACCGGACCAAGGAAGTCGGCACCTCTAGCAGATAATCACCTTGGCCCCGTGCAAGCATCGACCCAGCAGACACCCCACCGCCCATACAGGGCAACAGAGCCAAAATCAGGAACCTCGTTCACCACTCCAACTGGTGCACCGACCGGCCCGCGAGCTACAACAGAGCACCGCTACAGCGTTCCAACAGAGCCGAAAAGAGGTGGCTCAAACACCACTCCAGCTGGCGCACCGACCGGCCCGCGAGCTACAACAGGGCCTCGTTCCAGCGTTCCAACCCCTAATAGTAGCAATAAGAATACGCCGGATCCCAAGGCACTGCCATTCGGTGGCTTTTACGTACCCATGCCTTCGCAACCCAGCAAGGAATCGCCACCTTCGCAGGCTTCAAGGCCAGATCCGGCGGGTACGCAAACGAGCGAAATGGAGACGTCGGTCCCGCGCTCAATGCCGCCGCCGCCGCCGCACCGTGAGCAGAGAAGGGATTACATGCGGGATGCTCAGCGGAAGCACTGGTGAGTCTTCACACTCGACGATCTTTTTTATTGGTTCGATGTTTTTATTGCTCCGCATCACGTCTGCGTACGTGCTGACATTCGCTGCCGATTGCCCAACCCGAACATGCAAGGCCTCTAGATGTACAATACCGAATGTGTTTTTTTCCGCCTGGGTCGAATTGGTTATTGCGGTGCATTGCATAGACGCACAAGAAACTAACGAAAGCAACACCAGGCTCAAATCAAAGATCTCTACGGACGGAAAGGCTGCGGCGTCCTCTGCATACCGTCTTTGGCGAGACTATCTGGACAAGTACCCTTCAGACCCGGTGTCCGACGACGATTTCGCCCTCCTTGTCACGCAATTGCGACCAGCAGCAGATATTGGAAATATGCGCGCGTCTGCATTGGCCGATGACGAAAGCAATGCTGCTGTGATGGCACAGAGTCCGGCTCAGGCACCTGTTAGTGAAGCCCGCAACGACTCCACCCGGATCAATCCAGGGATGAGGGACGAATCACGAGGTCCTGAACCTCTGCCGAACTACAAATTACTCGAGCTTATCGGCGTTTGGAAGCAACACTTTGCGAGAATCGGGACACCGACGAGAAGTCTGAACGTTCTCAATTGGGGGTTGGGAGAGTAGGTACCTTACTGTGGGATTGATGGCTTGGATCAATAAACTTGCTGTCGTATGATGTTACATATTGTAGAGGTAGCATGTCACTTCCAGTCTGTTCCTTCAATGTGTCCGGCAAGCGAGAGGCATTACATGTATACCGTGCCAAAACCAGGGAGCTATGTATACAAACGACCACATCAACATCAACATGTCGGTCCGAAGAGGCTTAATACTTTATTCTCAAAAGCCCTAGGACCCTGTGTGGGGTCAAGGAGAACAGAAGTGGGGCGGCGAGGTTAGTGGGCAGACCAGGGGCAGCGAATGCCTGCGTCGATCAACATGCTGGCAACGCTGAGGCCAACTCAATCCACCTGCACCAATTATGTGATTCGAGCGCTGAAGGAGAGTGGTCTCGGGAGACTGGATAGCAGCATTGCAACGGCGATATTGCAGACACCCAAACTAACAATACAGGGCGAACGAGAAGAGGAGAAGAGACAGACACGTGACATGGAGATGAAGTGAAACCACACCACTACACAACAATCAATCAGCTACGCAAGTTGCGACCAGCGTCGTCGCACAAATGGAAACACCGGCGAGCAGCAGCAACATGCAGCAATCATCACGTCCCAAGCAGCCCAGCTCCACACGCCGCCCCTCCCTGCAATCCTTCCCTTCCAACCTCAGCAGCAAGCGCTCCGTCTCCAACTCGGCGCCCTCCCAGCATGACTTCAGCTACCACCCGCACGACCAGCACCACTCGCGCGACAGCAACCCGACCTCTGTGCGCAGCCGCCACAGCGACGCCTCCCAGGCGCCTCTGCCTCCCTTGCCGCCAGGCGCAGCGCCGCCGCTCCCTCTGCCCGCCTCGATAAATATGTCAATGGCGCAGCCAGAGCCTCGTGCCCGGCCCATCAAGTCGCAGTACCCGGCGTCGGGTGGCGAGAAGCATGTAGAGTACATCCTGGTTGCGAGCTTCGACATTGACAGGGGAAGTGTCATGGAGCACCAGTACCCGGGTCCCGTGGGCGGCGACGAGGTCATGCTGGCCGAGCTCATGTTGCCCGATCAGACGCATACCAGGAGCCAGGACTGGACCATCTTTTTCTTACACAAGGATGCCGAGGCCGAGGAGGAGCTTGAAGAGGACGGCCGGGGGAAACGGAGGAAGAAGAGACGGCGGGGAGGGGAGGAAGACGACCAGGCGGAAGGAGGAGCGCTGAATTCTGGCGATGAAGAGTCCGAGGACGACGAGAGTGATGAGGAACACATGGATGGCCCACCATTGGTGTACGTGCTGAACCTGGTCAACACGAAGCAAGACAATACAGTCAAGCGAGGCGCGGTCGTGAAAGCCATGGCGATATGCACACGGCACAGTTTCCTACACATCTACAAGCCTTTGCTGCTCATTGCCTTGGACCAGTACTTTCACAGTCCAACTATTGAGACACTGGCAAGTCTGTACGACGCCGTCAACGGCATGGACCTCTCGTTGATGCCACGCTTGAACATTAACGAGAAGTTCATCCTGCAGGCCAGCAATGCAAAGGACCTTTTTATTGAGAAGTTCGAAGCGATCATTGCGCAACGGCTGGTCTCTGATGCTTCAGAAAACGGCTCACAAAGGTCTACGTCTCCTTCATTACAGCAATACCCGTCTCGCAGTCGCTATGGCTTGCCCAAAGATACCCACGAGTTCGAATCGACGGTACACTACGCCAACATACCAGTTCCCGTAAAGATCCCGGTGGCACTATCCCCAGAGACAGTTGGAGATTTCAGCCTGATCAAACTGATCACTACATTTTCCACTCCGCATTCTACCTCACCTATACCATTCAACCCAACGCATCCGCACCTCACAACATCTGGACCATCCACACACCCGATGATCGTGCTTCTGAACGCCCTTCTGACGCAAAAGCGAGTTATCTTCTTGGGACACAACCTCCCATCGTCCGAGGTTGCCGAAGCCGTACTCGCTGCCTGTGCCCTAGCTTCCGGTGGGCTGTTACGAGGCTTCACAAGACACGCTTTCCCTTACACAGATCTCACCAAGATTGATGATCTTCTCAAGGTTCCCGGCTTCATCGCTGGTGTGACCAACCCTGCGTTCGCACATCACACCGAGTGGTGGGATGTGCTGTGCGACATCCCGACAGGCCGTATGCGCATCTCAAATCGTATCGAACAGGCTCCTGTCACAGAAGGCGTGGTCTTCTTCCAGCAAAACACATTATCTCCGTCAGCGGGAACAGGAGCCGGCATGTCTGCCATCGCCGCGGCGGGAGCCTCACTCACAGGTCTTAGTGGTGGCGCACACCATACCTCAGCCGGCGGTAGCGATCCAACGGGCGACGGTGCATTTATGAATGCTGTGCTCTCCGCCATGAACGAGCGCCACGGCGAAAACGCGATCCGCACGAAGTTCCGCTTATGGATCGCACGCTTCTGCCGCCTCGCCGCAGCCTTCGAAGAGTCTGTCTACGGCGCCTCAGCACTGCACATCCACGACCCTCCCAGCCCAACAGACATCAATTCACCTCTCGCACCACTCACCAGCCCTACAGCCTCAACACCCCGAAACGCAGACCCAGACCTCCCACCCGAAGTCCTTGGACACGGCTACGTGTGGCCCACAACCCAGCTCCGCCATGCCGAGCTCGCCGCCAACAGTACGCGAATCGAAGGCTGGCGCGCCACCCGCAGCTACTACAACTTCGTCCAAGACCTGGCAGCCTACTACCACCACCGCCCAGTCAAGGCCCTCGACCTCCACCACCTACACGACAAACTCGCCAAACTGCGCCTCGGGCCCGACGCTTCAGGGAACATCTACCTCGCCATCTGCGCCGCCGTGCAATCCGAAGCCGAAATCTCCCAACTGCTCGCCACCGTCGCGAACGGAAGCTGGGACAGCCGGGCCGGCAGCGCGGGCATGGGCCAGGGCCTGTTTTACATCGCCTTCGGCCTCTGCCACTCCAAGCTCGAGGTCAGGGAAGCCGTAGCGGGTCTGCTCGCGCGCGTCAGGGTGCACGAGGCCGGGAGGCATTTCTGGAATGCTTTGGGCCGTTTCTCCCGCGTAGCGTGGGAGAGAGTCGTGCGCGGTATGCAGGAGAGGGAGTACGCTGAGGGCTGATTGCCGATGATGATGATGATGGTGTTGGGGAAGGGCACTTTTTTTTTGGCGATGCAATTTGTCCATTGTTTTCAAATACCTCCCTTTCGATTCTTTTTTCGATTTTTTTTTCGTTATCTCGAAATCCGAGACGAGCATGTGAGTGTAGATAGGTAGATACTTACCTGATCAGTTTCATGTAAAGGTAGAAGAGACGAAGGGGAAAATACACACGATTTGACGATGAACTGCTTGTTTATTTGTTTGTTGGGTACGCAGTTTGTTGTCATCCGTCTACAGGAAGAAAGATCACTATTTACAATAGCACCAGAAACCCCTCCATTTCCTCCGATTTATACACGCTGAAGAGAACGGCGAGAGTGAGAAGCGCGAAGAAAAGAGACTCCACCATACGCTACTCAATAACGAAGTGGCCGACTGAATGCGGATAATGTAGTTATATAAGAAAAGAAAAAAGGCGCAGCTCGGGTTCGGGGCCCACGTCCGGTGCTTTTTCTCGTACGTCGGGTACATACTTACATTGCCCCAAAGCCAACACCAAACACCAGTCGCCAACGCCAACGCAAATGCCAATGTTCATGTCCAATGCTCATGCCGACGCCGCATCCATGCTCGTGACCATGCAAACAACCACCACCATCACTACTAGCACCACCGCCACCGAAACTCATCATCATCACTCAAACTCCACTCTCTGACCTTGCTGCTGCCTTCTAGCCCTCTCAGCACGTCTCCGCCTGCGGTTATCCGCGAAAGCACTAACGTCAGTCCCCGTGCCAGCATCGGTGCCATAAGCGCCCGGGCTGCCGACGGGGTTATTGCCGCTCATGGCGCTCCCGCCTGAGAAGTCGCCGCCGCCGCCGTGGACTGGGAGTTTGGGTGGGAGAGGTAAGTTCGCGCTCCCCAGGGCGCTGTTGGACATTGCCGGGGGTGGAGGGACGTTGGCGAAGGGTTGCGCGTTGGAAGGGCGGACGCGGGAGCCGTTGCGGCGGTAGCGGCGGGCGCTGCCTGGAGGGGCGTCGGATTCGAGGCCGCCGGATGACATGGAGGAGTTGCGGCGGTGGCGGCGATTCCCTGCTGGGCGTTGAGTGGCGGAGGAAGGGGGACCTTGGGAGTCGCTGGTTGGCGACTTTAGGCGGGAGAGGGTCACGCGGCCGGCGTCGTCGTTGTGCATGTGCATTTTGACGCGGACGGGGTCTTGCAGTTCGCTGCCGGCTGGTAGGGTTGAGACGGAGGACTGGCTATTGCGGCGGCCGGCGCGTTGGCGGTAACGAGAGGGTGATTCGGACTGGGTGCGGTGATGAGAGGTTGCTGCCAATGAGGCAGCGGCGGCGCCTGCGCCTAAGGTTGCTGCTGGGTGTACGCCTTGGTTGTTACTGTCGTGAGGAGGTACTGCTGGTGGATCGTAAAGTCTGGACGGATCGGGTTCCACGGCACCTGCAGGCATATGTGCTGAGCCAGGTACAGTGGTACCGTAGTCTGCAGGACCAAAGGTGTTTTGTGGTGGAGGTCCAGGAGGCGGAGGCGGTAGTGAGTATCCTTGCTCATCTACATTCGGTCGGCTTGCTGACATTGGGCGAGGGCCATCTGTTGGGGCAATGTTGCCCGCGTTCGCTGGCAGAGGCGGCATGCTTATGTCGGGTCTCTGGCTCAGCGCAGTTCTTGATAATTCAGGATTGCTGCCTCTAGCTGGATCCGGCGTCATTCCAGTCATGATCGTCTCTGACATGCTTGGTCGCCGCCCATCTGATTGCCGAGGATATCTCATGGAGTTCCGGCGATTAAAGCGGTCGGCGTTGTCAATTTCGCGCATGCGCTGGGCGTCAATTCGCTGGTCCTCTGTTCTCTGTTTCCGTGCTTTGTTCCACTCTCTGAATCCAGCAAGAGCGCCAAAAGTCGCAATGCTCTCCCGTAATGTTCGAGGCTCTCCGTCGTCAGTCCTGTCAGTGAATTCGGTTCCATCGCCATATGAGTACATCTCAGTGCTTTGCCGACCTCGCTTCGAGTATCTCCTGGGCGTGAATCCAGATGCTGTTGGAGCCATTGTCGAAGGTGCCATTGGATCACCACGCCTGGGTCGTGGATCGCCAGGTGAGAAGGGAGCGTCACCGTTACGGACCCGGGATACGTCAGTCTCGCTCACCATACTATGGCTGCCACCAAGAGCAGGTCTATACCTGTCGCGCCTGTCGTAGTCATTGTTTCGATCCTTCTTGCCAAAGATGCCCTTAAAGCCTTTGTAAGCAGCCAGTCCAGCACCGGCACCAAGCAAACGGTTCCTCCAGGTGTGGGGCTGTGGTGTGTCTCCGCTGAACTTCTCATCCTCCCATGACTGTGGCGAGAGCCTGCTCTCTGACATAGGGCCACGACCACGACTTCGTGAACGGACTCGGCTTGGAGTCATGGTGCTTGCGCCAGGAGGCGGCCTTGTAGATGGACCGTACATGGTACTCGTGCCCGCCGTATCCGTCGGTCCCCTGCTACGTCCATCATACCTCGAGTCGTAATCCGTGTATGTGTCGCCCGCATCCGTTCGATCATCGTACTTGCTGTCCTTGCGGCGCTTCCACAATCGCCAAGCGCCCAGCACACCGCCGAGTGCCAGCAGCTTCTTGCCCCATCCCCAGTTGCTCTTATCCTCTTCTTCCTCATATCGCCGACTCCTTCGGTCTCCAGTGAGTTCTGTCCGAGTGTAGTCCGTTCGAGAGCCCGAGATATAACTTCCATAATCTGAATAGTACTCCGAGCCTCCAGGTCCAGGAGGCCGCACTTCTCTGCTGTGCGACCTGTACTTCTTCCTGAAATCGAGCACCATGTAGAGCACCAGCAGAAACAGGCCGGCGAGAGCGTACAGAATGAACAGCACCAGCGGACTTCCGTATAACGTGAGTCCAAGGGCGATCTGCACAAATCCCAGCAAAGCCAATGCTCTCCCGACCATGCGATGTATGTAAACCTTTTTTGGTAGGACAGACGGCGCCGCCTTCTTCCGCCGCTCGATCTTGAACATCAACCATCCCCAGAGGAACTGCACCATCACCAACACGTATATAGCAACGCCGATGCCGTGGTGTGGATTCGTCAGCGCTCTTTCCGGCCCGACCGCGAACCATCCAAGGATTAAGACGACCGTCGTCAACAGAACTGTTAAGATCTGCAAATAGACGTGCAGCTTCAGACTGAGAGCCGGATTCCTTTGGCCGAATTTCGCTATCAAAATAGCGGCGGGCACGATGCCCATGAAGACGATGGCACCGACGATGGCGTGACCGCGTATGAGCGAATGATATTGCGGCAAGTCTCGGAATCGATTGCCCATGCCGTTGTATCGCATTGTGTTGAAGTTGATGCCCATCAGATTGGGCAGTAGGAAAGTGTTGCGGTTGGTGTCCCATGTTCCGTCGCCAACAGTGAGGCTGTTACTCGAGTAGCGGCTGCTACCAGGATCTGAGAGGCCGCCATTGCTGTCGGAGGACATGATGGAGGTTGTGGGTTGAAAGGTGGTCGAGCGGTGAGTGAGATGTAATGCTCTGCGCTCCGGTGATCGTCGAGAGCGCTATGCAGCGCTCATGCCGGTCGAGTGATGTTGTGCCTCAGGCCGTGGAGTCCTGATGCGCTATGTGTCTGTGGTATGTATCGTATAGGGACTGTATCCTCCTCGTTCGTTGTGCTGTCTGGTTCCGTTCGGTTTCGAGTCGTCGAATGGAAAGCTTGCAGTGGGGAAAGTGTTGATGTAGCGATGGGCTGCGATGCGCTGGCAAGCTGATTCTTCCACTTCCACTTCCTTGCAACCCCAGATCAATGATGGTAAGGGTAAAAAGGTAGTAAAAGTGTCGGTGAGGGTAACGTGGGTCTCAGTAATGGTATTCCGCGGGCAGAGGAATCGACGCGACTTGAGGATCTACTGGTCTAACAGTGATCTTCTCACTGGTGATAGCCGGTTGCGCTGACATCGCCACAGCAACGCATCACAGTATCGAATCCGGCTTTGAACTGTGGAGCCATGCTGACGTGCACCGCTATACAAACTCTTAATTGTTTAGCTTTTTTGATCGTATAATTACGCTTGAGATGTGCTTGTTTGTGAGTGGTTTTGTGATAAGCTAAATATATCACATTCGCCCAACAAGACTGCAAGTCAACATTCCAACCTGACCCCCGGTACGAGCACTACTGTCATGTCAAAGCCCGACGTCCAACGCACGTCCCAGATGATGACAGATGAGCTATCCATCCATCAAGGTCACCAAGAGAAAGTCAATTCACCATGTAAAGATTTCCACACTCTTATTCACCACGTAGCAATCACAATCTATCCCTGCAATCCCTCCATGATCTGACCAGCACCGGCGAAATCCATCAGACCGTCTTCCAAACACTCATTGAACGCCTCCTCGAGATCGACACCCTTGGGCGGAGGACCAGGGATTTTAGGAGCAACACTGCTCGATGATGAAGAAGACGAAGAGCCAGCAGCGGAACTTGCGCCAGGACTCTTGCTCACGACAGTAGCCATGACATGGATCAGCGCCATCCTGCGCTTCGCCTTCTCGCCCACTTCCACCTCGCCCAGCGCCTTTGCGTGGTTGCCG
>Ga0265798_10008680_pt1 | contig 12888 bp, 12 predicted proteins | sample P3T30metagenome_FD_192430 | JGI IMG/M metagenome (GOLD analysis project Ga0265798, IMG submission 192430) | Plant litter microbial communities from East Loma Ridge, Irvine, California - P3 T30 | ecosystem: Environmental > Terrestrial > Plant litter > Unclassified | place: USA: California...
TTCACCAGGACGCGCAAGTCGCGAGCCCGACAACAAACTCCGCAAAGAATGAAGAAAGCGGCAACATTGAAACGTACCACGTGCATAGCGCCGAACATCGGCTCAAAAGTTGAGACGATGCACTGAGTGTAGCAAGGACTTGGGAATACATCGAAAGAGGCTAGAGCAAGCTTATCTGATGACGACATAACCTGACACAGTGCTGGAAAGAGAGAATGCAACAACACCCATGAGCATTCCAGACGTGCCAAATGCGAGTGGAGAATTGTATATGCTCAAGACACGCTAGATCACGTACCCTCCAGACTCTGAAAGCCGTCTCGCCATGTAAAGAAATCACAAACAACAGAGCTGACATCGATTAAGAAGGGCCCAGAGAGGAAGCATATACACCCCAGGAAAGTGTCAGGCACGCTGAAGACGATTAAGCTTCGCAGCATTTACGCGTGACGGCCTCCAAGCTGACGTATGCGTGGAGCGGAGAATGTGCGGTAGTGAAGATGATGAAAGTATGATAGAAGGACGAGACGGACACGATGTGGAGAAGTGAAATGAATGTAGATGCATACTTACCATTCATTCTAGTCTTTATATTTCATTAAATCACATCAATCACTGGGTATACCTTCATCTCCAACTCCCCACCGAGCTACCCACAAACCACCCCCTCCCTCGGAACCTCCACCACACCCTCACCAACATCTTCCCCCTTCTTCTCCTCACTCTCCCCCAGCGACTCCTTCCCAACCACTTCACCCGTCTCTTTACTTTGCATATCCACCTTACCCCCAACCTCCAGTCCCACAGCCTCCGTCTCCGCCTTCTCCTTCTCCTCCTCCAACCTCTTCTTCTCCTTCTTACTCAAGCTCATACTGCCCTTTTCAAGCGCCTCCTTGGGCAACGGCCTAACGTACGGCTGACACACCCAGTACGGACGCTTACAACGTGCGACGGTTGCGAGGGAGGATTCGTATGGATCGTCGGAGGGTGGTGGGGGTGCGGGTTGTGTGGCGTTGGGATCGTATGCTGTGATGCCTTCCTTGACGGCTTTTTCAACGAGCAACAAGACGTTTTCGAATGCGTCGATGTCACCTGTTCGTGAGCGCGCGAGCGCGTCGCGCACATTGTGGTGTGCGCTTACGAGCGGGCGCAGGAGGTGGAAGAGGTGGGCTTGCATAGCTGTTAGATTTGGGTTCTGAGTCTTTTCTTTCTTTGCGGCGGCTTTGGATTTCTGCTTGGAGTCCTGCTTTTGTTTCTGTTTTTTGCGGGGTGGGCCTTCCTCTCCGACCTCCTCTTCCTTCTCCTCAACTGGTGCTTCTTCAGGGTCACCTGGCTTCCACAGCGGTGTCCTCACAGGCGGTGTCTGACCCAGTGCATACTTATGTATGATGTCGAGGTAACGGCGCATCACGGCGTCGACTCTGTATCCGCTCTTTCCGTCCTTGTCGCGCCAGTACTCGCGTCCTTCATTGCCGATGGGCGGCGGTGGCGCAAAGATAGTGGGGTCGTAGAGGTTTCCTTCTGCGCTCATCACGCCGTCTGCGCCAGTGGCTTCGAGACAAGTTGCGATGTCTTCGTGCTGGAGAATATTGCCGTTCGCAAAGATGACTGTATCCTTTGGTAGACTTTCCCTCAAGTGCCGTATCATTTGCCAGTCTGCCAGGCCGGTGTTGTGGCCCTTTTGTTCTCGCCGCCGGCCGTGGACGGTAATGATGCTTGCGCCTGCGTCAAGGAGAGTTTTGGCGTATGCTAGCGTCTTCTCTTTTGTTTCCAGGACGCGCATCTTGGCTGTGACGGGGACGTCGAGTTGTTCGTGGAGCTTCCGTATCATGCTTGCGATCAGATCTGGTGTCTCCTGCAGGAATGCGCCATATTTGCCCCTCTTCGCGATACCCTGTGGACATCCCAGATTCAGATCGACAGCATCACAGAAGGGTGCGACGTGTTGCGCCGCCTTGAGCAAGTCGTCCGGGTCGTTTGAGCAGAACTGCACGGTAAGTGGTCTGTCGATCGCAGGATGTCCATCCAAATGTCTTTCTGAATCCTGCAACTGTGAAGTATGATAGTCATCCGGCGGTGAGGGTATCGTAGCCTTAAGCGGCTGAAAGTGCGCATCCCGGTAATGGCTCTTCTCGTGGAACATTTTCGAGTGGAACATGGGCGTATACGCTAAGAGAGACCTCTGCTGATCGGAAGGGAGAAACGAGCGCGACAGCAAGCGCCATGCCTGTGCAAACCGTGTTGTCAGCCTCCGAAAATACCAGAAAGACGAGTAAAATATGAGACGTACGAACTCTGACTGTTCAACCATTGGCGCGAGCACAAGCTTCGGGCTCCCGATGCTCTCGTAGAAGGCGCGTCCATGCAGCTTTTGTCTCTTGCCATTCGCTTGTGCTACTCCATTGCTCTCGGCTGCCCCTCCCAGCGTGCCCGTTGTCTCAGTCGCCATACTCGCAAGATATCGTCGAGTTACTCGGAAGTGCGTCGCGGGGGCGATTGCGCCCCCAATCGCTTGTAGGAGGGGTGGACGTATGGCTGAAGATCTTCTGAGGTCTAGGTGGTACAGAGGTCTCTCGATGCGCTGTCAGTTCCAATATTCTCGTTGATGGTTCAGCAAGGAAGCCTTGTCTCAGTCATTGTCATGTCCATCTCACCACGAGCAGAAAATCGACATCCTAGCACCAGTCATTCCAGCCAATCGGAGCCCGTCAATCTTCCGCTATGGAGCCTCGTGTGTTGCACCATCGCAGCTATGCAAAAGTTAGAATTCCGTCATACGTAGTCTAATAAAATGCCTCGTGCCTTACCTCACATTGTTATTGCCTCACCTCAGCTTCTTCCTTCCACCTCTCATTCAATTCTTCATTTTCTGTTTGACCAGGATATATGTACAGCCTGAGAATTGAGTAATATCACGCCATCACGGTACCGCAAACACACAGTCATGTTTGTCACACAATATACAGAATCTTCGCTCTTGTTTTAACGTCTTTATCATTTGCATTTACCAATACTCATAAAACACATGTTCGCAATGCCCATACTTGTACAATCAATTCGACCACCAACGCCGGAATACCAATCTATACGCCGCGGAAGCCGTGGCTTCAAAACGGCACAGAATACCGGGGACCCAATTGAGTCTGATCGATCACAGACGACCGCCCAGTACAAAAACACGAAGACCGCCCGATCAAACAAAATGAAGAACCACGAACGCGTGTCAATCGTGTCAACCATCGCACGTCTCCAGGGCCGGAAGACCCGTCTATCGGAGCATTCGACAACGAGCAACCATTACAAGGTGTAACTTCGACCGTAACGACATTTGTCGAGAGCGAATATGCCAGTCTAGCCCATCGAGGGGCAGTGGAAGTAGGAAACGCTGAAACGCAGCTGATCAGACAGGATCAGTCGTTAAACAATGCACAATGCAAGACGCCAGTATTATGCGGGATGATAAGTACTTCGAGGTAGACAGCGACCTGTCAGTGAAAGTTGAAGAGCCAGGAACCGGAGAGGGCGTGGCCCTGAGAGTGTCGTGAAGAGAAGGAAGCCTCAGGCTCAGAAAGTGCTCCAGTTCCATGCACCAAAGCTCTGGGCAAGGCTGCCCACACGTGGATTCTCGGGGCGCTTGGCTGGTGCAGGAGTCTCGACCGGGACCGCTGCGGCTGCGGCGCTACCACCTGAGCTCTCGCTGTTGGTACGACTCGTGCGCAGATGCTCCCACTCGCGGAAAGAACCATGGCAACGGTCGCACGCGCGGTGCAGCTCGCCCTCAGGGTGGAAGCGTGCAAGCTCATCGAGGCGAACCTGCTTGGACGAGTGCTGCCAGCAAAAGATGCCGCCGCACTTCCTGCAGTGGTGGCGCCGCTGGAAGAAGCCAAAGGGCTCTGCACATGAAGATGCCGAGCATGTGGAAGTGGAGCCATCGGCCTAATCAAGGTTGGTCAGTCTAGAACGATGAAGAGCGAAGACCAATTCGGACACCAAGGAAGAACGGTTACCCTGCGTCGGGTAATGAGTCTAGCGTGGGGAACAATAGCGCGTGTGGCACGAAGAGGCCTCGTCGCAAAGTCAACACCATGCCTCAGACACGCGATCGATGCTCGACCATCGTGAGCTCCATCGGCGATGACCGATGAAAGCCCGCCGATGTTGCATCGATCTTCGTGTTGAGACGCAGCACGACGAAGCGCTCGGCACGTCGGTGGCGCTGGCGGCGGGACTGGCGAGACCATGCGACGCTAAAGGGATCCACCTTCAACCATGTACGTAACAGCCCACGGCAAGCGCCGAATGGGCACACGACAAAATGTAAGATGGGTAGGCTAACAGCGGCTCAAGAAAACAAACAAAAGAGAGTAACAACGTACCTGCCAGTGGTTGCGCGTAATGGGGCCAGCGGTGGGCGACATGGGGACATCGTTGTAGATGCTGTGCCTGTCTTCGTTGCCGACCTGCGAGGTTGGTGTGGCACTGCTGTCGGTCGCAATTTGGGACAGACCAGAGTTCACTCTCCAGCCGCTGCTCGGAGAGCCGACGCCTGAGTCGACCTTGGGAGGTGACTTGCTGGTGGGCCTCTCGGTCTTCCTCAGTGCTGCTGGAACACCAATGGCAGTGCGGGGCTGGTAGATGCCCTGGTGCCGCTGCAGAGGCAGATGTTGTGATGTGCGGGGCGAGGTGGGCGAGATATTGAGGGGCGTGTTCGATGCTGAGCCGGTGGGCGAGTATTGGGTCGACTTGCGGTAGGCATGCTGTTGGTATGGCGCGTGGTGGTGCGAGGGAACCGTTGCGGTCGAGAACTGGGTGGCCGCCATGTCGATGTGTGCAGTCTGGGGAAGCACTGGCGGAGTATGGGGAAACAGGTGGTTCTATACGGCGCGAATTGATCGGACTTGCTGATAAGGACAGAATAGCGGTGAAAGTTACTCTTCAGCGGACGGACCGCCTTCGACGTTGGAAATGAGCGCAGCGACAGCGAGACCGGCAAGCAATCAGTGCCAATATGGCGGTGCAACGGTCGGCCCTGGCGGAAGATCCGTAAGAAGCGATGTGCGGCTCTTTTGGTAACGGCCAATTGGTCGCTGACGTACGGCGCGAGATAAGAGGGCGGTAGGCGGTGGTACAGGACGACGCTGGGGCCACAACGGTGTTGATCTTGAGCGTGTGTGGAATCTAGCAGCGCATCGTCAACGGCGAGGACGGAGGGGTGTCGAAGGTCGAAGAAAAGGTGTCGCGTGAGTGTGGAGCAGAGAATGGCTGGGCTGGGGGAGGCTCTTCTGGGGCAGAAGGTGAATTAAGGCCAGTCTTCTAATAATTCGAGGGCCCGATGCTAGTCGTTCCTCAGTTGGGATACCATGCCTGCTGCCAAGCTTATCATCTTTTGCCGACCGTCGGCGAACTTATCATTTAGTTTGGTAACAATCTCTAACAACCTCATGCGCTCTCGTCCGCTGTGCGCTGCACAGCCCAGAGCGCATCGAAACAGTGCGAGATTGCGACCTTATATCCTCCGCGAGCGCCTCTTTGTCCTCCTCGCAAAAGCAATGGCACGACTCGTGTCTTGTTGTGTTGTCGTCTCTGTTGCGGAAGCAGCGCCCGGCTGCTCTTTCCTATTCGAGCCCTTATCTCTGGCTATCTCTGGCACCCAATAACATTTCAATGAGCACCAATACCCTGGTCCACAAAGTTCTCAACGTCTCCGAGGGCGGTCGCATCGCATCGCGATGAGCATTCTTCCTTGAGATGCAACATTAATCCATCACCATGATGCCTAACGAAGTCTATCATCTTGATCATCTTCCCATCTTCGTCATGCTCGATACACTGATACTGCAGGTATGCCGCCCGACGCGCACGCGCTCCGCTGCATCGAATCCACAGAGCCTCGAAACTGGCGGGGCACTCTAATGCCTGGCCAGAGCGCAGCGATTGCCGACGGCGAGGCTAAACAAGCTGCCGACACCAGCCACCTCAACCCACTTGGTCTCGGTCCGACTCTGCCTCCGTGACGAGCCCAGTAGATGTGGCGCAGGGGATGTCAAGATGTCATTGTTGCTGTGGCATCGAGACAGGCCGAGGTTCACAACTTCACGTGCAATCCCCGTAACTTCGACCATCAGCACTTTGCGGGGAATACCGGGGTAGTCTGGGAAGTGATAAGCCCGTGTCTTTCTCAATAACCGAGAAAACCCCTGTCGCATTTCTACGATTCTAACTCGGACCTCAATCGCTACCATGTCTCTACCCACTGAGGCCGTCTCGCCCAAAGCCGCACCTTTGCCACCTCTTCCAGCAGAGGATCCGTTGACGCCAGCCCAATGGAAGACTCTCCTTGCCATCACCGATGCTGTGATACCTGCAATCAAGCCTGTGTCCGTTGCGAATACCAGGACCGAAATAGCGGTCGAGGACAATGAGTACTCGACGGCTGTGAGTGCCTTGGTCGGACTCACACCACAGGATGACCCTGATGCGGAAACCGCAGCGAAAGAGTACCTTTCCGACTATGCATCGTCGAATCCTGCGTTCAAGTTGGAATTGCAAAGAGTCTTTGCAATGTACATGCCACAGGATGTGCGAGGACAATTGTTGTCGGTGCTGAATATCCTTGAGTAGGCGTCACTTCATTTCAAGTTTCATCACAGGTCATCAATGCAACACATGACGAATTCCTCCTGTCCCAACGTCGACCAGACTCGAGAACTTCTCTCCAAAGCAGGCCACTAATCAACTAATAGCACTCGCGTCGGTTCCCTCGCACTCACCGGCTACATCACCCCAATTAGCCAACAACCCATCGCCATCCGCGAATCGATCGTACGGTCCTGGGCCACTGCGCGTCTCGGTCCACTTCGCCAACTGCACCGATCCCTTACGGTCCTCTCAAAGCAGACATGGATCAAAGCCACCCCATCTCTTCGTCGTATCCTTGGCGTCCCTCGCGTTCCTACTGGCATGAAGACTGGCGAATCCCATCCCTACGAGTTTATCCAATTCCCGCCCGGTGATCAGACCGAGGTCATCGACACAGATGTCGTCGTCGTAGGAAGTGGCTGCGGAGGCGGCGTCGTCGCGAAAAACTTAGCGGAAGCCGGACACCGCGTGATCCTCGTCGAAAAGGCCTACCACTGGACACCAGATCACTACCCAATGTCCGAAGCCGACGGCTGGAATCACCTCTTCATGAACGGCGCCTTCATCAGCTCAGACGACACCTCGACCAGCATCGTAGCCGGGCAATCCTGGGGCGGCGGCGGCACAGTCAACTGGTCGGCCTCACTGCAAACCCAAGGCTTCGTGCGCCGCGAATGGGCCGCAAAGGGTTTGCCATTCTTCACGTCCTCGAAGTTCCAGGAGTCGCTTGACCGCGTGTGCGATCGCATGGGCGTAGACACAAAGTACATACGCCACAATCCCGGCAACGCAATGATGCTCGAGGGCGCACGGAAGTTGGGATGGGCACACAAGGAAGTCCCACAGAACACCGGTGGCGCAGAGCACTACTGCGGCCATTGTACGTTTGGCTGCGGGTCTTGCGAAAAACAAGGACCGTCCGTATCCTATCTCCCTGACGCAGCGCGCGCAGGCGCACGTTTCATAGAGGGCTTCCACGCCGAGCGCATCACCTTCTCGAATACCAAGGTCGACGGCAAACAAGTCGCCACCGGCCTGCTTGGGACATGGACAAGTCGCGACTCCAACGGGGGCGTTGCCGGCACGCCCCTGACTACACGCAAAGTCCACATCCGCGCCCGCCGCGTCATCGTCTCAGCCGGAACAATGCAATCTCCCCTTCTCCTCCTGCGCTCCGGCCTAAAGAATTCGCAAATCGGACGAAACCTACACGTGCACCCCGTCATGGTGCTCGGCGGCATATATGCACAGGACATCAAGCCCTGGGAAGGCGGTATTCTGACCGCCGTCGTGAACGAGTACGAGAACCTAGACAACAACGGACACGGCGCGAAACTGGAGGCCACGAATATGATTCCGTCGAGTTGGTTGATCTGGCTGGATTGGCGCAACGGGCTGCAGTATAAGCTGGACGCCGCCAGACTAAGACATATGGTTGGGTACATAAGTCTTGCGAGAGGGAGGGATAGCGGGCGCGTGTATCCCGATCCTGTGGACGGACGCGTACGATTCCAATACACGCCCAGTAAATTCGACAAATCGCATATCCTTGAAGGCCTCCTCGCCCTTTCGAAGATCCACTATATCAACGGTGCGGAGGAAATCTTCACGGTCATACCTGGTATGCGGCCTTTCAAGCGCGACCCATTACTCCCATCTACCGGCGACGGCATCAACGACCCAGCGTTCCAAACCTGGCTCGAGGAAGTGCGTGCCAAGGGCTTCCCGAGCCCCGAGAGCACGTTTGTGTCGGCGCACCAGATGGGCAGTTGTCGCATGAGCGCGAAGAGCAAGGATGGCGTGGTGGATCCGAAGGGCAGAGTGTGGGGCACCGAGGGCGTGTATGTTGCTGATGCGAGTGTGTTTCCGAGCGCGAGTGGGGTTAATCCCATGGTTACCAATATGGCGATTAGTGATTGGATTAGTATGGGGGTTGCGGGTGGGTTGGAGGTAAGAGCTAGACTTTAGATAGAGGTGGTGGGCTGATGTATTGGTAGGGAGAGCTGCTTGCAGAGTTTTAGGACGGAGAGTTGAAATAATGTATTGTTGTTTGAATGGGATGTGTGTTTGAAGTCATGAACGCATAGTTGCTTGAGGGTTGGCGTGGAGGGGAAAGTTGTTCCGTCTTGAGAGGCTTGACGTACTGGTGGTAACTCATGGGACAACGCTGCTGCCCACGAGTGACGTGCGGAGAGTGTGGTCGTCTCTCCACATTGCGGGGGAATGAAATGCAATGACTGTCGAGAGCGCAGAGGCACGTCACCTCACCATCCCAGAACGTGCAACGCTGTAAACATTACACTTCACGAAACAGTGCCGGGATATGAGACCGACGAGAGCCATAGACGACCTCTGTTATCGCCATTCTCGTGGCATTGCTCCTCGTCTTTCATTCTCTGGGACAGACTCCCGGACCCATAAGTGGACAGGAGCCACTTTGTATACGTGCAGTATGTGAGAAACGAGCACTATCTGTGCAGCTCGCTCATGATGCTCGAGGCGCTGCATCGATTGAGGCTAGCTCCTAAATCAAGCGCGAGACTCGTACGAGATGAGGTTGGTGCCGGTGGAGATAGTGTTGAAGGTGAAGGTGAATTTAGATCTGACTTGAACGGAGAGCTATACAGGCTCCTAACTATTAGGCAGACGCAGTCTAAGCGTGGGTAGTGCTACATGGGGATGAGGTGTTGCGAGAAGACAGTGGCTCTTTGATGTGTAATTCGAGTGCTGAACTGCGCTGGTGGATCAGCACGTAAACGAAGTCTTTTTCGTACCTTCTTCACTCGCAGCAATGCTTCGCGCATACTGATATAAGTACAATGCCACGCTTCAAAGCGGTGCAGTTCTCGTCACCGAGCCGTCCGAAGAGCAGTGGCAACGGATACAAACTTATATCGAAAAGTATCGGATTCAGGATACGACAAGGAAGTTCGTGTACAGTACGACATGCTTGGTGCTGCCGCGTCTTCTACACCATTTGCTCAGTTCTGGGTTCAGTGTTTCTGGGCAGCAGATGCCCCTGAAAACGAGACAGGCACAAGGCGAGGCGGAGTACGTGCACTCTCCGAATTGCCCGCTTGCGAAACCGTGGTTTGAGCCAAATAAGACAGCGTTGGAAAGTGTTCAGCGAGCATGGCGGAATGTTGCCTCCCATCTGAATGGCGATATCTGACTTGACTTGCCCAGTGAAATTTCGGCATGGAGAAGGGCATGCATTCTGACTTTTGAGTAGGAAAAAGTTGCGGACCGTTGTACAGCAAATACGGAGCTTCGTATATGATGCTCAGGACCTGACAGATTGATCACGTCACACTTGCGAAAGACTGAAAGAGAATGCTGTCCTGTTGACAATTATGGGGAACGCGGAGCCGGGTAAGAGTGGAGAGGTGGAGAGGGAAGAAGAAGTGGAGTACGCTTTGTGAACGACAGCTTGGCTTAGAGACTCTTAACAAGTTGTGCGTAAGAGATAGCGCTAATGTCTGGTCTGTGCAGTCAGCATCGCCATCCCATACCTATCAGAAATCTTGAACACATCCGGCATAATTGAGACATGCGTGAGTACTTAAGGTTGTGTGGTTGGAACGGTATTTTTTCCCGCTTCCCATCACTAGTGCAACCGTCGGAAGCTTCCGAGAATGGACCCTTAGTTTTGACTCGACGGGAAGCTACGTCACTACAACGCCTTCTTTTGCTTTTCACTCGCTCGCACAAGCACCAAGCCTCGATCGACGATGAACCTGCAGCAGCCATCCCAACTAATGCCGTGTTACCCTGCATTTCACTCTGTTGGCAGGCGATTTCTACTCTGAATGGCAAACAGCTATCGCATGTCCTGATGGTGGGGCACAATGCGCGCAGGTGTACATATTTAGGACGCCTCGCGCTTGCGCCGTGCCAGTTTGCAAGATTGCACGATTGCACGATTGCGCCATCCTCCAATGTCAAACATACCTTACACCTTTACTTTGAGTCGCCAGACAAACACCATTCGCCTCCATCCAGCGTACATTATCGCAGAACATCAACCACAGTCCAAGGCACAAGCACAGCATGACGAGCGTCGTCAAGGGCGGCTTCGGCGCCCCCAGCAGCAATGGAGAGAAGAACGGTAACAACGGCACCGAGTTCATGAGCATGCTGCCGCCGCCGAAAGACAAGGTCGACGGCTACGACAACACGAAGCCCTGCAGCAAGCAGACCATCACGGTCCCACCATTGTTCGGCGACGCCATGATCATCCGTGAGGCAGTTTACGGCGAGCAGGGCGTACCCCTCGAAGCCGAGTTTGACGAAGACGATGCGCGCAGTTGGCACTGGATCGCGTATGCTTCTGTGGCCTCTACGGGCTCGCCGCCGAAGGACATACGCGTCCAGCCGCCGCCACAAACACAGACAGACGACATCCGCCGCTCTTCTGCCTCTGCCTCTCGCATGCCTGTCGCTACCATTCGACTGATTCCCCCGCCTCACGGCCCGAACAAATACACCCAAGACAGCGGCAGGCCAGACAGACACGCCGATGCAGACCCACCGGCTGAAGAGGTCGAGAGCCCCCACCCCGCCGAGCCCTACGTCAAACTGGGACGCCTCGCCACGCTCAAGACATACCGAGGCATGGGCCTCGCTGGTCTCCTCATCAACGCCGTCTTCGACTTCGCCAAAGCTAACCCCGACACCATATACAAGCCTCCGTCTCCCACGGCCATGGAGAGGGCTCAGATCACGGACCAAGGCAGGGAACAGCAGCTTCAATGGGAAGGTCTCATCATGATACACGCCCAGGTTAGCATCAAGAAACTGTGGGAGAAGCACGGCTTCAGTGAGGAACTGCGGAACGAGGAAGGCGAGGTTGAGATCGCTGCTGAGCCGCACTGGATGGAGGAGGGCATTGAGCACGTTGGCATGTGGAAGAGGATCGAAGTCAAGAGGGGAAGGTCTGCGTTGAACCCTTGAGCTCTACTCCCTCTACATGCTTACTCCTCCACCTTTCTGGCGTCTTTACTTACATACGTTTGGACAGGCTGGCACAGCGCGTTCAGGCACAACAGAGGAGGACCGGTCAGATCGGCCCGGCGCCGCTTCCAATGATGTAGGCTTCTCAATAAGCACTTGCTATCTCACGACGACTCGTTACGACATCAATATACCCCGAATTGTACGGCGAATGTTTTCCTTCTGCGTGTTATAGAGTCTACAGGCATGGAAGAGTTTTCAGGTACACAGGTTTCCCTTTCGAATCCGTAGACCCAAACATTATTTTCCTGTCACATTGCCCTTTACATACTTCTCCCTGAGTGACTGCAGCACGTGGATGTCATTCAGTGCTCACGAGGTAGGTCTATTTGCCTCCTTCGTCACGTTCTTCATGTGCATGTTGCGATGTCATTTGCTGGGCGGGAGCAAACATCATGTCCAAAGAAAATACGCATGCTCGCTGGCGAAGCAAAATGCATTCGCGCGATAGGGCCCGCTCCGTTCGATGGCACGTAGGCGCTTTCCGATATCTACGACGGCGCCGAACAGTTGAGAAATGCGGGCAAGAACGTCATTGTGGCCTGGATCAAAGGCCACCGCAGGACCGCCGGCAGAGAAGGAAACCATCAAGCAGACAAAGCGGCTGAAGGTGCCCTGAGAAGCCAGATCGTCGCGTGTTTATGGAAAGGAGTAGCGACTGAGCTTCCTCCTTGGGTTCAGAGTCTTGACGGCGATGCGCGTGAGGAAGCGCTCTGGAGACTCAGCAAACAATTCTTCCGCTGGAGAAGCGGGACTTGTTGGATTGCGCCAAGCTTATCGAACGTGGAGGAAGATGAAGATTGGACCGTATATCGACCGATCATGACGCTGAAGGAAGCCCAAGAGGAGGATGCACTGGAAATGAGTCGATGGCGGATTGGGGAATACATGGAGAAGAAGACGTTCATTCCCATGAAGGAGGTCACAAGTCATTCAGCGTCATCGAAAGCGAAGCCTTTGAAGCATCTTTGGCGCTACACGAAACCTTTACCGAAGCCACCGAAAAGCTTCAACTACGCGGAGCTGTACAAGACAGCGCGAGAGAAGCAAAGAAGGGCAGAGGAGGAGGAAGGTTGAATACAGATATATTTCATTGGAAGATGAGGGAAGGATGATGTCCCGAGTACTACTACGTCAGTGCAATGAGATACAATCACACTTGCACCACTGTGCTCTCGAGTTCCGCCAAATGCTAATCGTGTTATCGATCCAATACCTCACATACAGCCGAGGACT
>Ga0265798_10008682_pt1 | contig 12885 bp, 11 predicted proteins | sample P3T30metagenome_FD_192430 | JGI IMG/M metagenome (GOLD analysis project Ga0265798, IMG submission 192430) | Plant litter microbial communities from East Loma Ridge, Irvine, California - P3 T30 | ecosystem: Environmental > Terrestrial > Plant litter > Unclassified | place: USA: California...
CTGCGACCAGATGCAGGGCTACTATTTCAGCCCGGCGCTGCCGCAGGCGCAGCTGCGCGACATGCTGCGCCACAATGCGCGGCTTGTAGGCTAGCCGGCGAGCGCCGCGATCACCGCCTTGTCATTGCCGTGCGCCGCCACCTGCGCCAGCAGCGCCGCCGGCACCAGGTGCACGGCCTGGGTTTCCCAGCCCATGCAGGCGGGGTCGCCGCCGACGCGCCGCGCCAGGTAGTAGCGCGTATAGGTCTGGGTGCGGCGCACGTCCACCAGGAAGGCCTGCAGCCGCACCACCAGTCCCGATTCCTCGAAGGCCTCGCGCACCGCGGTGGCCTGCAGCGCCGCGCCCGGGTCGACGCGGCCCTTGGGGAAGGTGGCCGCGTAGCCGCCAAAGCCGTTGGTGGGCGCCACCAGCCACACGCGCCCGTCGTCCTCCACGACGACCACGCCGGCCGCGGCGCGCAGGCCGGCGGGCAGCACATAGGGCGGCTCCGCCACCGCGCCGAGGGCGCCGACGTCCGCCAGCGCGGCGGGCGCGAAGGCGATGCCGCCCAGGGCGTCGGGGCGGGCGCCGCCGGGCAGCACGGTGGCGACGCGCGCCGGATCGGCCCAGGCATCCGGCGTGCACGGGCTGCTGGGATTGGCGATCAGCACGCGCTGGCCGCGTTCGTCGAGGCAGGGATGGTACATGGCGGTGGGAATGTGGTCGAAACGGCCACGATAGCACGTTGCCGCGGCGGCGCATACGCCCGCGCGGCGCTACGGTGCGCCAACGCGACGGCGCATGGGATTACACTGCCAATATGAAGATCGTCCGCCTGACCACCTATCGCGTGCCGCCGCGCTGGATGCTGCTCAAGATCGAGACCGACGCCGGCATCGCCGGCTGGGGCGAACCCATCGTCGAGGGCCGCGCGCGCACCGTCCAGGCGGCCGTTCACGAGCTGGCCGACTACCTGGTCGGCCAGGACCCGGCGCGCATCAACGACCTGTGGCAGACCATGTACCGCGGCGGCTTCTATCGCGGCGGCCCGGTGCTGATGAGCGCCATCGCCGGCATCGACCAGGCGCTGTGGGACATCAAGGGCAAGGCATTGGGCGTGCCGGTCTACGAGCTGCTCGGCGGCCTGGTGCGCGAACGCATGAAGACCTACAGCTGGGTCGGCGGCGACCATCCGCACGACGTGGTCGACGGCATCGCCGCGCGCCGCGAAGCCGGTTTCGACACCTTCAAGATGAACGGCACCGACGAACTGGGCGTCATCGACAGCGCGCGCCGCATCGACGCCGTGGTCAAGCGCGTTGCCGGCATCCGCGAGACCTTCGGCGACGCGATCGAATTCGGCCTCGACTTCCACGGCCGCGTGTCGCTGCCGATGGCGCGCGTGCTGCTGCGCGAACTGGAGCCGCTCAAGCCCCTGTTCGTCGAGGAGCCGGTGCTGCCCGAACAGGCCGACGGCTACCGCCGCCTGGCCGACTTCACGTCCATTCCGATCGCGGCCGGCGAGCGCATGTTCTCGCGCTTCGATTTCAAGCGCGTGTTCGAGCAGGGCGGCTTGTCCATCGTGCAGCCGGACCTGTCGCACGCCGGCGGCATCAGCGAATGCCTGCGCATCGCCGCCATGGCAGAAGCCTACGATGTCGCGCTGGCGCCGCATTGCCCGCTCGGCCCGGTGGCGCTGGCCGCCTGCCTGCAGCTCGATTTCGTCGCCCACAACGCGGTGCTGCAGGAGCAGAGCATGGGCATTCACTATAACAAGGGCGCCGACCTGCTCGACTATGTGCTCAACCGCGAGGATTTCGCCATCCGCGACGGCTGGATCGCGCCGCTGCCGCGTCCGGGCCTGGGCATCGAGGTCGACGAGGAGCGCGTGATCGCCGCCAGCCGCGACGCACCGGACTGGCGCAATCCGGTCTGGCGCCATGCCGACGGCAGCATCGCGGAGTGGTAAGCCCGTGACGGGAAGCGTGTGCCGCATCCGGCCCAGCCGCGCTAGCATGGTGCCATGACCAGCGCATCTTCCGCATCGGCCCCTGCGCGCCTGCTCGGCATCGACTGGGGCACCAGCAACCGCCGCGCCTACCTGGTGAGCGCCGACGGCGCCTGCCTCGACGAACGCGCCGACGAGCAGGGCATCCTGGCGGCCGCTCCGGCGTTCGGGCCGTCGCTGGCCGCGCTGCTGGCCGACATGGACGTCAAGGCCGAAACGCCGGTGCTCGCTTCCGGCATGATCGGCAGCGCCCAGGGCTGGCGCGAGACCCCGTATCTCGACATCGCCGTGCCGCTCGCCGAACTGCCGGCCCATCTGCTGCGGGTCGACGATGAGGCCCTGGGCCGCGCCTGCCATATCGTGCCGGGCTACCGCCAGTGCGCAACAGACGGCGGCCATGCCGACGTCATGCGCGGCGAGGAAACCCAGCTGCTCGGCGCCCTGGTGCTGGAGCCGCGCCGGGCCGACGGCTGGTTCGTGCTGCCGGGCACCCACAGCAAATGGGTGCGCATCGAGCAGGGCGTGATTCGCCACTTCACCACGTTCATGACGGGAGAATTGTTCGCCACGCTGGGCAAGCAGGGCACGCTGGCGCCGCTGATGTCCGGTCCGGACGATGCCCAGGCCTTCGACGCCGGCGTCGACGAGGCCCGCCGCGGCGCGCCGCTCACCGCCAGCCTGTTCGGCGTGCGCGCCCGCGTCATGACCGGGGCGATGGCGGCGGCGCAGGCGCGCTCGTTCGTGAGCGGCCTGCTGATCGGCGCCGAGCTGGTGGCGGCGCACGAACTGCTCGGAAAAGAAGCGGGCGACATCGTCTCGATCGCGGCGCCCAAGCTGCACGCGCGCTATGCGCAGGCCGGCGAGCGTCTCGGCCTGGCGCTGCGCGCGCTCGACCCGGATGCGGTCTACCGCGCCGCGCTCGGGCATTTCATCAAGGAGATCGCACCGTGAAGCTGCCCGATATCGCACTACCCCTGGTCGCGATCCTGCGCGGCCTGGCGCCGCAGGACGCCGCCGGCGTCGGCCGCACCCTGTTCGACGCCGGCTTCCGCCTGCTCGAAGTGCCGCTGAACCGTCCCGGCGCCATCGAGGCCATGCGCATCCTGCTCGACATCGCGCCGCCCGATGCGCTGGTGGGCGGGGGCACCATGCTGCGCGAGGCGGACGTGGACGCGGTGGCGGATGCGGGCGGGCGCATCTTCGTCGCGCCCAATTGCAATCCGGCCGTGATCGCCCACGCGGCGGCGCGCGGCCTGCTGTGCATGCCCGGCGTGGCCACGCCCACCGAGGCCTTCGCCGCGCTCGATGCCGGCGCCCACGTGCTCAAGCTGTTTCCGGCGGAGTCGATCGGCCCGGCGGGCCTGAAGGCGATCAGGACGGTGCTGCCCGAAGGGACGCCGCTGTGGCCGGTGGGCGGCGTCTCGCCCGAACAGCTCGGCGCCTGGAAAGCGGCGGGGGCGGGCGGGGCAGGCATCGGCGGGCAGTTGTTTGCGCCGGGAATCGGGCTGGAGGAGCTTGGGCGCAGGGCGCGCTCTTTCGGGCAGGCCTGGCGCGCTTAAACCCGTTCATGCGGCGCCCGCAAGGCGCAATCGGCCGCGGTTGCACGGCCATGAAAAAAGGCAGCCCGCAGGCTGCCCTTTCATCGGCTGGCCGAGGCGCTTACCACCAGACCCCGTAGATCGTCGCCACCAGGGCGCACACCACGGCCGAACCGAAGGCGAAGGCGCCGTCGACGCGGAACAGCTGGCGGTCGACCACCAGGGCCTTGATCTTCGAGGCGTCGCCCATCTTGCTGATGACGACCATGCCCGCCACCACGATCCAGAACACGATGAACATGCGGTCCAGGAAGGGGATCTCGTAGACGCCCAGGCCGTTCCTGGCCGAGAAGCCGATCGGCGCCAGGAAGGACAGGTCCATCATATCGGGCAGGAACTTCAGGATGATCGAGAACACCAGGCCGCCGATGGTCGCGAACATCGCGGCGGCGGCGGTGGTCTTGCGCCAGAAGAAGCCGAGCAGGAACATCGCCAGGATGCCGGGCGAGACGAAGCCGGTGTATTCCTGGATGTACTGGAAGCCGCCTTTCTTGTCGATGCCCATGAAGGGGGCGATGCCGACCGCCAGCACCATGGCCACCACCACCGAGACGCGGCCGATCCAGACCATCTTCTGTTCGCCGGCTTCCTTGTTGATGTTCTTCTTGTAGATGTCGAGCGTGAAGATGGTGGCGATCGAGTTGGCCTTGCCGGCCAGCGAAGCCACCACGGCGGCGGTCAGCGCGGCGAAGGCAATGCCTTTCAGGCCCGAGGGCAGCAGCGCCAGCAGGGTCGGATAGGCGCGGTCGGGATTGAGCTCGCCGCCCGGACGCATCGAGTCGCCCAGGGTGCCCGAACGGTCCAGCGCGAAGGCGGCGATGCCCGGCAGGACCACGATGACCGGCATCAGCAGTTTCAGGAAGGCCGCGAACAGCAGGCCCTTGCGCGCCGTCGACAGGTCGGCGCCGAGGGCGCGCTGGGTGATGTACTGGTTGCAGCCCCAGTAGTTCAGGTTCACGATCCACATGCCGCCGATCAGGGTGCTCAGGCCCGGCAGGTCCATGTAGTTCGGATCGTCGCGGCCCAGCACCATGTTGAAGTGGTCGCGGGTGCTGTTGAACAGTTCGGTCGCGCCGCGGATGGCGCCGTTGCCCTGGCCCAGGGTCGCGACCAGGTCGAGCGCGATCCAGGTCGTCACCAGGCCGCCGATCACCAGGCAGAACACCTGGATCACGTCGGTGTAGCCGATGACCTTCATGCCGCCAAGCGTGATGATGGTGGCGAAGATACCCAGGAACAGCATGCAGGGGAACACGCCGATGCCGACGATGCTGCCGATGGCCAGCGCGCCCAGGTACAGGATCGAGGTCAGGTTGACCACCACGTACAGGCCGAGCCAGAACAGCGCCATCGTCGTCGCCACGGCCTTGCCGTAGCGCTGCTCGAGGAACTGCGGCATCGTGTAGATGCGGTTCTTGAGGTAGACCGGCATGAAGAACACGGCCACGATCACCAGGGTGGCGGCGGCCATCAGCTCGTACACGGCGATCGCCATGCCGATGCGGAAGCCCGAACCGCTCATGCCGATGAACTGTTCTGCGGAGATGTTGGAAGCGATCAGCGAGGCGCCGATGGCCCACCAGGTCAGCGAGCCTTCCGCCAGGAAGTAATCGTGCGAGGCGGAGGTCGAAGCGCTCTTCTTGCGGCGGTAGACCCAGAGGCCGTAACCGGCGACGACCACGAAGTAGACGAGGAAGACGAATGTGTCCAGGGATGAAAACAGGTTCATGTGAATAGCTGTGTCTCGTGTTGCGAACAGGGCGTTCGCTGTTTGTTATATCGTCGGCCGATGCTGCTTGGAAGCCGACGTGCCGCGTTGCCGGGCGCTGCCCGTCTTCAGGCCATCGTCCGGCGTCCATCCTGGCGGGCAGGCGCCGACAGAATAGATTAAAAGCAAAAGATTATCGGAAACATCAGAGAAACGCCATGCCCGCTCATGCTTGCCGATAAATTTGAGCGAACTCCTGGTTGCGCAAACAGCGCGGATACTATCATGCTGGACAAGGGGCATGATATCGTTTTCATAGGCCTGCGGACGCCGGGCGCCGCGTAAACACGCCGCGCAATCCGCCTGTCATTGCGTACCGATTGCTACACGCCGCGCACCTTCGGCACGTTTTAATGTGTTCGAAAGGAAAGGAACAAGGCAGGGCTGTGCAAACGACTATACTGGCGCCAAGCCTGATGTCGTCTTGACAAGATGACGCGAGGCGTCCGTGGCTTGCGCCGGTAGCGCAGCCCGAATTGCAGCCCAACCGCAGCACTTCAGGAGGCCAATATGAGGACCATCAATACATCGATCCGCCGCATCGCCATTGCCTGCGCCCTGTGCGCGGCAGCCGGCTCCACGCTGGCCCAGACCGCGAAGCAGCAGAGCGTCAACACCATCAAGAAGGAAATCAACGCGGCCTATGCCGAGCAGAAGGCCGCCTGCGCCAAGGGCGCCAGGAGCGAACGCGCGTCCTGCCTCGACCAGGCACGCCAGGTCCATCGCAAGGACATGGCCAACGCAGGGCAACTGGTGGCCGACGCGCCGGTTGGCGGCGTCAACGAGCGCGTGGTCAGCACGGTCGAGCGGGCCGGCGACGGCGCCGGCGCCGTGGGCAGCTCGCAGGGCGGCGCCACCGCATCGGGCGGCGACGGCGCGCTCGAACCGCAGCCGATGCAGCCGCCGTCGGTGTCGACCCCGCCGCGCAGCCAGGACACGCCGATCCAGCGCTGAAGCCGGCAGGCGGCTGGCCAGGCAGGCGGTCGGCGGCAGGGGCGGGCACGGCGCGGCCGCCGGATGCTACACTACCGCCCTTTACGTTTTGCCATGCAGGACCCGACCATGACCACCCCGGCGCACCCGCCCGAACTGCGGGCCCAGGCGCTGCTCTGCCTGACCGAGACCGATCCCGCCGCCAAGACCGCCGGCGTGGCGGCGCTGGCCCGGGCGCACCTTGCCGGCGCGCTCGCCCTCGACATCCATGCCGAACTGGCGCCCGGGGCGGCGATCCCGGGACGCCCGGCGCGGCCCGAACTGGTGTCCCCGCGCCTGTTGGGGCGGCGTTCGATGGCCAGCCTCGAAGGCCGCGCGATGCTGGTGCACGCGCTGGCCCACATCGAATTCAATGCCGTCAACCTGGCGCTGGACGCCTTGTGGCGCTTCCCCGGCATGCCCGCGGCCTACTATGGCGACTGGCTGCGCGTGGCGGCCGAGGAAGCCCGTCACTTCGAGCTGCTGTCCGCGCACCTGCAGTCGCTCGGCTGGCGCTATGGCGACTTCGCCGGCCACGACAGCCTGTGGGAGATGGTCGCCAGGACCAGCGGCGACGTGCTGGCGCGCATGGCGCTGGTGCCGCGCACGATGGAAGCACGCGGCCTCGACGCCATTCCGCCGCTGCGCGCCAAGCTGGCCCAGGCCGGCGACCATGGCGCGGCCGCCATCCTCGACATCCTGCTGCGCGAGGAGGTCGGCCACGTCGAGATCGGCAACCGCTGGTATTTCTATCTGTGCGACCGGCGCGGCCTGGAACCGGTGGCGACCTACGACGCGCTGACCGCGCAATACCGGGCGCCGGTGCTCAAGGGGCCGTTCAACGTCGAGGCGCGGCGCCAGGCCGGCTTTACCGAAGCCGAACTGCTGCGCTACGCCGGCGATCCCTTGCCGGCGCAGGCTTGACGACGGCGCCGCCGCCCGCCCCATGAACCCGGACGCCACTTCCGCGCCGCAGGGCTTCCTGCTGACGCGCCACTGGCGCGATACCGACGAAGGTGTCGAGGTCGAATTCTGGCTCGCCACCGACGCCGGCGCGCGCCGCGTGCGCCTGGCGCCGCAGCCGGCCATCGCCTTCGTCCCGGCCGGGCAGGCCGGGGATGCACGCGCGCTGCTGGCGCGCGAACATGGCTGGGAGTTGCGCGAGCTTGCGCTGTGCGACTTCCGCCAGCGTCCCGTGCTGGGCCTGTACTGCCGCCACTACCGCCAGCTGATGCGCCTGGAAAAGCGCCTGCGCGAGCACGGCGTCGACGTCTACGAAGCCGACGTGCGCCCACCCGAGCGCTACCTGATGGAACGCTTCATCATGGCGCCGGCCAGCTTTGCCGGCACGCCCGCCGCGGACGATCCGCAGGTGCTGGAAGCGGCCCAGCTCAAGCCGGCGCCGCGCTACCGGCCGGCATTGCGCTGCGTCTCGCTCGACATCGAGACCACCATGCAGGGCGAGCTGCGCTCGATCGCACTGGAAGGCTGCGGCCAGCGCCAGGTGTATATGCTGGGACCGGCCAACGGCGACCCGGCCGGCCTGGATTTCGACTACGAGGTCTGCGCCACGCGCATGGACCTGCTCGACCGCTTCGAGGACTGGATGCGGCGCCACGATCCGGACGCGATCATCGGCTGGAATGTGGTGCAGTTCGACCTGCGCGTGCTGCAGCAGCATGCCGAGCGCCTGCAGCGGCCCCTGCGCCTGGGGCGCGACGGCAGCGCGGTGGAGTGGCGCGAACACGGCCGGCAGGCGCATTTTTTCATCTGCATCGCCGGGCGCCTGGTCATCGACGGCATCGAGGCGCTGCGCTCGGCCACCTGGACTTTTCCCTCCTTCAGCCTGGAACACGTGGCGCAAAGCCTGCTCGGCGAAGGCAAGGCGATCGACAATCCCTACGACCGCATGGCGGGCATCGACCGCATGTTCGCCGAGGACAAGCCGGCGCTGGCGCGCTACAACCTGCGCGACTGCGAGCTGGTCACGCGCATCTTCGACAAGACCGGCCTGATGGCCTTCTTGCTGGAGCGCGCCAGCGTCACCGGGCTGGCGGCCGACCGCAGCGGCGGTTCGGTCGCGGCCTTCGAGCATGCCTACATGCCGCTGATGCACCGCCTGGGCCGGGTCGCGCCGAACATCGGCGACGTGCCGGGCGCCGACAGCCCGGGCGGCTTCGTGATGGATTCGCGTTCCGGCCTGTACGACTCGGTGCTGGTGCTCGACTACAAGAGCCTGTACCCCTCGATCATCCGCACCTTCCTGATCGACCCGGTCGGGCTGGTGGCCGGCCTGGAAGAAGCCGAGCGCGACACGGTGCCGGGCTTTCGCGGCGCGCGCTTTTCGCGCACGCGCCACTGCCTGCCCGGCATCGTGACCCGGGTCTGGCAGGAGCGCGAGGCGGCCAAGCGCGAACGCAACGCGCCGCTGTCGCAGGCGCTGAAGATCATCATGAACGCCATGTACGGCGTGCTCGGCACCACCGGCTGCCGCTTCTTCGATCCGCGCCTGGCTTCCTCGATCACCATGCGCGGCCACGAGATCATGCACCGCACGCGCGAACTGATCGAGGCGCAGGGTTATCAAGTCATCTACGGCGATACCGATTCGACCTTCGTCTGGCTCGGGCGCGCCCATGCCGGGCCGGAGGCGCAGCGCATCGGCCGCGCGCTGGTCGAACACGTGAATGGCTGGTGGCGCGCGCACCTGAGGGACGAACTGGGGCTGGAGTCGGCCCTCGAACTCGAGTTCGAGACCCACTTCAGCCGCTTCCTGATGCCGACCGTGCGCGGTTCGGACGAGGGCAGCAAGAAGCGCTACGCCGGGCTGGTGCGCGCCGACGACGGTGCGGAACAGGTGATCTACAAGGGGCTGGAGACGGTGCGCACCGACTGGACCCCGCTGGCCCAGGAGTTCCAGCAGGCGCTGTACGGGCGCGTGTTCCGGGGCGAACCCTATGAGGACTACGTGCGCGACTACGTGGCGCGCATGCTGGGCGGGGAGCTCGATGCGCTGCTGGTCTACCGCAAGCGCCTGCGGCGCCCGCTCGCCGAATACGAGCGCAACGTGCCGCCGCACGTGCGCGCCGCGCGCAGCGCCGACGAGTTCCACCAGCGCCTGGGCCGCCCGGCGCAGTACCGCAACGGCGGCTGGATCCGCTATCTGATGACGCTGGCGGGACCGGAGCCGATGGAGCTGGTGGAAGCCGGCCGCGCCGCCGCCATCGACTACGAGCACTACCTGACGCGCCAGCTCGAACCGGTGGCCGACGGCATCCTGCCCTTCCTGGGCGACAGCTTCGCGCGCCTGACCAGCACCCAGGGCGCGCTGTTCTGATCCTCCGGCATTACATGCCCGGCGCCGGCGTCACCGGGATCTGCTGGCGCAGCGACAGGTTGATCGCGTTCCAGCCGCGGATCACGGCGATGGCGTAGCCCAGTTCGGCGATCTCGGTCTCGTTGAACCGCTCGCGCAATTCGGGCCAGGCGGCGTCGGTGTCGTCGCGGCCGGGCAGGGCGTTGACGGCATCGGCCCAGGCCAGGGCGGCGCGTTCGCGCGCGTCGAAGAAGGGCGATTCGCGCCAGGCGGCCACGCTGTTGAGGTGGCGCGGCTCGAGCCCCTGCTTGACCAGGTCGCGCCAGTGCATGTCGACGCAGACGCCGCAGCCGTTGAGCTGCGAGACGCGCAGGTTGACCAGTTCCACCAGGCGCGGGCCCAGCGAGCTTTGCTTGACGGCCTGCGACAGGCCGATCATGGCCTTGAGCGGGGCCGGTGCGACGGTGAACAGGGGAAGGCGGGCAGTGTGCGACATGGTCGTTCCTTTCGATAGGGGAGGGTGCGAATGCAGCCTCCTGACTATTAGACGGAGCGAGCGCGGCGCCTGTGACAGGCGCGCCGAAAATACCGCCGCGCGCCGCCTCAGGCGGCGACCGGCCTGCGCTGGAAGGTCAGCGGGGCTTCCTTGGGCGCCGGCTCGGGCAGCAGGTCGGCCAGGGTGTGGCGGTCGAGTTCCGCCAGGTAGGCCGCGGTGGCGTCGCGGAGCACGCCCTTCAGGCCGCAGGCTTTCACCAGGCCGCAGGGCTTGCCCTCCGGGTTGAAGCACTCGGCCATGTAGAAATCGCTTTCGGCCATGCGCACCACGGCGCCGACGTTGATGTCCTTCGGTTCGTGGTTCAGGCGGAAGCCGCCGTTGCGGCCGCGAACCGTCTCGATCACGCCGTTACGGCCGAGCTCATTCACCACCTTCATGAGGTGGTTCTTCGAGATGCCGTGCAGGTCCGCGATCTCCTGGATGGTGACCAGGCGCTCGCGGTTGCTGCCGAGGTGCAGCAGGGTGCGCAGCGTGTAATCGGTAAAGGAAGTGAGGCGCATTGGACCGCCAGTATACCGGATGCGCGCCAGGACTGCTCCCCGATGGCCGGATGCGCCCGTTCCCACGCTTGCATGGCCGCATTAACTTTAAATTACATCGCTTAACTTGCCTGCAACAACCCTCCGGACCATGATGAGTACTTTGTAACCAGCGGCGCCGATCCGCACCACGAGGAGAACGATCATGTCGACCATCCCGAACACGGTACACATCGTCCATGCCGATCCCGCGATGAGCGCGGGTCTCTTCGTCCTGCTGGCGGCGCAGGGCGAGTGGCGCGTGTCGAGCGAGGCGGACGACCCCTCGCGGCGCTCCCTGGCCCAGGTGCTGGTGGCGGATTATGCGACCGGCATCGCACTGGCGCGCCGCTGCGGCGTCCACCAGGCAGTGCTGATCGTGAGCCAGCTCGACAAGGAATGGGAAGTGCGCACCGCGATGGAAAGCGGGGTGCAGGGCTATCTGCACCAGTCGTGCTCCCACGACGAACTGGCGCGCGCGGTGCGCCAGCTGGTGCGCGGCATCCGCTACCTGAGCGAGGCGGTGTCGCGCAGCGTGGCGGCGAGCCTGAGCCGGGCCACCCTGACCGAGCGCGAGACCGATGTGCTGGAACTGCTGGCCGAGGGCTGCTGCAACAAGCTGATCGCGCGCCGCCTGGGGATCGGCGTGGGCACCGTCAAGACCCACGTGAAGGGCGTGATGAGCAAGCTCGACGCCACGGCGCGCACCCACGCGGTGGTGGTCGCGGCGGCGCGCGGGCTGATCGATCCGGGCCGGCGCCCGTCCGGCATGCATGGCGCGATGGCCGTGCTGCAATGAAGCGCGCGCGCCGGCGCCGCGGCCTTCAAGCGTCGAGCGCCTGCACCAGCCGCCCGGCCAGCGCCGCCGCCTGCGCCGCATCGGCGACGTTGGCGAATCCGAGCAGCAGCCCGTCCGCGGCAAAGTCGCCGGCATACCAGGGCGACAGCGGCTGCGGCGCCATGCCCATGGCGCGCAGGCGCCCGGCCAGTGCGCGGTCGGCGCCGGCCTCGGTGCGCGCCAGCAGGTGCATGCCGCCTGCTGGCGGATCGAGCGCCAGGCGGCTGCCGGCGGCGTCGACCAGGGCGGCGCGCAGCAGGGCGCTGCGCTCGGCGTACAGGCGGCGCATGCGCTGGATGTGACGCATGAAATGCCCTTCGTGCATGAATTCGCAGACGATGGCCTGGGTCAGGTAGGGCTGGCCGCTGCCGAAGGTGGCGGCATCGAGCTCGAAGCGCCCGACCAGGCCGGGCGGCACCACCACGTAGCCCAGGCGCAGGCCCGGGAACATCACCTTGCTGAAGCTGCCGAAGTGGATCACCCGGCCATCGCGGTCCAGGCTGGCCAGCGCCGGCATGGGCTGGCCGGCGTAGCGGAATTCGCCGTCGTAGTCGTCTTCGATCAGCCAGGCGCCGGTGGCCGCCGCCCAGTCGAGCAGGGCCAGGCGCCGCGGCAGCGACAGGCTGACCGTCAGCGGCGACTGGTGCGCCGGCGTGAGCACCGCGGCGCGCGCGCGCGGCGCGGCCGCCAGGCCCAGGGCCGGATCGAGACCCTCGGCATCCACCGCCACCGGCACGGTGCGGATGCCGAGTGCGCCCAGCAGCTGGCGGGTCGGCGGAAATCCGGGGTCCTCGGTCCAGGCCTGCTGTCCCGGCGCCAGCAGCACGCGCGCAACCCGGGTCAGGGTGTCGCGGTAGCCGGAGGTCACGAACACCTGGGCCGGCGCGCAGCGCATGCCGCGCGCCAGTTGCAGATAGGCGGCGATGGCCGCGCGCAGTCCCGGCATGCCGAAGCCGCATTCCTTGAGCATGTGGCGCGCCTGGGTGGCGCGCGCGGCGCGCGCCGCCAGCCGGGCCCAGGCCTTGCGCGGAAACTGGTCGAGCGCCGGCACCCCGACCTGGAACGGCAGCAGCGCGGCGCTGCCGCCCAGGTCGAGCGGCAGGACGAGGCGGGAGCCGGCCGGCGGCGCCGGATCGGGCTCGCGCCGTCCGGCCCCGCGCACCACCGCGCCGGCCGCGCCGCGCATCTCGATGCAGCCCTCGGCGGCCAGCAGCGCATAGGCGGCGGCCACGGTGCCGCGCGCCAGCCCCAGTTCCTGGGCCAGCCAGCGCATGGCCGGAATGCGCTCGCCCGGGCGCAGCGCCCCGGCGCCGATGGCGCCGCGCACGCGC
>Ga0265798_10008683_pt1 | contig 12883 bp, 6 predicted proteins | sample P3T30metagenome_FD_192430 | JGI IMG/M metagenome (GOLD analysis project Ga0265798, IMG submission 192430) | Plant litter microbial communities from East Loma Ridge, Irvine, California - P3 T30 | ecosystem: Environmental > Terrestrial > Plant litter > Unclassified | place: USA: California...
ACCAGAAAATCCAACCAACCAACAATTTCTTCAGCATGTCTGGCCAAGGCAACAAGATGTCACAGGCCGATGCCGCCCGGATTCAATCCACCCAAGTAAGTCCATCTAAACCCAGACTGTCTTTCGCGCCTTTTCTGACAAGCTCCAAAGGCTCAAGGAGGCAAGGATATGAGTTCCGGCGTTTCGCCGCCCGTGCCCAGTCTGGTGCTGCAGGAAACGCCAACAACGCTGCTCAGCAGGGCCAACAGGGCCAGGGCCAGTCCAACAAGAAGTAGAGTTAGAACGTTGACATGGTATGTGAACTTGAGGGTGTGGTCTTTGGTTTAAACTTGCTCTGACACTGGATGATGAAAGCCACCGAAACGCACTCGCAGAGTGCTAAATCTTGCGTTCAGTTGTTATCCAGCAGATGGTATCTTCACAACACTGCCCGGTCCGACGGTTGCGAATTACCAATTATTTGAGATGTGCTTTTGAGGGGTTTCATGGGCCTGCCAGCCTTTGAACCTCATGAGCACACACCACACTCCTTTAGCATACTGAGCATTCCTTTTTTGGTTTCTACCCCAGCCAGATACAACACAATGAACATCGGCGTTCGTGTTGCAAGCCTCAACTCGTCTTGCCAGTGATGAAAAAAATTCGTCGTAGAGCGAAACCTCCCCGTCGCAACAAAATCGTTCCCTCAACCTTCCAAAAAGTCCCCAACAAGTTCATTGAACATGTCAGGTTCTTCCCAATAACACCAATGCCCACCCCAACTAACAGCCACGCCTTTCGCCTTCCCTTCTCCTCCATCCCTCTGCCCATTAACAAGCTCCACAACCTTCAACGGCCCCGCCGCAGGGAAACACCCACTCCTCTCACTTGCCACAACCAGCACTTTAGTCTCCGACCCACTCCCCGGCCCAAAATTCTGCGCGATCGGACTCCGCCAGTCCCTCGCGGTGTGGTCAGCCATCAACTTGCCATACCACCACCCATCACCCTTCATAGCCTCAGCCAGGAAGAAAGCCTCGTCCTCGCGCCAGGTGTCTGAAGAAGAACTCGGATCGCCGGAAACAGGATGGGATCTGTACCCTAGGCAGCCGGCGATGGTTCCGCGGTGGGCGGTTGCAGGGTCTGTTTCGAGAGTTTCCTGCAGGTCTGCTAGGGCTGTCGGGTTGTTGAGGCCTCGGTTTCCGTATTCGGAGCCCCAGTCTGACAGGTAGTTTTGCAGGGGCGCTTGGTCGACGAAAATCATGTGCGAGAAGGGGTGCGTGGTGAAGAGTTCGGCGTAGCTCCTGTTTTTTGGGTGCTGTTTTAGCGCTGCTGCTCTTGTGGACGCAGGAGGGGGATTGACTTGGCAACATACCACAAGATCGCCGCTCCCAAACTCGTGCCGATTGCGGAGATCCGTCCTTTACTGCCTTCCTCGTCCAGTTTCATGTGGTCGATGAAGTTTTGCAAGTCCATTGCCAGTCGGGCAACGTGGTAGCCGGCCTTGGGTTTTCCCGAGTCTCCATGTCCGCGAAGGTCCGGCACAAGGACGTAGTGGCGTTTCGAGAGTGCGCTTACGTTACGTTTGAAGACTTGGCCGGAACCGGTGAAGCCGTGTAGCTGGCGATGACGATGAGATGATTGGTACTAAGTTGGTGATGAGAGGAGGAGTAATTTACGAGTATCAATGGCTTGTTTTCTTTGGAGCCGTGCGTTTCGTAGTGGAGGCTTATGCCGTCGTTGGCTTTGAATGTAGGCATTGCGTGCGACGAAGTCTCTTCAAGCTTGGAGTTCTAACTCTCGCTACGCAATCGATGGCGGAATGAAGTCGTTGCGATTGTAGGTTGATATATACGTAGGTAAGGTAGAGAACAGTGGGTGCTTGACGAGTGGGAATTGTGCAGTACCGAAGGCCACCGAAATTTGGCCGACATGATACTTGTAGTTATCTCAATGGTCGCCATCCATGGCAAAATAGAAATGTCACCGCACAAAAGCAGACAGAATCAAATCGCTATTTCAGTGGTATATCGCTATTTAGAAAAAAAATCAGACGCAGATACAACCGCAAGACCAACGTCGACCACAGGCCTTCAAACGCCCAGCCGCTTGTCCCAAAACGATGCCTCCAAGAAGAGGTTCTCAGATCGTCTTACCATGCGAGTAATCCCTCACCTTACCCGCCACGCCATTGCTGCTAACTTCTAACACCCCTCTCGCCTCTCTATCCATATCTTTCAACTGCATCTCATATGGACCCAGCACGTCCTCCGGCAGCTCATTCCTATCAACCTTGGACTCTCCCAGCCAAATCCACTTTGCCGGCTTCGCAATGCCCTCTGGAACTCCGTTCGGCGAATTGTGATCGGCATGGCCATCCACAAGCTTCCACCTATTAAGTGGTCCCTTGTTCCTGTCCGGGAGGTATGTGGGGGTTCTTGTCTGTGGGGTGATCTTGCGCGAGAGCCACTGGATATAAGGCTGGAAACTGAGTCCGCGAGGGAATGCCTTGTCCCAGTTGGATTCTATCGGCGAGCCACCGACGTCGATGCGGTAGCGCACGGAGGCGTGTACGTACTCGTGCGTGTTATGCATGAGCTCTGTAGTGAGGTCACCGGTCGCGTAGTTCGCACGACAATATCGTCCGGGTGCGCGTATTCGTTGACCTGCGAGTGATTGCGGGAATGTGAGGGAATCGTAGACGCGGCCTTTTGCCCAGCCACGGTGAGACGGAGCTGGTTTGTCGGATTGTTGGTACTGCTCGACTTGGAGGCGGTGGAAGTTCTTGATGTAGTTGTCGTCAAATTGAATCCAATCAAGAGCTTGATACTCCTTCTCCATTGGTCTGGTGTGGCCGGCGAGCTGGTCCATCATCCAGACTAGAGCAATGTCGGCCATGCCTTGATCTGCGTATGAGCCGCCGACATTGCTGTGTGCGCCCGCGAACCAGACTTGTTTGAGATTGGTCTGGCAGTCATCAGGTCGCTCCCAAACAGCTGGGGCGTAAGGGAAGCGTCGCTCGTCAAGGCCAAGGGCTTGAAAGGCATTCTCGACGTGGTCGTCGATGGTCGTATCATACCAGCGATACTCCCTGATGAACGATGGAAGGAATGGAAAGACCCGCTGCAGGACTGGGTTGATTGGGATGCCGAGTGCGCCGACAGTGTCCCAAACTCCGATACACTTGACATTGACTTCCTGAGTCAGGTTAAGTAAGAGCAGAATCTCGCGGTAAGACTTCATGTACTCGTTGATCTTGTCTTTCTTGCCGATGAACTCAGGCGGTGGTAGGACCTTCTCTACCTCAGGGTTGAGCTTGTAGTAAGTATCGAAAAACCTAGGTGGGCGTTTCGGGTTGCCTGCGTTTGCCCAATCGGTGAAGATTTCGTAGAAGAAAGGCATGGCGATCTTCTTGAGAATGCCGACAGCACCAATGAAACCACCTATGCTACGAGCTGTAAAAGCTCCGCGAGAGAATCCGATGAGGAAGATGGAGTCTGGCTGTTTGATCTTATCATGTTCCGAGTAGTTGCTCACGAGGAATGAGTACGCTTCGCGGATGTTTTCGGAGAGACCTGCGCCGGTACTGCCGCCGACTAGATGGTCGTAAAGGCCGATCCCTGTTCCAACGCCGGCCTGGTAGTAAACGATTTGTTGATGGTGTGCGTCGTCCTGGTCCTTCATGGCACGCGCAATGCGAGTAACGTTGGATGGAGTTTGAGGCGCCCCTTTGACCCAGCCGCTGTCTGCGTCCATCCATGTGCCGTCGCAACAGACGATTAACTTCTTGGGTAGGCCAAGGGCGACGGCCGACACAGAGCTGTGCCGTGAGTGGCGTCCATTGACTCCAAGGGTATCGGACATGGCTTTTGTAGGTCTGAGAGAGGCAAGATAATGGCGTTGGTGACCTAGATATGTTGCAAGTGACTTGGGAGATACCAAGAAACTGTGGGGCCGTAATATGTTCCGAGTAAGCATTCAAGAAGATGGAGAGATAGGTGTGCTATTGCAGTGTGGGTTATAGCCACTCCATGGAAGGAGTGGTCGAATATATGACCATTCCATCAGGCACACCGGCCTCTGCCATGGGGGCGGCGGCTGAACATCAGGTGCTGAACATAGCAATGCAGTGGTAGTTGCCCTCAGCCTGTCTCTTTCGCTCCTTCAGGTAGGGGCTGAGGCTAGGCTGAAGGCTCCGCCCACACCGTCTGGTTGGCGGCCAAGGCGTGTCTGTTCCTCCACATATAGCGCCATCGCTTATGACTCGCGAGATGAGTGACGGCGTGTTCAGCTCGCCTATTGGAGGACGGAAGGCTGCGATGCGCCGGCCGCGTTTGTTGTCTTTTGCAGTGCTGAGCCGTAGAGCCGGAGTTGGCGGTGATGCCTTCTGAGGAGAGGAAGGATGGATGGAGGATGGGCTGATGGCGAGATGGTTCACGGCGCACAGTCAGATCTGCCCCCGTGGGCCGACCGCCGCGTGCCTTTCTGCCGCCCGCATTGGCCAAGGCGTCTACATAATTAGGTACATGTATGTTTTACTCTTGCTCCTGTCTTGGTCTTTGTTGTATGCATACGAGGCTGACTTTTGTCTGGCTCAAAGCCATCTCATGATGTATACATTCGTTCGCCACTGCTACACAGCCTTGCCTGCTCTCGCGAAGGCGATCACCGCCAGCTGCGTGTCATGATGTCGACGACGGTGTTGGTCATAACAGCCGACGAATCTTTGTCAAGGCGCACCAGACGTATGCATTCCGACCGCGAGAGATTCTTGCTATCAACGTTCAGAATGTGTAGTTTCTCGATGGAGTTGGTGCGGTGCATTACCCTCGAATGCGTGTCCTGTGCGGCCTGGTTTGATATACACACCGTGCGCAGTCATTTCATCTCATGCAGGCAACGTCAGGCATGCACCTCACAGGGAGTGATGAGGCTGAGTGACTTGGCGTCTGTTATTGATGCATGTCAACAAACCTGTCGTCGCCTATAGGTATCGACTTCAGCCTCAGTCTATGTTCATCAAGGGCTAGGTACGGCACTATGATGCCAGTCATACCCGAAGCGAGATGGAGCTCAACGGCTCCATACGATGACTGGTAACCTTCGGCTTTACTTCTTACTTGTTGCGGCAGCTGTTTGCATGGCCAGCTTCCTCGCGTCTACAGCGATGACCGATTTCTTCTCTTGCAACACCGACACCAAGATGATTCTAGAGAGCACATCTAAGAGAGGCTCATGTTAGCAGGCTGTTCCTTCGCGTGCAGACTCGTCAATCTCGCATCGGCGGTATGGGAGATGGGGGATAGTGTGCACTCGTCTAGTTCTGAAGGCGCTGGTAACTCGGCGTAGGCAGCGACAGAGGTACCAGTTTGAGTAATTTCTGTCTGCCTGTATCTCTAGTGTTTGATGCCTGGTCTAGATTATCTCTGGTATGCCATAGAGACCGATCGATCGTGGAGCCAGAATTTGCTACCTCAATTTTTCGATTATTGTGTGAGCGACAACAACACAGATCGACTTGGCATCACGCCTTAGCTATTAGCAGTCTTTGACGAGCTACCTCCAGTCCTGAAGATGATACATGATCGATCAGTGTGTCGGTACAGGCTACAGGCGTCCCAAAAATTAAATGCGCCGCCTACCCGCCATAAAAAAAATCCTAGCAACATGTAATCAGCTCCGTACATCGCGACGATCGATCCTCGAATTCGAGAAAATGTCTGCGCAAAGTTCCCCCGCTTCGGTTGGCAGCCAGCGCTCAAGACGGCGCCAGCACCCAATTCCATTCACTTACATGGGAAAAATCAGCAAAAATACAAAAGTGTTAACAGAACGAAAGCAAAACGAAAGGTCCTACCCGGAATCGAACCGGGGTCGCCCGGACAGTCCAAACAAGCCCTTGAAAGGGCGAGGGATCAGAACCGGAAGTGATAACCGCTACACTATAGAACCGTTTTTCGGTAGGAATTGAGTCATCAATCGATGGCGGGGAGCATGAAAAACTGATTATATTGTCTAATGTTTCATCCGCCTCATGCCGACCTTGCTGGCAACTACTTGGTATCGATGCGGATTCAAGATTGACGTCGAGGCTGTTCTAAAGAAAATGGTTGACTCAGACTAGAAAGTGACTTCTCAGGAGACATTTCAAGCTGTACACCGCTATTGGAGACTCTGCAAATATTCTCTGGGCTCGTTCCTAGATCCTCAATACCTTAGCAATCATGTAGGTCTGTTTGTCTCGTTTGGGGTTGTTAGGGTTAGGGTGAAACGAATCATCTTCAGGAATCTCGTTCGCAATGGATCAGTTCAACATCTTGTGATTCAATATTGCACATGTATCTCAGTAAGCCTATTGAGCAGTTTTCTGTCTACTACAAATGTGATCAACAGCTCGTGTGTCGTCGAAAGGCCTAGATTACATATGCGTGGGATTCTGACTCGATGCCAAATTCACGCGTCTCCATCTCGCTAGATACACTCGACTTACAGAAGTCATCAACAATCGAGACTCATCGCAGTTTGGTACCCTAGCCTATTCTGGTTGATGTCAATCGATAGCTCTGCAATCCAATATAGGTGAGCACTCTTTAGCTCGCTGTTTTGTGAGTGTTCACCGGTGTCTTCTCGCGGATTGGGACTTCATCTAGGCACACAACGAATCATCGTCAGGCCGCAGCGTCGATCACAAAGGAATTGGGTTTCACGTGACACTATTGCCACCCTCGTTGCTAAAGATAGATAGCTGTCTGTTGTTCGAGGTCTTGATAGACTCAGTTCGACGGCTCAACGTTGACAGTATAGAGCAGACGTTGCAGTTGACCGCCATACCGCTACGCAGCCAACGTACGTGGCAACTTGAACGATACTATCACACGACCACGAGGAGCCAAGAAAGCCTCGTAAGATATTGTGAATCGTGTTGGTGGCGCCTCGGAACGGAGGCGTCCCTTGGTCAAATGCCAAGAGACTCCGCGCAACAACCCCAGAGACCCTAAACCTTCAATCCCTACCACTTGAAGATCGCCCGCCAGCAAACCACCCTCGTCCTACATAAACTCACCAGGACCCCAGCGCTACAGTAATATACTGGGCGACAGCGGTACTCGATTTCATATCGACAGTTCGCGCGTTCGACAGAAATGTTGAAAAAGCGCTTCACCGGTCTCCTTAACCGGACCAAAAGTACGCGCCCGTCAATCAACCTTCATGGCTACCGCCTCTGACAAGAAACCTCACAGGTAGCGACTCGAGCAGCGCTCGTAACATCGCATCTGATGCTCCCGTCGACTCTCCCGAAGCGAACGCCACTCGCAGCATCCGCCTCTTCTGCGACACCGCGCCAGGTGCCAACCCCGACGAAGAGGTCCTCCACCTACCTGTAATCGTCGAGGCGGCCGAGTCCTCGCCCGTTGCCGCCGCAGCCGCCGCACAGCAGATCAAACAATTCCTCTCCCGCGACTATGCGACCAAGCCTCACGTACAATACAATGCCATCATGCTGGTGCGCATCTTGAGCGACAACCCAGGACCTACATTCACCAAGTGCTTTGACCAAAGCTTCGTCAAGAACGTCAAGGAGCTGTTGAGAGGATGCAAAGATCACGGGACGCAACAAATCCTAAGAGAGGCTCTGGACTCGATCGAAGTCAATAAATCACACGACGAGGGAGCACAAGGATTGATCGCGATGTGGAGGAAGGAAAAAGGCGCCACGAACCGATTGAATCCGAGGATGAGCAGAGGACCGGGAGGCTACCAGGGTGGTGGATTCCAACAGCAGAACAACGAGCGCGTCCTCCAGCGTAATCAGCTTCCTCCGCCCACCGAACTCGCTAGTAGGATTGAGGAATCGCGCAACACGGCTAAGATCCTGCTGCAGCTCATTTCGCAATCTTCGTCTGAGGAGCTGGTCAGCAATGGACTGGTGAGAGAGTTCGCCGAGCGTTGTCAGTCTGCACAGAAGTCTATGCAGACCTACATCTCATGCGACTCACCTGCGCCGGACGACGACACAATGCTGACCCTGATTGAAACGAACGAGCAACTCAGTCTGGCAAGCAGTAGATATCAGCGTGCAATGTTGGCCGCACGACGACAGCTGGGCACGGCGGCGACGGAAGCTGCGAGTCCTGAAGCGATGAACGATGGATACGGTGCCTTCACAAGCCCTCCCGCTGCTGGACAGGCGGAAAGCCTGTTCCAACCAGCAGGAACTTCAGCGCCTGTCAACGACTTTTCCAACGGCCACTCTCCAGTGTCTCCGATTCTGCATCACGCCCGCACAAACAGCCGCTCACACGATGCATCAAACTCAAACGGATACAACTACCAGGTGCCATCTGGTCCTCCACCCCACCAGCAATACCAACACCAACGCGGACCATCTGAGGCGTCGTCCTTGTATGGACCCGCAAACCCGCCCTCTCAACAAATGAACGATCCTTTCCGTGACCCAGAAGACCACACTTCCCAGCCTCCTCTTCTAGCTATGCCGCCACCTCCATCTCGAAAGCCGGTGACTGAATCGTCCCCAACCACATACAGCTATCACTCTTCCTCAAACGTCTCTCCTGTGAAAGAGGCTCCCCAGGGTCCTTCAGATTCCCAAACTCGTCCATGGCACAACACTGGCGCGACGCCTTCGTACATGGGTCGTCAGAACAGCGCAGCAAACGGACTCGCGATGCATGGTGCAGGCAACCCCAACGGCTACACCACCAGCGCGGTGGAGATTGACGGGTACAGTAACATCGGCCGTAACGGCGAGGGCAACGGTTATGAGCAGGGCACGACCGCACATCCAGTTGACCCTGTTACTGGAGAGAGGCTGGGCAGGCGAGTGTCGAGGGTTGACGTTCCGGGGACTGGCGGGCTGAGAGACCCGAGGGTGTGAAAAGTGATTACTACACTGATTTTGCATCCATTCGGTAATGACGATTGCACGCGATGATACCACTTTCTTTCTTCTGGGTGTTGCATTTTCCTTTCTCAAAAGGTTCTGGTTGGGAGGGGCTTTTACATACCAATGTGCATTCTTGTGTACACTTGTATTGACTTCGATCTGTAACTCTGCAACTTGACCAGTACTTTCTATTTATCTCGCGCTACTCACATCAATCAATACTTGATCGATAGGTACAGGTACATGTACAGTATATATTTGTTCTGGAAAAGCAGTGACGTCGAGCACGTGGGCAGAGCCGTAATTCTGGCAGGTGGGCGGCATGTGGCACCAGAAGCCAGATAGAGGGGCAGGGTCGTGTTGGCACGGACGTGATCTTGGGCGATAAAACAGCATGTGACACATGCCATTTGGAAAGTTGGAGAGGCGACGTGGATCCTGCTGAAAGCCCTCACGAAGCGCTGCCTGACGATCCGTTGGGCACTTTGGTTCAATTCGCTTTTGTTTTGACCTCACCTTTGTTTTCCTACCACTACATTCACTTCACTTAGAGCTCTTCACTCCAACTCTGCAACCACTATTTGACCTGCATTGGCAAGCGAGACCAACTCCACAGCCTTATCGTCATCTCTCCGTGACCAAGCTTTGCGCCGGACCCTGACCCTGAACATCCCAACCTCCACGACAAACACAAAGGTACTTTTGTTCGACTGTGACACGCCAGACGCGACCAGAATGCCCGCCACAAACGCCGGAAGTGCCTCGCCCAGGCCTGGAATCCTTAAGCAGGAGTCTCAGGATGCTTCGTTGAGCGCTTCTTGTGCTTCACCCAGTTCTTATCTCGGCCTGAGCTACCCATCCAGTCCCAAGACAGAGGGGAAATCCGTCTCCATTGCACCAAATGCCGAGACAATCTCTCCTCTGGTCTTGGGCAGACAAAAACCGACAGACGACTTCAGTCTGGAGGGCGAACGCGGTTCACGGAAGCCGATTGTCAAGAGCGCTAGCGCCCACAGACTACAGGGACGCCCCGCTATCAACCCTTCGCAGTCTACAGCTTCCCTCGATAGTCTGCCACAAATCGCGGAACGTGCTGCTGGTGACTCGCATACTCACTCTAAGCACCTTGACAGCTTGATCGATGAGGTCTCTTCTTGGGTGAGGAACGAGAAGGAGAGGAGGGCACGCCGTAAGCAGAAGAAGCATGCTGCGCGGAGCGGTGCTCTTCCGACCGAAGGCACGTCTGAACAGCCTTCAGCGAGGGACTCGGACTCCGACAACTCCGATGATCTCAGCAAATTGGAAGACATCCTCAAGCGGACCGCCTCTTTGGAAGTTTCACAGAGCAGGAAACATAGTCTCAAGCACAAGCCCTCCCTGAAGAAGCTACATAGGCGAAAGCACTCCACTGCTGCCTCTTCCGATACTGATTACGTCGACGGCGATGTGCTTGTTCCTTCTTGCGACGTCGTTCTGGACAACTCTAAGACGGTTGCTCAGCCCGGTGGCGCCTCCGAGTCGGAAGACGAATCGTCAATGCTCAAGAGGACACCATCTCGCCCGGAGCTCGATGCATGGTCTTCGTTCAAGTTTGAGATCGTGCGTCTGACGCACACACTTCGCCTCAAGGGATGGAGGAGAGTGCCCATGGAGCTCAGCAACCAGATTACTGTTGAGAGGCTGAGCGGTGCTCTCACCAACGCTGTGTACGTAGTGACGCCGCCTGACGAGCTTCCACAGCGTCCTGTTTCCAGAGATGGCAAAACTGGAGTAACATCTGCACACAAGCCGCCGCCACCGAAGTTGCTGCTCCGAATCTATGGACCGCAAGTGGAACACTTGATCGACCGTGAGTCCGAGCTGGCGATCTTGAAGCGCCTGGCTCGCAAGCGTATCGGCCCACGTATGCTCGGCACCTTTGCAAACGGACGCTTTGAGGAGTACTTCCACGCCATGCCTCTCACACCCGAGGAGCTACGCAACCCCGACACTAGCCGCCAGATCGCAAAGCGTATGAGGGAACTTCACGATGGTATTGAACTCACCGACAAGGAGCGAAACGATGGACCCTTCGTCTGGCTCAACTGGGACAAGTGGGTGGCACGAGTGGAATCTGTCGTGTCATGGCTCGATCGCGAAGTTCAAAGCGTGCCGTCTGGTACCAAGCCGACCGGCGACGAAGCCTGGAAGCGTCGAGGCTACATTTGCGGTGTGGAATGGCGCTTCTTCCGCGACGCAGTGGAGAAGTACCGCAAATGGCTCGAGGAGCAGTACGGAGGTATCGACAAAGTCTGCGAAGAACTGGTCTTCGCTCACAATGACACCCAATACGGCAACATCCTTCGCATGGTGCCCACCAGCGAATCTCCCCTCCTGCTTCCCGCCAACTCTCACAAGCAGCTGATCGTCATCGACTTCGAGTACTCCAACGCCAACCTTCCAGGTCTTGAGTTTGCAAACCACTTTACCGAGTGGTGCTACAACTACCACGACGAGAAGAAGCCCTACGCGATCAACACGAAATACTACCCCACTCCCGAGGAGCAAGACCGCTTCGTTCGCGCCTACATCCGCCACAGGCCGCAATTCAATATCTCCACCCCGAAGATGCGTCCCCAGTCGCCACCGACGACCGAAGAAGCCGTCGCCGGCCCTCGACGCACCACTTCAAGCATTTCCAACTTTATGCTTGATGCCCGCCAGCCCGGTACTCCTGGCACCCCCACCACCGCCACGCCTTCCGAGTCCGCAGAAAAAGCCACCGAAGACGCCGAAGTAGCACGTATCCTGCACGAAACCCGCCTCTGGCGCCTGGCAAACACAGCGCAATGGGTCGCCTGGGGAATCGTCCAAGCCAAAGTCCCAGGCATGCCCGACTTTTCGGGCGAAGCCACCAACGCCGATGCGTCCGCCAGCGAACCTCTGCTCGAGAACGCAGGCCGCGAGGCTCTCGCTGAGCAGACCGAGACGGCTGAGGCTCTCGCGCGCACGCAGACCGCTTCTACTGCCGAGGACGAGGAGGAGCATGATGAGGAGTTTGACTATTTAGGTTATGCGCAGCACCGTGCCATGTTCTTCTGGGGCGACATGTTGCAGTTGGGATTGGTGAGGGAGGAGGATGTGCCGGAGGAGTTGAGGGCTAAGGTCAAGGTTGTGCCCTACTAGTTTTTGGATTCGGACATGACAGAGTAGCCTTATTGCCTAGGGAGATGGTTGATTACTATGGAATGAAGACGAAAATGACGATGAAAATGACCGAAGGCACTCTTTCCTTCGTGATAGTTTTCAGATCTTTGGATGTTATAAGCGGAGTTACGACGAAGGGTAGCGGCACTGCGAGCATTAGTCCAAATATCTGAACAATCCAGGACTCTGCCCTCGTTTTGTAAGGGTAGTCCTCACTGGTGCGGGCACAATTTTGGACGTATCTCGAAGGAGGTCTTTAACCGGCGAGTTCATTATCTTGACGTACCAAAGCCGAGGCTGCACCACAAGGAAACCCTTAAACTATCCACTAATGCCAGTCCATCGGTGGACCGAACCATCGTTTGTGGTAATATCATCGACTCCAGCACAGTATTTTCTAGCATGTTGCCATTGAGCGATACTTCTCCAGACTCCTCCCGATGACATTGATGAACGGCCATTGCGTGTTGCTGGAAAAGAAGTGCGCCCAGATCTGCAACACTCCCAGGCCAAGGTGGGCGGGGTCTTGGAAGTCTGGCGGTCCAGCCGATGGGTCGAAGTCGATCACCGCGTATGCCTCGTCGATGATGGATCGGACCCAGTGGATGATCTTCTCTTCGCTGTCTGTATGCCAATGTCAGAGAGAGTGCCTGCCTTCAAAGTGTGTTGGTAATTTTGACACGAGAGAAACGTACCACTGAGCGGAGACTCCAGCATGGTGGCCGATATTTTGGTGCACCATTTGGCTAGCAGGATGGCGCAGTCGAGACCGGCTAATGAATGGCGGACACTCCAGAAGAATGCCTGGCTCTT
>Ga0265798_10008684_pt1 | contig 12883 bp, 12 predicted proteins | sample P3T30metagenome_FD_192430 | JGI IMG/M metagenome (GOLD analysis project Ga0265798, IMG submission 192430) | Plant litter microbial communities from East Loma Ridge, Irvine, California - P3 T30 | ecosystem: Environmental > Terrestrial > Plant litter > Unclassified | place: USA: California...
GGCATTTTGTTGCTTTGCAGCCTGGAGAAACCGAACCTTTCATTGATGAGATTGTTCGCAATCTTCGAAAAATCACCGCCGACCTTTCACCACAGCAAGTGCATACCTTCTACGAGGCCTGTGGTTACATGATCAGCGCACAAGGACAGAAGAGCATGCAAGAGCGCTTGATCGCGGATTTGATGGCTCTGCCAAACTCGGCCTGGGACAGCATCATTGCCCAAGCTAACCAGAACCCCGCCTGTCTTCAGGACTCGGATGTTATCAAAATTGTTGGTAACATCATGAAGACTAACGTTGCAGCCTGCGGTTCGATCGGTTCCTACTTTTACCCCCAGATCGGTCGGATATATTTTGACATGCTAACAATGTACCGTGCGAGCTCACAACTCATTGATGAGGCTGTCCAGCGGGAGGGTAATATTGCGACAAAGATGCCCAAGGTTCGCGGCCTGCGCACGATCAAGAAGGAGATTCTGAAGCTCATCAATACCTATGTCGAGAAAGCCGACGATCTGGAGATGATTCACAACAACATCGTACCGAAATTGTTAGAGGCTGTTCTGATCGATTACAAGAACAATGTTCCGGACGCTCGCGAAGCAGAAGTATTAAATGTTATGACGACCATCATCAATAAGCTACATGTACGTTGGAGACCCAATCTGAGCAAGCACATGGTTGGACTCGCTCAGTTACGTTTAGATCCATTGCTAACCTTCTCGCAGAGTATGATGGAAGACCAAATCATTAACATCATGGATAGCGTCTTTGAATGTACGCTGGACATGATTAACAAGGATTTCTCAGAATACCCCGAGCACCGCGTGGAATTCTTCAAGTTACTCCGCACCATCAACCTTCGCTGCTTCCCTGCCTTGCTACGACTTGACGCACGATCTTTCAAATTCGTCATTGACTCGTGCATGTGGGCAAGCAAGCACGACAACCGCGAAGTCGAGAGTGCTGGTCTCTCCATGTGCTTTGAGCTAGTCTCTAACATGGCTGAAACTGACCAGCAGACATGCAATGCTTTCTTCCAGACCTTCTTTACTACAATCCTGCAGGATGTCTTCTTCGTGGTCACTGACAGTGACCACAAGGCTGGATTTAAGTCGCAGTCGATGCTGCTCGCCAAGATGTTTTGGCTCGTTGACTCGGACAAGCTGCAAGGTCCGATCTACACATCGCCTGACATGGCGGCGGCAGGTACACCTAACCGGGAATTCCTACGAAACTTTGTCGGTAACCTGCTGGCAACTGCCTTTCCCAACCTACAGACGTATGCTATCCCTTGTCATGCCGCTTAATACCAGCTGACCCATTCTAGTGCCCAAATCGCATCTTTCATTGACGGACTGTTTGCCACAAACTCTGACCTTAACAGGTTCAAGGTCATCCTGCGCGACTTCTTGATTTCTTTGAAGGAGTTCTCTGGTGACAACGCCGAGCTTTACGCGGAGGAGCGTGAGCAAGCAGCGAAGACGGCCAAGGAGCAAGAGCGCGAGCGGGCCATGAAGGTTGGCGGCTTGCTGAAGCCGTCTGAGATGGACGATGATGAGTTGTGACTCGACGTTGAGCTGGACGCAAATGTGGCTACCCGCACGCCCTACGACGCTCAAGCTGCTGTCCACGAGTCTGCAGGCAGTCGGCAGGCGGGTGAGCTCGATGGGTGGGACATGTATGGCCTGTGAGGATTAGCAGATGGAGTAGGAGAAGGAGATGATGACAAGACTGTGGTGGATTGGGAGCATGCAATTCGACGCTTTCTCAAATTTTACAAGCAAGGAGATGGGTTCGTTTTGGTCTAATACCCTATAGACCTTTCAGTTCTTGATTCGATGCATGAATACATAGCGGGCTTGGAGGTAGCCTGGCTTGGCTCAGAGATAAAAAGGGAAAGGAAGCTTCCAGGCGTATGGGCAGCCTCGTCTCGAAGGCGCAGAACAAATATAGGACGCAATTGCCTCTAAGCATCATTTCCCCGACCCTGGCCCTGCGGCTACTGCGCATGCAAGTCTAAATTTCCTGCCGGGCCGTCCCACTCTGCACCTGCACCTGCACCTGCAACTCATCTGCACCATCTTGCTCAAGGTGGGAGAGAAGGTGGTAGCATCATGCAGCATGACGGAGTCCGGCTAGTTTTGCCATGTAGAGCCATGTCTTGCCGTGAATGTACTTGGACCCACATGTCGTCGGTATTGTATCTGGCGCGGACATTGACGGGCGGCATATGCCCCGGCAATCCAGGCGTGGTGATGATGCTGATCAGGTGTCGTGCACTCATGCGCCGGTTCCTGTTGCGGCTGAGCTACCTACTCGAGCTAGGAGCAGCCACCGCTAGCCCTTACGTAACCTGGCGCCTCTAGCCATCGTAACGTCGAAAGCGTCAATTGGGCAGACTTCAGCCTTTTCTAACACCCCTAGCAATCCTGGCGGGACTAGGATTCGGCAGAATAACCGTATGCGATCCCCTGTCCCATGCCCATCGTCCTAACGACATCAGTACGTGAGCCACTACTGAACCTCGTGGCAGCCATACGCCCTCTGATTCGCCGATACACTACCAGTCGTCTCAACGACATGGGCACTCTGCTCTCCAGCCAACGTATGCACACACTCGTGTCCCTTCCTTGGAATGCGTCGCTGGCAGCCTTCTCAAGCCTGGCCCCTCCTTCGGCATCTCCCAATTCTCTGCTAATACGTCGTCCAACCAGGCCCAAGCGAGTCTCTGGCTTGATCGGTCCATTGCAGGGTACTGCGAGCCACGATTCCGAGTGACTTCACACTTCTCTACTTTCCTACCAACTACGCACGGCCGTTCCAGGGCTGTCACCAGCGAGTTGAGACTCGCCTTGTTCCGTTTTTCAAGACCCCACTGCCGAATAGGCGGCTGCGGACGACGACACACCCGGCATAGCTGAACCTGTATGGTGGGATCCGCACTACATCCCGAGCCAGGATCTGTCGCTTGTGTTCCGTATGCGCATTGCCGTAAGGCTTCGAAACGACCACTCGTGAATTCCTTCTTGCTGTTGGCACCATGTACGTCTTCCCCCCATATGGATTACCTGCAACCCCGCCCACTGGTGGTTTTGAAAAAGAAAACCTCGTCGACAAGTCTTGCTTCCAAGGAGGACACTACTGACTCAGCCCGCTTCTCCAGGAAGTTCGGCAAGCACATCCAGAAGAGACAGTTGGAAATCCCCGAATATGCCGCCAGCTTTGTCGACTACAAAGCGCTCAAGAAGGTCTTTATACTCTCCGATATACTACTAACCGGCCGCTGATGCTATCATCTGTAGCTTATCAAGAAGCTTAGCGCTACTCCGATAATACCTCCGCAAGCCGATAGCAGTCACCATGATGCACTGGATCCGCAAACCTCGTTACAGGCCAACAAGGCTACCTTCTTCTTTCGAGTGGTATGCTATCCATGGCCATCATAAGTTGGCTGCTCCTTGCTTACTCTTCGCGCAGGAGCGCGAACTCGAGAAAGTCAACACCTTCTACTTGCAGAAAGAAGCAGAGGTAGGGTCTACTCTCCCTATTTAGATAAGCGCTGACAGTCATCGCAGTTGCGTCTGCGTTTAACCACCCTTCTTGACAAGAAGAGGGTCATGCAACAGCACCCGCAATCTGTCTCAAAGACATCTTCGCGCTACGTTGCCCTTGAAGAGGGACTAAAGCAGTTTAGCATGGATCTCAACAAGCTCGAGGTGATTGGCCCGTATGCACTGGGTCCTTTCCACACTAACCAGACTCAGCAATTTGTGGAAGTGAACGAAACTGCATTCTCAAAGATTCTCAAGAAGGTTTGACGCACCCCCCTGACTTCGCCGTTATCGACCGGCTAACATTCACTAGTGGGACAAAACTTCAAAAGTCTGCATCGACACCCTACGCGTTTGTCAACGTTGGCTGACTTGAGTGCCAGTCAAAAGAAAAACAGCTCTACCTATCCCGCGCCGTCGAGGTCCAACCATGCTTCAACCGCGAAGTAATCAGCACGCTGTCCGACCAAGCGACTCAAGCATTACTCGATTTTTCAGGATGGGCCGAAGGCGAGGGAGTACAGGCGCCTCATCCTGCAACTGAACCACGCGTCTCCGAACCTGCGTTTGAAGCGAAGCTCGAGCTCGACAACCAATTCGTACAAGCCATCAACACTGCGAACCAAAGCAAGATCGAAGAGTGCCTTGCGCGTCTATCGACACTACCAGACGCAAGCGACCACATCTCTAGGGCATTCCTTAGCACTGTCGCGGAAGCGCCTGAGTCTGCGTTGAGAACTCTGCTCGATTCAGGTCTTGTGAATCTCCAGCAGGAAGATGAGATCAATGAGCGAAATTGCCTGCACAAGTCTGCCATCAGTGGTCGGATCGAAGTGCTCAAGCTCGGGCTGTCGAGCAATGTGGATGTCCACGCAACCGACGTTTACGGCCGGATTCCCCTCCATTACGCGTGTATGCACGGCCACGTAGAGTTGGTTCAGGAACTTATCAACAGAGCCCCCGACACAGTCAACTTCCGCGACCAGGACAGTTTTACGCCTTTGATACACGCAATCGTGCATTCGAAGCTTGCCTGTGTGGAGATACTCCTGTCCAGAGGCGCCGATCTTACTCGTCTGGGGCCTGGAGAGCACGTCCCGCTCAATCTTGCATGCCAGTATGCGTCACTGGAGATACTGGAACTTTTACTACAAAGGTCCGCTGAGATGCTTTCGGACGCAGAGGGGCTGTTTCCACAACATTTGGTGGCACGTTCAGGCAAGACACCCGAGGCACTGTTGATGCTACAGAAGTATGGTGCAGATCTCAACCAGCCGGATAAGCTATATCAGTGGACACCACTATTTCATGCTGCGAGTGAGGGTCATGTACAGTGCCTTCAGACATTGCTCCAATGCGGAGTAGACGTGGATATTGTGGACGAGAAGGGCCTGTCCGCCATGTACTATGCGACGTGGGAAGGGCATCTGGAGTGCATGAGACTGCTTGCCTCCGTTGGGCGTGGCGTTGGATTGGCAACACAGAAACAAGTCTCCCCTCAAATCTCGTCCCAACTCTCGAGCGCGATGCCTGGAGCTATGGATATCGAAGGCGACGCAGACGGTATTCCCGAGTTCATCCTACCACCGCCGATTATCCCCTTCCGAAGATATGGACACAACTTCCTTGACACGAAGACGTTTGTAGTTATTAGCTTTGAGAAGGTTGGCAAAGACGCAATCCGGTTCTACGACGAGTCAAAATACCCCGCTGCGAGACTCACAATCTCTTCTAAGAGCTCGGACCTCATACCGCGTAATATCCTCTTACCCATACAAGACGAGTTTAAAATCATTTCTTTCCAGATTGAAAACCTCGACACCTTCTCTATCGACTTTGACGTATACCCTACCATTGGATCAAAGGTCATTGCTCGCAGCGTGGCTTCTTCAAAGGTGTTTACAGAACGTTCGAAGAGTACAGGAAGGTGGCATCTCGAGTTATTTGATCCTAGGTTACGGGCAATCGGCAGAGTTACGTTTGACTTCCAGGTTGTCAAGCCTTTCCATGGTATCCCGCTCGAGATAACACATTTCGCAACGTATTGGAAAGCCACAAGTCAGCTCGATTCGCAACCTCATACGCTCATCACCGGCTCGAGTCTATCAGGCGAATATGTCCGCTTGTTCGTCCAGTTGACTGCCGATGGCATCCCAGTGCTGCATCCGAGATGGAAGGTCAACCACCATGGACTAGAAGTTCCAGTCAACATCCTTACGTATGAACAATTCGCCGCCATTGGTGCCCAACAGACAGCCGCAGCTGCAGACAAGCTTGCCGCAGAACTGAGCAATGCTGGTCCCAACGATATACCCAATATCTACCAGATTATGGTATCCTCGTTCATTACGTTGAAGGATGCACTTGCAGCGCTGCCAGCTCATATCCATGTAGAACTACACGTTCTCTTTCCGTCCAGACTCGAAGAGGAAAGCCTCAAGCTTGGTCCGACGCTCGATATGAATGCATTCGCAGACAAGATCTTGTCAGTAGTGTTTGAACATGCGCGTCAGTTGAGGGAGCGAGGCGCAGGTGAGATTGATGGTACGCTCAGGAGCGTGCTGTTTACCTCGTTCAACCAGGACATTTGCACAGTCATCAATTGGAAACAACCTAATTGTAAGTGCCGATCAATTAAGTTTCAAGGTGTTGATGCTGACATGTGGACAGACCCGGTCCTCCTCTGCAACGAGCTCGGCGCCGATAGTCCTCGATCGTCATCCGAGAACACAAACATCGTTCAAAGCAGTGGCCGCACAACTACATCTGTCAAGGAGGCAGTACAGATCGCCAGGGACAATAACTTCATGGGACTGATCTGCAGCTCCCGCCTTCTGGTAAGTACATAGAGAGTTTTTTTGCACGGTTCGCGTCTAACAAGTATCAGTCACTTGCCCCTGCCCTCATCGAATCGATCAAGACGGCTGGCCTCGTTCTCGTCACAGATGTTACAGACTCGTCAGCCGAAGGTGCGACACAGTCGGCGAACCTTGACGTCGCGAATCCTCGCCGGCAAGCCACACCCGATGGAGTTGATGGGTATCTGAAGGGCAATGGCGTGCTTTGCTTCAATGAGACTGTCGACATGTGATGGTCTGACGAGAGTCTGGAGATGGATTGATATGATAGTGGGAAGGTGGACATGGCATTGGTTGATAGAACAAATATATTAGGAAAGAATGGTCTTACGAGTGGAATGAGTGGGTGGTAATTGTGCATTTTAGTCACGAGGGTTATTTCGTAAACTGGGGCGTTTAATGCCACGGCTGTGGCTGAAAAGCCGAGAGTGTGGTGTCGTGAATGCATGTAGTAGTCGGTACATAATGCAATGCTGGAAGCGCGAAAGCCAAAACACAGATCAGGTGACGATGCGTCCAGAGGGGGTGGAAGTCATCAGCTAAGTTGGTTCACATGCTCGTCCCAGTCCCCGTCCCAGCAGTCTCGATGCGCGGTCCCGAAGCGACCAGGGTCTGGCGTCGGTGGCGTTCCGATCTGCGCTACGCCTACATGGAAATTTGTCGAACGACGACAGTGTGCCCAGAGGCGGTCTGTTTGCCGCTTGCCGCTCGCTTTTCTGATTTCAGCCAGCACCATCCACTCTGCCGTGCTGCGAATTCGCCGGCCATGGTCATACCCAGATAATGTCAACGTTAAGCGCCTTCTCTTCTCCGATCCTCCAAAGGACGTGGATATGCCGCGCTTGTATACGGTCGCAACGGCAGACGATAGCGCAACAACCGCAGGGATTATGGCAGCAACGAGGCGCACGCCTGGCGCAAGATGCTTTTACGAGCAGGATAGGTACAACGCGAACGTTTGCCACAAGAGCGAATGAGGCCATACACGAAACAGCGAAGGCTGCGGGGCGGAGCGCAAAGAGCAACAGCAACAGCAGTAGCAGCAACAGCAGCAGCAGCAGCAGTAGAAGAAGAAGACTGTTGATAATTGGAGGTGGAATTGCAATAGGTGCGGCCATCACCACAGTAAACGAAGATGCCAAGCATGTCTATGTGGCTGCGCAGAGGAGTTACAGGGTGGTGGAGACGTTGGTGCTCAACATTCGAGAGTACGTGGGTAGTCCAGTCGGCTGGTAATCCAATGGCTGATATATCTGTTTGTGTAGCTACCGCCATGTTCTCAAGCTCGACCAAGAGCCAGACTACAACGAACAGCTGAAAGCCTGCCACCTACGATGCGCCAAACGAACTCTTCGTACACTCGAGAAGAACGGGTCCATCTTCATCAAGCTGGGCCAGCACTTGAGCAGCATGAACTACCTCCTTCCCATCGAGTGGTGCGATACCTTTATTCCTCTACAAGACAAATGCCCCGTGTCCTCTTTCGAATCCATACAAGACATGTGTCGGCAGGACACTGGCCTTGAAATCTCAGACTTCTTCTCCGAGTTCGAACAGCAGCCTATAGGTGCTGCCTCGCTTGCCCAGGTACACCGTGCTACAGTCCGCGAGACTGGCCAGAAAGTCGCTGTCAAAGTGCAACACCCCGCGTTAGACGAATGGGCAAGGCTCGACTTGGCATTGACGAGCTTCTCCTTTGCAACACTCAAGCGATGGTTCCCCGAGTACGATTTAACCTGGCTCAGCGAAGAAATGGAAGTCTCACTCCCCCAGGAGCTTGATTTCGCCCTCGAGGGCAAGAACGCTATGCGAGCACGCGAGTACTTCTCTCATGTACACGAAGTACCCGTAGTCATACCTCGGGTTCTCTGGGCAAAACGTCGCATGCTGGTCATGGAATATGTGTCCGGGTTTCGAACAGATGACCTCAAGAGCTTGGATGAGCATGGCATTGACAGAGATGAGGTGTCTGCAGCATTGGCGAGGATATTCAACGAGATGATCTTCGGCCGAGACGCTCCTCTTCATTGCGATCCTCACGGCGGCAATATCGCTATCCGACACAACCCCACCCGCAAAGGCAAAGCGAACTTTGACGTTGTCTTGTACGACCACGGTCTCTATCGCGATATCCCCATGCCTCTGCGACGAAGCTACGCAAAACTATGGCTCGCTGTTCTGGATGCCGATGAAGATGGAATGCGCAAGTACGCCTACCAAGTAGCCGGTATCAAAGATGAGCACTTTCCGCTTTTTGCCTCTGCGATTACAGGCAGAGACTATACGGTGCTAGCTAAGAAGGAAGGTGGCGCTGGAGGCGTCACAACATCCAGGACGAGTGAAGAAAAGAAGGTCATTGGGGATGCGCTTGGAGAGGGTTTATTGGAGAACTTGATTGAGTTGCTCGGTCAAGTGCCTAGAGTCATTCTCCTGATTCTCAAGACAAACGACCTTAGTAAGTCTATGTATACCCCATTCATTAGTAAGCACGCCTTCTAACATGTATCCAGCTCGTTCGCTAGACGAAGGTCTGCACACACGCCAAGGCCCCATGCGCACCTTCCTCATCCTCGCCCGCTACGCTTCTCGTACAGTGTACGAGGAGAGCCTCGACAACCTCAATGGATCCGTGTTGTGGCCCAGCAATCTTCTCACTTGGTTGGGCGCGTGGACAAGGCACATGAGGGTGGAAATGCAGTTGAGCGGGTATGAGACGTATCTCAAGCTGAGGGCTCTGCTAGGGCTAAGGAAGATTGAGATTGCGGATAGTTTTAGGGAGTGATGATGTTGCGTGTGTCTGTGTCTGTATGATGAGCATGGAGTAGGGCGTGGACAGCAAGGAGTTTTGCGACTATAGAGTGGCCATTTGGTCTGGGGAGGATAGAGCTAGATGTCAAGACACGTGCATTGCTAATTGAATAATGATTGTATTCCTAGATATCACGGTTGAGCAACAACTGCTGCCGAGGCTTGGGGTTGGCACGTGACGAAAGTGATACTGGGTAAGGGTAAGAACAGGCACGTTGGGCCTGATGAGGATAGATTACTGCTAGCAGCGACGGAAGACACGAAATCACGGGACTGGGCTGGACATGAGGTTGCCCTGTGGCGGTCCCGGTTACCGTAGATGGAGAAGGGGCTTGGGTATAGTGTGTCGTTGCAGGCGAAAAATCGGGTTATGTTTGACGGCTGGTTTACAGTGCGTTTGAGGCGTGGTCGTCTGATCATGTGCAAGTGAGGGGCTATCTTGAGTGCCCAGATGGTCGAAACATGAGCTGAGGTGGCTCAAGCACCGAATGCGGCACTTGACAAGTACTTTAACGCCAGATGGTTGTTCGGTCCATGGACAAGCCACTTGGCGTCGACTGTGAGGTTTGTGTGGGTTTGATGTGGTTGACGGGCATAGTCGTGCGAACGTGGGCGGGCTTGTAGACGCTGTTCGCGACCAGACACGACCATACACGCTCGCATTCACAGTCGGCTCGCTCGTGTCTCGGCGGACAGCGTACGGGATAGGTTGTGATGTCTTAGCTAAGGTTGCGGTTAGCAGCAGTTCGCATCGTGTTGTTGGTGCTGCGGGGCAGGCGCCAATGCAACAGAAGGCGGCAGCTTTGCACCGGAATAGCAGCGTGTATTCGTCGACGCCCTAGCCGCTTGGGCTGGTTGAGAGTGCAAGTGTCAGACTGTCTCCCGCCATCGTAGAAGATTCAGTGCGCGACGTCTTTGCAGCGCTGGTCGGAAACTTGGTCAGCCAGGACCGTGAACGCCCGCGGCATTTGCCTCTCTGTAACTGCGCACGGCCTGTTCCTCTCGCACAGCCTCCTCCAGACATCCTCGTCACTCGCCGCAGCCAACGCCCGAGAACGACATCATCACCACCACCGCCGCCGACAAGAAGAGGCTCCCCCCTAACCACCGCGAGCTCTGAGAGCCGCCCCTTTCCCCCGACCCACTGCTGCACTACCCGCCTGTTGTTGTTGCGCTGCATAATCGCGCATCATGGACGGCGCTGGGCAGCCCAACCTGCGCATCACCAGTACGTCTTAACTCGGACTGCAAGGCCCCATGAGAAGGCGTCCACAAGAAGAGAAGCTGACAACACGCAGTCATTGCCGCCGATGGCCTCTACAAGCGCGATGTGTTCCGTACGTATGCCCATGATGTAAACCCCCCGCCTGTCCTTGTCGCTCACAGATGTTGCTGCAGGATTCCCGGACCCCTTCGCCGTGGCTACGATCAATGGCGAGCAGACGCGCACCACGAGCGTCATCAAGAAGACGCTGAACCCGTACTGGAACGAGAGCTTTGACATGTATGCCACGCCTTGTTGACCTCTCTTGCGAATCGCCGCATCTACGCTCGAATGACGCTAATACATGAACCAGGAAAGTGAACGAAGAAAGCGTCCTGGCGGTTCAGATCTTTGACCAGAAGAAGTTCAAGAAGAAGGACCAGGGCTTCCTAGGTGTCATCAATGTCCGCATCGGGTCGGTAATAGACCTCGACGCGGGGGGCGACGGTATGGGAAGACGCAGTCGAGTCCACGCACACCTGCTAACAAGCCTGCAGAGATGCTCACGCGCGACCTCAAAAAGTCAAATGACAACATGGTCGTCCACGGCAAGCTCATCCTTAACCTCTCCACTAACCTCTCTGCGCCCATCAGTCAAGGAGGACAGAACGCCACCCGTCCAACCGTATCCCCGCATCCGTCCGTAAATGGTGGCATCCCAGGCGTTGTGCCCACCCCGCAACAATCTACAACGAACCTGCATCCTCCCGACGCATACCCCGGTCAACAACGACCAGCAATCGCCGGCCAACCGCCTGCCCAGCGCCCACCCCCAGCAGGTGCGCCGACTGCTGGTCCGCCCGCCGGACCTGGGCCTGCGCCAAATGGTGCCGGTCCAGCTCGCAATGGTACCAGCGGCGCATACAGTGCATTCGAGGACGCTCAAGGAAGGCTGCCAAACGGCTGGGAGCGTCGTGAGGATCACTTGGGCCGAACATACTACGTCGATCACAACACGCGACAAACAACCTGGATCAGACCAGGCGCAGGCTTCAACGAGGCCGATCAACGCCGAGATGTAGCCGCGCAGACCCAGCAGGAACGTATGAGGCATCAGAACCGTATGTTACCCGAAGATCGGACCGGAGCCAACTCCCCCACCCTGACTGACCGCCAACCATCGCCGCCAACTGGCTCAGCAAGTGCGGTCAGCATGATGGCAACGGGAGCGACTACTGCTGGTACAGGAGAGCTCCCGTCTGGCTGGGAGCAGCGGCATACTCCCGAAGGTCGACCCTACTTTGTTGACCACAACACTCGGACAACAACATGGGTGGATCCTCGCCGACAGCAATACATCCGCATGTATGGTGGACAGGCTGCCAACGGCAGTACCATCCAGCAGCAGCCGGTTTCGCAACTGGGTCCACTGCCATCAGGATGGGAAATGCGCCTCACCAACACAGCACGAGTCTACTTTGTGGACCACAACACCAAGACTACCACTTGGGACGACCCGAGGTTACCGTCTTCATTGGACCAGAACGTGCCTCAGTATAAGCGTGACTTCCGTCGCAAGTTGATCTACTTCCGATCGCAACCAGCACTCCGCATCGTTAGTGGCCAATGCCACGTCAAGGTTCGCCGAACTCATATCTTCGAGGATTCCTACCATGAGATTATGCGTCAAAGTGCTGCTGATCTCAAGAAGCGCTTGATGATCAAGTTTGACGGTGAAGATGGTCTGGATTACGGCGGTCTTTCCCGAGAGTTCTTCTTCCTGCTTTCCCACGAGATGTTCAATCCCTTCTACTGCTTGTTCGAATACTCTGCGCACGACAACTACACGCTCCAGATCAACCCCCATTCCGGTATCAACCCCGAGCACTTGAACTACTTCAAGTTTATTGGACGTGTCGTAGGTCTGGCCATCTTCCATCGTCGTTTCCTAGATGCTTTCTTCATTGGAGCTTTCTACAAGATGATCCTAAGGAAGAAGGTCGCGTTGCAAGATATGGAGGGTGTGGATGCCGACTTCCATCGCAATCTGGAGTGGATGCTGTGAGTTTAACGCGCATGCTCTGACAAGAAAGAGACTGACAAATGCAGGAACAATGACATTACCGACGCCCTTGAGCTGACTTTTGCAACTGATGATGAGCGTTTTGGCGAAACTGTTAGCATCGAACTCAAACCCGGAGGTGACGAGATCGAAGTCACCAATGAGAACAAGCACGAATATGTCGAGTAAGTGAGCTTGCCGTGTTATTCCAGAAGATCGTACTGACGCGTTTAGACTCATCACGGAATGGCGCATTCAAAAACGTGTCGAAGAACAATTCCAGGCTTTCATCACCGGTTTCCACGAGCTCATCCCCGCGGATCTTGTAAATGTTTTTGACGAACGCGAGCTCGAGCTGCTTATCGGTGGTATTGCAGACATTGACGTCGAGGACTGG
>Ga0265798_10008685_pt1 | contig 12881 bp, 9 predicted proteins | sample P3T30metagenome_FD_192430 | JGI IMG/M metagenome (GOLD analysis project Ga0265798, IMG submission 192430) | Plant litter microbial communities from East Loma Ridge, Irvine, California - P3 T30 | ecosystem: Environmental > Terrestrial > Plant litter > Unclassified | place: USA: California...
GCCGCGCACGCGATTGCGCGCCAGCTGCGCCTGCGTAACCTGGGCGGCATCATCATCCTCGACTTCATCGACATGGAGAACAACGAGCACCGCAACGCCGTGCTCGCGGAACTCAAGAAAACCCTGGGGCGCGACCGCACCAAGGTGTCGGTGAGCGGCTTCTCGGCGCTCGGCCTGGTCGAGATGACGCGCAAGCGCACACGCGAGTCGCTGGCCCACATCCTGTGCGAGCCCTGCCCGGCCTGCTCGGGCAAGGGGCAAGTGAAAACCTCGCGCACCATCTGCTACGAAATCCTGCGCGAACTGCTGCGCGAGGCGAAGCAGTTCAATCCGCGCGAGTTCCGCATCCTGGCGTCGCAGGAAGTGGTCGACCTGTTCCTGGAAGAAGAGTCGCAACACCTGGCCATGCTGGGCGACTTCATCGGCAAGAAGATTTCGCTGCAGGTGGAGAAGGGTTACCACCAGGAGCAGTACGACGTGATCCTGATGTGAGCCACGCATGATTGCGACGCTCGCACAGCGCTGGCAATCCTTGTGGCAGGAGTTGGGCAAGCCCGCTCCCGCCGGCCTGCTGCAAGCCCTGCTCCAAGCCTACAGCGAGCCGCAGCGCCACTACCACACACTGCAGCACCTGGAAGAATGCTTTGCCCACTTCGACGCGTTGACGCAGCTGGCCGAGCATCCGCTTGAGGTCGAACTGGCCCTCTGGTTCCACGACAGCGTCTACGACGTGCATGCGCGCGACAACGAGGCGCAATCAGCCGCGTGGGCAGACAATGCGCTTGCCGAAGCCGGCCTCGGGCATGACGCCTGCGCCCGCATCCACGCGCTGATCATGGCCACCTGCCACGACGCCTTGCCCGCCTCGAACGATGCCCGGCTGCTGACCGACATCGACCTTGCCATCCTCGGCACCGCGCCGGACCGCTTTGCCGAATACGAGCGCCAGATCCGCAATGAATACGCCCACGTGCCAGAAGCGCTGTTCAACAGCAAGCGCAGCGAAATCCTGCAGGCTTTCTTGAACCGCGAGCGCCTGTTCCACACGCCCGCCCTGCATGCGCGCCTGGATGCCGTCGCCAGGCGCAATCTCGCGCAGGCCATCGCCGCTACGTCAGCCTGAATTCGTTCAGGGCGCAGCGTCGTCCGTCCTGTGCGGGCGATGCTCCAGGCGGCCATCCTTCAGTTTCAAGCGCTGCACGCCCGGCAGCCCGATCAAGTCGCGGTCATGGCAGGCCATCACCACCGTGCTGCCCTGCTCGATCAATGTGGGAATCAGGGCGATCACGCCTTCGCGCGCGCTGCCGTCCAGATTGGCGGTGGGCTCGTCGAGCAGCAGCAGGCGCGGTTGCAGCACGCGGGCACGTGCCAGGGCCACGCGCTGCTTCTCGCCGCCGGACAGGCGCGCCGGTTCGGTGTCGCGCAGGTAGTCGACGCCGGCCCAGCACATCGCCTCCTCCACCGTCTTCTTCACCACGGCTTTCGATTCGCCGCGCGCCAGCAATCCGTAGGCGATGTTGTGCCAGACACTGGTCGAGAACATGATCGGATGCTGGTGCACGTAGACGATGGCTGTGCGCAGCGCTTTCGGATAAGGCTGCAAATTGAACGGCTTGCCGTCGAAGGTCACGCTGTCCACCTGGGCCGCCTCCAGCCCGCCGAGGATGCGCAGCAGCGTGCTCTTGCCCACGCCGTTGGCGCCAGTCAGCACATAGGCGCTGGCCGCGTCCAGTGTGAATTCGTCGATGGCGAACAGCAGGCGCTCGCCATGCTGCTTGCGCAGGCCGCGTACGGTGAGCAGCGCACTCAAGGATGTGCTCAAATTCGTCCCCCCGCCGTGTGCGCCTCGCCCTGCAGCAGCATCAGCGCGCCGTTCATCACCAAGGCGAGGGTGACCAGCACGATGCCGAGCGCGATCCCCTGCGCGAATTCGCCCTTGCTGGTTTCGAGTGCGATGGCCGTGGTGATGGTGCGCGTCTCGCCCTGGATGTTCCCGCCCACCATCAACGCGCAGCCGACTTCCGAGATCACGCGCCCGAAGCCGCTGATCACGGCCGCCATCACGCCGTAGCGCGCTTCATGCAGCACGGTCGTCATCACCCGCCAGCGCGAGGCGCCCAGCGCGCGTGCCGTTTCGGCATAGCGCGGATCGAGTGCCTGCACCGCCGCCAGCGTGAACGCCAGCAGCACCGGCATCCCGACCACGAACTGGCCGGCGATGATGCCCGACTGCGAAAACAGCCATTCCAGCGGCCCAAGCGGCCCGCGGCGCGACAGCAGCAGATAGAGCAGGAGGCCGATCAATACCGTCGGCAGCGACAGCGCGCACTGCGCCAGCCAGACCGCGATGCGGCGGCCCGGAAAGCGGTTCATGGCGATCGCATAGCCGAGCAGCACCGCAGGCGGCGTGGCCAGCAAGAGGCCGATGATGCTGGTCTTGATCGATACCCAGACGATGTGCCACAGCGCCGCATCGCCGGAAAACAGCAGCGCAAACGCGTGCTGCGTCGCTTCCCACAGGGTCATGCGGAACCGTTCATGCTCGTACTGGCAGGGGAAGCTCAAGCAGCTCGGGCTGGAACACCAGCCGCTCCTGCCCCGCCAGCAGCAGGAAGTGACGCCCGCTGCAGCGCGCCAGCAGCGACATGCCGACCTTTTCCGCCACCATGTGCCCCATCTGCGTGGTGCCCGAGCGCGACAGCAGGAACGGTATGCCCATCTGCGCGCCCTTGATCACCATTTCCGAGGTTAGCCGGCCGGTGGTATAGAACACCTTGTCGGCGCCGGTCATCCCCTCCAGCCACATCAAGCCGGCGATGGCATCGACCGCATTGTGGCGGCCGACGTCCTCGACGAAATACAGCAGCTCGCCCGTATTCGAAAACAGCGCGCAGCCGTGCACCGAGCCGGCCTGCTTATAAATCGATTGCTGGGTGCGGATGGTCTCGACGATGCGGTACACCACCGATTGCGGCAGCCGCGCATCCGGCGGCAGGGTGATCTGGTCGACTTCGTCCATCAGCCCGCCGAACACCGAGCCCTGGCCGCAGCCGGTGGTGACCACCTTTTTCGCGGTGCGCTCTTCCACGCCCTGGATGCCGCTCCGCGTGACCACGGCCACCGCATCGACCGACCAGTCCACCTGCACCGACACTACCTCTTCGATACTGCGCACCAGGCGCTGGTTGCGCAGGTAGCCGAGCGTCAGCGCTTCCGGTGCGCCGCCCAGCGTCATCAAGGTCACCAGCTCGCGCTTGTCGACGTACACCGTGAGCGGGCGTTCGGCCGGAATCGACAGCGTGGAGCGGCGCCCGCGCTCGTCCAGCGCCTCGACTTCGTGCGTGAGGCGGGCCTGGGCATCGGACAGGAGGGGACGGTAGCGTGGCAAGTCGGGACAGTTCATATTGCCAATTGTGCCACGCCGGCGAGAATCTGGCCGCCACCGTAGCTGCCCTGCGCCGTCACCTCCCCGCCCGGCACGACCTTCACCGCGCAGTATTTGAATTCCGGGATCTTGCCGTAGGGGTCGAGCGCCGCGTTCGTCAGGCGGTTGATCGCCGCCTCGTAATAGCAGAAGGGGACGAAGATCGCGCCCACCGGCGAGCTGTCGTCGGCACGTGCATACAAGACCACTTCGCCGCGGCGCGAGGCAATCGTGATCGCGGCGCCCGGCTCCACGCCGAGGCGCTGCAAGTCCAGCGGATGCACCAGGGCCACCGGATCGGGCTCGAGCGCGTCGAGCACGCCGGCGCGGCGCGTCATGCTGCCGGTGTGCCAGTGTTCGAGCTGGCGGCCGGTGATCAAGACCATCGGATACTCGGCATCCGGCCGCTCGTCGGCGGGGATGATGTCGGCCGGGACGAAGCGCGCCTTGCCGCCTTCGCGCGGGAAGGAATCCGTGAACACCACCGGTTGGCCGGGCCCCTCCTCCACCGGGCACGGATACACGACCGCACCTTCGCGTTCGAGCCGCTCCCAGGTGATGCCGGCGATGCTGGGCATGGTCTTGCGCATCTCGTCGAACACCTCGGACACGTGGCCGTAGTCCCACTCCAGGCCCAGCTGCTGCGCCATCTTCTGGATGATCCACAAGTCCGGTTTTGCGTCGCCCGGCGGATCGATGGCCTGCCGGCCCAGCTGCACCAGGCGGTCGGTATTCGTGAAGCTGCCGGTCTTTTCAGGGAAGCTCGACGCCGGCAGGATCACGTCCGCCAGATACGCCGTCTCGGTCAGAAAGATGTCCTGCACCACCAGGTGCTCTAGCGCGGCCAGCGCGGCGCGCGCGTGATTGGCGTCGGGGTCGGACATGGCCGGGTTCTCGCCCATGATGTACATGCCGCGGATCTGGCCGGCGCAGATGGCATCCATGATCTCGACCACGGTCAGGCCGGGCTTCGGGTCGAGCGTGGCATTCCACGCGGCCTCGAATTTGGCGCGCACGGCCGGGTTGTCGACGCGGCCGTAGTCCGGCAGCATCATCGGGATCAGGCCGGCGTCGGACGCGCCCTGCACGTTGTTCTGGCCGCGCAGCGGATGCAGGCCGGTGCCGGGGCGGCCGATCTGGCCGGTCATCAGCGACAGCGCGATCAGGCAGCGCGCATTATCCGTGCCGTGGATGTGCTGGGAGATGCCCATGCCCCACAGGATCATCGAGCCTTTCGAAGTGGCGTACAAACGCGCGACGTAGCGGATGGTCTCGGCGTCGATGCCGCAGATCGGCGCCATCGCTTCCGGGCTGTAGCCGGCCACATTGGCTTCGAGTTCCGGGTAGCCGACCGTGCGCGCTTCGATGAAGGCCGGGTCGACCAGGCGCTCTTCGACGATCACGTGCATCAGCGCGTTCAGCAGGGCGACGTCGGTATCGGGCTTGAACTGCAGGTAGCGGTGGGCGTGACGCGCCAGGTCCGAGCGGCGCGGGTCGAGCACGATCAATTTGGCGCCCGCCTTGGCCGCATTCTTGATCCAGGTGGCGGCTACCGGATGGTTCACCGTGGGGTTGGCGCCGATGACGACGATGACTTCGGCGCGCGTGACGTCCATCACCGGGTTCGACACCGCGCCCGAACCGATCCCTTCCAGCAGCGCCGACACCGAAGACGCGTGGCACAGGCGCGTGCAGTGGTCGACGTTATTCGTGCCGAAGCCGGTGCGCACCAGCTTCTGGAACAGATAAGCCTCTTCGTTGCTGCCCTTGGCCGAGCCGAAGCCAGCCAGCGCAGCGCCGCCATGCTCGTCGCGTATTGCCGCCAGCTTGCCGCCGGCCAGCGCCAGCGCTTCTTCCCAGCTGGCTTCGCGGAATACGTCGAGCACGCGCTCCGGGTCCATGACGAAGTCGCCGGTCTTCGGCATGCCTGCGCGCCGGACCAGCGGCCTGGTGAGGCGATGCGGATGGTGGGCGTAGTCGAAGCCGTAGCGCCCCTTTACGCACAGGCGGCCGTGGTTCGCCGGACCGTCGCGCCCTTCCACGTACAGGATGCGGTTTTCCTTCACGTGGTAAGTGAGCTGGCAGCCGACGCCGCAATAAGGGCAGACCGAATCGACCTGTTTATCAGGGATGTTCAGCGCCACGCCGCGCGCCGGCATCAGGGCGCCGGTCGGGCAGGCCTGCACGCATTCGCCGCAGGCCACGCAAGTGGAGTCGCCTAGCGGGTCGTCCTGGTCGAACACGATCTTGGCCGCCTGGCCACGGAAAGCCAGGCCGATCACTTCGTTCACCTGCTCGTCGCGACAGGCGCGCAGGCAGCGCGTGCACTGGATGCAGGCGTCGAGATTCACGGTGATGGCGGCGTGGGTCGCGTCGAGCTGCGGCTGCGTACGCGTCGGTGCAAAGCGCGGTCTACCGACACCAAGCTTCTCCGCCCACACATCGACTTCGTTGTGGCGCGTGTACTGGGCTTCCGCCATATCCGACTGCAGCAGCTCGATCACCATCCGTTGCGCAGCCACGGCGCGCGGGCTGTCGGTCGTGACCTTCATGCCGGCCGTGGGCTGGCGGCAGCAGGAGGCTGCCAGCACACGCTCGCCGGCGATCTCCACCATGCAGGAACGGCAGTTGCCGACTGCCTCCAGGCCCGGCTTGTAGCACAGGTGCGGCAGGTCGATGCCTTCGCGTCGCGCCACTTCGATCAGGGTGTCGCCGGGCAGCGCTTCGACCGCACGCCCATCCAGTTCAAAGGCAATCGTCGGAATCGTCGCGTTCATGCCAGCCCCCGCAGGTTCCCCAACTCATGTGGAAAATACTTGATGACGCAGTCGACCGGGTTCGGCGCCGCCTGCCCCAGGCCGCAGATCGAGGCGTCGCGCATCACCTGCGAGAGTTCGCCGAGCAGCGCGACGTCCCACTGCGGCGCGGCGATCAGGTCCAGCGCCTTGGCCGTGCCGGCGCGGCAGGGCGTGCACTGGCCGCAGGATTCATCGGCAAAGAAGCGCATGGTGTTGCGGGCCGCCGCCACCGCGCTGTCCTGCTGCGACAGCACCACCACCGCGGCCGAACCGATGAAGCAGCCGTAGGGTTGCAGCGTATCGAAGTCGAGCGGGATATCGCCCATGGCGGCCGGTAGGATGCCGCCTGAAGCGCCGCCCGGCAGGTAGGCATAGAAGTCGTGGCCATCCGCCATGCCGCCGCAATATTCGGCAATCAGCTCGCGCACCGTGATGCCGGCCGGCGCCAGCTTCACGCCTGGCTCGCGCACGCGGCCGGACACCGAGAACGAGCGCAGGCCACGCCGGCCGTTGCGCCCGAAACTGGCGAACCAGTCGCCGCCGCGTTCCAGGATGTCGCGCACCCAGTGCAGCGATTCGAAGTTGTGTTCCAGCGTGGGCCGCCCGAACAAGCCGATCTGCGCCACATAGGGCGGGCGCAGGCGCGGCATGCCGCGCTTGCCTTCGATCGATTCGATCATCGCCGATTCTTCGCCGCAGATGTACGCGCCGGCGCCGCGCCGCAGGTGGATCTCGGGCATGCCCTGCAATGGCGGATCGCGTCGCAGCGCGCTTAACTCCGCTTCCAGCAGCGCGCGGCAGGCGTGGTATTCGTCGCGCAGGTAGATGTAGATGGCCTCGATGCCGACCGCCCAGGCCGCGATCAGCGCGCCCTCCAGGAAGCGGTGCGGATCGCGCTCCAGGTAGACGCGGTCCTTGAAGGTGCCGGGTTCGCCTTCGTCGATGTTCACCGCCATCAGGCGCGGACTGGGTTCGGCGCGCACGATGCGCCACTTGCGCCCGAGCGGAAAGCCGGCGCCGCCCAGGCCACGCAGGCCGGATGCTTCCAGCGTGCCGATCACGGAGTCGGCTTCGTGCAGGCCGGCCACGCAGTCGCGCAGCAGGCGGTAGCCGCCGGCCGCGCGATAGGCCGCGTAATCCACGTGACCATCGGCTGTGTCGACAGCAGCACCCCCGCCAACGCGCGCCAGGATGGACTCAGCGCTTGCCTGCGCCACCGCTTCCTGCCCCACCAGCGCCGCCGGCGCCTGCTCGCAGCGGCCGATGCAGGGCGCGGCCAGCACGCGCACCTCGGCGCCGAGGATGGCGGGCAGCCGCACCAGCAGGTTGGACGCACCCGCCATCTCGCAGGACAGCCCGGCGCAGACGCGCACGGTCAGCGCCGGCGGCGGCGCCTCGCCCTCGCGCACGACGTCGAAATGGTGATAGAAGGTGGCGACCTCGTAGACCTCGGCCTGGGCCATGCGCATTTCCTGGGCCAGCGCGGCAAGGTGGCCGGCGGGAAGGCAGCCAAGATGGTCCTGCAGCGTGTGCAGGTGTTCGATCAGCAGGTCAGGCCGGCGCGCTGCGTCGCCCAGCAGGGCCTGCACCTCGGCGAGCGCCTGCGGATCGACGCGGCGGCCCTTGGGCGCCTCGCGCTTGCGCTGGCGGCTCGCCCCCGCGACCGCGATCGGAATGACGGGATGATTCATGCTGGTCTCCAGGACGGCGCCCTGGCCGGTGGTCCGGACGCCTTGTTGTGCAGCCTTGTTGTTCAAGCATATGCCACTTTCCCGGCCAACTCAATGTACAAAGCGACGCAGCGGAGACGAGCGTCGTGTCTCTAGCGCCGCCGCTTCTTCCAGTTGTAGTCCGGCCCCGTCACGTCCACGCCCGGATGCCCGACCACGTCCGGGTGCTCGGAACACATGGTGACGAAGCGCACGCCCTCGCCGGCGCGCTGGCGCTTGCGCAGCTCCTCCATGAAGCCCATCGCCGCCACCATCTCCTCGGTGCCGAAGGCCTGGGCATGCGGGGTAATCTCGGTTTCTTCGACCATGGTCCAGTACACCATATACATCGGCTTGCTCCTTTTAAGATGCCCTGAGCATACAGAAAACCCCGCCGAACCGGCAAGGATGACAAATTCTTGACCTCCCCCAGATCACAATATTGCACCAATTAGATGCAGATCAAGGTTATTTGGCAGAGGAAACGGAAAGGAAGGTAAAAGTAGGACTAGTCCGAAATGTCTCCGTTATGTTCGCCGCTTAACATAACTGCATCTCCGAGGCCGCTAGGCTTAAGCCTGTCTTCACTAAAGCAGGTAAATCCTCATGAACATTGATAAGCAGATCCAGCCAGATACCGCACCCGAGCTGGCGCTTTGGGGCGGACTCGAATGCACGGTCAACCGCGTGCGCGACCAGTACTTCAGCCAGATGGACCGCAACGGCCACGCCAGCCGCCTGCAGGACATCGAACGCTTCGCTTCCCTCGGCATCAAGGCCATCCGCTATCCGGTCCTGTGGGAGCGCACCGCCCCCAACGGCATCGAGAACGCCGACTGGTCCTGGTCCGATGCGCGCCTGCCGGCACTGCAGCGGCTCGGCGTGACCCCGATCGTCGGCCTGGTCCACCATGGCAGCGGTCCGGAGCATACCAGCCTGGTCGACCCAGCCTTCCCCGAAAAGCTCGCCGAGTACGCCGGTGCGGTAGCAGCACGCTATCCCTGGGCCGAGTACTACACCCCGGTCAACGAAATCCTGACCACGGCGCGCTTCTCGGGTCTGGCAGGCGTCTGGTACCCGCACGGTAAAAGCCACGCCATCTTTGTGCAGGCCCTGCTGATCGAGACGAAAGCCACCGTGCTGTCGATGCGCGCCATCCGCGCCGTGAATCCCGATGCGAAACTGGTCCAGACCGACGATTTGTCGAAGACCTACGGCACCCCGGAGATGCAATGGCTGGCCGACTTCTTCAACGAGCGGCGCTGGCTGGGCTGGGACCTGCTGTGCGGGATGGTCAATCCCGAACACAAGATGTGGAACTACCTGATCGAATCGGGCGCCACGCTTGACGACCTGCTGTGGTTCCGCGATAACCCCTGCCCGCCCGACATCATCGGCGTCAATTACTACGCCACCAGCGAACGCTGGCTGGATCACCGCACCGAGCGCTATCCGCAGGACCGCTGCCACGAGTACGACGGCGTGCCGCATGCCGACATCGAGACCCCGCGCGTGCTGGCCACGCCAACCCCGGGCATCGGGCCGCTGCTGCACGAAACCTGGGAGCGCTACGGCCTGCCGATTGCGATTACCGAAGCCCACATCGACGCCAACCGCGAAGACCAGATGCGCTGGCTGCTCGAAATCTGGAACGCGGCGAAAAAGGCGCGCGCCAGCGGCGCCGACGTGCGCGCCGTCACGGTCTGGGCCCTGCTCGGCTCCTACGACTGGAATTGCCTGGTCACCGAATGCCGCGGCTACTACGAGCCGGGTCCGTTCGATGTGCGCGGCCCGGAACCACGGCCTACCGCCGTGGCGACCCTGATGCGCGAGCTGTCTTCCAGCCGCCCGCTGACCAACCCGGTGCTGCAAGGCCAGGGCTGGTGGCGCCGTCCCGGACGCTTCCTGTGCAAACCGGTCGCCACCCGCACCGCCGTGGCCGACATCGCCGTGCGCGATCCCTTCAAGTCGCAGCAGGTCCAGCCGATCCTGATCGTCGGCGCCACCGGCACCCTCGGCTCGGCCTATGCCCGCATCTGCGAAAAGCGCAATTTGGCCCACCACGTGCTGACGCGCCAGGAAATGGACATCACCGACCCGGCCTCGGTCGAGGCGGCGATCCAGCGCTTCAAGCCCTGGGCCATCATCAATGCCGGCGGCTACGTGCGCGTCGACGATGCCGAAGCCGACAGCGAGGCCTGCATGGCCGCCAACGCCCACGGCCCGACGGTGCTGGCGCTGGCCTGCATCCGCCACGCGATCCGCTTCATGACCTTCTCCAGCGACCTGGTATTCGACGGCGCCAAGAACACGCCGTATGTCGAGTCCGACCCGGTGGCGCCGCTGGGCGTATACGGGCGCAGCAAGGCCGAGTCCGAGCGCCGCGTGCTGGAAGCCGACCCACAGGCGCTGGTGATCCGCACCAGCTCCTTCTTCGGCCCCTGGGACCGCCACAACTTCGTCACCCAGGCCATCAACACCCTGCGCAAGGGCCAACGATTCGAAGCCTCGAACGACCTGGTGGTGTCGCCGACCTACGTACCCGACCTGGTGAACGCCAGCCTCGATCTGCTGGTCGACCGCGAGCGCGGCATCTGGCACCTGGCGAACGGCGAGGCGATCACCTGGGCCGAGCTGGCCCGCAAGGCCTGCGCGGCAGCCGGCGTCGACGCCAGGGGCCTGGTCGAGCGTCCCGCCGCCGAATCCGGCTACAAGGCGGTGCGTCCGGGCTACTCGGCCCTGGGCAGCGAACGCGGCCTGCTGCTGCCCTCGCTCGACGACGCCCTGGCGCGCTACATGAAGGCGCTCGAGGAGCACGCCAGCGACGACGGCGAACTGGTGGGCGAAGCGGCGCACTACGCGAGCTAGGCGTTGAAAGCCGAGCCGCCGCCCGGGGCAGCACGCGCCGGCGGCGGCTTTTTCTTGTACGTCGGTGCGGCCTGCACGCTCCCGGAGCGATGAGGTAACATGCAGCCTGCGCCGGCCTGCCCGGCATTCCCTGCGACTCCTACAGGTTCAGCCTTGAAAATCTTCGTCATCAGTCTGCCGTCCAGCCGCGAGCGGCGCGCCCTCGTCGCGCACAAGCTCGGTTCGCGCAACCTCCCCTTTGCATTCATCGACGCCGTCGACGGCCGCGTCGACAAGCACCCCTACCTCGCCAACTACGACGAAGCGAGCTTCCTGGTGCACCGCCGCCGCCGCGCCGCACCGGGCGAACTGGGGTGCTATGTCAGCCATTTGCTGGCATGGGAAAAGAGCGTGGCACTGAACGAGCCGATCGTGGTGCTGGAAGACGACTTCCAGCTGACGCCGGACTTCGAGGCGGGATTGGCCTACGTGGGCAAGTTTGCCGACCAGGTGTCGTTCGTGCGCCTGGAGCCGCTGGAAAAGCACACGGTGATGACGTCGGATAAAAGCGCCGGGTTCAGCCTGGTCAAGCAGCTGGATGTGGGCATGTGCATGACCGGGTATGTGATCACGCCACAGGGCGCGAAAAAGCTGCTGGCGCATGCGCGCACGATCCGGGCGCCGATCGATTTGTTCCTGAAGTACACCTTCGACCATGGCGAGCTGATTCATGCGGTGGTGCCGCATGGGGTGTATCCGACGCACGAGGATTCGGTGATCGGGATCGATGTGCGCAACCAGCGCGAGAAGGGGTTTGTGCTGGGGCTGAAGCGGTTTGCTTATAAAACGTTTTACCGGTTCGCCAATTTGTTCACCAATTTGGCGAACGGGTTGCGCAGGTTCTGATACGTGGTGCTCTCTTCGCTGGTGGGCGACGCCTCGCTGCAGCGGGCTACGGATACGTACGTAACCGCGTGGGCACGAGTGCCTAGCGCGGCCCGGCCCACCCTACGTTGTCGTAGCCGCTGGCCGCAGCATATGTAGGGTGGGCACTTGTGCCCACGCGGTGATACGTAGCAGATGATTCATCCGGCACGCGATCGGAGCCGATAAAACCCGGAATCAGCCGTTCGACGCCGCCGCAAACTGCAAACGGTACAAATTCGCATATATCCCGTTCGCCGCCAGTAACTCGTCGTGCGTCCCCTGCTCCACGATCCGTCCCGCCTCCATCACCACGATCCGGTCGGCCCGCTCGATGGTCGACAAACGGTGCGCGATCACCAGCGTGGTGCGTCCTGCCATCAGCGTGTCGAGCGCCGCCTGCACGGCGCGTTCGGATTCGTTGTCCAGCGCCGACGTCGCCTCATCCAGGATCAGCACCGGCGCATCCTTGTAGATCGCGCGCGCGATCGCCACGCGCTGGCGCTGGCCGCCAGACAGGCGCATGCCGTTCTCGCCAATACGCGCTTCCACGCCTTCCGGCAGCTTGGCCACCACGTCGGTCAGGTGCGCCGCCTTCACGGCCGCGGCCAGGCGCTCGTAGTCGATGCGCTCGGCGCCGTAGGCGATGTTGGCGGCCAGCGTGTCGTCGAACAGCACCACGTTCTGGCTGACCATCGCCAGCTGGCTGCGCAGGCTGGCCATGGTGAGTTCCTCGTACGGCACGCCGTCGAGCAACACGCGGCCCGCCTGCGGATCGTAGAAGCGCGTCACGAGGTTCACGAACGTCGACTTGCCGCCGCCCGACACGCCCACCAGGGCCACGGTCTGGCCCGGCGCCACGTCGAGCGTGACCTTGTCCAGCGCGGGTGACTGCGCGCCCGGATAGGTAAACGTCACGTCCTGGAACTGCACATGTCCCTGCGCGCGTTCGATGGTGCGCGTGCCCGGGTCGTGCTCGACCGGCGCGTCGATGATCGAGAACACGGTCTCGGCCGCCGCGATCCCGCGCTGCATCGGGCCATTCACTTCGGCCAGCGATTTCAGCGGCGTGAGCAGCATCAGCATCATGGTGGTGAAGTTGGTGAACTCGCCCACCGTCATGTCCGACTGGATCGCCATCACGATCACCACCGACACCGCCACCGCCGTGGCGACCTG
>Ga0265798_10008687_pt1 | contig 12879 bp, 10 predicted proteins | sample P3T30metagenome_FD_192430 | JGI IMG/M metagenome (GOLD analysis project Ga0265798, IMG submission 192430) | Plant litter microbial communities from East Loma Ridge, Irvine, California - P3 T30 | ecosystem: Environmental > Terrestrial > Plant litter > Unclassified | place: USA: California...
GGCGTTCAGCCTAGTCAGGCATCGTCTGCGCTACGCGCAGACGATGCTTGTTCTGGTTTTTACACACTCTGGGCCATGGATGGCCCATTTGCAGCGACCCCCGAATCAGTGTCAGGACGAAGGAACCGCGGCGAAGCCGGGGCCGGAACCGGAGCAGCGGGCTTTGCCTACTTTGGCCCCTCAAAGTAGGTCGCCGAGGGGCGAAAAGGTGACTGGAGCCATGCGCTCGGCTCACTGAGTCCGCAATCTGTGCCATGTGTGACGCGGAGCGTCACGGGCGGCATGCCCACGCAGAGCGATGGGCACGATCAGTTTCGTTGGGTATAACGATGAGCACAGAGCGTAGAAACGATCATGGCGTTGCGGATACTGATCGCATCTACCGAACTGATTCCTTCATCCCAATGTGGAAGATCCGATATCACCGGTCACGACCGGATCAAGCTTGTCTGCGTCAACGAAGTCGTCCAGACCGAGGATGTCCAGGTCGAGGTAAGCCTCGGGATCGCGGTCTTCATCGGCGTCTGCGTCGTTCAGGGGTGACTGGTCGCCGCCAAAGTGATGGATGTCTCGTGTTACGTCAGCGTGGGTCTGTGAAGGTGTGTGCATGATCTGGATGCTCCTGTCGGTCGTCAACGAATCGGACACGCTCCGGGTGCCCGCATTACCGAAGGCTAACCCAGCGGCGTCCAAAAGCCAGCGCCTGAAGGTGAAATCTTCAGGCCCACACTTCAGGCCCACACCAGAAAGTCTCCACCATTGTCCCGCAGCATCTGCAGCATGCCCTGCGCGGCGGGCGACAGGTAGCCGCCGCTGCGCAGGGTGACGCCGATGGTGCGCTTCATGGTGGTCTGTTCCAGCGGCACCTCGCGCAGGTGTTGCATGGTCTTGCCGAACTCCAGCGATTCGCGGGCGACGAAGCTCAGCAGGTTGCTCTGGGCGATCAGGGTGGGCAACAGCGAGATCGAATTCGCTTCGATCTGCACCGTGGGCAACGGCAAGCCATTTGCGGCAAAGGTCGCATCCAGCCATTTGCGAGATGACACGCTCACCGGCGGCAACACCCAGCGAAAGGCGCACAGGTCGCTCATTTGCAGCGGTTTGTTCTTGAAGATCGGGTGCTGCTTGCTGGCAATGACCACGGCTTCGTCTTCAAGCACCGCAAAGCTGGTAACCCCTTCACTGTCTGGCGCCAGCGCGCAGATGATCATGTCCAGTTGCCCAGAGCGCAGCGACTCGCGCAGCAGGTCGTCCTGACCGATCACCAGCTTGAAAGTCACATCGGGCGTGCGTTGCAACAGGGCCGAGGTCAGTTTCGGCATCAGGTATTCAGCCATCGTCGCCGCGCAGCCGACGCGAATGTTGCCGACCATGCCGCTGGCAAAGTCCCGCACCTCGCGCTGGGTCTGGGCAATGCTTTGCTGCAACTCCTTGCCCCGTGCCTGAAGCAGCTCGCCGACGGGTGTCAGCTTGATGCGCCGACCATCCCGCTGAAACAGCTTGGTGCCGAACGATTCTTCCAATCGCTGAATGCTTTTGGTCAGCGCGGGCTGGCTGCGGTTGAGCTTTTCAGCGGCCCGGCCCAGATGGCCCAGTTCGGCGATGGTTTCAAAATACGTCAGATCGCGCAGGTCCATATCTATCAACCAAAGTTATCAATTCATGATTATTAGAAAATAGACTTGATGGGTTGTGATGTCGATACTTGTCGTACTCGATCAGGGCCATGCGCCTGTTGATCGACCCGCAACACTCGCAACAACAGGGAGAATCTTCTTGCAACGCACCTTGAGTCTGTCTCTTCCCACCCTTTCCCCGCCGGTTCAGTGGCTGGGTTTGATCCTTCTCGCTGGCAGCGCCGGCCAATTGCTGAAACTGATCAACATGCCTGCTGCGATGTTCCTCGGGCCGATGCTGGTCGCCATCGGTTTCGGCGTATCGGGCGCCACCATTCGTATGCACAAGCGACTCTTTCAATTTGGCCAGGGCACGGTGGGAGTGCTGATCGCGCACGCCATGTCGGTCAGCGTGCTGATGACCGCGCTCGAGTCCTGGCCTGTCATGTTGCTGGCCACACTGCTGACCGTGGTGCTGAGCGCAGCCGTCGGCCTGCTGCTGGTTCGGTTCGCGGGCATACCGAGCAGCACAGCGGCCTGGGGCACATCGCCGGGCGCCGCGTCGGCGATGGTCGCCATGTCCGAAGATTACGGCGCCGATTCGCGGGTCGTCGCGACGATGCAATATGTGCGAGTGGTCTGTGTGGTTGTGATCGGCGCGTTGGTCAGCCACTTCATGGGCGCATCGAGCAGCGGCGCGCAGGCGCACAGCACCGAAGTAATGCAGCAAGGCTCCAGCCTGATGGACCTGGGCCTGAGTCTGGCGGTGATCGTGGTCGGCGTGCTGCTGGGTTCGAAACTGCCCGCAGGTGCGTTGCTGATGCCGTTGATACTGGGCGGCGCGCTGCAACTGAGCGGCGTACTGGAAATCACCATCCCGCAGTGGCTACTGCCATTGGGCTACGGTGCTATCGGCTGCTACGTCGGCCTGCGCTTCGACCGTCCGACCGTGCAGTATGTCTGGCGGCGTCTGCCGATGATGATTCTCGCCTCGCTGGTGCTGATCGTGCTCTGCGCCCTGTCCGCCTGGTTGATCGCGATGATGATGGACAAGGATTACCTCTCGGTTTATCTGGCCACCAGCCCCGGCGGCCTGGACACCATGGCGATCATCGCCATCGACACCCACGCCGACGTCGGCTTCGTGCTGGCCATGCAGACCTTGCGCCTGTTCGGTGTGATTCTGACCGGCAGCTTTCTGGCCAGACAGATCATCCGCCTGACCGATAAAAGCGCAGCGTCACACTGAGGTTTGAACGCAGCCTCAGTCCAGCCCGGCCAGTGCACTGGCCAGACTCGGCGACAACGGCAGTACCGGCAACAGCGTGGCCTGATACGCGTGATACAGATCAGGCTTGCCGGGCCAGATGTCTTCGCTCGGCACATTCTGTTCGTTCAACTCATGACGCCAGCTGCCGTGCTCGTAATCGATGAACAGCGTTTCATTGAATTCCCAGAACACCCGATACCAGTCTTCGTATTGCTGCTCGCCGGTACGCTGCAGCAGTGATGCCGCCGCAGCAGCCGCTTCGCAGTGCGTCCAGTGCAGACGATGGCGAACCACCGGCCTGTTCTCCCAGTCCAGCGTGTAGACGATACCCGGCGCACCGTCGACGTCCCAGCCGTAGCGACAGGCATTGGCGAACAACTGGCGGGCGTCTTCGAGCAGCCACTCGGGACTGGACCGTCCGGCGTCACGACGCGCGGATTCAAGGTGCAGCACCAGACGCGCCCATTCGAAGGCGTGACCCGGTGTGGTGCCGAACGGGCGGAAGCCATCGGCGGGATTCTCACGGTTGTAATCCGGCAGTGGCGTCCAGTCCTGAGCGAAATGCTCGATGACCTGAAAGTCGTTGCCGCCTGCGTGCTGATGAATCACACGCTCGACGATACTCAACGCACGATCCAGCCAGAGCGCGTCACCGGTCACGTCGGCCAGTGCCAGAAACGCCTCGGTGCTGTGCATGTTGCTGTTGGCGCCGCGATACGCTTCCTCGCCGCTCCAGTCACGGGCGAAGGACTCGCGCATCGCGCCCTCGTCCTCGCTCCAGAAATGGCTGTTGATCATCTGAATTGCATCCGACAGCAGCGCCTGTGCACCGGGCCGTCCTGCAACCACCGCCGAACTGGCCGCCAGCGCGACGAAGGCATGCAGATAGGCTTGCTTGTCGGTGGTTCCACCGTCTTCGAGCGCCGCGCTGAACCAGCCGCCGTGCTCGGCATCGCGCAACGGACCGCCAAGGGCAGCAACACCGTGATCCACCAGCGCGGCGCAGCCGGGAATACCTTGCGCGTGGGCCATGGCGAAACAGTGAGTCATGCGTGCAGTGTTCATGGTTTCGGCGGTGGCACCCACCATCAGACGGCCGTAGTCATCAAGGCTGCCGAAACCGTTCTGCAGCTTCGCAGCCTTGGCAAAGGCCAGCAGGCGATTGCCTTCCTGGGACAGCCATTGATGATGGGCTGGCGAACGCAGCCAACTGCTGAAGGTTTGTTTTTTATTGTTCATGACGCTGAGCAGCCTCCATCGATAGACATACCTGCACGGTGGTCTTCGCGACCGGGTGCAATAATGCGCGCCCGGCCGGTCGGCGGCAAGCGCGCTCAGGCCCTGTCGATGTCGGTTTTTCAGACCTTGAAGCGAGCCACGACCTGGTTCAGATCGGCGGCCAGACGCGACAGTTCGTGGCTTGAAGCACTGATCTGATTGGCACCCTGGGTCGACTGCATGGACAGGTCACGGATGTTGACGATATTGCGGTCCACTTCACGCGAGACCTGAGCCTGCTCTTCCGCAGCACTGGCGATCACCAGGTTGCGTTCCGAGATCTGGTTGATGGACGAGGTGATTTCGCTCAACGATTCGCCTGCACCCTTGGCCAGCGACAGCGTGGAGCTGGCGCGGTCACGGCTGGTATTCATGGACTCCAGCGCCTGGGCCGAACCGCTGCGCATGGCGTTGACCATCGAGTCGATTTCCAGCGTCGACTGCTGGGTGCGATGCGCCAGCGCCCGCACTTCGTCAGCCACCACGGCAAAGCCGCGACCCGACTCCCCGGCACGTGCCGCTTCGATGGCGGCGTTGAGCGCCAGCAGGTTGGTCTGCTCGGCAATCGAACGGATCACGTCCAGCACCTTGCCGATGTCCTGAGACTGATCCGCCAGGTTCTGCACCAGAACCGAAGTGGCCTGAACGTTTTCGGTGAGGGTCTGGATCGACTGCACCGTCTCGATCACCCGGTTCTGCCCGGCCTGCGCTGACGAGCTGGAATGACTGGACGCATCAGAGGTGGACACTGCGTTGCGGGCGACCTCTTCAACCGCCGAGGTCATTTCGTTGATGGCGGTGGCGGCCTGGTCGATTTCGGCGTTCTGCTGGTTAAGCCCGCGATAGCTGTCCTCGGTGACCGAGTTCAGTTCAGTGGCGGCCGATGCCAACTGGCCTGCGGAACTGCCGATGTGGCGCATCGCTTCGCGCAGGTTGCCCTGCATCTGCTCCAGCGCCCGCAGCAAGCGGGTGACTTCGTCGTTGCCATCCACCGCGATGCTGTGGGTCAGGTCGCCCTGGGCCACATGCTCGGCGGCACTGACGGCGCGTTGCAGCGGACCCACGATGCTGCGGGTTAACCACAGCGCCAGTCCGATGGTGCCCAGCGCGGCGAGCACGACGAACACCAGAACGATGCTGCGCGATGCCTTGTATTGAGCCTCGGCCGCCTTGCCCTCCGCATCGACCTTGGTGACGTAGAAGTCGGCCAGATCATTGAGCTGTTTGCCCGAGCCGTCGACGATCTGCTTCATGTCAGCCAGCAACAGCTTGTTCAGTCCCTTGCTGTCGCCTTGAGAGGCAAGCACAAAAGATCGATCCAGCGCGGTACGGTACTGGCCCATGGTGACCAGAAACTGATCGGCGAGGACCTTCTCTTCCGGGGTGTCGACAAAACCGTTGAGAATGTCGAGTTTCTTGGTCAGGTCGCCCAGGCGCACGTCCATCTGCCCGCGGTAGGTAGAGATGCTTGCAGGGTCGGTGTCCAGCGCCATGCGCAGGGAAATGGTGCGAATACGCAGCATGATTTCGCGCACATCGTTGACCACCCGCATGCTCGGCACCCAGTTGGTTTCGACGGCCACCTCGCTTTCACGGATGGCAGACATCTGCACCAGTGCGAACCAGCCCAGCAGCGCCACCAACAGGGAAATCAGGGTAAAACCCAGACCTGCACGGCGGGCGATCGTGAGTTTGCGTAAATTCATGGCCAGGGCTCTTTTATATTTGGAAAGGCAGTGTGGGCAGCAGCGGTTGTCAGACAACCGCCAAGCGTATCGACATTGTCGGACACTTCTTTAGGCCATCGGCCATCATTTCATTTTCCAGAAACCGCCCGACGAATGAACCCGCTCAACCCGGCGGTATGTATGTCTACTGTCATATACGGGACATCGGCTTATACAAACGCGGAGGTTTGCCATGCATCTTGAAGGTTCCTGCCATTGCGGCGCCGTTGAGTTCAGTCTGGACAGCGCCCACCCCTATCCTTATCAACGCTGCTACTGCTCGATCTGTCGCAAGACCCAGGGCGCGGGAGGCTATGCGATCAACCTGAGCGGCAATGCTGCGAGCATGAAGGTCAAAGGCAAGGAAAATATCTCGATCTATCACGCAAAAATCCGCAAGGACCATCACGTGGAAACCAGCAGTGCCGAGCGGCATTTCTGCAAGGTCTGCGGCAGCGGCCTGTGGCTGTTCAGCCCGGATTGGCCGGACTTGATCCATCCGTTTGCGTCAGCCATCGATACACCGTTGCCGATGCCGCCGGAGCGCACTCACATGATGCTCGACTCCAAGGCGTCGTGGGTTGAGGTGGATGTGCATGAGGGCGATCTTCAGTTCGATGGCTACCCTGAAGAATCAATTGCCGACTGGCATGAACGGCTGGGGCTCGAGCGTTGAGATCTGACAATTCACCGGGATGCCTCCATGCCACTGCCCTGTAACTTACTGAAGAAACGCGATTTGTGGGAGCGCGACAGCGCTACGTCGAAGACGTAGTGGCTGCCTCCCATAACCACCGAGCTTCATCCTGAGGCCGCCAGCTGCCACACCCGCGCCACATCCCGCGCCCGTTCCTGAAGCAGGCGAGGCGCTTCGCGACAGGCCTGTTCAAGGTCCATCGGCCCGCTGGTCAACGCGAATGCGGCGCTGATGCCGTGCTGATAAAGCTGCTCATAACCTTCGCCCAGTGTCCCGGCCAGCACGATGACCGGTACACGCTGGCGTTGGGCGACGCGTGCAACGCCCAGAGGCGTCTTGCCGCGCAAGGTCTGGGCATCGAAGCGCCCCTCGCCCGTGATCACCAGATCGGCACCGACCAGCGCCTGCTCGAGGCCCGTCAGGTCTGCGACCACCTCGACCCCGGCACGAAACGAAGCATTCAGATAAGCCTTGGCCGCGAAACCCATGCCGCCTGCTGCACCGCTACCGGGGCTGTCACGCAGGTCGCGCCCCAACGTGCGGGCCGAGTGATCGGCAAAATGCGCCAGCGCGGCGTCAAGCGCCAGCACCTGATCGGGCGAGGCGCCCTTTTGCGGACCGAAGATATGCGATGCGCCGTTGGGACCACAGAGCGGGTTATCGACGTCGGCTGCAATTTCGACACGTACATTCGCCAGCCTCGGGTCCAGACCACTCAGGTCGATCCGCGCAAGCTCGGCCAGAGCCCGGCCCCCTCGCGGTAATGGCTGATCATCCCGGTCCAGAAACCGCGCGCCCAGTGCCGAGAGCATGCCGCTGCCGCCATCGTTGGTCGCGCTGCCACCGATGGCCAGAATGACCCGTTGCGCACCAGCATCCAGCGCCGCCGAGATCAATTGACCAGTCCCTTCGGTGCTGGTCAGGCAGGCGTCGCGCTGCTTGAGGGTAAGCAATTGCAGACCGCTGGCCATGGCCATTTCGATGATCGCGGTGCGGCTCTGCGCCAGCCAGCCCCATTGAGCCGAGACGCTGTCACCCAGCGGGCCGCTGACCTGTGCGCTCATCCATTGACCCTCGCAGGCGTCCAGCACAGCTTCGACAGTGCCTTCACCACCGTCGGCCATGGGGCACTTGACCAGCTCGGCATCGGGCCAGACTTCGGCCAGGCCGCTGGCAATTGCGTCGGCGACGGCCTGGGCACTGAGGCTGTCTTTGAAGGAATCGGGGGCGATGACTATTTTCATTGTTGTTCTCCATGTCCGTCACCGGATGTTCTCATCCCCTGCCCGCCTTGCCGCCTGCCCGGCGCACAACGATTCTGCGAGGTGATCGGGCATTTGAACAAAACCTGCCTTCAGCCCTGTCGGGGGTTCATCTGCGCGCCCAGATAAAGACGCAACAGGTCAACGGTCTTGTAAGGGTCGCAGCCGGTCAGTTCGGCAATCTTCTCCAGCCGGTAGCGCAGACTGTTGCGATGGATACCCAGCGCATCGGCGCAGGCCTGGCTTTCGCCGCTGTGGTCAAACCAACTGCACAGGGTTTCGAGCAACTGACCCTGATGGTGCAAACGGGCAATCGGCTCGGCAATTTCGGACGCCAGCCAGTCATGCCGGTGACGCCAGAACAGCACGGGCAGACGGTGATCGGCCAGACGCACCAGCTGTTGTTTCGAGTGGGCCTGCGCGACGTAATCCAGCAGATCCCGTGCAGCCGCGCAGGCATGGCGCAACTCGGGCAAGTCCGCCGAAGGTTCCACCGTGGCCATGCGTATCACGGGCCAGTGGTGCTCTTCAAACTGCTTGAGCAGCGCATTGTCGTCGCGATCCTTGATCGCCGCGCGGCACCAGTAGAGCAAGGTCGGTTCGCGCAGCACGAACCAACTGTCGGCATAGCGTGAGCCCAGCCATCCGGCAATCTGGCTGGCCGCGGAGGTCTGTGCACCCAGCTGAATCAGCACCGCCTGACGGGGCAATTGCGGCTGCAGGCCCAGTTGGCGGGCTTCGTCGACCAGGCTTTCAGGGCAGTCGGGCAGCAACAGCCGCGCCAGCAGGTCTTCGCTGCGTTGCAGGCGCCATTGGCGATCAGCCTGTTGGCGGCGCTGTTCCATGAGCATTTCAGAGGTCATCTTCACCAGTTCGCCGTAGACACGGACCTCGTCCGGTTCGCCGGTGATACCGAGCACACCGACCAGTTTGTGGTCGAGCATCAGCGGTAGATTGACGCCCGGTTTCACGCCGCCCAGATGCAGCGCAGCCCGGGAATCGATTTCGAAGACCTGGCTGTTGGCGAGAACCCGTTGCGCACCTTCGTGCCGAGTGCACAGACGCTCGGGATCACCGCTGCCAATGATGATGCCCAGATAGTCCATGACATTGACGTTATAGGGCAGAATCGCCATGGCGCGATCGACGATGTCCTGAGCCAGGTCCCGATCAAGCGCAAACATGAAGAACTCCCGGTGCCACGAGGGGCTTGGAGTGAGTAGGCATGCGGATACATTTTGTTGAAGTTATTGAGCCAGCGAGTGTGCCTGAAACCATTGGTGAGCGCGATGCGCGTGGCACAGTGCCCACGCAGCCTGCCTCAGCGTTATACCCAAGTCTTGCTGCAACCACGGACTACTGTGGGAGGCGGCTTGCCGGCGATGGCGTCAGCTCAGTCACTGATAGATCGCTTCAGAAAAAGCATCACCGGCAAGCCGCCTCCCACAGGGTATGCATTTAGTCAGATACTTACGTTTTGGCTCCGTTTTGCGCGTCTTCCAGACTTGTGTATAACGATGGGCGCAGACCGTGCGCCACCCTTTGCATGACCCAATCAACCCCGCCAGACCCAGGGCTTCCAGAACTTGATCAGATCCCGACTCGCCAGCCTGCTGTCCCTGCTCACGCTTTCAGCCTGCACCTCGATGGCCGAGAGTGAAGACCCTACCCGACGCTTCGAGGATTACCGTCAGCAGACCCGGGAACTGATCCGCTCCCAGCGTACCTTCCAGACGTCCGACCACGAAGCCGAACTGAACTGGAATGCGCCGCAACAGTGGACGCCGAGCGGTGAGATCAAAGGCGGCGTGCTGATGGTGCACGGTCTGGGGGATTCACCCTGGTCATTCCACGACGTCGGTCAGCGGCTGGCCGATCAGGGGTTTGTGGTCCGCACCGTGCTGCTGCCCGGTCACGGCACCAAACCCGAAGACATGCTCGACGTGACGCTGGAGCAATGGCAGCAGGTGGTCCGCGAACAGGCAAACCTGCTCGGCAAGGAAGTGCCCAAGGTGTATCTGGGTGGTTTTTCCACCGGTGCCAATCTGGTGCTGGACTACGCCTACGACCATGACGAGATTGCCGGGCTGCTGCTGTTCTCGCCCGCCTTTCGCTCCGACAGCGGTTATGCCTGGCTGACACCCTGGATCGGCTGGGCAAGACCATGGCTGCTCGCGCCCTCCAAGGAAAGTCTGCGGCCGATGCAGACGCCGCTGCGTTACATGAATGTGCCCACCAACGGGTTCGCCCAGTTCTATCGCAGCAGCGCTCTGGCTCAGAATCGCCTGCTCAGACGTAAATATGACAAGCCGGTGTTCATTGCCATCGCCCAGCACGACTCGGTGCTGGACACCGCCTACGTACTGGACACCTTCAACGAACGCTTCAGCCACCCGGACAGCCGCCTGATCTGGTACGGCGATCTGCCCGCCAAGGCTGCGCGCACTTCACGGGTCGAGGTGCGCACCGACTACCTGCCGGACTACCGCATCAGCCGCTTTTCGCACATGGGCCTGCTGTTCTCCCCAAACAATCCGCTGTACGGCGTCAATGGCACGCAGCGAATCTGCTGGAACGGCCAGACCGACGAGGACACGGCGAAATGCATGGCGGGCGAGCCGGTCTGGTACTCGGACTGGGGTTACCGCGAGCCGGGCAAGATCCACTCGCGACTGACCTTCAATCCCTATTTCGACTGGCAGATGCAACTGATGCTGGGCGTACTCAAGGATGCGGACGAGGGCTAATCCTGCGGCACCAGACGCTCACGGCTGTTGCTCAGGTGGGTCCACATGGCTGCACGCGCCGCGTCCGGGTCCTTGCGACGAATAGCGCTGAGCAGCGCTTCGTGTTCCAGGTTGGCCAGGTAGCCCTGATGCGCCAGGTTATTGCCCGCCCGCTCGCTTGAGGCAATACGGCTGCGCGGAATGATCGCGCTGCCCAGGTGCTGCATGATTTCCATGAAATACGGATTGCCGGTCGCTTCGGCGATCAGCATGTGAAAACGCTTGTCCGCCTCGACGCAACTGTCATCGTTGGCCAGCAGGTCCTGATAGTCGTCCAGCGCCTGACGCATGGCCGCCAGTTGCTCTTCCGTACGACGCACCGCCGCCAGCGCCACAGACTGAGTTTCAAGGCCGATGCGCAGCTCGATGATGTCGCGCACCCGCGACACGGTTTCGACCTTCAGACGCAACCCCGTCTGATCGCCGCGCTCCAGCACAAAGGTGCCGATGCCATGATGGGTCACCACCAGCCCCGAGGCCTGCAACTTGGAAATCGCCTCGCGCACCACCGTACGGCTGACGCCGTGCTCACGGACGATCTGGTTTTCCGATGGCAGCTTCTCACCCGGCGCAATCTTGCCCAGCAGGATGCGCTGGCTCAGTTCGGTGACCAGATCAGTGGCCAGACTGTGCTGGCGGCGTTTGGGGGCGGTGCTGGCGGGCTCTTGCATGAAGGTTGTCCTGACGTTGTCTGGCGCTTGTCTGATTGTGCGGCGCCTGGTGAACCCGTAACGCAGCGGCAAGGTTGACGAAGGCGTATGGGGCCTGAGTTTCAGGGTCACCAGAACTTGTCTGACTTGTATTACAAGTGAACCAAGCTTGTCAAAACATCTCCTGCCTTCCTGTCCGTCTTTTTTATGACGTGATACTCCATAAAAAATGATCTTCAGTGACGGCTAACGATACTCAACCCGAGCGCAAAACCCTTTAAATGCTTGGCCTCCAATGACCTGAAGCTGAATAAACTCCACGAAAAACGACTGAAACCTCTCGTCGGCGACCGCAAAAATTAATCGTGATCCGACCGTCGAGGGGGCTTGCGCAAGTGCATCCAACTTGTATGATGACCGACAATGCGAAGGACACACCTCGCACATACCCGCATAAAAACAACGAGTGGGAGATTCAATTGTGAGCACATCCAATTCCGGGATGGCCGCCGGCGCAGATTCGGTCCTGACTTCAGCCGTATCGAAAGTCAAACGTCATGTCCTGCCGCTTTTCGTCATCATGTTTATCGTCAACTACATCGACCGGGTGAACATCGGCTTCGTGCGCTCGCACATGGAGCACGATCTGGGCATCGGTGCTGCCGCCTACGGCCTGGGCGCCGGGCTGTTCTTCATCGGCTATGCGTTGTTCGAGGTCCCTTCCAACATCCTGCTGCAGAAAGTCGGCGCACGCATCTGGCTGACGCGGATCATGCTCACCTGGGGCCTGGTCGCGGCCTGCATGGCCTTCATCCAGAACGAAACCCACTTCTATATCCTGCGCTTTCTGCTGGGCGTGGCCGAAGCAGGCTTCTTTCCAGGCGTGATCTACTACTTCACCCGCTGGCTGCCAGGCGTTGAGCGTGGCAAGGCAATCGCCATCTTCCTCAGCGGTTCGGCCATTGCTTCGCTGATTTCCGGCCCGTTGTCCGGCCTGCTGCTGCAGATCACCGGGTTCGGCCTGAAAGGCTGGCAGTGGATGTACTTCATCGAAGGCATGTTCTCGGTGGGCCTGTGCTTCTTCGTCTGGTTCTGGCTGGACTCCAAACCGCACGATGCCAAGTGGCTGACCCGCGAGGAACAGGACGCACTGGTCAACGCCATCGACGCCGAACAGGCCGCTCGCGAAGCCGCAACGCCAGTCAAGGCGTCCATCGGCAAGCTGCTCAAGGACGGTCAGATCATCCTGTTCTGCCTGATCTACTTCTTCATTCAGTTGACCATCTATGCGGCGACCTTCTGGCTGCCGAGCATCATCAGAAAAATGGGCAGCCTGACCGACTTCGAAGTCGGCATGTTCAACTCGATCCCCTGGCTGCTGTCGATCATCGGCATGTACGCCTTCGCCACCCTGTCGGCCAAATGGAAACGCCAGCAGGCCTGGGTTGCTGCAGCGCTGCTGATTGCCGCGGCGGGCATGTTCATGTCCACCACGGGCAGCCCGATCTTCGCGTTCGTTGCCATCTGCTTTGCGGCACTGGGCTTCAAGTCGGCCTCGTCACTGTTCTGGCCGATTCCCCAGGCTTATCTGGA
>Ga0265798_10008689_pt1 | contig 12878 bp, 9 predicted proteins | sample P3T30metagenome_FD_192430 | JGI IMG/M metagenome (GOLD analysis project Ga0265798, IMG submission 192430) | Plant litter microbial communities from East Loma Ridge, Irvine, California - P3 T30 | ecosystem: Environmental > Terrestrial > Plant litter > Unclassified | place: USA: California...
CGACATCATGGGCGGCATGTTCGGCGCAATCGGCGTGCTGGCCGCCCTGTGGGAACGGCGCGTCACCGGCCGCGGCCAGGAAGTGCAGAGCGCGCTGTTCGAGAACTGCGCCTTCCTGGTCGCCTCGCACATGCAGCAGGCCGCCATGTCGGGCGAGCCGCCGCCGCCGATGCCGTCGCGCTCCAATCCGTGGTCGGTGTACGACGTGTTCACCCTGGCCGACGAACAGCAGTTGTTCATCGCGGCCGTCAGCGACAAGCAATGGGACCAGCTGTGCCAGGTGCTCGAGCGTCCCGACCTGCTGGACGACCCGGCGCTGCGCACCAACGCCCAGCGCGTTGCGCTGCGCCCGCAACTGCTGGCGCGCCTGGGCGAGATCCTGCGCGAGCACGACATCTATGCGCTGTCGGCCAAGCTGGACGCTGCCGGATTGCCGTACGCGCCGATCGCCCGGCCCGACCAGTTGCTCGATGACCCGCACCTGCGCGCCAGCGGCGGCCTGGTACCGATCCAGACCGCGGAAGGCGACAGCACCGACGTCGTATTGCTGCCGATGCTGATGAATGGCCGGCGCCTGGGTGTGCAGCGTCCGTTGCCGGGCATCGGCGAGCACACCGAGGAAGTCATGGCCGCACTCGCGGCGCGCAAGTAAGCCGCGAGCATACGCGGCAGCGCAGGATCGCCTGAAGAGCATCGAGCGCCGACGAGCGCCTGGACACCAATATTTGGAGGAGACATCCATGCAATTTGCTATCACCCGTCGTACCGCACTGGCCCTGGTTGGCGCGGCATTCATCCTGCCCGCCGTCAGCCACGCCGCCAAGCCGGTACGCATGATCGTGCCCAACGCCGCCGGCTCGAGCGCCGACGCGCTGGCGCGCACGGTCAGCACGCCGCTGTCGAAAGCGCTCGGACGCACCATCGTGATCGAAAACCTGCCCGGCGCCGGCGGCGTGCCCGCCACCGGCCAGCTGGTGCGCGCACCAAAGGATGGCTCGACCCTGGCCATCGTGTCGAACAACCACGTGGTCAACCCGAGCCTGTACAAGAAGATTCCCTTCGATTCGATCAAGGACATCACCACCATCTCGGTAATCGGCGGTTCGCCCTTCGTGCTGGTGGCCCACCCGTCGCTGGGGGTGTCGAACCTGGCCGAACTGATCGCGCTGGCCAAGCGCCAGCCGGGCAAGCTCACCATCGGCTCGTCGGGCAATGGCACCATCCTCCACCTGGCGGCCGAAGAGCTGCAGCACCAGGCCGGCATCGAACTCAAGCACATCCCCTACAAGGGCACCGGCCAGATGACCACCGACCTGATGGGCGGCCAGATCCAGCTCGGCTTCTTTGGCGTGACCGGCGTGGCCCAGCAGGTCAAGAATGGCCGGCTGCGTGCGATCGGGGTCTCCACCCCGGAGGTGTCGCCCTTGCTGCCGGACGTGCTGCCGCTGTCGCAGCAGGGTTTGCCGAACTATTATATGCAGGGCTGGATCGCGCTGATCGGGCCCGCCGGCTTGCCCGACGCCACCGTCAGGCAGCTGTCGACCGAATTGACCAAGGTGCTGGCCACGCCCGAGGTAAAAAATATGCTCACCGCCCAGGGCTTTACTCCGATCGGCAGCACGCCGGCCGAGACGGCGGCGCAGTTCCAGTCCGAGATGACCAAGTACGGTGCGCTGGTCAAGCAGTCCGGCATGACCATCGACTAAGGGGCCCGGATGCCAATGCCAAGCAATGCGCTGATCAAGGATCCGCGCAACTTCTGGGTCGGCGCCATGTTCCTGTGCGCCGGCGCCGCGGCGCTGCTGATCGGGCGCGACTACGAGATGGGCAGCGCCGGCGCCATGGGGCCAGCCTATTTCCCCAGCCTGCTCGGCGGCCTGCTGGCGCTGGTCGGCGCGGCCGGCATCGTGCGCGCCACCCTGCGCACGGGCGAGCCGATCGAGCCGTTCGCGCTCGGCCGGCTGGCGCTGGTGGCCGGCGCGCTGGTCGTGTTCGGCCTGCTGCTGCGCGGGGCCGGCCTGGTGCCGGCGGTGATGGTGCTGGTGGCGGGCAGCAGCCTGGCCAGCGAGGATTTCCAGCCGGGCAGGGTGGTCGTGCTGGCGCTCGGCCTGGCGCTGTTCTCGACCCTGGTCTTCGTCGGGGGCCTGGGCTTGCCGTTGCAAGCGTTCGGCAGCTGGTTCGGGAACTGAGGACGCCATGGAAATCCTGAATCACCTGGCGCTCGGCTTCGAGACCGCCTTTACACTGACCAACCTGGCCTATTGCCTGCTGGGTGTCTTCCTTGGCACCGCGATCGGCGTGTTGCCCGGCCTGGGGCCGGTCGCGACCATCGCGATGCTGCTGCCGCTGACCTTCTCGCTGGCGCCGATCTCGTCGCTGATCATGCTGTCCGGGATTTATTATGGCGCCCAGTACGGCGGCTCGACCACGGCGATCCTGGTCAACCTGCCGGGCGAATCGTCGTCGGTCGTCACCGCGCTCGATGGCTACCAGCTGGCGCGCCAGGGCTTTGCGGGCAAGGCGCTGGCGGCGGCCGCCATCGGTTCCTTCGTGGCCGGTTGCCTGGCCACGCTGGTACTGGCGCTGGGCGCGCCGCTGCTGTCGAATGTTGCGCTCAGCTTCGGCCCGGCCGAGTATTTCTCGCTGATGGTGCTCGGGCTGGTGGCCTCGATCGTGCTGGCGCGCGGTTCGCTTCTGAACGCAGTCGGCATGATCCTGTTCGGCCTGCTGCTCGGCATGGTCGGCACCGACGTCAATTCGGGCACGCCGCGCTACACCTTCGACACGCCCGAACTGATGGATGGCATCAACTTCGTGGTGATTGCGATGGGCATGTTCGGGCTGGGCGAGATCGTCAGTAATCTGGAACAGAAGGAAGCGCGCACCCTGGCCGTGGCCAAGATCCGTGGCCTGATGCCGGGCAAGGATGACCTCAAGCGCATGGTCGCGCCCATCATGCGCGGCACCGTGATCGGTTCGCTGCTGGGCATCCTGCCGGGCGGTGGCGCCATGCTGGCGGCGTTCGCCGCTTATTCGGTCGAGAAAAAGGTCTCGCCCAACCGGGCCCAGTTCGGCAAGGGCGCGATCGAGGGCGTGGCGGCGCCGGAGTCGGCCAATAACGCCGGCGCCCAGACCTCGTTCATCCCCATGCTGACGCTCGGCATTCCGTCAAACCCGGTGATGGCGCTGATGATCGGCGCCATGATCATGCAGGGTATCCAGCCCGGGCCGGCGGTCATGACCGAACAGCCGGCGCTATTCTGGGGCATCATTGCCTCGATGTGGATCGGGAACCTGTTTTTGGTGGTGCTCAACCTGCCGATGATCGGCCTGTGGGTGCGCATGATCCTGGTGCCTTACCGCTACCTGTTCCCGGCGGTGCTGACCTTCTGCGCGATTGGTGTATTCAGCCTGTCGAATGCCGAATTCGACATCTACATGATGGCGCTGTTCGGGGTGTTCGGCTATGTGTGCGCCAAGCTGCACTGCGAACCTGCACCGATGCTGCTTGGGTTTATCATTGGGCCCATGATGGAAGAATACCTGCGCCGTGCATTGATGCTGTCCGACAGCGACCCCCTGGTGTTCCTGCAACGCCCGGTCAGCGCCGTGATGCTGGCCCTGGCCGTCGGCGCCATGCTGATGGTGCTGGCTCCGTCGCTGCGCAGCAAGCGCGAGGAAGCGTTTGTCGAGTGAGCCGCCCAAGGCAGCGGCACAGGCGCGCATCCGCGCGACCTTCGCCGGCCTGGTGCTGGCCATGCTGCTGGCCGCCCTCGACCAGAACATCGTGGCCGTCGCGTTGCCGCGCATCGGCGCCGACCTGCGCGGCTTCGACACCCTCGCCTGGGTGGTGTCGGCTTACCTGATCGCCTCGGCCGTCGCCACCCCGCTGTTCGGCAAACTGGGCGACCTGGCCGGGCGCCGCAAGGCGCTGTCGCTGGCGATCTCGGTGTTCGTGCTGGGTGCCGTCGCCTGCGCGCTGGCGCCGTCGATGCTGACCCTGATCGCGGCGCGCGCGCTGCAGGGCGCCGGCGGCGGCGGCATCATCGCGGTGGCCCAGGCGGCGCTGGCCGACATCGTCTCGCCGCGCGAACGCGGCCGCTACCAGATCTACTTCAGCAGCATGCACGTGGTCGCGAGCGTGGCCGGACCGGTGCTCGGCGGCCTGCTGACCGCCTATCTGTCGTGGCACTGGATCTTCTGGCTCAACGTCCCGCTCGGCTTGCTGGCCTTGGTGATCGCGCGCCGCACGCTGGCCCACATCCCCTTGCCATCGCCACGACAGGGCGGGGCGCGGGTCGACATCCTTGGGGCGCTGCTGCTTACCGGCGGCCTGGTGGCGCTGCTGGTCGGCGTGACCCGGGTCGGCATGGGTGTGGCGCCGGCGGCGCCGTTGCAACTGGGCTTGTTCGCAGGCGCCGCGCTGCTGCTGGCTGGGTTCATCTGGTGCGAGCGGCGCGCGCCCGAACCGCTGGTGCCGCTATCCCTGTTCGCCATTCCCACCTTGCGCCTGTCCTGCCTGATCCTGTTCGTGGCCTACCTGCAACTGATCGCGCTGACCGTGCTGGTGCCGCTGCGTGCGCAGACCGTGCTGGGGCTGGCGGCGGACGGGGCGGCACTGCGCCTGTTGCCGTTGACCCTGGCCGGTCCGGCGGGCGCCTGGCTGGGCGGCTGGATCATGCAGCGCACCGGACAGGCGAGGAGCCTGCAGATCACGGGTGCGGCGCTGGTGTGCCTGGCGCTGCTGGCACTGGGGCTGGCCGGTGGGCGGCTGGAGCCGGCCTGGCTGGCGCTGGCCGGCCTGGGCGTCGGCCTGCAACTGCCGACTTCCCTGGTAGCAGTCCAGAATGCCGCTCCGCCAGGGCAGGTGGGCGTCGCCACCGCCACCGCCGCCTTCGCCCGCTCGCTTGGCGCGGCGATCGGCCTGGCGGTGCTGGGCGCGTTGCTGGTGTCCCTGCGTGCGCAGGACGGCATGGCCCCAAGCAGCGCCTTCGAGCGCGTGTTCCTGGTGAGCGCGGCGATTGCCGCCGCCTCGTTCGCAGCCTCGCTATTCCTGCCGCGCGAGCGGCTGCGCGACTGAACAAGATATTCCGGGATGGAAGTTTTACGATTCCAAGATGCCGCTGGCGGCGTGAATGGGAAGGTTTCATACTGACTTCACAATCACAAAGGAGACATCATGGCTGACCTGTTCGACAATCCCATGGGCCTGGCCGGCTTCGAGTTCGTCGAGTTCGCGTCGCCCACGCCGGGCGTGCTCGAGCCGGTGTTCGCGGCGCTCGGCTTCACCCGCGTCGCCACCCACCGCTCGAAGGATGTGGCCCTGTATCGCCAGGGCGGCATCAACTTCATCATCAATCATGAACCGGACAGCCACGCCGCCTATTTCGCGGCCGAGCATGGCCCATCGGCCTGCGGCATGGCGTTTCGCGTGCGCGACGCGCACCAGGCCTACGCCCGCGCGCTCGCACTCGGCGCCCAGGCGGTCGACATCCCGACCGGACCGATGGAACTGCGCCTGCCGGCGATCCGTGGCATCGGCGGCGCGCCGCTGTACCTGATCGACCGCTTCGACGACGAGGGCGGTGGCGGCAAGTCGATCTACGATATCGATTTCGAGTTCATCGAGGGCGTGCCGCGCAATCCGGTCGGCCACGGCCTGTCGATCATCGACCACCTGACCCATAACGTCTACCGCGGCCGCATGAGTTACTGGGCCGGCTTCTACGAGAAGCTGTTCAACTTCCGCGAGATCCGCTACTTCGACATCAGCGGCGAATACACCGGCCTGACCTCGCGCGCGATGACCGCGCCGGATGGCAAGATCCGGATTCCGCTCAACGAGGAAGGCAAGGCCGGCGGCGGCCAGATCGAGGAGTTCCTGATGCAGTTCAATGGCGAAGGCATCCAGCATATCGCGCTGTTGACCGATGATCTGCCCAAGACCGTCGACAGCCTGCGCGCGGCCGGTGTGCCGCTGATGAAGGCGCCGCCCGCGACTTATTACGAGATGCTCGACGGCCGCATTCCCGGCCACGGGCAAGACGTGGCGGCGCTCCAGACGCGCGGCCTGCTGCTCGACGGCGCCGTCAAGGACGGCCATGCGCGCCTGCTGGTGCAGATCTTTTCCGAAACCCAGCTTGGCCCGGTGTTCTTCGAATTCATCCAGCGCAAGGGCGACGACGGTTTCGGCGAAGGCAACTTCAAGGCCCTGTTCGAGTCGATCGAGCGCGACCAGCTCGCGCGCGGCGTGATCCAGGCCGCAGCCTGAAGGAGCGTTGCATGAAGATCGAGAAGATTCACCATGTCGCCTACCGCTGCCGCGACGCCAAACAGACCGTCGAGTGGTACGGCACGATGCTCAGGATGGACTTCGTGCTGGCGATCGCCGAAGACCACGTGCCGTCCACCGGCGCCTTCGATCCCTATATGCACATCTTCCTCGATGCCGGCATGGGCAATGTGCTGGCCTTCTTCGAGCTGCCGAACCAGCCCGCGATGGGACGCGATCCGAACACCCCGGAATGGGTCCAGCACATTGCCTTCCGGGTCGCCGACCGCGCCACGCTGCTGGACTTCAAGGCCCATCTTGAAGCCAATGGCGTCGAGGTGCTTGGCGTGACCGATCACGGCATGTTCCACTCGATCTACTGCTTCGATCCGAATGGCCACCGGGTCGAACTGGCCTGTCCCGACCCCGAAGAAGCGGCGCTGATCGCGCGCGCCGATGCGGTCAAGTGGCAGATGCTGGAAGAATGGTCGCAGACCAGGCGCGCACCGCGCCACGCGGCGTTCCTGCACGGACAAGCGGGAGGCGCCGATGAACACGCCGCTTGAACGCACGCTCGATCCCGCACTGCGCAGCCGGGTGGCCTCGGCCAACCTGCCCGAGTGTGACTTCCCGATCCAGAACCTGCCGTTCGGACGCTTTCGCCTTCCCGGCCAGGAGCACTGGCGCATCGGCGTGGCGATCGGCGACCAGGTGCTCGACCTGCAGCGCGCCGGCCTGGTCGACCACGATGACATGCAGCGTGTGATGGCGCTGGCGCGCGCCGAGCGGGTCGCGCTCAGGGTGGCGATCTCGCAGGGCCTGGAGGAGGGTAGCAGCCAAGGCAGCGAGTGGGAACGGCGCGAGGCATTGGCGCCGCTGGCGCAGGTCGAGTTGACCGTACCGTGCACGATCGGCGATTACACCGATTTCTATACCGGCATCCACCACGCGACCACGGTCGGCAAGCTGTTCCGGCCCGATAATCCGCTGCTGCCGAACTACAAATGGGTGCCGATCGGCTACCACGGGCGCGCCTCGTCGATCGGCGTGAGCGGGCAGCACTTCCGCCGCCCTCTCGGTCAAGCCATGGCGCCGGATAGCGCGGCGCCGGTGCTCGGACCATCGCGCCGGCTCGATTTCGAGCTCGAACTTGGCGCCTTCATCGGCCAGCCGAACCATTCCGGCGAGCCGGTGGCGATCGGCGACGCCGAAGAGCACCTGTTCGGCTTCACCCTGCTTAACGACTGGAGCGCGCGCGACATCCAGGCCTGGGAATACCAGCCGCTGGGGCCTTTCCTGTCGAAGAATTTCGCCACCACGATCTCGCCCTGGATCGTCACGCCCGAGGCCCTGACCCCGTTCCGGGCGCCATTCGCACGGCCAGAGGGCGATCCGGCGCCGCTACCGTATCTCGATTCCGCACACAACCGCGCCGCCGGCGCGCTCGACATCACGCTCGAGGTCTGGATCCAGAGCGCGGCCATGGCGCGCGCCGGCTTGCCGGCCGAGCGCCTGATGACGTCGAACTACCGCGACGCCTACTGGACGGTGGCGCAGATGATCGCCCACCACACGGTCAACGGCTGCAAGCTGCGCAGCGGCGACCTGCTCGGGTCGGGCACGCTGTCGGGGCCACGGCCGGAGCAGGGCGGTTCGCTGCTGGAACTGAGCGCCGGTGGCAAGCAGTCGTTCACGCTGGCCAATGGTGAAGAGCGGTGCTGGCTCGAGGACGGCGATACGGTGATCCTGCGCGGCTTCTGCCAACGCCCGGGTTACCGTCGCATCGGTTTCGGCGACTGCGCCGGCACCGTGCTGCCGGCGCCGGAGCTGCCTGCCGGCTAAGCGTCGCCTGCCGGCGGTTCACGCTCGGCGCGCTCCGCTTGCGCGCGCGCCGCCAGGAACTCGACCAGCAAACGCGCGGCCGGCGACAGCATTTCGCGTTCGCGGTAGCAGATCACGAACTCGCGGCGCGCCCAGTCGTCGCGCAGCTGCACGATGCGCAAGTCGAGGCTGGCCGCATACGGCGCCGCGATCTCGCGCGGCAGGATGCTGATCCCCAGGCGCGCGCGCACCACGCGCACGGCGGCGTCGAAGGTCGAGACGACGGTGCGAAAATGCAGGGTCTTGCCCGACAGCGCCGCCGCCCGCACCAGCATCGACTGCACCGCCGTGGTCACCGGAAAACCGACGAAGTCGTAGTCGAGCGCTTCATCGAACAGCACGCGCTTGCGGTTGGCCAGCGGGTGGCCGGGATAGACCACCGCGGCCAGCTGGTCGGACCGATAGGGACGCGACTCCAGGCCGTCGAGGCCGGCCGCGTCCCAGCATATGCCAACCGGCGCGCTACCCTCCTTGATCGCCCGGATCACGTCCCGGCTCAGGTGTTCCTCGATGTCGACCCGGATGTCGCGGTTCGCGTCGAGCTGCAGGAAGGCGGCGACATCGTCGGGCAGCGACTCGGCGATCGACGACGTGCTGGCGAGGATGCGCACCTGGCCCTTCACGCCCGAGCTGTAGGCAGCCATGTCGCGGCTGATGCGGTCGGCGCTGGCGAGCATGCCGCGCGCATGCTCGAGCAGCGTCTCGCCCGCCACCGTGGGCGCCACGCCGTGGCGGCGGCGCTCGAGCAGCTTGGCGCCGACCGTGCTTTCGAGTTGCGCCAGCCGCTTGCTGATGGCCGAGGCGACGATGTTTTCCTGCTCGCCGGCGCGGGCCATATTCCCGGTCGCGCAGACGGCGACGAATAAACGCAGGGTGGTGAGGTCGAGGTCTCTCATGAAGCCTAGGAACGTGTGCGGATGATGCATTCATTCTAAACCGGAATGTCTCGGTTGGCGGCGCCAGTCGCGCAGGCGTTTCGGGAAATTCTCGCCCGCGCGCGGCACCGGATTTCCTTTTTGCTGAGGGGTTTGTCGCCTGTTCTGGAGGCAGGTTTCTCGATCGGGAATTGCTCGCATTCCGCATTACCACGATGGCACACCTCGTCGCTCATTAGTATCGAAGGACACAACAGGCACGGCCGGCATTTGCGCACGGCGGCCAAAAATAATCAGGAGACGACAATGAAGCAAACGATGATCGTGCTCGCCCTCGCGGGTGCGGCCAGTGGCGCCGTGCAGGCGCAAACGAGCGTGACGATGTATGGCCTGATCGATGTCGCGATGCGCCGCGACAGCAATTTTCTCGATGGCCGCGGACGCACCGCGCAGGTGAGCGGCATGATGAATACCAGCCGCTGGGGCTTGCGCGGCACCGAAGTCCTGGGCGACGACCTGAACGCGCATTTCCAGATCGAGGGCGGCATCAGCCCCGACACCGGCGCCCAGGCCGAACCGCTGTCGCTGTTCGACCGCCGCGCGCTGGTGGGGCTCTCCGGCAGCTGGGGCAAGCTCGATGTCGGCCGCACCCCGACCTTCGGCTGGGACTATACGCCGGTGTACGACCCGCTCGGCGGCGCGCTGGCGACCCCGACCCCGACGTCGCGCGCCAGCGGCCGCGCCTCGCTGCTGGTGAACGGCTTCATGTTCGTCACCAACAACCCGTATAACAACGCGAAGCTACGCGACAACAGCATCAAGTATGTGTATACCGACAAGCGTGGCTGGCTGGCAGGTGCGGCCTACAGCCTGGGCGAGGTCGCGGGCGACAATTCGCGCCGCTCCGGACGCCAGGCGGCGCTTGGCTACATGAAGGGGCCGCTTAACGTCATCGTCTCCTATGACCTGCTGCACGACGCCGCCGACCTGGAACAGAAAGTGGTCATTGTCGGCGGCAACTACCGCTTCGCGCCGGCATGGAAGGCGACCCTCGGCTACGCCGTGATGAGCGCCGACGCCGCTTTCGCGCCGAGCTCGAACCTCGTGTCGGGGGCGATGGCCAACTACATCTCGACTTTTGGAGTGGCGCCTGGCGGTGAGATCGAGGTGTCGACTACCGCAGCGGGCATCGACCACGCCCTGACGCCAATGCTGACGCTGACCGCGGCCGTGTACCGGACCGCGGTGGAAGGCACGGGCATCGCCGACAACGACTATGACAGCTATGTGCTGTACGCGCGCTATTCGCTGTCCAAGCGCACGACCCTGTACGCGTCGATCGATCGCGCGCGCACCAGCGACAATGGCGATGTACGCATCGTGAATGGGGCGCGCACGAATACCGGCGTCACCGCAGGTATCCAGATGCGCTTTTGAGGTGTTCGTTCATCAAGACTCAACCCGGCGCTGTCGACCGAAAGAAATGTAATATGCAGTCTGGTGGGCAGGGCCAGCGTACAGCATTTCTCCATGCGCACGGCCCGATGCTATCCTGACCGAATACGCATTGAGCGAGGTGAATCTTGAGCACGCCAGAAGCCGACGGCCACATCGCGCCATACACCCATGCCGCCGCCGGCTGGGGAGCGGTCAAGCAGGTAGCGGTTAATCTGGTCAGGGAAAAGGTCAGCGCCAGCAATTACCGGACCCTGTTGCGGCAAAACCAGCCTGACGGTTTCGATTGCCCGGGCTGCGCCTGGCCGGACCGTGCCCACACCTCGACCTTTGAATTCTGCGAAAACGGCGTCAAGGCCGTAGCGGCGGAGGCCACCGGCAAGCGCGCACGCCCCGAATTCTTCGCGCGCCACACTGTGGCCGAGTTGATGCAGCAGTCGGACTACGAGCTCGAACAGCACGGCCGCCTGACCGATCCGCTGGTGTACGACAGCGCCAGCGACACCTACCGCCCGATCGACTGGAGCGAGGCGTTCGCCCTGATCGCGCGCCACCTGCATGCGCTGGACGACCCGAACCGCGCCGCCTTCTATACCTCGGGCCGCGCCAGCAATGAAGCGGCCTTCCTGTACCAGCTGTTCGTACGCATGTACGGCACCAACAACTTCCCGGACTGCTCGAATATGTGCCATGAGCCGACCAGCCGTGGCCTGCCGGCGACGGTCGGCGTCGGCAAGGGTACGGTCACGCTCGAGGATTTCGAGCATGCCGACACCTTGCTGATCTTCGGCCAGAATCCCGCCACCAATCACCCGCGCATGCTGGGCGAATTGCGCGCGTGCGCCAGGCGCGGCGCCCGCATCGTCTCGATCAACCCGCTGCGCGAGCGCGGCCTGGAACGCTTCACCGATCCCCAGGCCGCGCTCGAGATGCTGACCAACTCCAGCACCGATATCAGCTCGATGTTTGTCCAGCCCAGGCTGGGCGGCGACTTCGCCCTGATCAAGGGTGTCGCCAAGCGACTGGTCGAGCTGGACGATGCCGCCTGCCTGGCAGGGACGCCGCGCCTTGTCGACCAGGCATTCATCGACCAGCATACGGACGGCTATGACGCCTTCGCCGCGGATCTGCGCCTCGAGAGCTGGGACGACATCCTGGCCGAATCGGGCGTGCCGCGCGAACAACTGGAGGGGCTGGCCAGGGTCTATATCGCCGGCGAGCGCGTGATCGCGACCTGGGGCATGGGCCTGACCCAGCACAAGAATTCGGTGGCGGCGATCCGGATGCTGTCGAACCTGATGCTCATGCGCGGCAATATCGGACGGCTCGGCGCCGGCCTGTGCCCGGTGCGTGGCCATTCCAATGTGCAGGGCGACCGCACGGTCGGCATCGAGGAAAAGCCGACCCGGGCCTTCCTCGACCGGTTGGGCAAGGCTTTCGACTTCGAGCCGCCGCGCGAACATGGCTACGATGTCGTCGAGACCATCAAGGCCATGCTCGGTGGCCAGGTCAAGGTGTTCATCGGCCTGGGCGGCAATTTTGCCAGCGCGACGCCCGACACGCCGCTGACCTTCATGGCGCTGCGCGCCTGTGCCTTGACGGTGCATGTCACCACCAAGCTCAATCGCAGCCACCTGGTGCACGGCCGGGATGCGCTGATCCTGCCGACCCTGGGCCGTACCGAAACCGACCTGCAACAAGGGGTGGCGCAGGGGGTGACGGTCGAGGATTCGATGAGCATGGTGCACATCTCATACGGCATGAACCAGCCTGCTTCCACCAATCTGCTGTCGGAAGTGGCGATCGTCGCCGGCATGGCGCAGGCTACGCTTGGCAGCGCCAAGGTCGACTGGAACTGGTATGCGGACGACTACGCGCACATCCGGGATGCGATCGCGCGTTCGATCGCGGGTTTTGATGACTATAACGCGCGGGTGGCGGCGCCCGGCGGCTTCCACCTGAAGGTCGCTTCGCGCGAGCGCGAATGGCTCACGGCCAGCGGCAAGGCGCAATTCGTGGTCAATGCGATCGACAAGGACACGCCGATTCATCGTGCCCGCGCCAGGTACGGCGAACGCCTGATGGTGCTGATGACCACCCGTTCGCATGACCAGTACAACACCACCATCTACGGCATGGACGATCGCTACCGCGGCGTGTTCGGCATGCGCCGCGTGCTGTTCGCCAACCGGCTCGATATCGCGATGCTGGGTCTGGTCGCCGGTCAGCTGGTCGATATCACGAGCGTGTGGGATGATGACACCCTGCGCCGGGTCGAACGCTTCATGCTGGTCGAGTACGATATCCCACGCGGCTGCCTGGGTGCCTACTATCCCGAGACCAATCCCCTGGTACCGCTGGGTAGTATCGCGGACGGCGCCGGCACGCCGGCGTCG
>Ga0265798_10008690_pt1 | contig 12875 bp, 8 predicted proteins | sample P3T30metagenome_FD_192430 | JGI IMG/M metagenome (GOLD analysis project Ga0265798, IMG submission 192430) | Plant litter microbial communities from East Loma Ridge, Irvine, California - P3 T30 | ecosystem: Environmental > Terrestrial > Plant litter > Unclassified | place: USA: California...
TACATGGAAAACCACTGAAAGAAGTGTACTGTCATTCATCTATTCAAAAGCGCCCGGGGTATATGCTAGCATCATTGCTGTATGTACTCATGAAACCCTCGCAGTCCTAAATCTGCTTGAGCGAGTTGTCAGCAATGTTGTCTCTTGACTGCGCGTGATACCACGTACCGCTTCCAATCTCCCACCTCTCTAAGCACTCCTTTCCCTCCTACACTTGCCCAGGCTGACTCGAACGGACCACCAAACATGATCAGGTAATAGATTGCCAGTCTCTTTTCTTTCAGGACGCTAATGATATCAATGATACCAGTTCCTGTTCGTATTCTCCGGCGACAAATTGTCGCGCTCACGGAAGAACATCTTTTTCTTACCAATGACGTACGTGTCTTCGACCCAGTTGCTTATCCAGGACTCCGGAAGGGTGTGGGCGGTCCGAATATGCCTTCGATACTCCTTTATAGTCCAGTACAGCCAGCCATTAGGTGCATCATTATTGATAGTACCATCCGGCGTGATGAAGGTAATAGAGGCGAAGCGGTTCGGGTAGATGACTTGAAGGAAGCATTTGAATACGCAATAATACACCGAGATATGGCACCGACTGAAATCTAGGTGGATGTGCTGCATCTGAAGGAAAGCTTCTGGGATGGGGAATCGAAGAATCTGGAGCACTCCAGGCAGATGATTTTCCACTTGAGCTTTTACCGTGTATAAATGTTTCCTCAGAATCTTTCTGCACTGACTGTCCATCTCTGCGCAGATAGTGCGACAGGAGAGGTACAGACCGGAGTACTCCGAGAAGGGCGTTGTTGTTGGTATTGCCATATAGCTGTATGTTTGTAGACGCAATTCTGCGGGGAGCTGTAGAAAAGAGATCATGGTGCTTTGGTTATGCAAAGGTGCTTGTGATGGCGGTGCTGATAATGTCTCCCAGGCCGGTGGTGGGTTGAGGTACTGCTGAAAAAATTGAGAGAACAGAAAGTTGAAGGCGTATGAATTAGGCAGCAGGATAAGGCTAGGAGTGGGTCGCGTGTTTGCTCAGTTGCAAATTATCCTCTCACTTACAAGAAACAATGGTAATCTCAACGTCATGCAACCAAATGCGCTCCCCCGAGAACTGCACACCAACCATGCTGCATGCGGTGGCGCGTCCACATCACCCGTTTCTCGAATCACCGACCCGAGTGTCGAGCCTAGCATGTGTCGGGTCATTCTCGAGGCTACAAACATTTCCAAGGCTTGTGTCAATGTCTTTTCTTGACCACACCATTCAAGAAATCTACGAATGCCTCGATTCAATAACTCGGTCACTATCTTCGATAGCTTTGCACCCAAAACCAGCAGTTATATGCAAGGAGCTTATGAGATTCGGGTTATAATTTTGCCCGAAAGAGACAGAGTAGCTCTCTAGTACAAGCAAGTACAGAAAGAAGAGTGGAACAGTACGAGACTACAAATCCAGAGGTCAGCTGTCGCATTGGTCCGCCATCAACTTCAACGGTAGCCTTGTACAGCAGAGCCAGATCCCCGCGTATCTCTGCGATCAATACCTATTAGTCAAAAAGAACTTAAACTGCGGATGAATTCGTTAGAAATTAGATATCACAAGAGTGTGCTGATGATGGTGAAGTGGTGGAGGTAGAGATGTGGTACTAGAAGGAAAACTTGATTGGGGATACAGAATAGCACGCATCGGATTGCCTTTGGCCAGATACTGTACATGGAACTCTCGCAGAGGGACTAGGGATATTTAAGATTCATGTGAAGAAGGTACTGATGTGCAATATATTTAATTGCCGACTGCTCACTACGCAATCAGTATTTAACCCAGTGGACTGCAAAGAGGTAACAATCACTATAGCTATCAACAAAGCCCTCAGCCACGATAGCGACGCAAAATGATCAATAATAGCTTATGAGATCTGCTTCTATCATTGCTACATCTGCCGAAGCGAGGGTGATCAGCACCTTCCATGCTCAAGTTCTTCCTCGTCTCTCAGCAGCAGCGATACGAAGTGTCCGACCCGTACCTCTAGCCCAATGATATCAGATGCAACTTCCATGAGTAGAGCTGTAAGACAATAATTGTTACGCTCCAAAATAAAGACTTCGGATGACTTTGCACAGCTTAGACATTCCACTCTTTCTTTTGCATCTAACGCTGGCTTACACAACACACACAGAGAGTTAGTAGAACCAGCAAAAAAATACAGCCCACCAAGTTCCAGTTATACTTACACAATCGCAGTATCACTAATGCATAGCCATCCAAACATACACACTCATCAAACCCACACAAAAACGCCCCCCTGAACGAGAGCGAGCGAACCTCCAACCGTTGACACGTGCAAATCGCAGTAAACAAGACCCGAGGAATTCAGCAAACATTCATCCAAGAACATTATTCTTCTTCCCATCAGCCCTACAGCTCCCACCTCCTTTCCTTTCCTGGAAAAAAAAGAAAAAGAAAAGAAAAAAGAAAATGGAACCAAAAGAACGCCCGCACGCCACCACCCTCCGCCACCAGCTCCACCAAGCCGAAGCCGAACTCCCCGAACTCCACGAAGAAATGACAATCTACGGCACCCTAGCCATGACACAGACGAAAGAGATGCTACAAGACCCCAGTCGGGTCACGGTTAGGAATCTGAACACGACGAAGCAGGCGTTTGATGATGCGTACAAGGAGTTTGTCGGTACTATTAACCGGTGTGAGATACTGAGGAAACAGATCAGAGAGGTGGAAGGGGAGTAAAAGAAAGAAAAAAAAAGGGTTGATTACGTTTTTTTGGTGGTAGTGGCGGTGGGGACAAGGAGTGTTTCCTGATAAAGTTCTAGTATTGGATTGTAAAAGGAGAGAGAGAGAGAGAGAGAGAGAGAGAATGGAAGAAATAGACGAGGGAGAAATTTGGGGGGAAAGGAGTCATGTTGCAAGAGGAGCCCTTGCTCTCCTATCCTTTTGAACTCTGATGATATTGTTCTTTCTTTCCAAGTCAGTTGTGATACACGCTCGAATCGTGTACATTCAGCAGTTATCAAAATTCTCCTTACACTCAACACTGCATCGAAAAAGAACTGATGTCTTCAAGGAGTGACAAAATTTGATTTTTAGCAATAGAGCAGACTGAAACGAGTGGACTATCATAGGGATATAAAAAAGCACGAAACGACAGACCTGGGTCAATACAAGGGAAAAAAATCAAACAAGTCATGAACCACCTCACCCCCCAACTTCATCATCTCCACTACTTCTCTCTCAGAGCAGCAACACCCCCACTCAACCCTGCCCTCGCCTCTGCATCCTCGCGGCTGATGACACGATGTGCTCCTGACCAAATACCAAATGCGCGCTTTATCGCCTTCCAGCACTCAATAGCACTGATGTAAATGACGACGCACCCAAAAGATACACCCCACTCCCAGCCAATAGCCCCATGCTTGAACACCTTCTCGTTGATGATGGGGATGTAAACAATGGGAAACATGATGACCAAGCCCGCCATCACAGCGAAGAAGAGGAATCGGTTGCGCCACAGGGTGGGGAAGATGGATAGACCGGGTGGCGCCGAGGTGGGTGTGTTGGGATACATGTTGAATAGGGAGCGAGAAAAGTGTTTTACTTCCCAAGCGGTGACGAGGAGTAGTAGAGTAATGGTTGCGTATGTGGTTGCGCGGGCACGGAAGACAACGCCGCACGTGTCGTTGTAGCTTTCGTTGCAGCCATGGCCGAGATCTCCACCACCGGGGCCGACGTAGGCGACAATGGCAAAGGAAAAGAGACAAAGCGCGCCCATGAAGAACCCGTAGATGAACTTGTCGGTGATCAACTCGGCGGTGAAGACGCCCTTTTTGTTGTCGTGCGGTGGTCGATACATGCTGTCTTCCTGGCTTTCCTCGAGGCCGAGACCGATGGCGAGGAAGGAAGAAGTGATGAGGTTGACCCAGAGGATCTCTATGGGGGACAGTGGGAAGACGGAGTGATTATCTCGGTCTTTAAAGGCGAGACCAATGAGCAGGAGGATGACCTGGGCAATGTTCGAGATGAGAAGATGCATAAGGAACTGCGAGGTTGGATGTTAGTTGATGATGTCGAAGAGAAAAGTACAAGTAAACAAACCTTCTGGATATTGTCAAACAGGCGTCGACCTTCTTCGACCGCCTTGACGATGGAAGCAAAGTTGTCATCGGTAAGGACCATCTCAGCAGCATCCTTGGCGACATCGCTGCCAGTACCCATGGCCATGCCAACATTGGCTTGCTTTAGCGCCGGCGAGTCATTCACTCCGTCACCAGTCATGACACAGAAGCGACCTCGTCTGTGAAGAGCCTGTACCATCTTGACCTTTGTGGTCGGGCTGCACCTGGCAATGACAAGGGGTAGTGTCTCCATGGAGTCGACCTCCTCATCAGTCAGCCTGTCAAAGTCCTTGGCGACCATGACAGCTGAGGCCGGTGTGCGATCGTCGATAATGTCTACGTCCTTGGCAATGGCCCGAGCCGTACCAGGATGGTCGCCAGTGAGCATGTGGACCGTGATGCCGGCAATCTTACATTCGCGGACTGCACCCTTGGTTTCCAAGCGAGGCGGGTCGTAGATGGCCACCAGACCAAGATAGTTGAGATTGGCTTCGACGATTTCACGTTCGGAAATATCGGTACCGGGTTGAAGTGACTTGTGAGCGATGCAGAGAACACGAAGACCCTGGTTGGCCATGTTTTCGGCGGCTTCGAGGATCTCGGCTTTCTGCTGCTCGGAGACGTTGAGCGCAGGCATCATAAACTCTGTTGCTCCCTTGGTGTAGACGTCCATGTGCCCATGGCGGTTGTCCTTGTAGACTACACTCATCTTCTTGACCTTGGAGTCGAAAGAAAACTCGGTAGCGAGGTGGATGTCGTGAGTGGCTAGTGTTTCTACCTTGCCCATGTTGAAACGGCAGGCGAGAATGTGCAATGCGACTTCGGTGGGCTCACCATGCGCTACCCAAGCACCGCTCGGCATGCCTTCGGTGATGGCAGTAGGTGGGCGTGAGATGGTGTCGATGGTGTCGATGGTCGAAGCGTCAGTATCGCGGTCATATCCAATGGTCGATTGATCCATGCCCGCTTTCTTGTCGCTCGGGGAGACCGAGCGTGAGTCTGACGGCGGTATGACCTTTGAGTTGTTACACAGAGCAATGGTGCGTAGGAAACGAGCAACGACAGGATTCGGCTTAAAGTCATTGAGGTTGAGACCTTGGCTGCCCATGGAGACAGTGCCGCTACCAGGGTTGTAGGGATCCGTGATGGCATCGACGGTAAACATGCCAGCACCTTGTATCAAGGCCGTCTTTGCGACCATGCGACCTTGGGTGAGGGTACCAGTCTTGTCGGAGCAGATGTTGGTGACTCCACCAACGGCTTCAATAGCTGACTGCACCCTCGTGATGACATTGGCCTTGGCCATGGCCTTGCCTCCGACCGCGATTGTGATTGTGAGAACGGCAATCAGCGATTCTGGGATGACGGCCACAGCGACACAAATGCCGTAGATGAGGACCTCACCGCCCACCTCCCACTTACTCGCGGAGAAGACAATGATGGCAAGGAGGATAGCAAGGCCAAAGAGTAGGAGGGCAAACTTGCTAAGCGTGATTTGCAGTGGGGTTCCGACGAGACCCAGGATGGTCTTGCCGCCGTTTATGAAACGCTGGAAAAGTCGAGCAAACACGTTGGCAGATTGTGGACCAGCATCCTTCTTCTCGCGGAGCATGGTAGCAATCTTTCCAACTTCAGTGTTCATGCCAGTAGCGACGACGATGCCGCGGCAGCGTCCGGATGTCATTTCGCTACCAGAAAAGGCAAGGTTTGTTCGATCACCAGTAGCAAGGTCGTCATCGTCAAAGGACTTCCATGGCGTCTTCTCTACCGGGGCGGATTCTCCCGTGAGAAAGGCCTCGTTGGTGTAGGCGTTGACACCGTCGATGAGGCGAAGATCGGCGGGGACGATGCTGCCGACAGACAGCTGGACGACGTCGCCAGGAACTAGATCCACTGCCTTGACCTTGATATCCATTGTGCCATCGCGGGTGACGGTTGCCTCGGGCGCGGTGAGCTTCTTGAGAGATTCGATGGTCTTTTCGGCTCGGTAGTCCTGCCAGAAGCCTACAACGATGTTCAGGACGATGACTGCGGTGATGACACCGCCTTCAATGAAGTCGCCTATGGCAAAGCTTATGGCCATGACAATGATGAGAACGAAGGTGAGACTGTTTGAGATTTGCCTCAACAGAATTTTCCACATGGAAAGCCCTTCAGCTCCCTTAACCTTGTTAGGGCCATGGAGCTGGAGGCGAGATTGCGCTTCAATGTGAGAGAGGCCATGGCTGCAATGGTCAGTTGGGTGCGTGAGGGAACAGCAGCAAGCGGCAAGCAAGTCTTACTTGATGTCCACTCCCAGTTGTTCTGCAACTTCCTCGGGGCGAAGGGTGTGCGGAGCGTGGAGTGCGGGCGAGCTGTCGCCATCGCTAGGGTTCGGCTGAGAATGCCTTTGTTTGGGTGCAGTATGCGGCTCTTTGAAACCACATAGAGGGGGTTCATCGACGTTGGGAGAAGTCTCCTCGACGGTAGGTAGCACAGTTTCACCCATTCAAGTATATGTGATAACACTGGTAGTGTTGGCGGTAGAGATGCAATGTAGGCCTTCGCGGGGGGATAGTTATATGTCGTTCAATCACCGGGCCTTAGGCGGGGTTAGCACGCTAGTTGGGCGACGTGGGTCCTTCCAAGCGTGGAGAGGTCTTGGTACACCTGCGGTCACGCCTCGTTCTTTCCAGCACATTGCCGTGTCCCACAACACATGTTGCATTAGCATGTACAGTACAAACGTTTGTATTTTAGCTGCTCACGCCCCCCGACAAAACGAATGTACACAACTTTGGAGACAGAGGCCAGCAATCGGCGGTGCGCGACCGGGCTGAGGGTAGGTTTTGACATGTTGCCCGCAGACGGATAAGATTCTTGGCTTACGGGACCAAGAAATTCCATCGCCGGTTCCCGGATCCAGGTGTCGATTTGGAGGCTCTGAGCCAATCTTGTAGCATGCCGAGATGTCTGGGCTGTTGGCAATGAGCCTCGTCAAGTGTTTGCTGCATGCCATTTCGCACGAAGTCACCGACCCCGCGCCTTGCGCGCTCCAACAAGTGGAGCGTGTCCATGTCCAGTACCCATACCAGAGCAACCTGTTGCTACATGGCACACTGTGCATAGGTTGAGATGTGATGGTAAGCAACGGTGCAGCAAACGACAGGCTGCTATTTGCCACGTATCCCGCTTATCCGCTGCTCATGTGACGCAGCCAATGATTGGGTGCCAGTCGATGACCTGATATAGAAGAATGCGGAGATGTGCCGCACTAGAACATGCAACTGATCGAGAAGCCGTCGCGCGGCCGGGTGGGCGTTATCACGCACGGCTGTGGGGAGTGGGTGGGATGCGGGGATTCCGGTGGCCAGCTGCTAAGCAGAGTCAGCAAGCTGGTGGCTTCGCGAGGTGGGGGGGAAGGGGGGAGTAAGTAGACATGCCAGCGTGTGTTCTGAAGGTGAAAGCGACAATGCAAAGCTTCGGGTGTCGTTGAATTTGAGCCTCCCAAGCTATATGGATAAGTAAGCCCTCCACGTGGAGAGGTGGCCCTGGCGTGGCTGGTGAAGCGCACATGTGGTGGTGGGGGTGGCCGTCGCACCTTGGACGAGGGCCGACTCGTGGGTGGGATGTGGAACACGACACGATCAACCCACAAGACACTTTGCGCGCACAATCACAGGATACAAACAAGCTTTTTTTGATGTGTCTGAAATTGCCGGAAGAGACCGTCGCTTTTGAATTGGGGGGTAGTGAGTATACGCCAAAAGAAACCCCATCCCAAATGCCTATTAAACCCATTAACCTAAACCATGCATGTTCATCAAGTCATATCACGCCCCTCCAGAAACCACCGCCGGCCCGCCCCCAGGCCGGCTCAAATCGAGCGTAACGACTCGGCTTCCGACATACTCGAGCCCGACGAACGTCTCGGCGCCAGCTGGCTGTCCGCCTCGGCCAGCGCGGCCTGCATTGAGAAGCCGAAAGTGGCTGCGAGGTACTGCGCATAACGGATGCGGTAGGCCTGCGCAGGGTCTTCTTTCGGCTTGTGGAGCTGCTTTTGGTGGGAAGCACCTGGTATACAGATTAGATGGAAGCCTTAGTTTGGTTGATCAAATATACCCGATGCGGGATGGAGAACTATAGAGGGCGTGGCGGTAGGCGACAAAGTGGGCGAATTTGAAGCAGAAGAAGAAGCAGAGGTGTTGAATGGAAGAGCAGGCATGGTGTCTGGAGGCGAAAATAGATGTAGACAAGAGGTGGGGGGTGATTGGTGCTTAGGCGACAAGTGGTCGGGGTAGTTTGAGGTTTGTATGAGGATAGTTCTCTGGCGTCGATCCCGTCTTTGCAATGAGGCTAGGTTATCAAGATGCTGATGTTTTGCTGCTTCGAGAAGGATGGGCAGCAGGCGATCGCTTTATACGCGGCTGGACGAACGTGCGACCATCTCGATCCGACAGTGTCGCGGCACCATCAGAAACAGCACGAATCGCACCGTCTCAGCGAGTTCCACACCCAAAAGGCACCGATGCATGCGCCCCGATCAGCTCGATGGAATGCAACGTAGCTAGCAGGTAGATTGTTTCCTAGTCCGGAACCTTGATACAAGCCGGTGAAGACGTGCGCTATTTTCTTCTCCCTTGTTCCCTTGTTACCCCTGGACCACTGCGTACCCGTAGCGCTTCCCCAGGTTTTTCATTCGTGCTTGCCTGTTTGAGCGGTGTAGTAAGAGCGGAGCGCCAGACTTCTTCAAGTGCCATGCATACTCCTCCCCTGCCACGGCGACTACCTCGACCATATTCCAGCCTCCGGCCCTGTATCAGCACTCTTCTCGACTCGCATTGCTCCATGGCGTCCGGTATGGCTGTGAGGTGTGTGTGACACACTTGCTGGGCGTGCAACCGCCTGACTAACTTGGCCGCCACCACCACGGCCTGCGTGTGCCAGGCCGCCAGCTAGGGACGGACCAACTCGCCACGTTCCGCAACGACCGGCAAGATGGTGGTTTGAAAGGACAAATGGCACCCAAATCAATATTCGCTATCCGCGCTGGAGATGACGATGACGGCGAGTACCCCGGTCTATAGTGGACCGGCCGTGCACCGTCTTACTATACGGTAGTAGACCATCGGCAGCTGAGCCACGAGTGAGCCAATTCGATGGCGCGGCCCTGACAGCTGCTGGCCTTGTCTTTGTTGCGCGTCGCTCTAGCCAGCGCACTTTGCACCTACATGTTGTTGGTGAAGCAGCCATTGCGCCCGCCTAGCCCTATACAACCGCCACGTTATAGTCGGGACTCGTCCTGGACGTCTGTGTGCTTCTCCTACACACTCCTGCATACTACCGTGGCGCGCCATGCAAGCTGACGGGGAGACCTTTTTCTAGACTTTTACCATCTGCAGCTAAACGTCCGCTGAACCGCAAAAAGCCGCAGCCAAGATTGGACACCGCGGAGGCAGAAACAGCTTGGAATTCTCTGCCATGCATCTTGCTGCACGCGAAGTTTCTTACCCACCTGGGCACGTCACAGCAGCAGACCCACTGCGAATGCTCCTAGCATTCCTGGCCATTGAGTCTTTGTCTTATCACAGCGATGCTTCAACTTTGTTGCGACGCAGATGCATGATGCTCTTCCGCCAAACATCGCGGTCTAGACGCCCTAAATCATGCACACCAAACCAGCTGACACGGCCAAGGAACGTCACAAAGACGATTCGCCAGATCCTTTTACTACCTCTTCTACCCACCAGCCAACAAGTCATGAGGCCCGTGACGATCGATGAGGGGCAACACCCTAAGCGGGGCCACAATGTGCGGGGCCGATGCAGTACAATCGGATGGCTCGGTTCAAAGCCGTCATCTGTCATCAGGTACAGCCATGGGCCCGGCACAATCACTGCCGTCACCCTCACACCACCTCCCTCTTCGTTCTTGCCATCATCATCATCATCATCGTGACTTTCTGGCCCTTTCGTGACCAAGTTTCAACTTGCTCGCACCGTGTCAGCACACTGGGAATGCGGCTACCAAGGCTGCAGCGCCCTTTGTCAGCATATCGGTATTATTATTATCATCAGCAGCAGCAGCATCCTCTTCCTCCTATAAACTTGGCCCTGCAGGGGACTGCATCTTGCTATCAGGCACCTTGCCACCCAGCCACTCACAGTATGCACCACACCAACTCTATTGCAGGCTGAGCCTAGAGCTCTACGCGTCAACACCGGGTTTCGAACAAAGCCCATGTGCCGTGTCTGCGCCATTTCTTCGAACCTCCAAATTCTTGATTTCCGTGGTGGAGCCTTGTCGATCCGTCCCAGTCAACAACTCTAAAGCAACGTCACATACCGGCAGAGCTTCCGCAAAAGTATCAACGTCTGACAGTCCCCAAACGCGCAGAAACACTGCCGTGTCTGTTGTTCACCGCTATAACGTGAGTTTATCTTTCGACCGCGAAATGGGTTGTCGCCCTGCATATTTGGGCACGAATCGGCTACCCGCATGCGACTGTGACTGATAGACGAAAACGGCGTCGTACGCCCGACGATATGAACCTTCTCAATGGAGATCACTACATGCGCCTTTGTTTCACATGTTGCGCGAATATCGTGCCGCCAAGTATCACGGTGGGAGAAGAGCCTCTGGGAGCACGACGGGCATTGGTTGCACCATGACAAGTGCGCCCTACCTACCACATGTTCACGTTCATACAAATGAGCAATATGTTTGGGCATCCTTGTGTGCACCAGATGAATTTTTTTTAGTGGGGTTATTTATTTTGGGGTTTACTAAACAAACATCAAGTAAATTGAGACCACACTTCCGTGATCGAGACTGTCGCGAAAGTAACCAGATTCTATACATCGGGCCTACTACACCCCTGTGAGACCGAACCTAGCCCTGCGAGATTTTCGCAAAACGACCAACTTGCCGACATCTGTTCGTTCGCCCATTCGCGCAAGAAAAGAAATAAAGGAAAAACAAGACGGAACTATTGATGCCAGGTACGCTGACCTCATCTACAGGCCGCCCAGGCCACCATAGTAACCCATCCCATTGCCAAAGTTGGGCGCGTACTGCTGCTGCTGCCCAGCCCTGCCCACATCGCCCATGCCACGGACACTGGGCATACCGCTAGGAAGACCGCGAGTAGCATACCCAGGAGGAGCACCGCCGTCGCCAACACGTGTCTGAAAAGGACCGCGAGCCGGACCACCGCGTCCCTGCGCCAAATGATGCCACCTGTCCGAGCCCTGCTCAATGAAGTTTGAGGCAACAAACTCTGTACGGCAAAGCGGACACTCCTTCTTCTCATCCGAGTTGCGAATCAACAACTCTCTGAGGCAGTCGCGACCCATCATGTGACTGCATCCTGGGATGTCCTTGATCTGCACGCAAAAATGCGACGCAGACGGTGGCTCCAGGCAAATGGGGCATTCAGAGTTTGGGGGAGCATTCGCACGGCCTTGGGCAAACGGCTGGGTATGCTGCTGCAGGAACTCGGCCATCACCATCGCGTTGTCTTCCGACAGCTCATTGTCGCGTGCAAGCGGCGCAGGATTGTAGCCAAAGCCAGCCACTCCATTATGTCCAACTCGGCGCTGCTGGCCAGAAAACCCAGCAGGACCAGCACCATCGTCCGGACCACGGAAAGGATGGCCACCCGTCCAGAAAGAAGACACGAAAGGCCCAACACCACCACGGCCCGCGCGACGTCCACCCATACTACTTGTTGCCCGTCCCAGACCGCCTGACATGATGTTCATCCGACCGGGACACATGAGGTTGCCGTATAGACCACCTGGACCGTAGCCCTGCTCACGTACATCTCCATCAAGGTCTTGGTAAGAAGTGTAGGGCAAGTTCTGTCCCATCAAGGCATTGCCGCCACCGTAGGTACCCCTGGGGCCGGTTCCTCCGCGCGTCGCACCGTAGGAGAGCTCGTCTTCGTCGCCATACCAGTCACCATATCCACCGCGCATCGGACGATTAGCGTACTGAGACCTGGGACGGTAAGCACCGCCACCACCGCCAAGGAATGGGCTAGAGGCCCAGATTCCGCCTGTAAAAGGTGCACGACGCTGGCCACCGTTACCGGAGCCGTACATGTTGCTTTGTAGTGTCTGCGTTTGTGTATGTGTTGAGGAACCCGAGTTTCAAAGTAGGTAATTTGCAGTTGAGAGTTGCAACCGTATCTGAGATGGTGAGTGAGACTGATAACAAGAAAAAAGGCTGCTCTCATATAGGTCCTGGGGCGCTGATTTATTTGTCGTGAATGGTAGTTTAGATGGGTTCTGTGAAAGATTGGCTGGCTGGCGAAAAGCACGGAACCAGGTGGGAGATGAATGAGGATGTGTGTTGAAGGGCGGTCATTGAAACTATAAGAATTGAGATATAGCATTGTATACACACCTATGAACGACAAGGGCGTGGTGGTGGGTGGTGGTAACGTGATTGGGAAGAGGACGACGTGTACGCGCACATGACTGTCGGATCTGGTGACTATTGAGTATGTGGTGAATGAAGGCGTAGATGTGTAGGTGAATGAGAATACCACTTTGTTGATTTTCTAACAAGTCAGGCCTGGCTACATGCATACATACAACGACTTCTTGACCCTTCTCTTGCACTTTTTCTTTTTCTTTTCTTCTCTCTTCCAACGACGCAGTACATACCCCTCAACCCGGCCTTTTTTGTATTCACATCCTCTATATATTACCAATCTCCACGTATTACTACTACTCCTACTACCAACAACCCAT
>Ga0265798_10008691_pt1 | contig 12875 bp, 8 predicted proteins | sample P3T30metagenome_FD_192430 | JGI IMG/M metagenome (GOLD analysis project Ga0265798, IMG submission 192430) | Plant litter microbial communities from East Loma Ridge, Irvine, California - P3 T30 | ecosystem: Environmental > Terrestrial > Plant litter > Unclassified | place: USA: California...
GAACAGATCCACATCGTTGCGGGTTACGCCGCCGATGACGAAGCTCGATTCCGACTTCTTGTAATAGCCAAGGCTCACCAGCGTATCGCGGTTCGCGTACCAGGCGAGGTTCGCTTCCCACTGGGTTGCGCGGTACGGCTTCAGGCTCGGGTTGCCGGCCTTGCAGGCATCCTGCCCGAAGATGCCGGTGGTCTGGTCGTCCACGCAGTTGATGTTCGGCACCAGGTCGAGCGGCTTGGGCCGCGCGAGGTTCTTTGCCCAGTTGCCGCGTAGCGTCAGGTTCGGCGTGATATCCAGCGCAAGATTGAACGCCGGCAGGAAGTCCGCATAATTGTTGCGGATGCTGATCTGCTGCGAGGCGATCACCGTCGTCACCGCCGTACCCGCCGCGTTCAGGGCCGTGACCCGCGCGACGTTGGTGCCGGTGCCGGCATCGCGCGTGTTGGTATACCGCACGCCGCCATTGCCGCTGAGGTGCATGCCGAACACCTCCGTATCGAGGTTGAGCCGGAGATAGGCCGAGGCGACACGCTCGTCGATCTGCGCGTTCGGGATCTGCGGGAGGCCGTTGGCCGATCGGATCTGGCCCTGGTTGAAGTTCGACAGATCATAATATTGACCGAGGACGCTCCGGTCGAACAGCGGCACCGCAAACTGGCCGGGGATACCGCCCGGCGCGTTTTGCAGGCCCGAGAACAACGGCGCGCCGCCGGGAACCAGCCCGTTGGCGGCTTGCAGGATGCCGATATATTCCGCCGGTGTCAGTTGATAAGTCGCGGTATTGTTGCCGCTGCCCGTCGCGCCGATGGTCTCGCGGGCGGTCACGTTCTTCACGAGATTGGTCGTGTAGCTGTAATACGAAGCGGTCTGATACTGGCCGTTGTCCAGCAGCCGCGAGCCACCGCCGAGATACTGGAAGTAGCTCTGCCAACGCGCCTGCCCGCCGAACTGGATGCTCTTCAGCAGCGGCAGATCGGTATCATAAGTCGCATCGACCTTGCCCTGGTTTTCGGTGTTGCCATAGTCGTTGGGGCGCCACTGGATGCTCGGACCGGCCTGATACGGATCGGTCGCGGCGTTGTTGGTGTAGATCGTGTAATCAGCCGGGTTGACCGTGCTCGGAAAGATGAAAGCCGGAATACCTAGCGAATTGCGCCGGTCGACCGTGACACCCGGCACCGACGTGGTGATGGAGATCAGCGCGTTGTTGCCGATGTCGCGCGCCAGCGAATGCGAGCCGAGCGCCTTCACATGCAGCCGGTTGAGATCCCAGGTAAAGCCGCCCTGGTAATAATAGGAATATTGCTCGTCTTGATAATCGCGGCGCTGGATGCCGAGGATGTTGGCGTCGCCGCTGGTGACCGTGCTGCTCAACACGTTCGGGGTCAGCGCCGTCGTGTAGCTGGTGACGACGTGATTGTCGTCTACCGTCGCGCTTCCGGCTTTAACCTGCGCCTGCGACACGCCACCGTTCAGCCCGGCCGGCAGCGTCGGGTCGAGCTGGTAACGCTGATACCGCCCCATATCGAGCGAGTAGTTCGCGTCTTGCAGGGTCTGGTCGCGATGGTTGATCGTCGCCTCGACATAGGCGCGGAAGTTGGGTGCGAACTCATACTGGAGCTGCGCATCGCCGGAGATGCGCTTGTCGTGGCGGACCCAGTTGCGATAGCGCGGAACCGTCGGCGCCCAGTCGAAGAACTGCGTTTCGCAGGCCTTGCGGCGCGTGGTGGCGTTGGCGGTATTGGCACCACCGACGCCGGCGCAGCTCGCATAGGTGTTGTACGCCGCATAGGCCGGGTCAGCGACGGTTTTCTGGTCGGAATGATCGAAATCGGCGAGGCGTGACCAGTTGGTGTTGCTGATGTAATCCTGCCGGGTCGTGACGTTGTCGTACGTCACGTTGATGAGCGCGCCGAGCCCGTCGAGGAACAGCTTGGGCGTCCCGGCGACAAGCGTGATGCGCGGCTTCCAGTCCTGTGTCGTGTCGAGCCGTTGTTCGGAGAAAACCACGCTGGCCAGCGCCTTCTTGAGCTCGAGCGGCCGGCGCGTTTCGATGCTGACGGTGCCGCCAAGGCCACCCTCTGTAAGGTCGACCGAATAGCCCTTGTAGACATCGATCGACTTGACGAGTTCGGTGGCGAGTTCGCGGAAATCGCCGGAACGGCCGCCCTGCGACGATGCCTGGCTGACGCCGTTGATCTCGACGCGGTTGAGATCGGGTTCGACGCCGCGGATCGAGACGTTCACGCCTTCGCCGAAATCGCGGTTGAGCTGCACGCCGGTAATGCGCGCGAGCGAGTCGCCCACGTTCTTGTCCGGGAAGCTGGCGATATCGTCCGCGACGATCGAGTCGACGATGGTGCCGGCGTTGCGCTTGCGGGCAATGCCGGATTGCAGCGAGGCGCGGGTACCGACGACGATCACGTCCTCGGCGTTTACCGCCGGCTTGTCCGCGCCGGCCGACGCATTGCTAGCGGTGTCATTTGCAGGCGCGGTTTGATCGGCGGGAGGCGAGGTTTCGGGGGCCGCGCTGCTTGTGCTCTGCGCGATCGCGGGCGACGCGGCGAGCATCAAGCCGGTTGCAAGCGCAAGCGAGGACACCGCGAAACGGGTGGCCGATAGATGCCGAAGCGTAGTCATGTTCCTCTCCCCTGTTCGGCCTTTGCGACCGTACCTACGCCGTCGATCCTGCTGGCCGGAAGGCTGTTGCCCCTTTCTGCCTGACCAATCGCGGCGTCGTGGATTACATCGCATACCTTCAATATCATTGACAATATGCAAAACTTCAAAACATTATGTGGGACAGCAAAGAAGAAGTCCGCTTGCGGGAGAGGTCATGATGCGCGACGCTTTTACCAGGTCTCTGGCGGTACTGCTCGCCTGCGCCGCGACCACGCCGCTCTTCGCAGGCCCGGTACGTCAGATCGAACGTCTCGACCGTGGTGCGGTGGTGTCACCCGCCAAGGGCGGCGGCGCGATCGTCAGTTGGCGGCTCCTTGCCACCGATCCGCACAACGCACGCTTCGAGGTTCTGCGCGACGGCAAGCGGATCGCGACGACCACAGCGACGGGCGCGACCAGCGTCGTGGACCAGCACGGCACCGCGTCTCGGGGTTATGCAGTCCGCGTGATCGGCGGACGCGAACCGCCCTCGCCCGCGCTCGCGCTACCGGAGGGTTTCTTGCGTATCCCGCTCGACGTGCCGCCGGGCGGCACCACCCCCGACGGCGTGGCCTATACCTACACCGCCAACGACGCGAGCGTGGGCGATCTCGACGGTGACGGCCGTTATGAGATCGTGCTCAAATGGGATCCGACCAACAGCCACGACAACAGTCAGGGCGGTTACACCGGCCCGGTGCTGATCGACGCCTATACGCTGGCGGGTAAGCGGCTGTGGCGGATCAACCTCGGCCCGAATGTTCGGGCAGGCGCGCACTACACGCAATTCCTGGTCTACGATTTCGACGGTGACGGCCGCGCCGAGATCGCGATGAAGACGGCCGATGCCGCGATCGACGGGACCGGAAAACCGATCGGCGACGCCCATGCCGACTGGCGCGAGAAGGATGGCGAAGTGCCGCAGGCCGACCGCACCGGTGCTGCCTATACCGCTGACGGCAAACGGGTCGCCAAACTGGCCGGGCGCATCTTGAAAGGACCGGAATACCTCACCGTGTTCGATGGCCGCAGCGGCCGCGCACTCGCCAGCGCACCGTATGATCCGCCCCGCTACCCCGGCGGCAACCCCAGTTTCGAGCAGTTGCGCGACACCTGGGGCGACGGCTACGGCAACCGCGTCGATCGTTTCCTGGCCGGCGTCGCCTATCTCGACGGGACGCGGCCGAGCATGGTGTTCGGGCGCGGCTATTACGGCCGCACCACCGTCGCGACATGGGATTACCGCGACGGCAAGCTGACCGAGCGCTGGCTGTTCGATTCGAACGCCCCCGGCAACGAAAAGTACGAGGGCCGTGGCAACCACCAGTTGAGCATCGCCGACGTCGATGGCGATGGTCGCGACGAGGTGATCTACGGCTCGATGGCGATCGACGACACCGGCAAGGGGCTGTGGACGGACCCGCTGTTCCACGGCGACGCGATGCACGTCGGGGATCTCGACCCCGCCCGCCCCGGCCTGGAGAAGTTCGGCGTGCATGAGGAGATGGATCGCAACGGCGGCATCGGCTCGGCGTTGCTGGATGCGCGCACCGGCGAGATCCTGTGGCAGAAGCCAGCCCAGCGCGACACCGGCCGCGGCCTCGCTGCGGACATCGACCCGCGCCACGTGGGTGCGGAGTTCTGGGGCGCCAATTCGCACGACCTGTTTGACGTACACGGCCAAGCGATCGGCCCCGCCCCGCGCCAGACCAACTTCGCGATCTGGTGGGACGGCGACCGCCTCCGCGAACTGCTCGACGGCACCACGATCTACAAATGGGACTGGAAAGCCGGTCGCGCCGTGCCGCTGCTGGAGACAACCGGCATGGCATCGGATAACGGCACCAAGGCGAACCCCACGCTACAGGCTGACCTGTTCGGCGACTGGCGCGAGGAGGCCGTGCTGCGTTCTTCCGACAGTCGTGAACTGCGGATCTATGAGACACCCTACCCGACGAAGCACCGTTTCGTCACGCTGATGCAGGATCCCGTATATCGGCTCGGGATCGCGTGGCAGAACACCGCCTATAACCAGCCGCCGCACACCAGCTTCTATCTCGGCGAGCCGACCGCGACCGAGCACCCGAAATGATGCGCTTGCGTGGCAGCTAGACTGGCTTCATCATCTTTCCGAACAGAGATCGGGCGGTTTGGAATGGTGAAGAAGGGCTACCGGCTGGTACTCACGCTCGCGTGCGCAGCATCGACGCTGGCAGTCGGATCTGCAAAAACGACGGATCGCATCGTTGACGCACCCGACGTTTTCGTCCTCGCCGGGCAGTCGAACATGTCGGGACGCGGATTGCTGACCGATTTGACGGATGCGGAGCGTACGCCCGATCCGGCGATCCGCCTGTACGGCAACGATGGCCGCTGGCACGACGCGGTCGATCCGCTCGACGATGCCGCCGGGCAGATCGACTCGGTTTCGGCGGATGTGCAGGCGGCGGTCGGGCCGGGGCTGTTCTTTGCCCGCGCGTTGCGCCGCTCGCGGCCCCGGCCGATCGTGCTCGTCCCGTGCGCGAAGGGCGGCAGCGCGATCGGCCAGTGGGCTCCGGGCGGGGCACGCGAGACATTGTACGGGTCCTGCGTCGCACGTGCGCGCGAGGCCGGTGGCCACCTGGCGGGCATCCTCTGGTATCAGGGCGAAACCGACGCCGAGCATCCGCGCGATACCGCCGTCGGCTGGCGCGACGCCTTCGCCGGGCTGATGCGCGCCTTCCGTGCTGATCTCGCCGCGCCGCACCTGCCGGTCGTGCTGGTCCAGATCGCCGATGCGCCGGGGCCGCCGGACGGTTCGACCAAATATCCAAGCTGGGGTATGATCCAGCAGCAGCAGGCGCGCCGTCTGATCGGCTGCTCGACGATGGTATCGGCGACGGGGCTGCCGCTCAACGAGGATCAACTGCATCTGACCACTGCCGCGCAACGCGTTCTCGGCGCGAAACTTGCCGGCGCGATGGACATGCTGACCCGGCACGGGTGCCACTGACATACTGCGGGTTGCGTCGCGCAGGTGCGGTCTAGGCATGTCTGCGGCTGGCGTGCGATGATGTTGCGCGCATCAGTCGTGCGATCCGGGAAGGCTGTGCCGCGGATCGTTTCGGAACTGAAAACGCGGTCATGCGGTTGTATCTGCGTGCGAGAGAGCCGGAGCGATGTTCGCTCGCGGGATCGCAAGAGGAATCTCTAATGGGTGAATTCACCGACAAGCTGGACGCAGCCGGCAACAAGATCGCGGGCAAGGTCAAGGAAGTGATCGGCTCGGCAACCGACAACGAGCAGCTCGAAGCCGAAGGCGATGCGCAGCAGGTCAAGGGCACCGCGCAGGACGTCAAGGGCAGCGTCAAGGGCGCGCTCGGCGACAAGATGTAAGTTTGAACATCAGGCCGGACGGGTGGCATCACCGGTTCGGCCTGCCTACCCGCCCGGCGATCGACGCCGCGAACTTTCGGGCAGGTTTTGGCAAAGCGTCCGCATCACGTCGCACTGCGACGGCAGATGCTTTAGATGGCGTAAGCGCCCTGTTTCCGACCGATATCGACAAGCCCAAGATGCTGCTCAGCCGACCTGCCGGATAGGCGGGCTGTTTGGCGCCTCAACTGTGCGGCACGCGCATGAGGAGGGCTTTCAACAGCCCCGCACCTCGATGACAAGTCAGGTCGTTGGCGCACGACGTTACCGCCGCCTTTCACAGCAGCACCGAGCGCCGTCCCCGCACCTGTCGTTGCGCACCAACTCCTGTTTGCAGCGTCACGAGGCGATGAAAGCTGCCTGAAAACGAACCGAACGTCCTCAAGAGGCGCATCGCTGTGCGCCGGCCACGCCTTGCGCGGCCTTTTAGCAACCGTCGCCCCGCTTCAGCGTCGACCGCTCCACGACCATGTCTTCGCGACGCGTCGGGCGAGGTCCGGTCGCGCCAATCTCATCATCCAGATACGGTCCACTAGCTCTCGCGATGAGACAGCAACGGCAGCGGCAACCATGTGCCCGGCGCCGCCAACGTCAGCGAACCAACGACCGTCTGACTTCACCGCCCGCCGAGCGGCGAAGTCTCGTATTGAGCGAGCAAATCCGCCGCATCGTCGTACAACGCGATCGCGCCGGCCTTCCTCAGCACCGCATCGTCGAACCCGCCGGACCGCAAGGCCACCGTGCGGATGCCACATCGCGCCGCCGCCTCGACATCGTAGGGCGTGTCACCGACCACGATGACCTCGGTCGGCGCGAATGGCCCAACCTTCTTCAACGCCGACGCGAAAATATCACCGGCGGGCTTGGACGTCTCCACATCGTCGATGCTGGTGGTCTCATCCACCGCATTGCCGACGCCGAGCAAGCCGACGTAATGCTTCACCTCCTTGGCGTCCGCAGACGAGGCGAGAACGACGCGCTGGCCGCAAGCGTGGACATGCTGGAGCAGCGCCGCCGCACCTTCGAACGGGCGCACCGTATCGAGGTAGCGCTTCTTGAAGATCCCACCGTGTCGATCGCTCAGCGTCTCGTGCATGTCGTCGGAGACGTCCGGCAGAAGCGCCGGCACGAGCAAATCGCCGCCCTTGCCGATCTGCCCCCGAATCGCATCGCGCTCTACCACAAAGCCATGCTCGCGAAACGCCTGATCCCAGGCGTCGACGTGGTAGTCGTTGCTGTCGACCAGCGTGCCGTCCACGTCGAAGAAGATCGCCTTGACCTTCCGGTCCACGGCGCGGTCGCGCGCCAGCCACATCGCCGCCGCCGTGCCGCCAAGCAGCGCCGCACCTTCCATGCCACGTCCGCGTCGCATCAGCGAAAGCCCAAGCGTCGCCGCCGCAGATGGCGCCCAGCCGATCCGGGGCAGCCCGGCAACGCCGCCCAGCCGCGTCGTGACCCGGCTGGTGACGAAATCGGCCAAGGCGGACGGCCCCGTATCCTCGGTCTTCGCGGCCGCCGAAGGTGCAGAGGGCGAGTCTGACGCTCGCCGAGGCTTCGCGTCCAAGGCGACATGATCGGCCACCCAGGCGCCACGCTTGCCAAGCGGTGCGTCGGCGCTGGTGGTGTCCTTCGCGGTCTGATGCTCAAGCTCGGCGTTCAACTCGGCGCCGAACAGCAGGATGTAGCTCGACAGGTACAGCCACGTCAGCGTCACCACCACCGCGCCGAGCGATCCGTACGTCGCGTTATAGTTGCCGAAATTGGCGACGTAGACACCAAATCCGATCGTCAACAAGAGCCACATCAGCGCCGCGAACAACGAACCGGGGGTCAGCCATACCCACTGGGCATGGGTCCGCGCCGGGCCATAGCGGTAGAGCGTTGCCGCCGCCGCCGCACCTGCGGCAGTGAACAGCAGATAGGTGACCACCTTGCCGACCGCGACAACGGCATCCGGCGCATCGGGGAGCAGGTTTTCGAGGTGGCCGAGCGCCGCCACTGCGACCAGCGCGATCATCGCGACCACGACGCCAGCCGCCGTAATCACGAGCGATAGCGCGTTCACCCGCAGGAAGCTGCGCGTCTCATGCTCCTCATACGCAATGTTGAGCGCCGTCACCACCGCGCCGGCGCCGTTGCGCGCGCCGAACAACGCGAGCCCTAGCGCAAGCAGCAGCCCAAGCCCCTTCTTGTCGTCGGAGGTCTTGACGACGTTCATCAACTGCTCGCCGATCAGATGTGCTACGTCCTTCGGCATGATCGCGGCAAGCTGCGTCATGTCGTGGATCACCGTCGCCGGGCTGGCTGCGATACCGTACACCAGCACCACCGCACCGAGCAGCGGGACCAGCGCAAGAAAACCGTAGAACGCCACACCGGCAGCGATCAGGCCGATATTGTCGTCGGTGGTTTCCGCATACGCGCGCTTCAACACCGCGATCCACGCGGCGCGCGGCATCTGCCACGGCGTCGCGGCGTTGCGTCCCTGTTCGTCCAAGATCATGCCCCGTTGCTGTGCGGGGCACCGTCACCGGCCCACCGCATTCTGTCGCGTTTTCAAACATCCGAGCAGCGGGGTCGTTCCGCCGAAGCCAGGCTCAGTCGCGCAACTCCGCGAGCAGGTCGTCGAGCGCCACGTCGGCGAAGGCGGCGAAATTGTCCGCCACGCCGTAAGGCAACAGCAGCCGGCGATCATGAACGATGCCGCCACAACTGTAGACGACGTTCGGGACGTAACCGTCGCGCTCCTTGGGACTGGGATGGACCAGCGGCAGCGTCATGCGGCCCAGCACCTTGCGAGGATCATCGCGGTCGAGCAGCGCGGCGCCGATGCAGTAATTGCGCACCGACCCCACACCGTGGGTCAGCACCAGCCAGCCCTCGTCGATCTCGATCGGCGATCCGCAATTGCCGATCTGCACGAATTCCCAGAAATACTTCGGCATCAGGATGCGTTCGCCGCCTTCCCAATGGGTGAGGCTGTCGGACCGTAACAGCCACAGGTTTTCGTTGTCCTGCCGGCCGAGCATGGCGAATTGCCCGTCGATCCGGCGCGGGAACAGCGCCATGCCTTTGCGCGAGGCAGCGTCGCCGGTCATCTTGCGCATGGTAAGGCGGCGAAAGTCGAACGCCTCGACCAGTTCGCAGCGCGCATCCATGCCGCTGAACGCGGTGTACGTGCCGAGATGCCGTACGCTGCCGTCATCCTCGACAAACTGGACCAGCCGCATGTCCTCGATGCCACGCTGCTGCGCCTCGGTGACGGGAAACAGGATCGTCTCGGACGGGTTCTGGCTGTCTTCGCACAGGATGCGGACCACGCCATCGCCCTCTTCGGCTTCGATCCGCGGCGCGACGGCGAACTCGCTCGGCGGGTCGACGCGGAAGCCGTCCTTCGGATCCCAACTGCCGACGCGGAAGGTGACCGAGGAGAGATGCCCCTCACCAATGCCGCGCAACGACATGACGAAACGAACGCCGCCTTCGGGTGCGCCGGTCTGATCCTCCGAACGGATCATGCTCGGGTTGAACAGCGCCGCCGCCTCAAAAGCATATTCCTCCAGGAAATACGCACCGATCAGCCGCGCCTGATCCGGCTCGACATCGGCGCAGCCGGCCGCCGCCTTGACGTCTTCGTACCGCCGAAGGATTGCAGCGTCGACATCGCGGTGGCGCTTAACGAGGCCGTCCATGACCCGCGCCAGTTCACTCTTCACCATATCGGTGTCGAGGCTCAACACGCGTGCGGCGATGCGTTGGGGTCGGCTGTGCTGCTGTTTGTCGAAGCCGGCCGGATCGCTCACGTCGAACGGTCGCAGCACCGTGCGCGCGGGATCGGGGCGCAGGATCACGTCCGAGTGGTTCATGATGTCCGTGCCGTGCTTCATGGCATTCTCCGTACCTGACGAACCGCCCCAACGCGTGAGCCGAGAAAATGACGCTACCGAAATGACGCTGCCGCATCTTTCCTACGCGACGCATCCTCAGGGAACCGAACCCGGGGTTGCCGGGTCTTACCGGGGATCGGCCGGGAGAGAGACGACATGGCAATCCACCTGAAAAAAGGCGACAAGGTTTCCTGGAAGAGCCACGGCGGCACCGCGCACGGCAAGGTGGTGAAGCAGCAGACCAGCGAGACGCATATCAAGGGCCACAAGGTCGCTGCCAGCAAAGACGATCCGCAATATATCGTCGAAACCGAAGAGGGTAAGCAGGCGGCGCACAAGCCGGACGCGCTGAAACGCGACTAGGCGGCGCGCTCGTACATGGCGGTTGCGAACGCCTGTTCCATCATCCGGCCGATCGTGCGGACCGTGTTCGCGGCGAGTAGCGGGCGGCCTGCACGCGCGTTGGTGAGAACGACAGCCGGGTCCAGGTCGCTGAACCCCGCGCTCCGCAAGGTCGGCTGATTGGCGATCTCCGCACACATGCTTCGGAAGCGATGCATCACCATGCGATTGGGTCGCTGTCGGTTGCGCGACAACATCTCGAAGCTGTGCGTGACGATCACGAATGGATCGCTGCCGGCTGCTGCATGGCGAAGGGCGGCGCGCATTTCCCATGCCGACAATGCGCAAACCTGCGCCGGGCGAAAGTGACCGGGTCGGTCGAGCAGGCCCGAAACCGGCAGTTCCACCACGCCGTCGAGCGCAACCGGCATATGCGTCTTCAGGCTGACGCGGCAGCTATCGTCGGGGCAGCCGATGTTGACGCTGCTGTCCCACTTCACGCCGATCCCCGGCAGCGCAGCGATCGTGCGATCGTCCGCACCGTAGTTGCCGGCGCGAAACGCGATCGGCCGCGGAGCGCCGGCCGCGACGAGCAGGTCGCTCGCGCGGGCCAGCAGCGCTGCCTGATCTTCCGCGCTGAACGCACCGATATTGCGCCCGGTGCGGCCGCCGACCGGCGATGCGGGCGCCCATTCGAGCCACTCGGTGTGGATATGCAGCTGCACCTCATGCCCGCGCGCGAGCAGCAGTGCGATGAGATTGGCGAGGAACGCTGGCCCATGCACCAGGGCGGGCAAGGGATCGACAAAGAACACGCCCTTCAATCCGGCGCGTTCGAGCTCGTCCATCTGCCAGCCGACGCCGAACGCACCCGCGGCCGTCTTGCCCGCTATCGAGCGTTCGAGATTGTCGGCGAGGCTTGCGCCGTGGCGATGCAGGCGCGACGACAATTCGGTGTCGATCGTGACGAGAACCTCAGCCATGCGTCTCATCTCCGTCTGTGCGCCCGAGCGATGGCAGCGGCGGGTTAACATCCGGTGTGGTATCGCGCCGTTAACCCCCGCTCTCTATCCGCGAGGCATCATGGAGATGATCGACCGCCGGTACGGCACCTTTCGCGGGCTCGTCCGCCTCGCGCTTTCGCACGTCGAAGTGGGCATTGGCAGCGGCGGCGTCCTGCTGCCGGACGCCCGGGCGATCCGGCGGCTGGTGTTCGTCTGCCATGGCAACATCTGCCGCAGCGCCTTCGCCGACGTGCTGGCGCGCAAGCACGGCCTCAACAGCACCTCCTTCGGCCTGTCGACGGCGAACGGCAAACCGGCCCATCCGCCGGTCGCCGCGGCAGCTGCGGCGATCGGCCACGATCTCGCCGCGCATCGCTCGCTGCGGGTGCAGGATTATACACCGGCCGAGGGTGACCTGTTGCTGGCGATGGAGACGCGCCAGTTGCGCAAGCTTGCCGCCGATCCGCTGCTGGCAGCGATGCCGCGTACTTTGCTGGGGCTCTACACCCGCCCGAAGACGCCGCACCTGCACGATCCCTATCAGCTCGGCGACGCCTACACGCGCGTCTGCCTGGAGCGGATCGCAACCGCGATCCCGGCTCTGGCCGCCGCCTTTCCTAACGCTTCAGCTTGCTGAGGATGCCCGCCACGTCGCGCAGCAGCGGCTTGGGATCGGACCACGACCAGATATAATAGCCGGTGCGCGGGTTCAGGAATTCAGCGAGATACGCCCCTGCCTCGCGCCAACGGCTGAACGACGGTTTCCCAGCGCCGGCGATATCGGGATCGCGGAGGATTTGCACCAGTCGCTTGCTGTCGGGGATCGCATATCGCGCACGGCGCGGTCGATAGCCGGGCGTCGGATCGGCCGGTTCGCCCAGTACCGCGTGGCGGTATTGCTCCCACGCGAAGCACGCGCCGGCATGGCTGGCGAGCGGCAGGCTGCCCCAGAAACGTCCGTTGATCTCCATCAGCCAATAGCGCCCACTCGTCGGATCAAACCGGTACTCGACCATCGCCGGTCCTTCCCAGCCAATCGCGGCAAGCAGCGCCTCGGATTTCGCCATCTGCTCAACATGAAGACCGGCCGCAACCGTCGCGCACAGCGTCGACACGCCGCCGCTTGCCGGAAACTCGCGCACGCGGCGGTGCTGGAACCGCAGGCGGGCCGCTCCGTCCGCCATCATCAGCATCTGCCCGAAGCCATAGCCGCCAACCCATGTCTGCACGATCGGATAGTCGCCAAGCGGCGCGTATTTCGCGAGCGCGCGCAGCAATTCTTCCGGTCCCTGTGCGTATTCTGCCTTCTCGAATGCGATGCCGGCGGCATCCAGCCGCGCGAACATTGCCGGCGGATCGCTCCACTTCAATACGACCGGATAGGACAGCGTAGCGGCCAACTCGGCCAGCGGCTCACCGACGCGGGGTTGCCAACTATCGGGCGTGAGGATGCCGACGCTTCGCGCCGCGGTGAGCGTCTTCAGCTTGTCGAGCACCACGTCGAGCTGATGCCGACGAGGGGTCAGTATCCGGCACGTGCCGATCCTCTCGGGCAACTGCGCGAGTT
>Ga0265798_10008692_pt1 | contig 12875 bp, 10 predicted proteins | sample P3T30metagenome_FD_192430 | JGI IMG/M metagenome (GOLD analysis project Ga0265798, IMG submission 192430) | Plant litter microbial communities from East Loma Ridge, Irvine, California - P3 T30 | ecosystem: Environmental > Terrestrial > Plant litter > Unclassified | place: USA: California...
TTGTACAGCGGCGCAGCCACCACCAGCTCGCCCTGCAGATACCCGACGATGCCACGCCCCAGCACATTGGCGCCCGAGCGCGGGTCGTGGTTGTCGATGGCGTGCAGCACCCGGCCCTCGCCCGCGTCGGGGAGATAGAACACTGCCACCTGGTCGCCGTGCAGCCATACCACTACACCAGAATTGGCGATCAAGTCCGCTCGATCGCACACTGCTTGCCAGTCCATCGCTTGCACCGCCTTGGCCGCCTGCATCACAACACCTCCTCCATCACCGGGATCAACGTGACCACATCGCCCACCTGCGCCGGGCGACGCTGGCCACGTTCCTTGACGAACTGCACACCCGGGTCCGCACGCTTGTCGTTGACGAAGGTGCGGAAGCGCTTGAGCTTTTCCGGATCCTTCAGGGCATTGGCCCATTCGCATTCATAGTGATCGACCACCCGCTGCATCTGCGCTTCGAGTTCGGCGCCCAGGGCCAGGCTGTCCTCCAGCACGACCTGCTTGAGGAATTCCAGCCCGCCCTCCAGGCTTTCGCGCCACACCGAGGTGCGCTGCAGCTTGTCGGCGGTACGGATGTAGAACATCAGGATACGGTCGATGTAGCGGATCAACTGTTCATCGTCCAAGTCGGTGGCGAACAGTTCGGCGTGCCGCGGACGCATGCCGCCGTTGCCGCACACGTAGAGGTTCCAGCCCTTCTCGGTGGCAATCACGCCGATATCCTTGCTCTGCGCCTCGGCACATTCGCGGGTGCAGCCGGAGACGGCGAACTTGAGCTTGTGCGGCGAGCGCAGGCCCTTGTAGCGATCCTCGATGCGCAAGGCCATGGCCACGCTGTCCTGCACGCCATAGCGGCACCACGTGCTGCCCACACAGGATTTCACGGTACGGGTCGACTTGCCGTAGGCATGACCGGTCTCGAAGCCGGCTTCGATCAGCTCGCTCCAGATCTCCGGCAACTCGTGCAACTGTGCACCGAACAGGTCGATGCGCTGGCCGCCGGTGATCTTGGTGTAGAGGTCGTATTTCTTCGCCACCACACCGATGGCGATCAGCTTGTCCGGGGTTATCTCACCACCCGGAATGCGTGGCACCACCGAGTAGGTACCGTTCTTCTGCATGTTGGCCATGAACGTGTCGTTGGTGTCCTGCAGCGGCACCAGCGAGGGGTCCATGATCGGCTGGTTCCAGCAGGAGGCGAGGATGTTGCCGACAGTGGGCTTGCACACGTCGCAACCTACTGCGCCGCGACCATGGCGGGCGAGCATGTCCTCGAAGCTGGCGATGCCCTCGACACGGGCCAGAGCATAGAGCTCGGCGCGGGTGTAGGCGAAGTGTTCGCACAGGCTCTTGTCGACGCTGACGCCGCGGGCAATCAGCTCATGTTCGAACACTTGCTTGAGCAGCGCCGCGCAGCCGCCGCAACCGGTGCAGGCCTTGGTCTGGGACTTGAGCGCCGACAGGTCGCCACAGCCTCCATCGATGGCAGAACAGATCGCCCCTTTGCTGACGTTGTGGCAAGAGCAGATCATGGCGGTGTCCGGCAACGCATCGGCGCCCAGCACGGGCGCACCGTCTGACAACGGCAGGATCAGCGTCGAAGGGTCGGCCGGCAAGGCGATGCCGTTCTGAGCATATTGCAGCAGGGTGTCGTAGTAACTGTTGTCGCCGACCAGCACAGCGCCCAGAACGTGTTTGCCGCTGGCGTCCACCACCAGGCGCCGGTAGCTGGCGTTGGCTTCGTCGATGAAACGGTAGCTCTTGGCGCCCGGCGTGGTGGCATGGGCATCGCCGATGGAGCCGACGTCGACGCCCAACAGCTTGAGCTTGGTCGACATGTCGGCGCCGCTGAACGCCACCGGGGCCTCCCCGGCCAGCTTGCAAGCCACGTTGCGGGCCATGCTGTAGCCTGGCGCCACCAGGCCGAAGACGCTGCCGTTCCACGATGCGCATTCGCCGATCGCATACACCGCCGGGTCGATGACGATGCCGCCGCGGGCGGCGATCTCCAGCCCGCAGGCGCGGCCCAGCGCATCCTGGGGACGAATGCCGGCGGAGAATACGATCAGGTCGGTTTCCAGGAACTCGCCGCCGTCGAAGTTCATCCGGTAGCGATGGGTCTCGCCGGCCTCGACGTTCTGCGTGGCACGGGAAGTGTGCACGCCCACCCCCAATGCCTCGATGCGCGCACGCAAGGCAGCGCCGCCGTCGACGTCCAATTGCACGGGCATCAGACGCGAGGCGAATTCGACCACGTGAGCTTCCAGCCCGAGCGACTTCAAGGCATTCGCCGCTTCGAGGCCGAGCAGACCGCCGCCGACCACCACACCACGGCGCGCACCGCACGCGGCTGCACGAATGGCGTCCAGATCGTCCAGGGTGCGATAGACCAGCCGTGCGTTGCCTTCGCAACCTGGAATCGGTGGCACGAACGGGAACGAGCCGGTGGCCAGTACCAGCACATCGTAGCCGTGCCGCCCAGTGGCGGTGACCACTTCGCGCGCCTGGCGGTCGATCTCGAGCACCGGCTGGCTCAGGTGCAGGGTGACGCCGTGCAGGCCATACAGCTGGGCATCGCCCAAGGCCAGGGTTTCGGCACACGAGCCGCCGAAGTATTCGGACAAGTGCACTCGATCGTAGGCGCGCTGGCGCTCTTCGCCGAAGACATGGATCTCGTAGCGATCGACCGCGCTGCGCTCGATCAGCTGCTCGACACAATGATGACCGACCATGCCGTTGCCGATAACGATGAGCTTCTGCCGGGGCCTGAGGTTCACGAGCGCATTCATAGGTATCTCCAAGCGGGTCACGGTGTCCTGACCATCGGGCAAAAAAAAACGCCTGGAGCGAATGCTCCAGGCGCCTTTGCCTGATGGTCGAATTGAGGTTGTCCGGTAGGGTGATCGTCGTTGATCACCGGGACTTGGCCAAGGTGAAAGCAGATTGCGTGCCAGGGTGGTTTGGTGTGTGTCAGGTAGGGCCTTTCCGCGGGCAGAGGGCTCGCCGCGAAGAAGCCCTCACTGACAACAAGACCCATCCCAGTGCACCACGCACCGTTTCAGTACACATCCCGCACGTAGCGCTTGTCGCGACTGAGCTGCGCCATATAAGCCTCGGTCTGTACCTCGCTCATGCCGCCGTGCTCGGCCACTACCTGCCGCAGCACCGCATCGACATCCTTGGCCATCCGGCTGGCGTCCCCGCAGACATAGAAATGGCCACCTTGCTGCAACCATTGCCAGACCTGGGCACCCTGCTGGCGCAGGCGGTCCTGGACGTAGATCTTTTCCGCCTGATCCCTGGAGAACGCTGTATCGAGCCGATGCAGATGGCCGCTGCGCAACCAGGCGTGCAGCTCGTCACGGTAGTAGAAGTCGCTGAGCTCGCGCTGCTCGCCGAACAGCAGCCAATTGCGTCCGCTGTGGCCGAGCGCCTGCCGCTCGTGGAGGAAGGCGCGAAACGGCGCTATGCCGGTACCCGGTCCGACCATGATCATCGGTGTCTCGGGTTGGCTGGGCACGCGAAACTGGGTGGCCTTGTGCACGAAAATCGGCACCAGCGCCGCCGCCGAGCGATCCGCCAGAAAGCCCGAACACACCCCGCTGCGCACACGCTCGTTGCAGTGATAGCGCACCGTCGACAGGGTGATGTGCACCTGCTGCGGGTCGGTGCGGGCACTCGAGCTGATGGAATACAGCCGCGGCTGCAGCGGCTTGAGCAGGCCAAGCAGTTCCTGCGTGGTGAGTGTGACGGGAAAGGCGTCGAGCAGGTCGATCAGTTGCCGACCCCACAGCCATTGCTGGAGCTCACCGGCGCGGTCGGGCGTGAGCAGCGTGGCCAGCAGCGGATCGGCGCAGCGCTGGCCAATGAACGCCAACCACTGCGGGGTGATGCGGGTAATGTCCAGATGCTTGTGCAACGCCACCGCCAGCGGCTGTTCACCCTGCCCCTTGAGCATCACCCGCTCGCTGCTGTCCAGGCCCAGGCACGCCAGCAGTTCCTCGACCAGGCTCATGCAGTTGCTCGGCCACACCCCAAGCGCATCGCCTGCCTCGTACACCAGCCCGCTGTCCTTGAGGTCGAACACCACATGGCGAACTTCCTTCTCGGTGCCCGGCGCATTGAGCACCTGATTGTGCAGGACACGCGCCAGCCATGGCCGCTTGCGGGTGTACAGCGGCGGGGCCTGGGTCGCCAACGGGGTCGTTTCGCCAAGCGGGGCGCCCGCCAGCAGCAGGCCAACGGCCTGGGTCCACTGCTCGGCGAGTTCCTGATCGTCAGGTTCGCACTCGACGCGGGCCAGCAGGCGCTGCCCACCCAACTGCTGCAGGCGTGCGTCCAGCTTGCGGGCGAAGCCACAGAACTGTCCGTAACTCGAATCGCCCAGCGCCAGCACCGCGTAGCGCAGGTCCGGGCAGGGCTCGATGCCCTCGGCCTGCAGCTGCGCCCACAGGCGCACCGCGTTGTCGGGTGCGTCGCCGTCGCCGAAGGTGCTGGTCACCAGCAATACGTCGCGCGCCGCCAGCAGGTCGGCGGTGGTGATCTCGTCCATGCCGCGCAGCAGCACCGGCGCGCCGCGCTCGCGCAGAGTCTGCACGCAGCGCTCGGCGATGGCTTGCGCGTTGCCGGTCTGCGAGGCCCAGAGCACCAGGGTCCCCGCTTGCCCGGCAAGCGGCGCAACGGCGTCGGCCAGCGCTGGATCGAGGTCGTGCAGGGTGATCTTCGGCGAGCCGACCCGTTGCAGGGCCACGGCCGCGAATTTGAACGCGGGCTGTTGCGACAGCGGATCGCTGGCGTCGCTGGTCAACGCATTGATGGCCAGGTCGCTGCCGTAGACATCGCTCCAGTGAAACGGCGCGAAGCAATTGCCTGGCCGCACTCGGTCGCTGATGCGTGCCGGCAATACCGCCTGGCCGCGCCGCGAGCGGACCTGCACTTGATCAGCCTCGCCGATGCTCAGGCGCTCGGCATCGTCGGGGTGGATTTCGATGAACGGGCCAGGGTCGAGCTTGTTCAGCGTAGCGACCTTGCCGGTCTTGGTCAGGGTATGCCACTGGTGCTGCAGACGGCCGGTATTGAGCACCATCGCGAACTGGCCGTCGGGCAGGTCGGCGGGCGGCAGATGCGGACGGGCGAAGAAGCGTCCGCGCCCGCTGGCGGTGGGAAAGCGCGGCCCGGCGTCGGTCAGGTAGCGAATCGGGCTGCGCGGAGCGTCCTGGCCAGGCGCAGAGGGCCATTGCCTTGGCTGCTTGCGCAGTTGCGCATAGCTTGCGCCGCGGATGTCATAGCCGCTCTGCGGATTGTCGAACCCTTGCAGCTCTTCATAGACCTGCTCGGCGCTGGCGTAGTCGAAGCCTTCGGCGAAGCCCATGGCGCAGGCCACCCGGGCGATGATCTGCCAGTCGGCCAAGGCCTGTCCCGGTGCGTTCACGGCCTTGGGCATCAAGGTCATGTTGCGCTCGGAGTTGATCATCACTCCTTGCGCTTCGGCCCACAGCGCAGCCGGCAGCAGAACGTCGGCGTAGCGGTTGGTTTCGGTATCGAGAAACGCATCCTGGGTGATCACCAGTTCGGCGGCCTGCAAGCCCTCGATCACTTGCCGGCGGTTGGCGACACTGGCCACCGGGTTGGTGCAGATGATCCAGCAGGCCTTGATCGCGCCCTCGCCCATTCGCCGGAACAGGTCGATGGTACCGGCGTTGCCTTCCTTGCGCAGGCTGCCGGAAGGGATGTTCCAGAGCCGCTCGACATGGGCCCGGTCCGCGTCCACCAGCAATGAGCGCTGGCCGGGCAGACCAGGCCCCATGTAGCCCATTTCGCGCCCGCCCATGGCATTGGGCTGGCCGGTCAGGGAAAACGGCCCACTGCCCGGACGACAGATGGCGCCCGTGGCCAAGTGCAGGTTGCACAGCGCATTGGTGTTCCAGGTGCCCTGGATACTCTGGTTCAGCCCCATGGTCCAGCAACTCATCCAGTTCGCCGCGCCGCCGATCCACTGCGCGGCCTGACGGATCGCCCCTTCATCGAGGCCGGTGATCTCGGCGACCCGCGCCGGCGTGTAGTCGGCCAGAAACGCTGGCAATTCCTCCCACCCTTCGGTGTGTGCCGCGATGAACGCCGGGTCGGTAGCGCCATCGGCATGCAACAGGTGCAGCAAGCCGTTGAGCAAGGCCAGATCGGTGCCCGGCTCGATCTGCAGGAACAGATCGGCCTTGTCGGCGGTGGCCGTGCGCCGCGGATCGACCACGATCAACCTGGCCCCCGCCTTGAGCCGGTCCAGCAGGCGCAGGAACAGAATTGGATGACAGTCGGCCATGTTCGCGCCGATCACCAGGAACACGTCGGCGTGGTCGAAATCATCATAGGAGCCGGGCGGGCCATCGGCACCCAACGACAGCTTGTAGCCGCTTCCCGCACTGGCCATGCACAGCCGCGAGTTGGACTCGATGTGCCGAGTGCGAACGTAGCCCTTGGCAAGCTTGTTGACCAGGTACTGGGCTTCCAGCGACATCTGCCCGGAAACATAGAAAGCCACTGCATCCGGGCCATGTTCATCGAGGATCTGCCGCAAACGGCCACCGGCGTCCGCGATGGCCGCGTCCATGCTCGATTGCACCGGCTCGTGGTCGCGCCCGTGGCGCACGTAGGCATGCTGCATCCGGCCCGGATCAGTCAGCGGCTGGGCACAGCTGCTGCCCTTGGTGCACAGGCGCCCGGCGTTGGCCGGATGCTGCTTGTCACCGCTGACCTTGACCACCCGATCGTTCTCGACGGTCATGACGATACCGCAGCCCACCCCGCAGTACGGGCACACGCTACGGACAGAAGTGCGGGTCATCGGCGTTCCTCGCTGCTGGCTACAAAACAAAAACGGCGCCGGCTGCCTTCGCTCATCAGAGCGGGCAGCACGGCACCGTTGTCGTGTGGGGGCAATCGGCATCGATTGCATTGTGTGCGAGGGTGCTTGCAATACATGCGCCAACCCCATCGGATCGAGCGGATCACGTTAAACGAGGGTCAGCGCGGTTGAGTGGGTCAGGAATTTTCAGGTGCGGCGCACCGTTGAGGCGCGCTATGCACCGTGGGTGCTCAGCGACTCAGCAAGATGGACAACGTAAAAAAAAGCGCCAAGCCTTACAGTTGATCATGAGCGCACCCAGGCATCATCTATCTGGTGCAGTGAGTCTGCGGCCAATCAATGATCATTGATCAGCGCTTCAGCCACCTAAAGCAATTTCGCTCCTGTTGATCACCTTTTCATTGACCACGCGCCTTACTACCGGGACAGAAGGTTTCTTCGGCGGAATCGGCTTGATATAGCCATTCGGCTTGGATTTCTCGTTGTCGGGTTTCATTTTCTTTCTCCTGGTGGCGCCTCATCCAATGTCATTCGACGAGGGGGGGCTGCAGGTTTGACTGGAGCTGGAGGCTTTGACTGCTGTTCAGCAGTGGCTTTTTCAGAGTCACTCAATGTTCTCGACCTCATTGCAAGCAAAGCATTTTCCAGAATTATAGTCCTTTTTTCCAAATCTGCTATCTGATTACGTCCAGGACCAGCAAGGAGCTGATTCTTTAACGACGAGATCTCATCTCCTACATAGCTATCCCTGATAGACAGGTTTTTTCTCGGAGACGATGTGTCCATATCAAAGACAACGAACAGGACGCTTGCCAACACGAGAGGTATGCACGCGATCAGGAAGGCTGCAACCGATTTGAAGACCCATCTTGAACGTTGCTCGTTGACCAATGCGTTATGAGTTGCGCACCGCACGTAGGTTTGGGAAATATAAGACTCGGTTTCATGTATGGGGTCTACGAGATCAAGTTGTTCGGCATGGCTGACCTGGAAATTATATTTCTTGACCTCACTGTTATAGTTTAGTTGGTCGTCATGGTATTTTTTTACCTCAGCGGCATATGGCATTCGATTGAACTCAGACCCACTGAATGCCCTGCAGTTGAAATAAACAGAAACCGAAATAATGACAATCACCAATAGAATCAAAGAAGCGATCACATAAGCAATACCATGACGTTCAGTGAAGTCCAGAAATCTAGCCAAATACGCAGATACGGACAAGAGCGCGAAGATGGCAGTGAATATCAATTGGGTCTTGATGGAAATACTGTTCTTTATCTCCTCTTCATAGGCATACATTTTCTCATAAGTAACTTCTATGCTTCGATCCTTCAAAATAATCATCCTTAATCCGGTCATTACATCCATGGACGGACTCGATCCTCGTGATCGATTTCCCCCTCGCGGCGGCATCTGTGAATACTAGCACCCGCATGCCTGGGCTCAACGCACGCAGGCAGCATCCATCAGCTGTGCGAAGCCGCGTATGAGTCAGCCAGCCCCTTAGAGCCGGAGTGCAACATCAGGCAAACCCCCTACCTGCGGCTTCTCAGCTTTCGCCGCGCTGCAGGGCTGTCAGGCGCGCCTTGATGCCGGCGGCGGTCTGCTCACCGAGCAACTGGTCGCGCACCTTGCCTTGGGCGTCGATGATATAGGTGATGGGCAAGGCCTGGCTGCGGGGCAGCTCGAAGCGCGGTGCCGGATCCTGGGCCAGCACCGTGAAGTCGATTCCCAGGGTCTTCGCGGCGGCGCTCAATTCGTCGCCCTGCAGGTTGTCGAAGTTCACCCCGATCACGCGCACGCCCTGCCCTTCCAGGCTCTGCGACAGCGCATTGAGTTCGGGGATCTCGCGGCGGCACGGCCCGCACCATACGGCCCAGTAGTTGATCACCAGCCATTGTTCGTCCAGCGTCTTGGCGCTGACCTGCGTGCCATGCTGATCGGGCCCGTAGTCGCCGCCGCAACCGCCCAGCAGCAGGGCGGCCAGCAACAGGCCAGCCAGCGGCGCGAGGTGGGTCTTGATACGCCAGTTCATGGGTCTATCCTTCCTTATTCCCGAGGCCATGCGAAAAAGGCGACCGAATACCGCCACGTGGTTAGAATACCCGCCACTGGATGCCGGAGGCGACTTTTCCCATGACCCAACTGACCCTTTACCACAATCCGCGCTGCTCCAAATCACGCGCGGCGCTGGAGCTGCTGCACGCCCGCGGGCTTGCGCCCGTCGTGGTGCTCTATCTGGAAACGCCTCCCGATGCGGCCACCTTGCACGCCCTGCTGGGCAAGCTGGGCGTCAGCGCCCGGGCCTTGCTGCGCACCGGCGAAGAGGAATACAAGACCCTGGACCTGGCCGACGCGACGCTGGGCGAAGAACAACTGGTGCAAGCCATGGCCAGCCACCCGAAACTCATCGAGCGTCCGATTCTGGTCAACGGTGAGCGCGCGGTGATCGGCCGGCCACCGGAAAACGTCCTGGAGATTCTTGCGTGAACACACCTTACATCCTGGTGCTCTATTACAGCCGCCACGGCGCCACTGCCGAGATGGCCCGACAGATCGCCCGCGGCGTCGAAGCCAGCGGTCTTGAAGCACGTCTGCGCTGCGTGCCGGCGATCTCGACCGAGTGCGAGGCCGTGGCACCGTCAATTCCCGAGCAAGGCGCGGTATACGCCAGCCTCGACGACCTGAAGAACTGCGCCGGCCTGGCCCTGGGCAGCCCGACGCGCTTCGGCAACATGGCCGCGCCGCTCAAGTACTTCCTCGACGGTACCAGCAGCCTGTGGCTCAGTGGCGACCTGGTCGGCAAGCCGGCCGGGGTATTCACTTCCACCGCCAGCCTGCACGGCGGCCAGGAAACCACCCTGCTGTCCATGCTGCTGCCCTTGCTGCACCACGGCATGCTCGTCACCGGGCTGCCCTATAGCGAGTCGGCACTGGTGGAAACCCAGGGCGGCGGCACCCCGTATGGCGCCAGCCACCACGCCGGCGCCGACGGCAAGCGCCTGCTCGACGAGCACGAAAAGACCCTTTGCCGGGCGCTGGGCAAGCGTCTGGGCCAGACCGCACAACTGTTGAGCACACCGCGTGGCTAAGTTGAATCTCGGGTTGAATCGCAGGTTGAATCGCACGATGGCGGGTCACGCTTGAGTATCCACACCTACACCAAGTACCCCGCCACGGCCCTCGGCGACGAGTCGCCGCTGGCCTGGATCAGTGAACACATCCACCAGCACTATCTGGGCCATCGGCACACCTTCGTGGTGGCCATCGCCGGCAGCGTCGCCGTGGGCAAGAGCACCCTGTCCACGCTGCTCAAGGAGCGGTTCGAGCGCTGGCCGCAGGCACCGCGGGTCGAGGTGGTCAGCACCGATGGTTTTCTGTATCCCAACCGGATTCTGGAACAGCGCCAGCTGATGCCCCGCAAGGGCTTCCCGGAAAGCTATCGCACCGACGACCTGAAGGCGTTTCTGCATGACCTCAGGCAAGGTGTGCGCGGTTTGCAGGTGCCGGTCTATTCACAGGCGCTCAAGGACATCGACACCCACTTCCACCTGATCGACCAGCCCGACATTCTCATTCTGGAAGGCCTGAACATCCTGCAGCTGGACCACGCCCACGACTTTTCCATCTACCTGGATGCGCCTACTGCGGACATTCGTCACTGGTACATGGAACGCTTCATGAGCCTGACCACTCTATCGGGCGACGCTGCACAGGCGCGCGCCGACTATTTGTGGGAAGAGGTCAACCTGAAGAACCTCACGGAAAACATCCTGGTGACCCGCGATCGGGCGCAGATGATTCTGCACAAGGCACCGGACCACCGCATCGACGAGGTCTGGCTGCGCGAAGGCGACCTGCCCGTGCATTCATCCAGCAGTTGAGGACACCGGTTCCATGCATGACTACAAGTGGCTGAACGAGTACTGCCTGAATCGCTTCGGCTCGCAGAAAGCGCTGGAAGCGCGTTTGCCGACGGCCAAGTCTGCGGCGCAGCTGCGCAAGATCAGCGCCGACCGCTACCTGTCCACCATGGCCCTGAGGGTCTTCCGCGCAGGCTTGAAGCACAGCCTGGTCGACTCGAAATGGCCTGCCTTCGAAGAGGTGTTCTTCGGCTTCGATCCGGAGAAAATCGTGCTGATGGGCGCCGAGCGCCTGGAACGGCTGATGCAGGACACGCGCATCATCCGCCATTTCGGCAAACTCAAGAGCGTGCCGCGCAACGCCCAGATGATTCTCGACGTGGCCATGGAACACGGCAGTTTCGGTGACTTCATCGCCGATTGGCCGGTAGAGGACATCACCGGGCTGTGGCAGTACATCGCCAAGCATGGCAACCAGATGGGCGGGTTGTCGGCGCCACGCTTCCTGCGCATGGTGGGCAAGGACACCTTCATTCCCAGTTGGGACGTGGTAGCGGCGCTGAGCGCCCAGAAGATCGTCGACAAAGTGCCCAGTTCCAAACGCGATCAGGCGGCGGTCCAGGCGGCATTCAATCAGTGGCATGCCGAAAGCGGTCGACCGATGTGCCAGCTCTCGGCGATGCTCGCCTTTACCGTGAACCACTGATGCACTGATGCATCCGTTTGGTTGCAGGGCCCGGCTCGCGGTCCTGCTCTGCTGCTGTCCCGCGACAGCGTGTCCGTGCATACCCTTGTGTACATGTCCGCTTGCAACTGCCTTTCCTTAGCACCGATCGAAGCGGCAAATCTCGTCTACGCTTAGCCTCCAAGGGCACGACTGCCCTGGGCATGCCTGTGGCCGACGTGCTCGACGTCAAAATGTCATGAGCGTCACCTACGTTGGCTCGGGTATTGCTGAATCCAGATCAATCCAGTCGTCGACAGTCCCCTCGTTTCGATAGGCGCCCATAGGAGCACCGGATGAAAAAGCTTTTCCTGGCCACACTGTTAGGTTCGAGCATCGCGTTGTGCAACCTGGCTTCGGCCGCAGATACCGATCTGCAAACCCTTGAAGCCGCGGCCAAGACCGAAGGCATGGTCAACAGCGTCGGCATGCCCGACGCCTGGGCCAACTGGAAGGGCACCTGGGACGACCTGGCCAGCAAGTACGGCCTCAAGCACATGGACACCGACATGAGCTCGGCGCAAGAGGTGGCCAAGTTCGCCGCCGAGAAAGACAACGCCAGTGCCGATATCGGCGATGTCGGTGCAGCATTCGGCCCCATCGCCACCAAACAGGGCGTGACCCAGGCCTACAAGCCTTCCACCTGGGCGCAGATCCCCGATTGGGCCAAGGATGCCGATGGCCACTGGATGCTGGCGTACACCGGCACCATCGCGTTCATCGTCAACAAGCAACTGGTCAAACCCGAAGATGCCCCGAAAAGCTGGGCAGACCTGAAGAACGGCAAGTACAAGGTGGCCATCGGTGATGTCAGCACCGCGGCCCAGGCAGCCAATGGCGTGCTGGCGGCGGCAATCGCCTTCAAGGGCGATGAAAGCAACCTGGCGCCGGGCCTGCAACTGTTCACCGAACTGGCCAAGCAGAAACGCCTGTCCCTGGCCAACCCGACCATCCAGACTCTGGAAAAAGGCGAGATCGAAGTGGGTGTGGTCTGGGACTTCAATGGCCTGAGCTATCGCGACCAGATCGATCCGAAACGCTTCGATGTGCTGATCCCTTCGGATGGGTCGGTGATTTCCGGCTACACCACCATCATCAACAAGTACGCCAAGCACCCGAATGCCGCGAAGCTGGCCCGCGAGTACATCCTCAGCGATGCCGGGCAGATCAATCTGGCGCGCGGCTACGCCCGGCCGATCCGTGCCGACCACATCAAGCTGCCGGATGATGTCGCGGCCAAGCTGCTGCCGGCCGAGCAGTATCGCCATGTCACACCGATCAAGAATCCGGACGTCTGGGAAGCAAGCTCCAAGGCCCTGCCACAGCAGTGGCAGGAGCAGGTGATCTTCGAGATGCAGTGATCGCGGTGCATCAGGTAGGGCCTCTTCGCGGGCAGAGCCCGCTCCCACATGAGCAGGAGC
>Ga0265798_10008693_pt1 | contig 12874 bp, 11 predicted proteins | sample P3T30metagenome_FD_192430 | JGI IMG/M metagenome (GOLD analysis project Ga0265798, IMG submission 192430) | Plant litter microbial communities from East Loma Ridge, Irvine, California - P3 T30 | ecosystem: Environmental > Terrestrial > Plant litter > Unclassified | place: USA: California...
GTCAATTTTTAGCGTTTTCATCACATTAACATGAAAAAGAGAATTAAGTTAAGGGTTTTAGCCACAGATGAGCACAGATAAACACGGATTTTCATATCTGTGTGCATCCTTTCTATCTGTGGTTAAATTATTTTCTTATGCCTAATGGCTTAACTTAACGACATTGGGTGTACCATCTGCAGGTATTTTCTTGCCATGTCTGCCCCCACGAAATCATTTGCCTGGAGGTAATTACTGAACATGTTAAATATCTTTTCACTGCTTTCTTTTGCAACCTCTGGTGTCCTGAACCTCCAGAACTGGCCGATCTCAGATTTATAGGGCTCGCAGATCAGAACGCCTTGTTCGCCCTTGCCAAACCCTGTATTTTTCGGGTTTGTCTTTATAATCGATGTCCTGCTTCCACGGGTATCTTTCGCTATCAAAATCAAGGTATGAAGGTTTTCTCTCGGCTGGCATAACTAAGCAACATGTCGGCTTATTGTTATGTTTTTATTACTTGTGGGGTTTTGCTAAAACCTTATAGGGTAGGTTGCTGTTTGTTAATAAAAATCATTCACCATGGAAAACAATCAAGAGATCATTTCAGACCTAAAGGGTTTGGTATCCATCATCAACGATGGAAAAGAAGGATATAGTTCAGCAGCAGAATCCACCGATAATGTGGAGTTAAAAGCAGTGTTTTTGAAATATGTTGCAGAACGTGCCTTGTATGAAAACGACCTGAAGTCACATCTGGAAAAACATGGCGGGGATTCGGATAACCAGGAGGGTGGAATACTGGGAGCAATTCATAGAACCTGGATCGATATCAAGGAAGCACTGACCGATAAAAGCGAGACCGCTGTGTTAAGTGCAGTGGCGACTGGTGAAAAGGCGGCACTCGAAAAGTATGACATGGTTATAAAGGACAATGAACTGCATTCGGACCATTTAAATTTATTGACTACCCAGCGTAACGGTATTGCCGAAGCCTTAAAGGAGATCGAGGTGCTGGAACAGAAATATTCGGACAAGTAGTTTCGTTTTGCGGAGCTGAAATAGCTGTAACAGCCAGACGTTAAATTATTTTTGAGCGTTAATTTATAAGCGGGAAGGGCCTTTGGTTTTTCCCGCTTTCTTTTTTGCTGGCCTGGATGTAGTAGCGGCGGTTTGCTTAGGCTTTGCGGGTGCAGGAGCTGCATTTTTTGGCGATTTGCTTACAGGCTTTTTTAACGGTCTTTTCTTCTTCCGCGCATTTTTAATGCGGTATTCGAGCAGGTACAATCTTGTCTGCCATTTCCCGATGATGGTGTCGTCGCTTTTTGGAAGACCTGTTGGTTCCAAAAGACCAAGTACATGGGCCAGTTCCCGGCTGCTGTCTGCCTTGGCCTGGTTTTCTTTCAGCCAATCTTGTTGTTTGGTTTCGTAAATTTTCCGGTATTCGGCAATGGCCAGTTTGATAAGCTTTACCTCATCTTCTTTTGATTTCGCTTTGCGCAAAAGCACCATCTGCCTGCTCCATGCCTGGGAATTGGCAGGATCTGTGATTGCGGATTTCCGGTAAAGTTTTAATGCGCCGGCATCATCGCCCGCTCTTTCCAGTTCGAGCGCAGCAGCGAACTGCTCTTTTGACCGTATCTGTTTTCTTCTTGACATGACTGATTTTGGAACAATTAGCCCGGGCTATTGTTTGCTGAAGGGTTGTAGAGGTTATGACTACACGATGACCTTTGCGCTATTGGAGTAATGGTAACTTTGGATTTAGCAATTCATGAAATGAAGAAAATCGGATTTTTATCGTTCGGCCATTGGTCGGACCATCCCTCATATCAGGCGCGTACCGCTAGTGATACTTTGCTCCAATCCATCGACCTTGCCGTTGCGGCCGAAGAGATCGGCCTTGACGGAGCGTATTTCAGGGTACACCATTTTGCCAGGCAATTGGCATCACCCTTCCCGCTGCTTTCGGCAATTGGTGCAAAAACTTCTAAGATCGAAATCGGAACGGGCGTGATCGATATGCGCTATGAAAACCCCTTATATATGGTTGAGGATGCTGGTGCGGCCGACCTCATCTCTGGTGGCAGGTTACAACTGGGCATCAGCAGGGGTTCGCCCGAGCAGGTGATCGATGGCTGGCGGTATTTCGGTTTCGCACCAAAAGATGGGGAGAACGATACTGATATGGGAAGGCAAAAGGCTTTGGAGTTTCTGGAAAGATTGAAAGGCGAAGGTTTTGCAAGGCCTAATCCAAATCCAATGTTTCCCAATCCTCCGGGACTGTTAAGGTTGGAACCATATTCCGAGGGACTGCGTGAGCGTATCTGGTGGGGAGCTGCTTCCAATGCAACTGCTGTTTGGGCGGCAGAGAACGGAATGTACCTGCAGAGTTCTACCTTAAAGTTTGATGAAAGCGGCAAGCCCTTCAGTATCCAGCAGGCTGAGCAGATCAGGCTGTACAAGGAAGCCTGGAAAAAAGCGGGACACGATCGCGAGCCAAGGGTTTCTGTCAGCCGTTCAATATTTTCACTGATGAACGATCAGGACAGGTATTATTTCGGGCAGCAGGGAAAAGGGACGGATAGTTTTGGCTATATCGAGCCAACCCAAAGGGCGGTTTTCGGTCGGGGATATGCTGCAGAACCCGATCAGCTGATAAAGGAACTGGCTGCCGACGAGGCGATACAGGAAGCAGATACGGTACTATTGACCATTCCAAATACCTTAGGCGTAGATTACAATATCCATGTGTTAACTGCTATTCTGGAGCACGTTGCACCAGGACTTGGGTGGAAATAATTAATTTGATTTTTTTTTAAATCGCACAAAACAATTTGCAGGCTATGGCGTTTATATTTGGAGAGCGTTAATTTAGATGAGCGGGAAGAGCCTTTGGTTTTTCCCGCTTTCTTGTTTTTATTCCCTACTGTAATCTTTACACTTCGAAGCCTGGTGCTAGTTATAGCTGCTTTTTTTGAAACCGGGATAAGATGATTTTTTCTGCGTTCTGATTCTAAAAAAGGGATAACCAAATTAATGGTTACCCCCAATCTAAATTAACGCGCTCAGGCTTTCGCCGGATGTAGGACTCTCACCCCATACATTGCAATTATACGCAAAAATATATTGCCTGGTTTTTCTCTGTTCCATAAAGATGAAAAATACCTGTTTAACAGATGCTTATTTTAATTTCGGGTCAGCGTAAAAGGAATTCGGAGCATAACAATTGCAATTGAATAAGCTAATTTGTTATTCAATGGTGAAAAACTGTTAGATTGATTCGATATTTGACAGTGAAAGACCTGTTGGATAATCAATATTTATTCACAGTATAAAACGCTCTCTTCATAATCTTTTCTATTTTTAGCTCAAATACATGACCATTTCATATTCTATAACAATTTAATTTCGACAGATGTGGCGTTGATGCATTCAGGCGATAATCTGATAAGTGAGGGCGACGATGAGGCAATAAATGTTGACATATATGGGATAAAACCTGATTTGATTTGGAAATATAGACCGAAATTGGTTATCTTAGTGGCTACGGCAATGCAGGGTATTTTGCTATTTTGTAGCTGTCACATGCTAAATTAAGGACTCTTATCAATAATAATTCATGGATTTATCTATAGTCGACGTGACCGGTGCAGGCGAGCGAATTTCATTTTCTCATTTGAGCGATGATGCCGTTCTGGAGGATAGGTTGGGGGATGAATACCAAAAGCAGTTAAACCTGAATGATCAGCAGGTTTATATCCTTAATCGGTTATGGTATCCAAGCAACAATTTCAGCAGTATTCCTTTTTGCAGATCGCAGATTGTAAAGCTTTTTGTGCTTATCCTAGATGACCTAGCTTATAAATACCAAAAGCAGGGAACAGCCATTGAAGTAGAATTTAATACTATAGCGGATCTGATGACGCGCAGCCGTTTTAAAAATGGTCTTAATGATTATAGTTACAAACATACCATGCTTTCCTCGCTTAATGATATCCATTACAATATTTTTAAACACGTCGAGAATTCACTTAGGGTTCATTATAGCCATACCCGAAAAATAAATACGAATCCGGACATTAGCGATGAGGAGGTTTTGTCGGAATACCATACCAGGATCACGGATAAACTCTCGCAGGTATTGCAGGTATGGATTCCTAGAGTGGATATGCCAGACAGAAAAACCGAGCGCTTGTTGTATGCACAGAGTCCGGGAAGATGGAAGCAGGCTTTTGAACAGATCAGTAGAGATTGTAGAAATGACACAACCAGATATATGGATCTAGTAATGGACCTTGCAGAACTGAATAGTTCCAATCCTTCGCTGGAAATGATCTATTATGAGGCGTCCAAGGATATCTCTTCCGTAGACCCAAAGGCCGCTTTAACATTATACATCCATTACATCTATGCTGATTTGTTGTCCGAAACCTTCGATAACCGTCAATTGAATAAAAACAATATCAAAAAGCTGTTTAAAACAGACGAACAGCTTCATGATTTTCAGGTGGTAGTCAAAAACCTCATTGCAAGTAAAGCCTTGGGACAGGCACTTACAGCGGTTTCAACATTACTGCTTCCTAAACGCAAGAAAATTTCGCTTAACGCCGATGCGATCGAGGCAATCAAAAAAAGACATTCTGGCACCGTTGAGCTGCTGAACAAATACATGCAGGAAGATGAAGAGCCCGCCGCTGTAACCCAACTTGCTGTAGCAGTGGATTTATCTGAGCCTGTGGTAGCATCTGCTGACGGATTAGGGAAAATTTTTTTTGATGAAATCAACCTTTCTGACCTCCAAAGTGATGTCCTTATTTATTTTAGCCTGAACAACTTTGCCGTTCCACAGTGTGAGATCGGGAAAATAGCAAAGGAAAGGGGCGTTTTCAAGAACCAGCTTATAGACAGTATCAATGAAGCCTGCTTTGAGGCAATAGATGATGTGCTGATCGAAGAGGAAGAAGACAATTACGTGATTTACGAACATTATTATCAAAATATTTTAGCAAAATGATAGAAAATTTAAAACCTAAAGAAGCTACTGCGATCATCAATTCGCTAATAGGTGGAGTAGTACCCAAAATTGGAATACAGCATATCACCGTGGGAAGGTCCGAAGAGATTGATGCGGTAGTGGCGGCCCTGGAAGACGTAAAAAACGGACATAGCATGGTTAAATTTTGGATAGGGGATTTCGGGTCTGGAAAATCTTTTATTCTGCATTTGCTAAATACGGTTGCGCTAAAGCAGAAATTTGTGGTGGCTAAGGCCGATTTTACGCCAGACAACAGGTTGTATGCCAATGATGGCAAAGGTCTTGCCCTATATTCTGCTATTATGGATAATATATCGATCCAGACAAAACCCGAGGGAGGGGCTTTGCCGACCTTGCTTGAAAAGTGGATTGAACAGGTACTGACCAAAACAGGTGAAGAAAACCAGGTTCCTATTCATTCAATGCGTGATGAGGCTAATCTGCCATTGGTACAGAATGCGATCATGAAAACGATCAATGACCTTTCAGATGCCGGTGGATTTGATTTCGGTACAGTAGTGTTGAAATATTACCAGGCTTATATTTCTGGGGATGATATGCTCAGAAGAAATGCGCTAAAATGGTTGAAGGGTGAGTATACAACAAGGACCGAGGCAAGGCAGGATTTGGGCGTACGTGAAATCATCAATGATCTGAACTATTATGATATGCTCAAGAACTTTACCCGGCTGTTTGTGAGCATGGGTTATAGCGGCTTTATGATCAATCTCGATGAGGCAATCAACCTTTATAAAATCTCGACTGCTGCCATGCGCGAAAAGAATTATGAAAAAATCCTGAGTATTTATAATGACTGTTTTCAGGGAAAGGTATCCAACCTGTTTTTCAACTTTGCGGGTACTTTTGAGTTTCTCCAGAACGAGCGCAGGGGATTATTCAGTTACAACGCGCTGAAAACAAGGCTCGAGACTAATAAGTTTGAGACTGTGGGAATCCGTGATTTTGCCCAGCCGGTAATCAGGCTATTGCCATTGGATAACAATGAGATATTTGTACTGCTTAAAAAACTTAAGCTGATCTTTGATTTTAACTATAAGACAGATATCAATATCAATGATGGTGACATCCTTAGCTTTATGGAGGAAATGTTCAATAAGCCCGGGGCCGACGAATTTTTGACGCCCAGGGAGGTGATCCGGGATTTTCTGAATATTCTGAATATTCTGCGGCAGAACCCTGGCCTGAATAAAAACCGCCTGTTTTCACAGGTGCAGATTTCCGATGAAAGGCCTGATGACCTTATTTTGGACGGGATCGAGGAACTGTGACAGCATTTGAACTATTATCGCCAGCGGTAAGAAAATTTGTAAAGAACAAACGCTGGGAAAGCTTCAGAGATATCCAGTCGGCCGCGATCAAAAGGATCATCAGCAGTGATGACCATTATATATTGGCTTCAAGGACTGCTTCGGGCAAAACCGAAGCGGCTTTTCTTCCTATTTTATCCAAAGTGGATTTCAATCAGCGGGGCGTTGCGGTGCTTTATATCTCTCCGCTCATCGCGCTCATCAATGACCAGTTCATGCGGGTAGAAGAGCTCTGCAGTGATATTGAAATTATGGTCACCAAGTGGCATGGAGAGGCGAGCAAGTCGCTGAAGGGCAAGCTGCTCAAGGATCCGCATGGCGTGGTGCTCATCACGCCTGAATCACTTGAGGCAATGTTCGCGAATAAACCTTATGACGTTAAAAACCTTTTTTCAGGTTTAAAATATGTGGTGATTGATGAGATTCATTCATTTATCGGCACTGATAGGGGTGTTCATTTAAAATCTTTGCTCTCCAGGATGCAAGGTATCAATAATGCCAGTTTCTCAGTGGTGGGTTTATCTGCAACGCTGGGTGATTTCACCGAGGCCAAAAAGTTTACGGGCAGTCCCGAAAAAACAGTTGTGTTAAGGGATCCGGCCTCAAAAGACCTTGATGCTGTTTTTAAATATTTTGAGCAGACAGGGCCTGTTTTGCCACTCGAACTATTAAAGGATCTTTACAGGGAAACAAGGGATTCAAAGGTGCTGATTTTTCCCAACAGCAGGGGGAAGGCCGAGGAGGTTGCGGTAAACCTGATGAAAATATCTGAGCGTGTTGGTGGCCATGCCAATTATTTTTCGCACCATTCATCTGTTGATAAACAGGTAAGGGAATATGTGGAAGAGTTTGCAAAAAGCAAGGTGCGGAGGAATTTTACGATCGCCTGTACCTCAACGCTTGAGCTTGGGATTGATATCGGTTCGGTTGATCAGGTGGTACAACTGGATGCGGCGCACAGTATCGCCTCGCTCATCCAGCGCGTGGGTAGGAGTGGGCGTAGGGAAGGTGCCAAAAGCAGGCTACTGTTGTATGCTACCAATCCTTGGAGTTTGCTACAATCGCTTGCAGGTTGGCTGTTGTATCTAGAGGGGTTTATTGAGCCGCCCGAAGTCGTCGACTATCCCTATGATATCCTGTTGCACCAGGCGCTTTCGGTCACGAAGGAACGTTTGGGGATCACAAAAAAGGAACTGGTAGGGGAACTGAAGAACAATTATGCCTTTGAACTAATTACGGAGGAGGAAATCGGGGAGGTTGTGGAACACCTGACCGCTATAGATTTTTTAGAAGAACTGGGCCGCGAACTCATTATCGGGGTCGAGGGGGAAAAGATTGTCAACAGCCGTGATTTTTATACGGTTTTCGATGCGCAGCATTATTACAAGGTAATCAGTTCAGGTACTGGGATCGGCCAGATTCCCGTGACTGCGCAGGTGATGGAGAATGAAAATATCCTGCTGGCGGCCAAGATCTGGAAGATAAGGTTTGTGGACCACGATGCTAAAAAGATTGAGGTTGTGCCAACAAATGATGGAAGGAAACCTTTGTTCCTTGGTGAGGGCGGTGATGTACATTCTCGGATCCGCGAAAAGATGATGGAGATCCTCTTTAGCGAGGATGTTTTTTCGATGCTGGATGAAAATAGTGCAAAGGAGATTGATAAATTGCGGAAGGAATTCAGTGTGTTTCCAATCACCGATCTTAATCTTCAGCGGCCTATGCTTACTGGAGCAAAGGAACTTGGTCTTTATTCGTTCACTGGATCGCGTATCAATAGGACGCTTTCTTTTTTGTGGGGACTGAGCGGGATAGAGGTTCATCTTAATAATGATCAGAGTAGGTTTGGAATTGATGGGGCCGTGCTGGATGTTGGAACTTTCAGTAAGCTTCTTATCCCGCCTCCGGATGATCTTGATTTTCATCTTGAGAATTTCCTATATGCGCATCCCGATATATTGTCAGTATCCAAATGGGCGGCTTATCTTCCCGCGAAATTCCGGTTGAGGTTGTTGAAGTATAGGTATTTTGATTTTGAGAGGGCGGAGCGGTTTAAGGAGGTTAGTTGGGTGAGCAATGCGGAACTGCCACCAATATAATTTTTGGTATGTTTAAACGATGAGGCAGCGCCATGCAGCAAAAACTGGCTGATATGAAGATTAAACTTTTCTCTGCAATTGATGAGAATATCTTAGCTTACTGGCTAATAAAAAAATGGCGCTTCTCCTGAATATTAAAATGCTCCCTTTACACAAAGTTAAGGGAGCATTAATTGCTGTTTTATGCTGTTGCCATAACCTTTAAGCGTAAATTATGTAGTTTAGTGCAGATGTTTACACTGAATGCAATAGATTGATTTCAGTTAAAATAAGTAAAATGGAGATAGCACATAACGAGTATAAACAAGGTTTTATTGACTATGTAAACAGCCTTAACAATTTGGAAACTGAGGTAGCCACAGTACTGGCGCAGCAGTTAGAAACGGTTTCATTTAAAAAAGGGGAAGCGATATTGGAACAGGGAAGTGTATGCAGATATGTGTACTTTATCAATAGCGGATTGGTTAAAACTGGTTTTGAAAGTAAGGACCGTACATTTATTATGCGTTTCTTTGCTGAAGGCATCATGTTTACCGTTCTTGACAGCTATCTTACCCAGCAAACCTCTGCTTACCAAATCCAGGCGCTGGAAAATACTATGGTTACACGTATCTCGCGAAAAGCATTGGATGATTTGCGGACGCGTTTTCATTCCATGGAAACTTTTTTCAGCAAACTGCTTGCCATGGCTTCGGTTAATATGATGTCGAGGATTGGCGAGATCCTTGAAGAGCAAGCCTCGGTGCGTTATGGCAACTTCATCAAAGAAAATCCTGATCTGGTACAAAGGATCAGTCTAGGCGACCTGGCCAGTTATTTAGGAATTACCCAGGTTTCTTTAAGCAGAATCAGGGCAGGAAGATAGTTTTTTATCATTTGATAAATTTTCGATGGTGTGGAGGGGCTAATTTTGGTTCATTAATTTAATGTTATGAAGACAAAATTTTCTATTTCGCAAAAGTTAAGCCTGATTATTGCGGTTGTGTTTACCGTTATTGCACCGGTAATGGGTTATTTAGCTATCGGATTACCTCCCGTTATTATTGTGGGTGGATCTGCATTAATCGGATTAGGATGCTGGTATTTTACTTATCTTCAAAAACCGGTAGACCCAAAAATTATTTTACCGCTTTTTCTGTTAACCGTGGCCGGTCTTCAAATCCACATTATAGAAGAATATTTAACGGGTTTTGCCCCTGCAATGAGCAGGTTGTTTAACATTCCATGGACCGAAAAAAGTTTCCTGATGGTTTTTGCATTGGTTGGCCCTGCCATTTATACCCTTACTGCCCTCGGTTTGTATCATCGGGTTCCGATTGCTGGTTTTGTGGCCTGGTTTATTTTTATAGGTCCTGGTGTTGCGGAATTTACTCATTTTATCTTTCCGCTGATTAAGCCCGAACTGAACGCAAGAGCATTGCATCCACTTAGTGCAACTATTGATGGAACACTGATTGCCAATATGCGCAATTATTACCTGGGTGCTACCGGAACTTATTATTTTCCGGGCATGTGGACGGCAATATTGCCCATGATACCTGGAATTTATGCCATTTATCGTTTGTTTAAGTTGAACAGATTGGAAAGGGGATAAAGGCATCCGCATCCGCCTCCTTGATAATTGAATACCTGCCAAAGCCTGCTAATATTGACTTGTTTTAAAAAAAAGAAAAACGGCTCCCTTTTGTACAGAAGAGGGAGCCGTTGAATGCTGATTAGTTCAGCCTTATCTTCTTCGCTTTAAGGTATTTGATCAGTGCTTCAGGATGATCAGTTTGTAATCCCTGAACGCCGGGTTTTATCGCTTTGTCCCAATTTTCAGGGCTTTCAACGGCGCTTTGCACATCAGGGAAAATACTCATCCCCATTCCTTTTAACAGGGGCAGCAAATCTTCGGCCGGAGCACGATCAATTACCTCCAGGGGTGTTTTTGCAAAAACCTCCATCAGCGCTTTCTTTGTGGTAATCGCCTGTGCTAAACTGCCTATCAATGGTATTTTAGGTGCAGTTTTTCGCCACGAAGCATAATCATTGCTGTTCCCAACATAAACCAGCACCTGGTGTTCCATGTTTTCTTTTTTAATGGCGCGGTAGGCTTTTTCCGGTTCGGCCGCTTTAAAATCTAAATAAATATTGATTTTGTTTTTGCATGCTTTCAGGGCTTCATCAAAACCGGCAATTTGATGCAAACTGCCGTCTTTGCCTTTGAGTACAAGTTTTTTTACGTCTTCAAAATCGAGGTCTTTTATTAAACCCTTACCATTGCTCACCTGGTCTACCCCTTCATTATGCAAGAGTACCAGCTGCCCGTCTTTTGTTGTCCGCAGATCCAGTTCAACATAGTCGGCCCCTATAGCAATGGCATCCTCAATGGAAGCGATTGTATTTTCGGGCTTGATTAAGTGGCTTCCACGGTGGGCAATCACTATAAAAGCATTTTTGCTTTCAGGTAATGGCCGTAGCGCCTGCTGTGCAGCTAACGGGATCCAGAAACTGCTCAATAACATGATGGTGAATGACAGGCTTGCTTTAATGCTCATGGTTTAGTGTTTTTTGCAGGGTTAAGATCTGTAAATGCTGCAGCATGGTCGCGGTCTGCTTTTTTTAACGAAAAAGCATCAAAAAGTTCACCCGAAGTTTTATAAGCCTCAAATTTAAGGTTGGCTCCATCAACATGGATTACCTGGAAAAGCTGTGTATTTTCTAACGATACATCCATCCATTTTGCACCATCTACCTGGTACATTTTAGGGCCTGCAACCGAAACCAGGTAAACCGGTCCGTTTACTTCCCGTCCGGATAGCCCCCTGGGCAGGTTTTGTCCGCGGCTATAGGTATGATCGTGCCCCTGTAACACCAGATCCACATGGTATTGATCAAACAAGGGTTTAAAACGTTCCCTGAATTCCTTATTGTCTCTGCTTTTTGCCGTAGAGAAAATAGGATGGTGAAAGGTGATTACGGTCCACCGTTTTTTATTTTCTTTCAGCACTTTTTCGAGCCACTCATATTCCGCTTTGGCCGAATTTTCGTCCAATATAATCATTTGTGAATCCAGGGAAATGATGCGCATATCCTGGTAATCTACATAATAAACCGATTCTTCCAATCCCTTTGGACCGTTGCCGGCAAAAGTATACTGTACGCCCCAGTGTGGGTCGAGTACCAGTTTTCTTGTATCATCACGTACATATTCGTGGTTTCCGGGAGCGGGAAGGCTGGGAATCATCCCATTGATAAAACCACCTCCATAATGCCATTCGCCCCATTCCTGGTCGTTATTGGAACGGTTAATCAGGTCGCCGGCATGGATGATGAACCTGGCATCGGGCTGGTGGGAAAATGCCTTACGGATTACGCGCGACCATTTTGAACGGATATCGTTCTGTGCATCGCCCAGGTAAATGAAAGAAAAAGGCTTATTGTTAACTGATGCCGTAGTAAACTGGAACCACTCGCTCCAATGTTCGCCCGACCCCACACGGTAGGCATAAACCGTTTCCGGTTTGAGGTTGGTAAAAGTAACGTGGTGGTATTTGGCGATTTCGTAATTATTCCCGCTTCCCAGTAGGGTAGAAGTTGCCTCATAGCTGGTAATGGATTGTTCGAGTGCCGGATTGGAATCTTCGGCCTTGATTTGTGCTTTTGAAGCTTTAATCGTCGTATCGGTGCGCCAGTTAACGGTCTGGCTGGTGGCAGGATCTGCGGCCCAGGTTAAAATTACGCGATCGGGAAAATGCCCGGGTTTAAAATCCTGGGCATGAGTTTTAGCCACAACAGCCAAAACAGAGAGTGTAAATAGAAAAAGTGCTTTTATATATAATTTCATTGTTGTAATGATTAAGAATTTAATTTATTTAAGGGACCACATTAAGGTATATTGATTATCGGCTCCGAAAACAGCAACCGCTTTTTGATAATTAACGCGGTTTTTTGCGCTTTCGGAATCGGGGTAGGTATACCGTTTTGGTATGCCTCTTCCGGCGGCAAGCGGACCGGTAACAAAAGCCGGGTAGCCGGTGCGGCGCTGATCAAACCATCCTTCTGCACCTTTGAATAACATGGCCAGCCATTTTTGGGTGATGAGCTGTTCAAGTGTAGCATTATATTTCACCAATTGCTGATCATAGTAAGCCTGTGGGGCGGTTATGGCATAACTACTCATCGATTCCCTGATGCCTTTATAGTACAGCGATTCTGCCGTTTCGCCGGGTACGGTAAGTTTTCCTTTTTGTACGGCTTCTGCTAAAATAAAACACTGCTCAGTATACGTGATCAGGCTGGCTTTTAACAAGGTGTTAGCAGTGCCTCCGTTTTTCCGGAAAAAAGCAGAAGAGAAAACGGAAACATGGTCTTCGCCACCGTTATAGGCCGATGGTGCATCGATGGCATTGGGTACGCCCACATATCGGTTCAGATCTACCATAGCA
>Ga0265798_10008694_pt1 | contig 12874 bp, 12 predicted proteins | sample P3T30metagenome_FD_192430 | JGI IMG/M metagenome (GOLD analysis project Ga0265798, IMG submission 192430) | Plant litter microbial communities from East Loma Ridge, Irvine, California - P3 T30 | ecosystem: Environmental > Terrestrial > Plant litter > Unclassified | place: USA: California...
GCAGTACAAGGACTGGCTGCAGGGCGGCGAAGTCAGCGCGCCGGACCGCATCCCGCCGGGGGAGGGCGCCTTGATCCGCGACGGCCTGAAGCTGATGGCCGTGCACCGTGCCGACGACGGCAAGCTGACGTTCCTCTCGGCCGCCTGCCCGCACATGGGCTGCGCGGTGCACTGGAACTCCGGCGAGAAGTCATGGGACTGCCCGTGCCACGGCTCGCGCTTCGATATCGAAGGCAACGTGCTGCACGGGCCGTCCGCGGCGCCTCTGGCGAAGGTGGAGGCGGGTAAATAGCTCGGGTAGAGCCCGCGGACTGGCTGCTGGGGACAGGCACCTCTTCGGGCGAACGCCCGACGAGGTGCCTGTCCCCGACGTTTACGCTGCACTGAGACACACTGTACCGACGTTGTCACGTGGCGGACACGGACGCCGGACGCACCACGTCGGGGACAGGCACCGGAAAACGGTGCCAGTCCCCACCTACGCCTACCACTCGATCGCCAGCAACCGCTCCGCCATCCGCGGCCAGCACAGCGTTCGCACGTCGTCCCGCGTCGCCCAGCGGTAGCCATCCGCCTCGGGCGTCGGCTTGCCGGTGTAGCGGTGCGGGAAGAAACTGGTGCATTGCAGGCCTTCCAGCGCCCCCAGCTCGGCGCCCGCTTCGACGCGGAACAGGTGCAGCCGTTTGTCGCGCCGGTAGTCGAACACGCCCAGATCGACGTAGCGCGCCGCGTCGAAGGCGATGCCCGCTTCCTCGAACAGCTCCCGCTGCGCCGCCGCGAGCGGCGTTTCGCCGCCGTCCAGCATGCCCTTCGGAATGTCCCAGTGCGTCGTGCCGGTCACATGGCACAGCAACAGCTCGCCGCGGTCGTTGAAAACCAGGGTCCCGCATGACGTGTCCAATTTACATCCTCTTGGCAGAAACAATAGCCATATTGTAGGGGACGGCCGCCACGGGCGCACCCCGCTGTTGTTTTGACCCGGGAAGCGACTAGTTCCACATGGAAACTTATCGACAGTCACTGTTTCCTCCGATAAAGTACTACATTAATGGCACCCGACCCCCGTGCCTCCGCCTTTCCGGCATCCACGCGAGCTGATGCTCGCCTTTCGTCTGTTGAGCCCTTGCCCCGCGCGCGCTCCCGTACATTGTTCGTCATCGGATCCTTCATGCCACAGTGCCGTCGCCCTGTCAGTTGCCATCGTCATGCCCGCGCCGCGGGCGTGGCTGCCCGCGTGGTCCCGCGCGTGGTTTCCCTTGTTCTGCTTGCCGGCGGCACATCCGCGCAGGCTGCCGACGGCCCGCAGTGGACGTTCGGCGGCTTTGGGACGCTCGGCGCCGTGCATTCGTCGATGAAGGACGCGGACTACGCAGCCACGCCGCTGTCCCCGGGCAGCGCCGGTCACACCCGCGACTGGGCGTTCGACGTCGACAGCCGGCTCGGCGCGCAGCTTGCCGTGCAGCTGGACAAACGCTGGTCGGGCGTGGTCCAGGTCGTGTCCGACCGGACGGTCGTGGATGGCTTCAAGCCCCACGTCGAATGGGCCAATATCAAGTACCAGGCAACGCCGGACCTGTCGCTGCGCGTCGGGCGCATCGCTGCGCCGATGTTCCTGGCGGCCGACTACCGCAAGGCCAGCTTCGCGCTGCCGTGGGTGCGTCCGCCGGTGGAGCTGTACAGCACGATGCCGATCACCAACAGCGACGGCGTCGATGCCACCTACCGCTGGCGCACCGGCACCGCGCGCCACAGCACGCAGGTGTATGTCGGCGGGACGTCCGTGCCGTTGACAGCGGAGTACTCGGCCCACGCGCACATGGCGGGTGTCAATCACTCCGTTGTCATCGGCGCGCTGACGCTGGGCGGTTCGTTCGCCCAGGCGCGCCTGAAGATCCCCGGCGCCGGCGAACTGTTCGAAGTGCTGGAGCAGTTCGGCCCGCAAGGCCAGGCGCTGAGCGACCGCTACGACGTGCGTTCGACCCGGACGACCCTGCTGAGCGGCGGTTTCACGTACGATCCGGGCAACTGGTTCGTGACGGGCGAGATGGGCCGCGTCAACACACGCTCGATGCTGGGCGACCAGACGGGCGCCTACCTGAGCGGCGGCTACCGCTTCGGCTCGCTGACGCCCTATGCGACGCTCAGCCGCGTGCGCGCCAACATGGCCGTGCGGGTCGATGGCCTGGACGTCACGCACCTGCCACCTCCCGCCGCTGCGCTAGGCGGGCTGGCCAACAACGTGCTGAACGATTTCCTGCGCGAGGTGCCGACACAGGACGCTGCCAACGTGGGCCTGCGCTGGGACGCGGCGCCGAACTACGCCGTCAAACTGCAGTTCGACGTGGTGCGTCCGCGCGACGGCTCCAGCGGTTCGCTGGTCAACGTGCAGCCCGGCTTCCGTTCCGGCCAGGCGTTCCGCGTGGTCAGCGCGTCCGTCGATTTCGTGTTCTGACGGGATGGCCATGTTCAAGACAACGCTGGCGGCCGGCCTGGCCGCATTCGTCCTGAGCGCCGCCGATGCGGCCGGTGCGGCCGAACTGGTGGTCATCGTGTCCGCCCGCACGCCCGTCACGGCGCTGCGCGGCGACCAGGTGGCCGGGATCTTCCTGGGTGAAGGCACCACATTTCCCGAAGGGGGTGAAGCAGTCCCGGTGGACCAGGGTATCGGCTCGCCGCTGCGCGACGAGTTCTACGGCAAGGTGGCGAACCGCTCGCCCGCGCTGATGAAAGCCTACTGGACCAAGATGATCTTTACCGGCCGCGGCCAGCCGCCGCGCGAGGCGCCCAGCAGCGCCGCCGTGCGCAGGCTGGTGGCCGACAACCCCGGCATGGTCGGCTATATCGAGCGTACGGCGCTCGACCCGACCGTGCGTCCCGTGCTGGTGCTGAAATGATCCGCTCCCTTGCCACCAAAGGCGCGCGCGTACGCCTGCTGCGCCTGGGCCTGGAGACCTACGTCACGCTGCCGCTGTTCACGGCGCTGCTGGTGGCCGTCATCTTCGGCGCCGCTTTTCACCTGATCGCCAACGAGCGCGCGGCCGCCCAGGCGGCGGCGCACGACTCCGTGCAGGAAATCATGGAGACGTACGAAGCGCAGGTGGTGCGCAACCTGAACGGCATCGACCAGACGCTGAAGGTGATCAAATATGCCGTCGAGCGCAAGGGCGCCGCGGGCGCGCTGCCGGAACTGGCCGAACAGGGCCTGCTGCCGTCAAGCCTGGTGTTCGCCGTCAGTATCGCCGACGCGTCCGGCCGCATCGTGGCCAGCAGCCCGCAGTCGAAACCGCTGTCGGTGCAGCACGAACGCTACTTCACCGTCCATCGCGACGGCCACTTCGACGTCGTCCACGTCGCCGAAGCCATGCGCGACGCCGCCCGCGGCGACTGGCACCTGCACTTCACGCGCCGCCTGAGCGACAGTTCCGGCGGTTTTGCCGGCATCGCCATCCTCGAAGTCGATCCCGCCTATTTCACCAGCGGCTATGAACACAGCCGCCAGGGCAACCTCGGGCTGCTGGCCATGGTCGGCAACAATGGCGTGGCGCGTGCCGTGCGCATCGGCGAGCGCAGCACCTGGGGCCAGCATTTCGACCTGGATGCCTGGCGCCGGCCGGCCGCGCAGCCCTGGCGCGACAGCCTCGATGGCGTGGCGCGGTATACCGTCGCGCGCCCGCTGGGGCATTACGGCCTGGTGGTGCTGGCCGGTTTGGCCGAGTCGGAGCAGATGGCGCCGTTCGAACGCCAGCGCCGCAAATACCTGTGGGAGGCGGGCGCCGCCTCCGCCGGCACCGTGCTGGTGATGGCGCTGCTGTGGCTGTGGTCGTGGCAGGGCGCCAAGGCGCGCCGCCGCATCCGTCGCGCGCAGGAAACGTATGCCGCCGCGTCGGAAGCGAACCTGGACGCGTTCTTCGTGCTGCGCGCCGTGCGCGACGCGACGGGCGCCATCGTCGACTTCCGCATCGTCTCGGCCAACAGCCGCGCCGAACAGATGACAGGCCGCAGCAAGGCCGACCTGCGCGCCCAGACGGTGTGCCAATGGCTGCCGCGTGCCCGCAGCAACGGCATGTTCGACCGGCTGGCGCAGATCATGGCGGCCGGCGGCGTGCACCAGGAGGAATGGCGCAACGAAATGCCCGAGTTCCGCGCCGAGTGGATGTACTGGCAGGTCGTCGGCGTCGAAGGCGGCCTGGTGGCGATCCTGCGCGACATCTCCGAGCGCAAGCGCGACGAGGCCCGCATCGTCCACATGGCCCATCACGATACATTGACGGGACTGCCGAACCGCAGCCTGATCGGCGACCGCCTGGAGCAGACGATCCTGCTGGCCGAGCGCGAGACGCAGCAGCTGCTGGTGGCGTTCGTCGACCTGGACAGCTTCAAGCTGGTCAACGACAGCCTGGGACACGCCGCCGGCGACGAACTGCTGAAGGTCGTCGCCGGGCGCATGGTCGAGTGCCTGCGCCGCAGCGACACGGTGGGCCGCTTCGGCGGCGACGAGTTCGTGCTGGTGCTGCCGCAGGGCCACGTCGTCGATGGCGCCGTGGAAGCGGCCGGGCTGCTGGAGAAGATCCTGTCGGCCGTGGTGCGTCCTGTCGCGCTCGAAGGGCAGCAGGTGCAGGTCAGCTGTTCGATCGGCGTGGCGATGTATCCGCGCGATGGCCGAGATGCCGGCACGCTCATGATGAATGCCGACGCGGCGATGTACCGCGCCAAGGAGCTGGGCAAGAACAACGTGCAGTTCTATGCGCAGGAGATGAACGCGTCGCTGGAGGAAAAGCTGGCGTTGATGGAAGGGCTGCGCCAGGCCGTCGACGGCGACCAGCTGCGCCTTGTCTACCAGCCCAAGGTGGACCTGGCCACTGGCCAGGTGTTCGGCGTGGAAGCGCTGCTGCGCTGGCACCATCCCGAGCGCGGCATGGTCCGGCCGGACCACTTCATTCCGCTGGCCGAGGAAAGCGGGAGCATCGTCGCCATCGGCGAATGGGTGCTGCGCGAGGCCTGCCGGCAGGCGCGCCGCTGGCAGGATGCCGGCATGGCGCCGCTGGTGGTGTCGGTCAACGTGTCGCCGCGCCAGTTCGACGACCGCCGCCTGGTGGCGCGCGTGGCCGATGCGCTGCGCGACGCGGGACTGGACGCGCGCTGGCTGGAGCTGGAAGTGACGGAAAGCCTGATCATGCGCGACGTGCAGCAGGCCATCGACAAGATGCGCGAACTCGAGGCGATGGGCATCGGCCTGTCGATCGACGATTTCGGCACCGGCTATTCCAGCCTGGCGGCGCTGAAGTCGTTCCCGATCAGCCGCCTGAAGATCGACAAGTCGTTCGTGCGCGACCTGGCGCACAGCAGCGACGACCAGGCCATCGCCCGTGCCATCATCTCGCTGTCGCACCAGTTGCAGATGCGGGTGATCGCCGAAGGCGTCGAGACGGAGCAGCAGCGCGCATTCCTGGCGCAGTACGGCTGCGACGAGATGCAGGGTTACCTGTTCAGCAAGCCGGTCCCGCCGGACGAGATCCCGGCGCTGCTGGCGCCGCAGGACGCCGCCGCCTGAGCGGCGCCCGCGCCGGCTGGCGCCGTCTCTACATTTGTGCTGGTAAAATCGGGCAGCGAAGAACAAGGATAACCGTCATGCCGCATTTCGACAGGCCCACGGCCGCCAACGTCATGGACGGACGGGCCGCGATCTCCACCGCTGTGCGGGCGCCACGCCGCGCCCGTCCGGCGGCGGCACAGGTGTCGCCGTGCTCCGGCTGAACAGCCTGCGTGGACGCCTGATCCTGCTGGTGGGGATGGCCATCACGCCGATGGCCGCGATGACGGTCATGACGGGCGTGCGCGAGCGCCAGCATGCCATCGAGGTGGCGCGCGAGAACCTGCAGCGGGTGGCGAACCTGGCCGCCGCCAACGAGGCGCAGTCGATCGAAGGCGCGCGGCAGATCCTGCGCGACCTGTCCAGCATCCCCGACCTGCTGGGCGATCCGGACGACTGCTCCGTGCTGCTGTCCGATATCCTCGCCAAGAACACGGACTACGTGAACTTCGGCCTGATCCGCATGAACGGCGACGTCACGTGCAGCGCCGTTTCTTCCAGCAGTTCCGTCAACCTGGCCGACCGGTCGCACTTCCGCCGCGCCGTCACGGAGCGCCGCTTCATCGCCGGCAACTACGTGTTCGGCCGCGTGATCGGCAAGCACACAATCAATCTTACCTATCCCGTCATCAAGCGCGGCGACGTCGTGGCCGTGGTGTTTGCCGCGCTCGACCTGGTGGAACTGGACAAGTTCGTGCTGGACGTGAAGCTGTCGCCGGACTCCGTGCTGTGGACGGCGGACGCCAACGGCACGATCATCTCGCGCCGCCCGGATTCCACGGCGTGGTTCGGCCGCAGGGTGCCGCCGCCGCTGCTGGCCGCGTTGGCGACGCGGCCGAAAGAGCCCGTCGTGGTGGCCGATGCGGACGGCATCGAACGCCTGTATGCCTTTGCCCGCGTGGGCAGCCACGACGTGTCGGACTACACGGTGATGATCGGCATTCCGTACCAGGAGATCGTGGCGGCGGCGACGCGTGACCAGCTGATCGCCAGCGTCGGCCTGATCGCCACCATCACGCTGGCGCTGCTGGCGGCCTGGTTCGGCGGCGACATCCTGATCGTGCGGCGTGTGCAGGCGCTGGCGCGCACGGCCAACCGCATCGCCACCGGGTCGCTCGATACGCGCACCGGCATGCGCTACGAAAACGAAGAAATCAGCGACCTGGCACGTTCGCTGGACGACATGGCCGAGGCGCTGCAGAAGAAGGAACTGGAACGCGACGCGGCCACCGCCTCGCTGCAGGCGGCCGACCGCCGCAAGGACGAATTCCTGGCGATGCTGGCGCACGAGCTGCGCAACCCGCTGGCGCCGATCAGCTCCGGCGCCCAGGTGCTGAAGCTGGCGCATGGCGACAATCCGTCCGTGACGCGCACGGCCGACATCATCGTGCGCCAGGTCGCGCACATGACGCGCCTGATCGACGACCTGCTGGACGTCTCGCGCGTGACGCGCGGGCTGGTGCAGCTCAATCGCCAGGTGCTGGACCTGCGCACGGTGGTCGAGGATGCTGTCGAACAGGCCTATCCGCTGTTCAAGGCGAAGCGCCAGCAGCTGGAGATCGACCTGCCGCACGTGCCGCTGGGCGTGAGCGCGGACCACAAGCGCATGGTGCAGGTGGTGGTCAATCTGCTCAACAACGCAGCCAAGTACACCCAGGAATACGGCCACGTACGCATCGCGCTGGCGCGCGCCGAGGGGCCGGACCGCGTGTGCCTGACGGTGGCCGACGACGGCATCGGCATGGCGCCTGAGCTTGTGACGCGCGTGTTCGACCTGTTCACGCAGGGGGAGCGCACGTCCGACCGCTCGCAGGGCGGCCTCGGACTCGGACTGGCGCTGGCACGCACGCTGGTGCTGCTGCATGGCGGCACGGTGCGCGCGGAGAGTCCGGGCCTGGAGCGGGGCAGCACCTTTACGGTTGAACTGCCGTACGAGGAGCTGCCGCTGGCGCCGGCCGGGGCGGGTGTGCCGGCGCCGCGGCAAGCGCGGCCCGGCCGGCTGCGCTGCCTGGTCGTCGACGACAACGTGGACGCGGCCCAGACGCTGGCGCTGTTCCTGGAAGCGGCGGGGCACACGGTGGGCATCGCCTACCGCGCCACGGAAGCTTTGGCACTGGCCGCGAGCACCGCGCCACAGGTCTGCTTCCTCGACATCGGCTTGCCCGACATCGACGGCAACCAGCTTGCCGCGCGCCTGCGTGCGCACCCGGCAACGGCCGGTGCGCTGCTGATCGCCGTCACAGGCTACGGCCGCAAGGAAGACCAGGAACGCTCGCTGGCGGCGGGCTTCGACCATTATTTCGTCAAGCCGCTGGATACCGCAAAGCTGGTGACGGTGCTGGCGGTGCTGGCGCCGGAAGCGGTGCAATAAGCCAGGGCGATGTCACCCGTTCCTCGTGACCGGACACATAGCCTGAGCTAAAATGCCGTTTTGCTAACTCTCCAGGAAACCAGATGAAATGTCAGGCTGCATGGGCCGTACCGGTCCTGCTCGCACTGAGCGTGCACGGCGCCGTTGCCGCCGCGCCCGCCAAGGGGGCGGCCGAGAAGGCCGAACTGCCGCTGCGCTATGGCGTCAACGAGGTCACCGCCGGCGACAACAAATTCCAGATCATGCGCGGCTTCGTCAGCAATCTCTCCGCCAGCAGCTTCGATACCTATACCGTCTTCCTCGTTCCCGCCAAGGCCGATGCGCCGTGGATGCACGTGACGATGCCGGCAACGAAGGGCATCGGCTATCACCTGCGCAGTGCCGAGACGGGCGATGCCACGATGGTGGCCGTCGCGTTCTTCCGCCAGCAGGGGCAGCTGTATGCGGTCGAAGCCGAGCGCGACGGCACCACGCCGGCCGAGCGCCTGAAGAAGGGCTCCGTCCAGTTCCGCGTGTACGGCTTCAACGGCGACAGCGACGTGCCCATGTTCGAGCCGGTGGAAACGCGCCGCTCCGTGGCGAAATACCAGAATGCCGACGAGGCGCTGAAGGACGAGTTCTTCATCGCCGCGGGCGGCCGTTACCGGCCGGCGAGGTGACGCCATGACAGCGATGCAAATATTCAAGCGCTCCGCGTGGCTGCTGGCGCTGGGGACGGGGCCCGCCGCGGCGGCCGGGTTCGATTGTGCCAAGGCCGGTACGCGCGTCGAGCGGATCATCTGCGCGCAGCCCGCGCTGTCGGCGCTGGACGGGGAGCTCGGCCGGGCGTACGACGGGGCGCGGCGGGCGGGGCATCGGCCTGCGCTGCTGGCAGAGCAGCGCGACTGGCTCGTCAAGGTGCGCGACCGGTGCGCCGACGCAGCCTGCCTGCGCACGGTCTACACGGCCCGCATTGCCGCCTTGCGGCCCGACGAAGGCGCCTGCAAGGTCACTGAGGCACAGCTGGCCGGCGCGTGGCGTGGCGTCGACGGCATTGACCCTGAGGAGTTCGAACTGCGGCGCGACGGCGCCAGGCGCGTGTTCACGTCGTGGCGCAACCACCGGCTCGACATGATGGGCACGTGGACCTACAAGGGCTGCCGGCTGCACATCGAACACATCAGCCAGCCGCGGCTCGGTTACGAGTTCCGTGCCGTCAGCCGCAAGGGCGGCGAGCTGACGCTGCGCGAACCCGGCGGCGTGCATTACGTCTACACGGCGCCGAAACCCTGACGGGGCTCACCCTGGCCCCTCCCGGGCCAGCGGTGCGCGGGCCCGTCCTCCGCCCGCGCTAGACTGCCAGCCATGAAACGCTATCGCAATCTGGAAGGCCACTCGGGCGTGCTGGCCTACGACATCCGCGCCGACGCCATCGCCGTCAAGTTCGCCGGTGGCGACGTCTACGATTACACGTATGCCCGGCCGGGGCGGGAACACGTCGAGGCAATGAAGCGGCTGGCGCTGGCGGGGCGCGGCTTGTCGACATATATTTCGCAGCACGTGCGCGAGCAGTACGCGGCAAGGCGCGAGGGGCACTAGCGGCCGCCGATGCGCGCCGGCCATGCGCGGCTATAATGGCACCGTGCGGCGCCGCCGCCGTCCCCGTTGCCGCTCATGAGACTGACTTCCTTTACCGACTACACGTTGCGTTCGCTGATCTACCTGGGCATGAACCGCGACCGCCTGGCCACGATCCAGGACATCGCCGACCTGCACAAGATCTCGAAGAACCACCTGACCAAGGTCATCCATCAGCTGGGCGCGAGCGGGCTGGTCGAAACCGTTCGCGGCCGCAACGGCGGCCTGCGCCTGGCGCAGGAACCGGAGGACATCAATATCGGCGCCGTCGTGCGGCGCAGCGAGCCGGATTTCCACATTGCCGAGTGCTTCGACCAGAACAGCCACGACTGCATCTTCACGGGCGCCTGCGCCTTGCAGCACAAACTGGGCGACGCCGTGCAGGCCTTCCTTGCCGAACTCGACCGCGTCACCTTGGCCGACGTGCTGCCGCGCCCGCGCAGCACGATGGGGCAGGCGCTGAGCGAGCAACCCGTTACCTTCCAGCGCAAGACGTAAGAGAACCCTGGGACATTTTGTCCAGCTGACGCGTCGGTTTAAACATGTAGAATGAATGCATGTTTAAACCAGGGAGCCAAAAATGCTGTCAGCCGAACACCGTGCCATCGTTTCCGCCACCGTTCCCATCCTCGAGCAGGGTGGCGAAGCGCTGACGACACATTTCTACCAGCTGCTGTTCCGCGACTTCCCCGAAGTCAAGGCGTACTTCAACCAGGCCCACCAGCACAACGGGGGCCAGCCGCGTGCGCTTGCCAACAGCATCCTGATGTATGCGAAGAACATCGACCGGCTGGCGGCCCTTGGCGACCTCGTCTCCGTGATCGTCAACAAGCACGTGTCACTGAATATCCTGCCCGAGCACTATCCGATGGTGGGCGCCAGCCTGCTGAAGGCCATCCGCGAAGTGCTGGGCGCCGAGACGGCCACCGATGCGGTGCTGGAAGCGTGGGGCGCCGCGTACGGCCAGCTGGCCGACATCCTGGTCGGCGCCGAACGTTCGGCATACGAGAGCCAGGCGCATACGCCCGGCGGCTGGAACGGCCTGCGCCGCTTCGTGGTCGCGGAAAAGCGCGCCGAGAGCGACGAGATCGTCAGCTTCGTGCTGCGTCCGGAAGACGGCGCCGCCGTGATGGATTTCCAGCCGGGCCAGTACATCGGCCTGCGCCTCATCGTCGACGGCACGGAACAGCGCCGCCAGTATTCGCTGTCCGCCGCCGCCAACGGCCGGACGTACCAGATCAGCGTGAAGCGCGAGACGGGCGGCAAGGTGTCCACGTTCCTGCATGATCGTGTCGACGTCGGCGACGTCGTCGAGCTGCTGCCGCCGTCCGGCGCGTTCACGCTCAGCGACAGCGACAAGCCAATCCTGCTGATCAGCGGCGGTGTCGGCATCACGCCGACCCTGCCGATGCTGCGCCGCGCGCTGGCGACGGGACGCGAAGTGCGCTTCATCCACGCCGCACGTCACGGCGGCGTGCACGCCTTCCGCGCCCATATCGATGCGCTGGCCGAGCAGCATCCGCAACTGCGCCGCCACTATATCTACGCGGAACAGCGCGACGGCCATCCGGCCCCCGACGCCGTCGGCCACCTCGACCGCGACCGCCTGGCAGGATGGCTGCCGGCGTCGCGCGACGTGGAAGCCTACTTCCTCGGCCCGACGCCGTTCATGAAGGTCGTCAAGCAGTCGCTGCGCGAGCTGGGCGTGCCGGACAGCCAGGTGTATTACGAGTTCTTCGGTCCGGCCAGCGCGCTGAACTGAACGAGGCGCCAGCCTGGGGCCGTTTCATCCCGTGCGGATCAAACGGCTTTTTCCTTTCAGTCCGGTTGAAGGCGCCGCACCTCCGTCCTACCCTTGTAGATACAGGCTGCATGCGATCCGGCGGACCGCCGCGAGACTCGGTATGCGGCACTGTTATTGTCGGTTGCCGACAGGGAGGCAATGATGTCCAGGACCATCAAGACGATGTTCATCGCAGCTGGATTGTTATTGGTGGCCGGGGCCGCGTTCGCCCAGGCGCGGAATAACCCGACGACCGGCATTTCCCGGGACAGCCCGGCGGCGAAGGGACCGGTCGAACCGGCCGTGAAAACCCGGGAGGACATGGAAAAAGCCCAGCCGCTCGACTGGAACAAGACGATCGGCACACCGAAACGTGTCGAGCCCACAGTCGAGGAACTGCGTGCGCAGGCCAATGCGAAACCCGCAAAGGTGGAAGGTGGCGCGCCAACCGTGCAGGACGATGAGCTGCGCCAGCTCCCCGCGGACGATACCAGGCCCGGCACGCGCAGATGACGAAACGGGAAAGGATAGCAGTCATGAACCGGGCACTCCCCGGTCGGCAGGTGCTGCCGGCGGATGGCGATTCGCTCCGGCTGGTCACAACGGACGCTGGATTGCGCCATTTGCAGGGCCGTTGGCCACGATCCGGAACAGCTTGACCGCCAAGCGCAATACGCCGTCCGATATCCGCCTGATCCCGACCGCGATTGACGTCCGCTGATATTGTCCCGCTGTGCGCCGGTGCGGGATGTCGATGAGGTTTAGCACCCGCCTCGCGGTTGCGGCCGCGAGGAGGACGCTGGCGTCACTCCGCCAGTTGCCGCATCTCGCGGTACAGATCGGCCTTGCCCTCGAACCCGATGCCGGGCAGGTCCGGCATCGTGATGTGGCCGTTTTCCACCTTGACGCCGTCCGGGAAGCCGCCGAACGGCTGGAACAGGTCCGGGTAGGACTCGTTGCCGCCCAGGCCCAGGCCCGCGGCGATATTCAGCGACATCTGGTGGCCGCCGTGCGGGATGCAGCGGCTGGGGGACCAGCCGTGTTCGCGCAGCATGTCGAGCGTGCGCAGGTATTCCACGAGGCCGTACGACAGCGCGCAGTCGAACTGCAGCCAGTCGCGGTCGGCACGCATGCCGCCGTAGCGGATCAGGTTGCGGGCATCCTGCATCGAGAACAGGTTCTCGCCCGTCGCCATCGGGTTCTTGTAGTAATTACGCAACGTGGCCTGCAGCTCGAAGTCCAGCGGATCGCCCGCTTCCTCGTACCAGAACAGGTCGTATTGCGACAACGCCTTCGCATAGGCGATTGCCGTGTCCAGGTCGAAGCGGCCGTTGGCGTCGACGGCGAGCTTCTGGCCGTCCCCCAGCACGCTCAGGATGGAGTCGATGCGGCGCAGGTCCTCGTCCAGCGAGGCGCCGCCGATCTTTTTCTTGACGACCGTGTAGCCGCGGTCGATATAGCTGCGCATCTCGTCCTTCAGCTTGCCGTGGTCCTGGCCCGGGTAGTAATAGCC
>Ga0265798_10008697_pt1 | contig 12871 bp, 14 predicted proteins | sample P3T30metagenome_FD_192430 | JGI IMG/M metagenome (GOLD analysis project Ga0265798, IMG submission 192430) | Plant litter microbial communities from East Loma Ridge, Irvine, California - P3 T30 | ecosystem: Environmental > Terrestrial > Plant litter > Unclassified | place: USA: California...
CGGATCCTCTGACATGACCGTTTCGCTATGAGCCGCGCGAGCAAGGATATCCTGCTGGTCACCGGCATGTCGGGCGCGGGCAAGACCACCGTCCTCAAGACGCTGGAAGACATCGGCTGGGAAGTCGTCGACAACCTCCCGCTGCTGCTGCTCGACCGGTTGCTCGATGCGCCGCTGCCCAAGGGGTCCACCGACGACTCGCAGCCGCTGGCGATCGGCATCGGCGCGCGGACGCGCGATTTCGACCCGGAGCGGATCATCGGCCGAATCCGCGATCTGCGAGAGCGCCACGGGATGGAGGTCGGGATGCTGTTTCTCGACTGCGCCGGATCCGAGCTCGAGCGGCGATATTCGGAGACCCGGCGGCGTCATCCGCTCGGACTCGACCGGCTTGCGCGGGAGGGGATCGGCCAAGAGCGTGAACTGCTCGCGCCGCTGCGCGACTGGGCGAACCGGTTGATCGACACCACGGACATGTCCGCGAACGAACTCGCGCAGCAGATCCGGTCGAGCTTTGCCGGCGATCATCTCGGCGAACCGACGCTGGCGGTCCAGTCGTTCGGGTTCGCCCGCGGGCTGCCGAGCAACGCCGACCTCGTGTTCGACATGCGTTTTCTGCGCAATCCGCACTGGGACTCGGCGTTGCGGCCCGGCACCGGGCTCGACGCCGACGTCTCCGCCTATATCGTCGCCGACCCCGCCTATGAGGATGCGGTCAGCCGGATCGAGGACCTGCTGATCCTGCTGCTGCCGCGCTACCGGGCGGAGGGGAAGTCGTACGTCACGGTCGCGATCGGGTGTACCGGAGGGAGACACCGCTCGGTCCACGTCGCCGAACGCGTGGCGCGGCGGTTGCGCGAAGAAGGTTTTTCGCCCACTGTGCGTCACCGCGACCTGGGGGCCGCACCGCAGGATGCGCTTGAGGGATCGTCGGTCGTCACATGAGTATGAATAGCCCGCTATGATCGGCCTTGTTCTCGTTACGCACGGTCGTCTGGCCGAAGAATTCGTTCGCGCGATGATCCATGTCGTCGGTCCGCAGGAGCGCGTCGCGACGATCGCGATCGGCCCCGACGACGACATGGAAAGCCGCCGCGCCGACATCGCCGCGGCGATCCATGAGGTCGATACCGGGCGCGGCGTGATCGTGCTGACCGACCTGTTCGGCGGCACTCCCTCCAATCTCGCAATCTCGCTGATGGAGCGCGGCCGGATCGAAGTGATCGCCGGCATGAACCTGCCGATGCTGATCCGGCTCGGTTCGGCGCGCAAATCGATGACCGTCGTCGCGGCGGTCGCGGCAGCGCGCGAGGCCGGACGCAAATACATCTCGGTAGCCTCCGAGGTTCTCGGCGAGGCCGCCGCGTGAGCGAGGTCTCGCGTACCGTCCGGATCACCAACCGCCGCGGACTCCATGCGCGGGCCAGTGCGAAGTTCGTCACGCTTGCCTCGTCGCACCCGGTCGAGGTGCGCGTGACCAAGGACGGCTCGGATCATGTCACCGGGACCTCGATCATGGGGCTGATGATGCTCGGCGCGGCGATGGGCGACGCGATCACGATCAGCGCGAGCGGCGATGGCGCCGAGCATACGGTCGCCGCACTCGCCGAACTGGTCGAGGCGAAGTTCGGCGAGGATTGACGTGACTGCTCCCCTCCCGCAGGCGGGAGGGGTTGGGGGTGGGCGCGCGCTCACCATAATCGAACCATTTGCTGAGGCCGGGAGCCCACCCCCGGCCCCTCCCGCAAACGGGAGGGGAGGATAAGAATGCCCCGCGAGATAACAGCCTTTTCGAACCCGCTGATAAAGTACGTCCGCGACCTGCGCGACAAGCGGCATCGGCGTGCGGCCAGGCAATTCCTCGCCGAGGGCCTGCGCATCCTGACCGAAGCGCGCGAGACCGGCCGCTTGCCCCGCACGCTGTTCTACGCCGCGGCCAGCGCCAATCACCCGCTGGTCCACGCGCTGTCGATGGACGTCGAGGATGCCGGCGGCGACTCGATCCAGACCACGCCCGACATCCTTTCGAAACTGTCCGGCAAGGACAATCCCCAGGCCGTGGTTGGCGTGTTCGACGAGTTCGACGCGACGCTCGAAGACCTGGACCGCACCACGTCGGGCATCTGGCTGGTCGCGGAACGCCTGCGCGATCCGGGCAATCTCGGCACGATCCTACGCACCGGCGATGCGGTCGGCGCAGGCGGGCTGATCCTGATCGGCGAATCGGTCGACCCCTTCTCGGTCGAGGCGGTCCGCGCGAGCATGGGCGCGCTGTTTACGATCCCGGTGGTCAAGACCGAATGGGAACCGTTCCACACCTGGCTGCGCACCGGCCCGGGTCAACTTGTCGGCCTCAGCCTCGATACCGACACGGATTATCGGTCCGCGACCTATACCAGCCCGACCTTCCTGCTCACCGGCAACGAAGCGCAGGGCATGCCGCCCGAGATGGCCGAGGCGTGCGACGTGCTTGTTAAAATCCCGATGCTCGGCAAGGCGGACAGCCTCAATGCGGCGGTCGCGACCGCGGTGATGGCGTATGAAGTGCTCGCCCGGCAGGAAAAATCCGCCACTTCTGCCTGAACCGCCGAAATAGGCCCGATTGGCGATGCCTAGCGAGTCCGGTTCAGCTATGGGTGGGATGCGTCGTGCGAAAGCATCGACGAGATACGGGTAGACAGGATGAGTATGGCGCGCGGTTTGGATGATGGACGAGTGAAGAGCGGCATGGTCCGGTTGGCGCTGACGGCGGCACCGCTGCTGCTGGCGACGCCCGTGTTCGCGCAGGTGACGCCGCCACCGATCGTCCCGACGGTGCCGTCGGTCGTCCCGACGCTCGCGCCGCCGGTGATCACCGTGCCGACGCTGAGCGACAAGCAGGCGGCGCAACTGGACAAGCTGCTCAACGGCGACATCGTCGCGCAGGGGCTGAAGTCGGCCGCCACCGCGACGACGATCGCCCCGAGTAAGGAAGAACTGGTGCGCGCCGCGCTCGATCATGCGCGCGCAGTTCATGCCGGCCGGCTGAGCGAAGCCGATTTCCAGAAGGACTGGGGCCTGCGTCCGCCCGCCTATGATCCGACGCCGGCGTTCGCCGACGCGGTGCGGCAGGACCGGATCGCCGCGTGGTTCGCCTCGCTGCCGCCGCCCTATGCCGGCTATGACGGGCTGCGAAAGGGCCTCCAGAATTATCGGTCGATCGCCTCGGCGGGGGGCTGGCAGACGCTGGCGTCGGGTCCTGACTTCACGATTGGCGCGACCGGTCCGCGCGTGCTCGCGCTGCGCAAGCGGCTCGCGGTGGAAGACAAGGACGTCGATGCCAACGGCGACAAATTCGACGCGTCGCTGCTCGAAGCGGTACGTCGCGCGCAGCGACGCTACGGCCTGAACCCGAGCGGGATCGTCTCGACCCAGACGCTCGCCGCGCTGAACGTGTCGGCGGGCGATCGCGTGCATCAGATCATGGCGAACATGGAGCGTTGGCGCTGGCTGCCGCAGAACCTGCCGCGCGATCGGATCCAGGTGAACATCGCCGCTGCCGTACTGACCGTGTTCGACGGCGACGTCCCCGTGCAGTCGATGCGCGCAGTGACCGGTCGCCCGGGCGACGAGACGCCGATGCTGTCGTCGACGATCCACAGCATCGTCATCAATCCGCCCTGGAACGTGCCGACCTCGATCGCGACCAAGGAGTTGTGGCCTAAAGAGCGGGCGAACCCCGGCTATTTCAAGCGCAACGGCTTCAAGGTGATCGGTGGGACGCGGTTGCAGCAGCAGGCCGGCGACCAGAGCGCACTCGGCCGGTTCAAGTTCGACTTCCCGAACGACTATTCGGTCTATCTCCACGATACGCCGAGCCGCGCCAAGTTCGCGAGCTTCAGTCGGCTTTCGAGCCATGGCTGCGTACGCCTTGAAAAGCCTGCCGAACTTGCCGACCTGTTGCTGAAAGGCGACCCGACCTGGACGCCCGAGATGGTCGACGCCACCGTCGCGAAGGGCGATACCGTCCGCGCGCCGCTGATCAAGCCGGTCTCGGTCTACCTGCTCTACTGGACCGCGTTCGCCAGCGGCAACGGCCAGATGAACTTCCGCGCCGATCCCTATGATTGGGACGGCATCCTCGCTTCCAAGATCGAGGCGCGCACCGCACGCCAGACGATCGCCGCTCGCTGAGAGACACCCCATGACGATATCCCGCACCCGTACCGCCATCGCCGGTGGACTGCTTGCCGCGATGGCGCTGGCAGGCTGCTCGCGCTCGGAGCCTGAGCAGCCCCCGACGGATACCAACATGGTCGAGGATACCGGCGTGACCGAGACCGAGGCGGCCCCTGCCCCGGTCGAGGCCGCGCCGGTCGAGGCCGCCCCGCCCGCGCCGGCGGTGGTCGAGCCGCCGCGCGAGAAGCCGATCACGCCCGACGAGCAGATGCAGGACGACGCGGATGCCACCGGAATGACCGCCCGCGTCAACCGCGACGATGCACCCGCGGCGAACGAAGCCGAACCGCAGCAGTAGTTCGTTCTCCTGCGGACGCAGGAGCCCAGGATAGCCGGCGTTGACGCCCGTGATCCTGGCTCCTGCGTAAGCAGGAAAGGTCAGGTTGCCATCGCCGCCATGACGCGGTCGCGCAACGCGACGGAGCAGATCAGCAGGTCGGGCATGTAGACATCCCGACAATTATACACGAGCGGCGTGCCATCGATCCGACTGCAATGCAGACCGAATGCCGCCGCAACCGCCACCGGTGCAGCCGAATCCCATTCATATTGACCGCCCGAGTGAAGGTAGATGTCCGCCTCGCCGCGGACCACCGCCATCGCCTTTGCGCCTGCCGAGCCCATCGGGATCAACGTCGCGCCTAGCACCTCGGCGACCTTCACCGCCTCGGGCGCGGGCCGGGTACGGCTGACGACCATCCGCAGCGGATCGCCCGGGGACGGCACCGGCGCAGGCTGGTCGGAGCGCAGCACTAGACCCAATCCCGGCAACGCGACCGCGCCAACCGTCGCGACCCCGTCGACCGCGAGTGCGACGTGGACCGCCCAATCGTCGCGCGCCTCGCCATATTCGCGCGTGCCGTCGACCGGGTCGACGATCCACACGCGCGACATCGCGGTCCGCGTGCCGTCGCAGCGACGTTCTTCCGACAACAGACCGTCGTCCGGCCGCGCGTCCTGCAACGCATGGACGAGGAACGCGTTGGCCGTCTCGTCACCAGCCTTGCCGAGTGCACCGGGCGAGAACACGCCCGACCGCCGCACTTCAAGCAGCAAGCGCCCCGCCGTTTCCGCTAGATGCGCGGCAAGTTCGCCGTCGGTCATCGCGCCGCTCATGGGATCAGCATCGCGACGATCGCATCGGCCGCCTCGTCGGGGGACATCCCCGTCGTATCGATCCGTATCTCGGGGTTCGCCGGCGCTTCATAGGGCGAGTCGATCCCGGTGAAGTTCGCCAGCTTGCCCGCGCGCGCCTTGGCGTACAGCCCCTTCACGTCGTGCCGTTCCGCCTCCGCGAGCGGCGTGTCGATATGCACCTCGATGAACTCGCCCGGCGCGATCATCTGCCGCACCATCTCGCGCTCGGCGCGGAACGGCGAGATGAACGCGGTGATCACGATCAGCCCGGCATCGGTCATCAGCTTGGCAACCTCGCCGACGCGACGGATGTTCTCGACCCGATCCGCATCGGTAAAGCCGAGGTCGCGGTTCAGCCCGTGGCGGACGTTGTCGCCGTCCAACAAGAAGGTGTGCCGGTTCATCCGGGCGAGCTTCATCTCGACCAGATTGGCGATCGTCGATTTCCCCGCACCCGAAAGCCCAGTGAACCACAGAACAGCCGCCTTCTGGTTCTTCAGGCTAGCGTGCGCCTCGCGGCCGATGTCGGTCGCCTGCCAGTGCACGTTCTGCGCGCGGCGGAGCGAGAAGTGCAGCATCCCCGCCGCGACGGTCGCGTTGGTGATCTTGTCGACCAGGATGAACCCGCCGAGCTGGCGATTGTCGGCATAGGGCTCGAACACCAGCGGCCGGTCGGTCGAAAGATTGGCGACACCGATCGCGTTCAGCTCCAGCGTCTTGGCAGCAAGTCGCTCCATCGTGTTGACATTGATAGCGTATTTCGGCTGCTGGATCGTCGCCGTCACGGTCTGTGTCGCGAGCTTGAGCCAATAAGAGCGCCCCGGCAGCATCGCCTCGTCCGCCATCCACACGACAGTCGCCTCGAACTGATCGGATGCCTCGGGGGGCGAGTCCGCGGCAACGATCACGTCGCCGCGTGAACAGTCGATCTCGTCTGCCAACGTCAGCGTGACCGACTGTCCGGCGACCGCACGTGGCAAGTCCCCGCCGAACGCGACTACGCTAGCGATCGTCGAGGTCCGTCCGCTCGGCAGCACGCGTACGGCGTCACCCGGCGTAGTCGATCCGCTGGCGACCAGCCCCGAGAAGCCGCGGAAATCGAGGTTCGGCCGATTGACCCACTGGACCGGCATGCGGAATGCGCCCGCCTGATCTTCGCTGACGTCGAGCGTCACGGTGTCGAGATGATCGATCAGTGTCGGCCCGTCATACCAGGGCGTGTTGGCGCTCGAACTCGTGATGTTGTCGCCCTTGAACCCGGAGATCGGCATCGGCGTGAAGCCGGCGATCCCGATCGACTCCGCGAACGTCGCATAGTCCGCGACGATCCGGTCATAGGTCGCCTGCTCGTACCCGACGAGGTCCATCTTGTTGACCGCGAGCACCAGGTGCCGGATGCCGATCAGGTGCGCGAGATAGCTGTGGCGCTTGGTCTGCGTGAGGATGCCCTTGCGCGCATCGACCAGAATCACCGCGAGATCGGCGGTCGACGCACCGGTAATCATGTTGCGCGTGTACTGCTCATGCCCCGGCGTATCCGCGACGATGAACTTGCGCTTCTCGGTCGAGAAATAGCGATAGGCGACGTCGATTGTGATGCCCTGCTCGCGCTCGGCGGCGAGGCCGTCGACCAGCAACGCGAAGTCGATCTCCTGCCCTTGCGTGCCGACCTTCTTGGAATCGCTCTCCAACGCGGCGAGCTGATCCTCGAAGATCATCTTAGAATCGTACAGCAACCGCCCGATAAGCGTGGACTTTCCGTCATCCACCGACCCGCAGGTGATGAAGCGGAGCAGGCTCTTGTGCTGGTGCTGGAGCAGATAGGCGTCGATGTCCTCGGCGATGATGTCCTGGACCTGGTAGGCGGACTCTTGGGCGCGCGTAGCCATCAGAAATAGCCCTCCTGCTTCTTCTTCTCCATGCTCGCCGAGCCAGCGTCGCGGTCGATCGCGCGGCCCTGCCGTTCGCTGGTGGTGGTCAGCAGCATCTCCTGGATCACTGCGGACAGAGTGTCGGCCTCGCTCTCGACCGCACCCGTCAGCGGGTAGCAACCCAGGGTTCGGAAGCGGATCGCGCGCTCGACCGGCACCTCGCCGGGTTCGAGGCGGAAGCGATCGTCGTCGACCATCAGCAACATCCCGTCGCGCTCGACGGTCGGGCGAGGCGCGGCGAAATAGAGCGGGACGATCGGAATGTCCTCGAGCTGGATATATTGCCAGACGTCGAGCTCGGTCCAGTTCGAGATCGGGAAGACGCGGATGCTCTCGCCCTTCGCTTTGCGCGCGTTGTAGAGGTTCCACAGTTCGGGGCGCTGCTGCTTGGGATCCCAGCGATGATGCGCCGCACGGAACGAGAAGACGCGCTCCTTCGCACGGCTCTTCTCCTCGTCGCGCCGCGCGCCGCCGAACGCCGCATCGAAGCCGTGGAGGTCGAGCGCCTGCTTAAGCCCCTCGGTCTTCCACATGTCGGTGTGAAGCGCGCCGTGATCGAACGGGTTGATCCCGCGCGCCTCGGCCTCGGGGTTCTTGTAGACGAGCAGTTCCATGCCGCTCTCCGCCGCCATCCGGTCGCGCAGATCGTACATCGCCTTGAACTTCCACGTCGTATCGACATGCAGCAGCGGGAATGGCGGCGGCGACGGATAGAAGGCCTTCCGCGCGAGATGCAGCATCACCGCTGAATCCTTGCCGACGCTGTAGAGCATGACCGGGCGCTCACACTCGGCGACGACCTCGCGCAGAATATGGATGCTCTCCGCCTCGAGCCGCTGGAGATGCGTGAGCGACACGGGGCCGGTATCTGAAGTTTTCATCATCTCCTCAGACGTAGGGCGTCGGGGCGGCGCTTACAGCATCGTATTTCTCGCCCGCCCCCAAGATCGAGCATTACCCCTTGGCTGGATCCAGCATCAGCGGGGCATGCCGATCGACCAGCGTCGCGCTCGCCGTGTTCAGCCCGATGACCTTGACTTCGCGCCCGTGGCGGCGAAGCTTATCGACGGCGGTTTCGAGCGCGCCGACCGCGGTGACGTCCCAGAGATGCGCGTTTGTGAGATCGATGCGGACGGCGCGGGCCGTTTCGCGGAGGTCGAAGCGATCGGCGAAGATGTCGGCGCTAGCGAAGAAGATCTGCCCGCTTACCCGGTAGATACGCGTGTCGGTTGCCACGTCGTGATCGATCGCGACGTCCATCATCCGCGTGACCTTCCACGCGAAGAACACGCCGCTCAGCAGCACGCCGACCCCGACGCCGAGCGACAGGTCGTGCGTCGCGACGGTGACGACTACGGTCGCGACCATCACCACGCTCGACATCTTGGGATGCCGCGCGAGGTCGCGGAGCGAACCCCAGGAGAAGGTGCTGATCGACACCATGATCATGATCGCGACCAGCGCCGCGACCGGGACCTGCGCGACCCATGGCCGCAGCGGGACCATGACGATCAGCAGGAACACGCCCGCGACCATCGTCGAGAGCCGCCCGGTACCCCCATAGCGGACGTTGCCGACGGTCTGGCCGATCATGCCGCATCCGGCGATGCCACCGAACGCGCCCGCGGCGATGTTGGCGAGGCCGAGCCCGGTGCATTCGCGCGCCTTCGAGCTGGTCGTCTCGGTGAGCTCGTCGACCACGCTGGCGGTCATCATCGATTCGAGCAGGCCGACCGCGGCCATTGCGAACGCATAGGGCGCGACGATCCGCAGCGTGTCCCAGCTGAGCGGCACGTGGGGAAGGCCGAACGACGGCAGCGAATCCGGCAGGCGACCGAGATCGCCGACGGTCTTCAGCGGCATCGGGAACCACATCGCGATCGCGGTGAGGACGACGATGCAGATCAGCGGCGACGGGATCGCGCTGGAGATCCGCGGCACGAGATAGATGATCGCGAGGCCGCCGGCGATCATCGCATAGGCCTGCCAGCTGACGCCGACCATCTGCGGCACCTGCGCGGAGAAAATCAGGATCGCAAGCGCGTTGACGAACCCGGCATGGACCGATTTCGAGACGAACCGCATCAATATGTCGAGCTTGGCGAGCCCGAACGCGATCTGGAGCGTGCCCGCCAGCATCGTCGCGACGAGCAGATATTGCAGGCCATAGGCGTGGACGAGCGCGGCGGCGACGAGCGCGACGGAACCGGCCGCGCCGGAGATCATCGCCGGGCGGCCGCCGGCGAACGCGATGACGATGCCGATCACGAACGAGGCGAACAGGCCGACTTCGGGATCGATGCCGGCTACGAACGAAAAGGCGATGACCTCGGGGATCAGCGCGAAGGTGCCGACCATGCCGGCGAGAACGTCACGGCGCGCAGCCGCGGGACCGCTGAACCATTCGGCTCGGTAACGAGAAAGTGATAAGGATGTCATGAATGTATCCGCATAGGACGCACGAACTGCGGCGCTGTCTTGGCAGCCGGTTCACTTCAGAGGCGTCGTTGCGTTGTCCGGCGGATCGGCGGCCGGAATAGCCACCCGGAATTGCACCGGGTCCAGGGCGAATGGGGATCCTTTAGCGGAGCAGGTGCTGCATTGCAACATTCGGCCTGCCCGTCATTCTGACGAAAGTCAGAATCCAGAGTAACTTCGGGCTGTCGTACATGGCTCTGGATCCTGGCTTTCGTCAGGATGGCGGAGCGTTTCAGATTAGCCCGAACTCCTACGTGAACAAATCCACGACCTCGGCCCCCTCGCCTACCGCCTGCAACAGCAAGGTCCGATGGCAGTGGCACGGGTCCCGCTCGTAACACAGGAGTGCGCTCGGCTTCTCCGCTGCCAGACCGAGCATGATCGCGGCCGCCGCCTGCGCCTCGGGCAATTCGAGTTGCTCGTCATACACCGCGGTCAGCGTGGCGACGTCGCCCTTCTTCGCCGCGTCGCGTCCGCGCTTCGGTGTTCCTAGTGCCTTCAGATGCACGTAATCGATCTCGACCTCGCGTAACGCCGCGGCAAGCGAGGTCTTCGAGAACCCCGGCCGCCGCGATAGCGGGAGTGCGCGGACGTCGATCACGCGCTGCACCCCCGCCGCCTTCAGCGCCGCCAGGAAGTCGGCCATCGTCGTGGCCTCGTAGCCGATCGTGAAGATCTTTGTGGGGTTCGTCATCCAAGCGAAGTGGGATTGCCCCGCCGACACGACAACCGCTGACACGACAGGCGTCTCGCGCTATCTGACCGGAATGACCCACGATATTCACGTCATCGGCGGCGGCCTCGCCGGTTCCGAAGCCGCCTGGCAACTCGCAGAAGCCGGTCTCAAGGTGCGCCTTTCCGAAATGCGCGGCAGCGGCGAAGAGACCCCCGCCCACCAGACCGACGGCCTTGCCGAACTCGTCTGCTCGAACAGTTTTCGTTCGGACGATGCGGAAAGCAACGCGGTCGGGCTGCTCCATCAGGAACTCCGCACGCTCGGCTCGCTGATCATGCGACAGGCGGACATCCACCGCGTCCCCGCCGGCTCGGCGCTCGCGGTCGACCGCGACAATTTCTCGGCCAGCGTGACGGAGGCGATCGACCAGCATCCGAACATCACGCTTGTCCGCGAACGCATCGACGCATTGCCGGAAGGTCCGACGATCATCGCCACCGGCCCGCTCACCGCCGCGTCGCTCGCGGCCGGGATCGGCGCCGAGACAGGGCGCGAGGCGCTCGCCTTCTTCGACGCGCTTGCGCCGATCGTGCACCGCGATTCGATCGACATGGCCACCGCGTGGTTCGCGTCGCGCTGGGACAAGGGCGAGGGCAAGGACTACATCAACTGCCCGATGGACAAGGACCAGTATCTGGCCTTCCACCAGGGCCTGATCGACGGCGAGAAGACCCCGTTCAAGGAATGGGAGAAGGACACCCCCTATTTCGACGGCTGCATGCCGATCGAGGTGATGGCGGAACGCGGGGTCGATACGCTGCGCTATGGGCCAATGAAGCCGGTCGGGCTCGACAACCCGAAGACCGGGCGCTGGCCGCACGCCGTCGTCCAGCTGCGGCAGGACAACGCGCAGGGCACGTTGTGGAACATCGTCGGCTTCCAGACCAAGATGAAGCACGCCGATCAGGTCCGCCTGTTCCGCACCATTCCCGGCCTAGAGAACGCCGAGTTCGCGCGGCTGGGCGGACTGCATCGCAACACGTTCATCCGCTCGCCCGAACTGCTTGACGAGACGCTGCGGCTCAAATCGCGCCCGAACATCCGCTTCGCCGGGCAGATCACCGGGTGCGAAGGCTATATCGAGAGCTGCGGGATCGGCATGCTCGCGGGGCTGTTCGCGACGGCGGAACTCACCGGCAAGACGCTGACGCCCCCGCCGTATGCGACGGCGCTCGGCGCGCTGCTAGGCCACATCACCGGTGGCGCCGAGGTCGAGACGTATCAGCCGATGAACGTGAACTTCGGGCTGTTCCCGCCGATCCCCGGCCGGACGAAGAAGGCCGATCGCAAGCGGATGTACACCGATCGCGGTCGCGCGGCGCTGGCAGAATGGCTCAACTCTCCTCGGCAACAGCCTGAGCTGGCGGACAGCTCACCCGAGCTGGCCCCTTCCGCTTGACCGCGGTCGTGGCAAATTCGGGCGCGGTCATCGCGCCGGATTTGTCGTGGTCGGCGTCGGCGAATTTGGTCGTCGCCTTCACCGCCCACTCGTCGAACGACAGCTTGCCGTCGCCATCCACGTCAAGCCGCGCGTAAGCCTTGCGCCGCTGGACGAGATATTCCTCGCGCGTGATCTTCGCATCGCGATCCTTGTCGTAGCGATCAAACCGCTTCTGCTCGCGAGTCTTCTCGGTCGCTTCGGGCGCGGCATCGGGTAGCGGATCGCTGGCGACCGCGGCGCCGCCTACCTGCGATATCGGTTGCGGGGGCAGCAGCGGCCTAGGTCGTGCGTCGCCGTTGAAAAACATGAACCCCGCGACGATCAACGCGATCACCGCCGTCCCACCTGCCAGATACCGCCACATCGCCGCTACCCCCACTGCCCAGGCAATACGCTAGGCCTCGCGAGCGGCGATCCCCATTTGATTGGTCAGTATCCGGTCAGTCTATGCCACGCCAACCGCCCGACCCGCTTCGGGCCGCCCGGCGGCGCTGGCGAAGCGGAAATGTCGAACCGCGCCGACAGCGCCAAGGCGCCAAGCGCGCGCGCTTTGCCGGGCCAACGACCACGCAAGGCCGCGTCGAGCGCCCCGACCGCCCGCGCGCGCGCCAACATGCGACTGGGCGCGTCGCTCAACCGCTGCGACAGATCGGCCAGCGCCCAGCCCTCGCCCGCCAGCCCGATCCGCGCGTCGCTCACCGACAGCATCGAGCCGGCCAACTCGAATAACTGCCGCCCCCGATCGCGCGCGAACCGGTCCACGGCTGCCGCATCGAGCACCGGCTCCAACAAAGCCTCCCAGCCATCGGTCATCCCCGCCAGCATCACCCCCGACACGCCCGCCGGCAACACGCACGCCTGAAGTGCGGTCAACACCGGTTCGGCTGGCGCAGGGGCAGTATCGAGCCGCTTCAGCGCCTCGTACCACCA
>Ga0265798_10008698_pt1 | contig 12870 bp, 8 predicted proteins | sample P3T30metagenome_FD_192430 | JGI IMG/M metagenome (GOLD analysis project Ga0265798, IMG submission 192430) | Plant litter microbial communities from East Loma Ridge, Irvine, California - P3 T30 | ecosystem: Environmental > Terrestrial > Plant litter > Unclassified | place: USA: California...
ACTATAGGTAACTTCTCGGAGTTTCATTTCCGTCGCCAGGTTGAAAGCAGAACTTTGCATAAACAGGTTTAGTATTTAGCTTGTGAAAATAAGGTTTTTATCTTTATATTTACCATATGGCAAATTATCAATTTTTCTCCGAATTGGCATGCCATGCTGTTACAGCAGGCAGTGCGTATTGGGGTTGGAAATTGACAAGAACCATCTTTAAATCTGTTAAAATTAAAGATGCCCGGATCAATATTCAGCTGCCAAAAAAGGTAAAATTTTCAAAATTGGAAATTAATTTAACTACAGAAAAAATATGGTTTTTTGCCAGTCATGTTAACTTTTAATTATTAATTAAATCTGTTTTTCTCCGCTCATTTTCCCTTTTCAAGGCTTCATTGTTACCCAGTGCACCTTTAAGCTCGCCAGTTAGGGCTGCTACCGGCCCCATAAAATTGACTGCTATTAACACCGCATTTTTTAACATCGGCAGTCCTAGTCCGAATTCAATGAAGTCTTCACCCAGTTGCGCATACACAAGTCCCAGATCGATAAATATAACGTGCATCCCATTTTTGAAAAAGGTCCGCTTGATCAAATGTTTGCTTGTCTGTTCATGCATGCCTTTTAATTCCTGTTTGAACAGATAAACCGTGACATCGACCGTGCCGCCATTAAGCTGTAGTTCGATCTTTTCCTGCAAGTACTTTTTTCCATAAAGATGCAATTTGAATGCTTGTCCAAAGGAAATTTTCTGCGGAAAACGGTCATAGGCATACCGGGAAGGCTGATCAGTCAGCATAAAGGGCAGGAGCGGCCTGAACATTAATTCCTGCAAGCCTTCCATCAGGTCCTTGGCGATCACAGAACGGCTTCCAACTGGGAGCGCGTAATTATAGAGCTTTTGTAGTAAGGTGGTTGTTGCGTTAACAGGTGCCGACATCTCCCCATTGATCAGGGCGTATTCGAAGGTTTTGCCGCTTGCATGCTTCCTGAATAATTTTCCTTTCCAATTATCTTTCCTCGTTTTTAAGGCGGTTAACAAATAGCCTTTTTCACCGCAGAACTGAAGCGCGGCCGTGGGGTCGGTTAAAACTAAAGAATCACCCGAAGACTGAAAAAGAAGATTGGTTTGAAAACGTTCACCGTCTGCGTAAATGCTCAATTGTTCGGCAATAGGTTCCATGGCCTTGAAGGTGGTCCATTGCGCGCTTTCCGGGAACAATAGCTTGCGTAAAGCTGCAAAATCTGCAGGTAAGTCCTTTTCCTTAATTCCGAGTTCAGCTGCGCGGCGATTAACCATAGCGCACGTATGATCACTTAGCAATTGCACAAGGGCTAACATCGGGTCATCTTCCGTTGCAACTGACGGTATTACCGCCAGCTGCTGCTAGATAAATAACGAGTGGTGTTCCTTAATAATATGTTCTATTTCTGTCTCGGCACTGGTTTCTAATAACCGCTGAAACAGGTCATGCCCGCTCAAAGATCTCCTCGAAATAGTCGCCGGCAAAGTTGAATTTGGCGTCATAGCCGGGTGTTTCCCTTAATTCCAGTACGTGTTTAGCGCCGCCTTCAGCATACTCGCTGATGATGGTCAGGATGTCCCTAGAATCAAGCAGCTTGTCCACGCTGATTACCTTCATTTTACCGATAGCCATCAACACTAGCGCGTTGGCGATGTTCTCGGAAGCGTTGGAGATCACCTGGAACTCGAACGAAGTCTTGTTGGGTAAAGGATCGCCGGTCACACGCTTTCCGTTTATAAAACCAATGATCGCCGCCCAGGCGTAGACCTGCCAATAATTGGAGAAGAACTTATCGTCCGCGCGCGTGATGTTGAAGCCCTTTTCTTCCTTTCGGCTGAACAGGTCACGCACCTTAAGCAGCTCGTTGCCGTACCAAACTTTCTTTTTATTGATATCTGCGATCAGTTTTTCTTTCATATTATTTGATGATTGTGGCTATTGAGCGCCTGTTTTGGCGGGAGGTACCCCCGTTAGGGTCAATATATTGATTATCGATGCGGTAAAAATGCTTCACATTAGCTTCAACGATCAGCTTGTTCAGGTCATGATCCGAAAACTGGATGTAATCCTTGGACATGATGATGATCTGCTCGAAGGAGCCACCGATATTTACTGTCAGGTTATAAGTATTAACCGCATCAAGGTCAGACGATGGCGCATCGGCGATCAAAGGGTAAGAGCGGTTCATTTTGCGCTCACTCAGCGATAAAAAGGCATTAGCGACAGCCAGCTTCTGCGCCACTACTTCGCCCTGGTTCAAATCGATGAGCGGCAGGTCGGTTTTTACATCCACGACATGCACACCGTTACCTATGGTGATGCGGCCCTGCTGTTTATTATCAAGGTACAACGCGTACAGGCGGTTGCTCTCTTGTTCTAGTTCGGCTATCAGGGTATCATAGGCCCGGTCTTTGAGCACGCTGATACTTTTCAGAAAAAGCGTAATATAATCCGCTGCTTGGCTCTCAACAAGGTTAGACTGATCGGCTTTGGTGAAACCGTCACGGACGCGCTTCTTTTCAAACAAGCTCGCCTTTTGGCTCATAAGTTCCTGTTCCAGCGCGCTCAGGCGCTTTTGTTTGGCCGTAATATCCGCACGGTAGGTCTTGAGTTTCTGCACATTCTGCTGCGCTGCGGTGGCGCGGGTATCCAGATCGGCGCGTCCTTCCATTCCAAGGTCCGCGAACAGGTTATTGATCTGCTTACCCAGCGCATTGCGCCTTTTAATCAGGTTATCCTGTTTGGTTTGGTTCTCCGCGATCTCTTCATTGATTTTTGGTAGGTCGGTGAGCAGCTTTTTGCGGTAACGGTTCAATTCGGTGTAGTTCTCCTGCAAAAGCTTGACCTGCGCGTTCAGCTCAAAGTCGTTCAGCCGCCGTTTCAGCGCTTCGTACGCATCACTTTCGGGTTCAACCGGCCGCTCGCAAATATAACAGACTTTATCGTTGAGCATCTGCTCGACGTATTCAGGCCCGGGCAAATTCATCGGCACCGGGTTCTTATGGGCCTGCTGCTGCTGTATCTCAGCATTGAGCATTTCCAAGTTCGGCCCGGAGGCCTTGATCAGCTTATCGCATCGGTTGAGCATCCAGGTATTGATCAGCCTTTCTTTAGTATTAATATCGATATCGTCGATCTTATCTTTTACATTACGCAGCTCAGCCTCCAGCTGCGCCAGCTTGACCTTATATTCCACAAATTGGTCCATGCCTTCCAGCTTTTGCTCGGTGCGCGTCATTTCATCCTCCAGGTTGAATAATTGTTCCGCGAGCTCATTCTTTTGCCCCTCCTTAAGGTCTATCGTTTTTTCAAGGAAGCTGATGTCATTATAGATCGCGTTCTGTTCACGCGTTAGCCGGTTCTGCTGTGCCAGTTCTTTTTCGATTTTTTTGTTGATGCTCTTATCGGCTGCAATGACCACCTTATTCATAAAGTCGTATTTGGGAAAATAAGAAATCTCGTTGATCGCCGCATTAAGCGTCGGCACCTTACTGAAGTTGTATAACTCGTCCATGGTCTCGCCCTGGTACCACATGAATTTACGGATACTTTTGGGGAAGATCTTATCTAGCACCATGTCATGCTCGCCCCGGCTGAGGATAAACGTTTCGCCGTCTTTTATGTATTCGATGGAAAGCTCCGCAGGTATGATCGCCGAGAAACCACGGTCGGTATTACGGAAGGTAACTTCCCTTTTAAAGATATAAGTTACAGGTTCCTCCGCGCTGTAGGCAGGCTTATTATAGTCATCCGCGTTAAAGCTGACGCTGACCGAAGTGGTGAACTGCCCGCCCGGGTCAGTGACCGGGATCAGCGCATGCGGGTAAATGGCCACGTTGCGTGAATCGGTCCATTTTTTTTTCTTTTCCGCATTATCCTCGGTATAGATCTTATCAAAGAACGTCCAGTAGAACGCATTGAAGAACTGGGATTTCCCACTGCCGTTCCTGCCGGAAACGATATTGAGCCCTTCATCAAAAGCAAACTTGTTCTCGCCCAAATAGCAGAAGAAATTGCAAATCGTTACTTGCCTGATGATCATCTAGTGGCGCCTGGTTTTTAAGGTGTTGATGATATAATTCTCAAACTCGCTGCGGCTCTTTTCCACGTCCTCGGTCCCTGCTTCCAGGAAACGGTCGCTGCTGAGCAATTTTTCAAACGCCCCCCGGACGATCATGTCGTCCAGTTTCTTTGTCGCTGCCAGCTCGGTGTATTCGGGCTGCGCGAGCACACCGGCAAATTCCTCCCGGAGACTGTCATTCAAGCTTTTTTTCATATGTCGTAAAGTTCAAGTTCTGCGTTCATCATTTCGTAGATATCGATCTCGTAAGCGTAAGCCAGGTCTTCCAGCGAGCGCATCACGTCCATTTTATTTTCTGCCAGGGCCGCAAAATTAATCAGCCGCCGCAGCTCGCCAATCAGGATATTCTTTTCTACCTTATGTTCTGTCGAGCGGCCCTGGGTCACGTCTAGCGGCGGTTTGACAACCATATCATAGATATAGGCGAACTGCTTTTTTTCATGCGCCCGCAGCACCCTGCCGCGGCGCTGCACGTATTGCCGCGGGTTACCGGTACTCGAGCAAAACACCGCGTACTGCGTCCTTGGAATATCAACGCCTTCATCCAGGCACTTCATCGCCAGGATCGCGTCGAGGTCGCCGGCCTTGAATTGCGTGATGATGCTTTCCCTGTCCGGCGTGTCGCCTAGGAACTTGCGCATCTTAAACCCATATTTCTCGTACAGCAGCCTGGTGTAATTATTAATGATCCGCTCGTCGTCATCATCGCTGGCCGTATGATCGTCCTGCTCGTAACTGGCGGTATTTCCCTCCGGTACATAAATAAAGGCATACTTGAACCGGTCAGGCCCGATATTATCCACGATCGTGGTCAGCGCCGTTTCTTTTTGTTTGGCTTTATGGATGATGCTTTTCCGGCGGATGAGCAATTTGTTTACTGTAGGAGATTCGCGGTACCTGCCTGTAGCCGGGTCGATATGTTTGGCCAGTTGTTTGGTCACCTCGCGGTAGGCTTCCAGTTCTTCCGGCTGCAGGTCCACCAGCACAGGGTAGTAGTAATAGCGGCAGAGGATCTCGTCCTCGATGGCCTGTTGCATATTGTAAACAAAGGTATAAGCAGGAGGGAAGGCATTAAAAAAAAGGCAAAGCTCATCCTGCCCTTGTGGGTCATAGACCCTTTCCGGCGTGGCCGATAGCCCGATCCTTTTATGTATTTGGGTTGGTAATAATTTTAAAAGCTGTTCCGCACCGAATGTATGCGCCTCATCTGCGATCAGCGTCAGGAGGTGCAGGTATTTGCCAAAGTTCCGCTGCCAGGTGCCTTGGAAACGGTCGCCGCGAAATGAGGCATAGGTAACGATAAGACAAAAATCGTTCGTGCCGCCAACCACAAAGTTGCGGCCATACTGGTTCAGCCTAGCTTCCCAGCCGCTGTGCTGGCTCGAACAGATCACCACCTCCGAAAAATTGAACTTCTCGGTCGCCTCGGCATACCATTGGTTGGCCAGTGCGATGGTGGGTACTAAAACCACGAAATGGTAACTGTCGGTCAGCTGGTATTCCTTCAGCACGCAGTTCAGCGCGGTAATCGTCTTACCAGTACCCGTAGCCATCGCGAAAAGCCCCTGGTAGCTGTTATTCACCCAATTGCGGTAAGCCGTTAGCTGGTAAGGACGAGGGCCCTCCTCGAAAGGAAATCTTGGTAATGAACTATCTATTTCAAACGATCCAACTTCCTCTACTACCGGCAAATGTTTGTTCTGCAGTGCTTTGAGCCTGTCCTCCTGCAACAATAGTTCAGATAATTCCTTATCGCCGAATTCATGCAGCAACACCGTTTGTATGTCTTCCACCGGAACATACTCTACAAATTCCGCCTGTCCCGAAAAGATATGCTCAAAATAATTCTCCTGTTTGCGAAAGAACTGCTGGCTCCGGAAATCAGTGTCCCAAGTAAGGTAAGATTCCACCTCTTCCAAATTGGCCAATAGGCCAAATGAAGTAAAGTTACAGGAAGCCTTGAAGCCGACCTGTTCGATGCCATCCGAAAATACACCCGACTTATAATGTGAAATACCCTCGCCATCCTTTGGGCGGATCACCTTGAGCTGGATCCGCTCATGCGCAATCAGCCAGGCGATACATTCAAAAAAATGCTGCCCGTAGCCGCTCAGCGACCTTTTCAGCCGGCCGATATCCGACAGATCCAGCAAATCCGGCGCGACATTACCATAGAGCCCCTTTAAAACCGCTTGTTTATCATTTACGGAAAGAACGTCGTTGATCAGCATGCGCATCACGCCGCCCGCAGAAAGAAAACGCGCAAAGCCCTGCGCAAGGATATGGATCGCGGAAGAGCTAAAATAACCCAGCAAGAGATCAAGCCCGTTGCTGTTGCTGAGAGCGTCATAGTAAAATTGATAGGGCCGCTGTTCATCACCTGACCGGTAAGAACGATCTTCCGGCCACTTTACGTTTTTTAGCATCCAGATTAAGGTAACAGGCGTAAATGTATTTAATAATATTTTAATATTAAGGGCGGTTTTTAGAATTGCGTTTAAATATTTTTTACCCGTACGCCTGCAAACCATCCATTTAGAAAATGAAAAACTATTGCGGCCCAATTAAAGGATTGTAGCGAACGTGACCTTGCGGGCACATATGATATCTATACCGGCAAGGTCTACGAGCGCTCGTTGAACCTGCTGAAAGATGGTGATATGGCCGACAGTCCACACAAGGATGTCTTCGTGCGGATCTGGGACATCCTCTAATAGACGATGCCGCCCAGCCTTAAATTTGTGTGTTGTAATTACAGAAGTTAATTAACAGTAATGTAAAGAAGAAACAAGGTAGGATAGAAAATATTAAAATATGATGTTTTCTATTTGATATTTTTATGTACACTTCGTTTTGTGCTTTGTTATGGATTAGGAGTGTCCATGACTTCGCTTTCAATGTGGTTGATTATGCGGTACTTTATTTTTAACTTTTTGTCAATACGATACGAATCACGCAATGAGCTGATCATGTAGCTGTTTTTAGCGTTTTTTGGTAGCGGTCTAATGACCGGCCAACGAAGGATAACTATTTATTATCTTTATGCGGTAATCCTGTTACTGTTTCTGCTTACCACTTTACCACCTTTTAATTTCATGCTAAAAGTCGTATAGGCGGGTGAAAGTAATTATATTTTTAATGACATGAGTTTAGGTTTTTCAAACTATGCGCGAAGGCTTACAGCGAATGTCCAGCGAGGCTAAACTTGCAACGAAAAACCTGACCGGAGGTAACGACTTAAAAATTAATTAGTTCTTTTACCTCAATTTCAAAACCCTCGGCAATCTTTATAATTGTCGTTAGACGAACATCCACCCGACCTTTTTCAATATTAATCAATTGATGATGCTCAATTTGAGCAATTCTGGCAAATTCTCTTACCCCAAAGTTCCTTGACTTTCGACGTGTTTCAATTTCTAGACCAAGTTTTATCTTAAATTTTTCTTGTTTATCGGACATTTCAACGAAATATGCAACAACTTTTAAAAAATAGTGGTACATTATTTTGTACCATTAAAGTTTTTTACTACTTTTAATAAAATAAATGAAAGATGATTTATTAGGAATAATTTAACTTTGCGATACTTCAGAATATATTGAAGCATTCGTACTTAAGCCTCGCTCTGGAAAACTGGTAATTTTATAGGGAACGAGTAGGTAAGTGTTAATGCTCACGCTATAGGCGTGGGCTCACTTATTCGTTCCCGGTATACCAGTACCTCCAGAGCTGTAAGATGGGTACCACGCCTTGCTTTTAGCAATAAGCCGTATCCATTCAAATTTGGAACGGTATGGCCAACAATCAAACACTCTCTTCCACCACTTTCTTCACAGCCGCTCAGCTGGTGGAAAAGCTATGGGGCCGAAATCCTTCCCCGGAAGTGAAAGCGGCACTGGTGGCTGTGGCAGATAATTTCAAACCCCCAACTGCAGCAAGCCTGTACCGATCCACCAACGAGCAAATATCGAAGTATTTCGACATCGTCCCGGACTTTCTTCTCATCCTATATACCTACCAACAGAAAGTTCAGAAAGGAGGGACTCATGAATCCTAATCAATTAAATGAGTGGGTTTTGGTCATTTGCCCGCCCACCTAGCACAGCAACTAACGGCAACCCTCTTCATTTGCGAAGTTTAGTTAATAGTTAGTCTTGGGTTGCCGTTATTTTAGCTTATTCATAATCCATTCACTCCAAATGTTCACACATGAAAAAAATGATACGGTTCCGTGTCTGGGCCATGCTTTGCCTTTTTTTTAGGCACCTTAATCAACGGATATATATATCGCGCCACTGCAGTAGTAGGCAGCACAGGCGCTTCGTCTCTACTTTGAATACTTATTTTCGTAGTAATTCACCTGAAATGGTCAGGTATTTTTCATTATTGATTTTTCAATGCTGGTCACTCCATGATTGTAAAATAAAGGCCGAGGTAACGGACAAAGATTTCGCTGACTTTCTGGATCAGTTGAATGACCTGATTGGTTCGGCTTACCGGTACCATAAAGCTGAGAGAAGAAGCAGTCCTTCAACAACCTATTCCTAACACACTAAACCTTAAACCCGCTTCCTAACACAAGCGACCAAAAGAACAATAACTCATGAAAAAATTGATACTATTAAGTGTCCTGGCCACGCTTTGCCTTTTTTGTCCGGCCTGGGCACAAAACACTTCCACACCGGGCGCACTTATTCGCGGCGTTGTCACCGACGAGAATGGCAAGCCCCTTGCCGGGGCAGGAGCACGAATTTTGAATCATTCGAGTAATACTACTGCGGATAGCTCCGGCCGTTTTTCCTTGTTTGCAACTGTACGAAAAGGTGCCTTAATCACTTCTTATGCAGGCTTCAAAAATGATACCATCGAATTCGACTTAAGCCAACGATCTGAATACCGGATCACCTTACAGCCATTAAATCTTTCTCTCCAGGAAGTAGTCGTCTCTACCGGTTATCAAACATTAAACAAGGAGAGGGCGACCGGGGCTTTTGTGCAGGTCGATAACCAGCTGCTCAACCGCAGACCCGGAACAGACGTTTTAAGCCGGTTGGAGGGCATAGTCCCCGGTTTACTGTTCAACAGAAATACCAGCAATGCTTCAAGGGGTATTGCAGACATTAGCATCAGAGGCCACAGTACATTGATGTCCAATGATCAACCCCTGGTCGTTATCGATGGTTTTCCTTATGAAGGTGACATCAATAACCTCAACCCAAATGACATTGAAAGCATCACAGTTCTCAAGGATGCTGCCGCTGCGTCTATTTGGGGTGTGCGTTCCGGCAATGGCGTGATCGTACTAACCACCAAAAGGGGGAGACTCAATCAAAAGCTGAAAGTACAGTTTAATGCCAACGTGACGGTAGGAGAGAAGCCTGACCTGTATTACAGCCCGGCTTTTTTAAGTTCGGGGGATTACATAGACATTGAAAAACTTTTATTTGAAAGAGGCGAGTTCAATTCACAGATCACCTCCCCTACACAGGTCATCTCGCCGGTTATAATGCTGCTTACCGATCAGCGCTCCGGTTTAATTACTGCGGCAGCGGCGAACGCTGGGATCGATGCACTAAGATCGGTAGATACCAGAGATGGTCTTACCCAATATTTTTATCAAAGGTCGCTACTGCAACAGTACAATCTAAATTTTCAGGGTGGGGGAGAAAAAAGTTCCTTCTACTTTTCGTTGGGTGAAGACCGCAACCGGACAGTCGCTACCGGAAATACCGGAAACCGCATAACGCTTAACGGGAACTACACTTTGTCTCCTATCAGGCACCTCAAACTGATAATAGGCACTAATTTCATCCGGTCCGATCAGAGGGACAATAGCGTAGTTGATAACCTCAATGCAGGTGGGCTATACGTAACAGGTAATCTGCCTTACCTTCAATTTGCCGGTAATCACGGGGAGCCGCTCGCTATTTCCAAAAGCCTAAATCCAAACTTCATTAACACGGCAGAGCAACAAGGCTTTCTCAACTGGCAGTTTCGGCCACTTGACGAACTTCGCAACAGCGATAACAATACGGTCAGCATCGATAATAGATACAATGCTAACCTTATTTACCAGCCTTTCAAGGGTTTGAGTGCAGATGTCAAGTATCAATACCAGCATTCCTCTGCAATCCGTAATGATTATTATAATACAGCCACTTTCTTTACCCGGAACCTGATCAACCAGTACGCACAGAAAAACACAAGCGGTACTTTTCAATATCCCATTCCGGTCGGCGGCATCTTGCAAAATTCAAATGCCTACCTGAAGGCGGAGCAAGTTCGCGCGCAGCTCAATTATGATGCTTCGATCGGAATCAAGCATGAGATTAACGCCATTGGTGGCGCAGAGATCAACAGCCGGATCAACTGTAGTAATGGTGGTACCGCATACGGCTACAATAAAGATACAGAGGCCAGTGTAGCCCAGGTAGATTACCTGACCTTGTTCAATCGGAATCCTGGAGTAGGATCGGCACAAGTACCCAATAATCAGAGTTTTTCTAAAACGACAGACCACTTCCTGTCTTATTTTGCTAATGCCGCCTATACGTACGACCGGCGTTATACCGTCTCTGTGAGCGGCAGAATCGATAAGTCGAACCTATTTGGCGTATCAACCAATCAAAAGGCGGTTCCTTTATTTTCGACGGGAGGAGCATGGGACCTGGGCAAAGAAAAATTTTACAACTTCAATTTTCTGCCCAGACTTCGGCTTAGGGCCACCTATGGCTACAATGCCAACATCAACAAAGCGGCGACAGCGGTAACGACGTTAAGACAGCAAAGCAATTCTTTTTTCAACGGACTTCCTTACAATACGATAGCCAATCCGGGAAATGATGAACTGCGATGGGAAAAAGCCCGCATGATCAACCTTGCTGTTGATTTTGGTCTGCAAAACAACATCCTCACTGGAACATTCGATTACTACCTGAAAAAAAGCACTGACCTCTTTGGTTTGTCCTCATTGCCACCTTCTACGGGCATACCCACTTTCTTTGGGAATACAGCCAGCACCGAAGGTCATGGTTTAGATCTGGTGCTCAACAGCCGTAATGTAACCGGTAAACATCTTATCTGGACGACTGACCTGCAGCTGAGCTATGTCATGGATAAGGTCATCAGCTATGATGTACCCTCAACGGTAACAGCCTACCTGTCTTCCGGGATAGGTGGTTCCATCACACCGATAGCCGGCCAACCTATGTTCGGCCTGTATACGATCAGGTCCGGCCCGCTTACACCTGATAAAGGTGACCCTCAAGGCTATCTGAACGGACAATTGAGCACTGATTACGCCAAGATCATTTCGAATACCGGTGTCAGCGATCTTCAGTTAAGCGGAAACTCCCGACCTGCTACCTTTGGCTCCCTTCGCAACACGGTGAGCTATAATCAGTGGTCTTTATCGTTAAACGTCATATTCAAACTGAATTATTCTTTCAGGCGTTCTTCGACACCGCTCAGTTACCAGAACATTGCTTATAACGGCGGGCACCAGGATTACTATCAGCGATGGCAAAAGCCAGGTGACGAGGAGTTCACGACCGTGCCGTCTATACAACTGCCACCGGGAGATAATAACCGAAGCTACTTCTATCAGTATTCACAGGCCCTGGTCGAGAAAGGCGATCACGTCAGGCTTCAGGATATCCGAATTTCCTATCTGTTAAAAAGAGCCACAAATAAGAAGCTGGTTTTTGAACAGGTCCAATTTTTTGGTTACCTGAACAATGTGGGCATTTTGTGGCGGGCAAACAGCCGTGGCCTGGACCCAGACCTCTATAGTGGCGTCTTTCCGCTACCAACAACCTTATCATTTGGTATCAACGCGAATTTTTAAAATGAAAACCTTAAACCATAACTTCAGACGATCATTACTGTTGGTAATGATCGTTACCACGCTATCCTGCAAAAAGGAAGAAGCGTTTCTTAATGCTAAATCTAACCAGAGCCTTACCGTACCAGCGAGTTTGGCAGACCTTCAGGGTTTGTTGGATAATGAACAGGTGATGAACCGAAGTGCAGATCCGGCCTTAGGTCAGATCAGCAGTGACGACCAAAATGTACAGGATGAAGCACTCGTGCTATTGACGCAGCAATTGGAACGGAACACGTATACCTGGCTACCTTCCATTTTTGACGCTACCGTTCTCCAGGTCTCGGACTGGAACGGGCCTTACCAAATGGTTTATTATGCGAACATAGTTTTGGGTGCACTGCCCGGTCTGACCAATGCTACCAATCAACGGCAGGCCGATCAGATCAGGGGAGCAGCTTTGTTTTACCGGTCATTCGCATTTTATAATCTGGTACAGACTTTTGCCTTACCTTATGACGCTAATCACGCAAATGAGGTATTAGGCATTCCTTTAAGACTTACCGCAGACCTTAATGACCGGCCGCAAAGATCTACCCTTGCCCAGTGCTATCAGCAGATTATAGCTGATCTTAAAAGCGCCGAGGGGCTGGTTCCTGTTGCGCCGTTGTACAAAACACAACCATCCAAGCCGGCGGTCAATGCCTTATTGGCCAGGATCTTTTTGGCCATGGGTAATTATAACGAAGCGCTTTCGGAGTCGAACAAATGCCTCGACCTATATAGCACGCTTAATGATTACAATAGGCTGAACACGCCATCCACGATAGGCATCCATACCAATTACCTGGAGGAGGATATTTACCACAGTACAATGGTCAATTATTCCGTGCTGTTGAATCGCAGGAACACTTTCGTCGACCCGTCTTTCGTCGCGTATATGATAACAACG
>Ga0265798_10008700_pt1 | contig 12868 bp, 9 predicted proteins | sample P3T30metagenome_FD_192430 | JGI IMG/M metagenome (GOLD analysis project Ga0265798, IMG submission 192430) | Plant litter microbial communities from East Loma Ridge, Irvine, California - P3 T30 | ecosystem: Environmental > Terrestrial > Plant litter > Unclassified | place: USA: California...
TGATTAGTGATCACGTACATGCTTTTTGCACGTCGCGGAAGCTAGGCATTGTCGATATAGTGGGAGTGGAGTAGTAGTCTTGGGATGCATGCGAGATGTCAAATGTTGTTTTTGCAATAAATTCGTCTTGGTGGCTCGGCTAGGTCCGCGGGTTTGAATGTAGACCGCGGAAGCTAGGGGGAGTAGATGCAGAGAGGGCTTGTAGTGTAAAGGTGTATAAGAAGTGTATTATGTACATGGAATGTTGTATGTTGTTTTTGGTGAGAAGGGTGTTTGGGGGTTTTGGTCCGTGGTTTGGGGATGGCAGCGAGGCGAGGCGGAACATGCTGGACACTAGGGATACGCTATTTAGATGGTGCTTTTGGGGACTAAATACGTGTGCTTCTTCAATCTGGACTTGTGCGGATGCTTCGTGAGGTTTGTCGGGGGTGGGCTAGGTGCGTGGCAGCGCGATGTTGCGGGAGCCCCGGAGGTGTCCCGCCTGGCCGCCTGCACCGCGAGTCCCCAACCATCACCCACGCGACAGCTTGACTACTGCGCATCCCGCGAAGCAGGTACGATCGCCTCACTGAGGGCGCATCGATCTATAGGTCCAGTGGATGCCAGAATTGACGCGACAACGCGGTATAAAAGTAATCATCGTCGACCTTGGAAAGACGCGGCACTGCTGCGTTGCTTGTAATCACCAGCAAACCTTTTCCAGCCACGGAACGCTGGCACGACTCGGTACCATCAATACCTTAACCTGCAACGCACTCGAGATGCGATTCTCATATGCTACTACTTAAGTAGCAAGTTGGTCAGATCCTTTGCAGCTGTCTCTCGTCTCTAGCCACACTCTTTGAGTTGGCACCGGGGCGACATGGCACGAATTGCGCGATCTTTGTGAGTTTGCTCATGGTACTGCCAGGAGAGACTCGCAACATAGTCGTGGTCGTCTCGTCCCACTGTCCAGACCCGAACTTCTTAAGCACGCGCTTTAGATGTTGGTTCGCGAACGAAGAAGAATTGGATTGATATACATAGCTACTCTCGCGCAGTTGACAAGATTGAGCCTAGATTACGAGCGATATTACCTACACTCTTTCTTCGCCCACGCCTGGCTTGCTGTGCTACTCCAAGAAAATCTGAATTGATAGAAACGTCAGCACCGTTTGTGCTAGGCCCTGCGTGAGCACCGTCATCGAGGATCAGGAGCATGTCTTTATCAACGGCATTTAGGACATGCAGCAATTCACGGTTATCTTCAATCTCTTCTCGCAGCCTCTCGATCATCTTAAGAGCAGTCGTCAGCCTCAGTCCATAATGTTGTTGCACTCGCACTAACCTCAATTACGGGTGGCTTGAGCTCTGCGAAATTCGACTGCCGATGGTTCCAAGGTATGAAGAAGTAAGAAGTATTCTGATGGATGCGATTGCGGTCGGTTTCAAAATGTCTGAGACGCTCGTATCCGCCAAAGTACCAGCACATGAACTCCAGGAACACACACCCGAGAGCCCAAACATCGCATTGACTACTGAGCTCACCGCCGTCTAGTTGACACTCAGGTGACTGATAGGATGTCGAGCGTGGGACGGTCTTCCTGTCTTGGACGGAAATTTGTTCGTTGTCGCTGAACTGCGTTGTCCCGAAGTCAGAGAGCTTCAAGATACCAAACATGTAATCGGTTGTTCCAGCAGGAGATCCAGGAGGATACCATAAGATGTTACTGGGCTTGATATCACCGTGCCGACCGAACAAACTTTTCGGATTCCGTTGCCCTGGCGATTGGGACGATTGTGGGCGGGATCGTGGAGCAGGTTGTGGTGCTCCAGAGGTGTTGTTGTAAGGCATTGAGGTGTTGGATAGTGTCTTGTAGCGATGTATTTGAGACACCGCCTCGGCTAGGCCATAACACTGGTGCGTCAGCCAGGCAGAAAGCTTCTCATCATCACCCAAGGATCGAGGATGATTCCATTCCCAATACTGGTCGAGATCAGCATCAGCCCAAGGGAAGATTAGACAAAGGTAGTCACGTTGCTGGTAAGTCGCGAGCAATGTTACCAAATGATGGTGAGCGTGAAGCGTCTTGCTCAGGTTTTGCAGCACTTTCATTTCACGCTTGACATCATTGCGATTCTTGAGTAGAAGCTTCTTCACCGCAACGACGTCGCGAGGAACCTGGCACGTTGTCAGTTTATAAGAAGCTTTTTCGCGGTGCTTGCTTACCTCGCTTGCGTCAAACTCATGATGATCAGGGTGAACCTCAGCTCTGTATACTTGCGCAAACCCGCCTTGACGACCTTCATCTGTCCAAGCTATAAATGGTAGGATATAACTCTCAGAGACTTCAAGGTGTGCATCTGTCTTACTGTTCGGCTTGCGAAAGACAGGTGCGAGTACGTACCACTGGCATTCCAGAAAGCGATGCACATTGTAAGAGCTTTTCAGACACTTCAGTGCCGTTGCCACTTTCCCACCATGCCGCAATTTGAGCATACTCTCCTCGAGAGGAAGATCAGCATCGCAGACCTGTTCTCTTACGAAAGACCATATTCTCTTCGGTCGATCGATCAGCAGCAAAATCGCGAAAATCAGCTTGTAATATGGCCCGTCAGGTTGAGTGGTGGCATCACCATGACCCTGCCCAGTCTGCCCATGTCCAACAGCCTCATCTTTGGGATGCATCCCAATTCTTAACTTGACGGACGAATGCCAGGGGTGCTTCAGTATCCTTGTAGGGAGATATGCTATCCTTGACAGTTCACGTTCCACTGACCGCGACGTGATAAGCTCATCCAAACACCCTTTCGGCAGGAACTTTCGATTGGTCCAAGACTCGCATGTCAAGGCTATTCGAAGTTGTTCACCAAGGTGATTCTCATCGAGAACAAGGCTGCCGAGAGTCAAGTTTTCTGTCCTCTGTTGGCGCTTCATCCGCGTAGTTACTGGTCTTTCTTCCGGTTTCGTGTTTTCGTTCTCTGTGACATCTAGTGTAGGTGAAAGGACCGCTGAGCGAGTTCTCCGTGGACTCACTTCTGCCCGTCGGCCTCTGGGGGTCATAGCCAGCGACCCATCTTCAGAAAAAACCTTCCTGTGGCCTTTCGTGGCAGTTTCTTGGATCAAAGCGCTTAAACCGTTTATGTTAGGTATCTGACGATATAACAGGGTTTTGCCCTCGCCGGTTGTGTCGACTGGTGAGGCTGCTCTCGCAGGTTGCGCCATGTCGCTCTGCATCGCGCTGTGTAACCTGTCGTCAGATGTCAACCATCGAATGGAATATCTCATGATGCTATGATTCGCTCACCCTGTAATGAAGCGTATTGCGTGGATGGATTATGCGCGCGCACGTTCGAAGTATCCGTTCATTTGGTGCATCTACTATTGACATATCTTCTGCATCCCTGGATGGATAGGCTGCATGATGCCGAAAGATCAAGCGCTGCCACCCACTTATAATGCCCATGGATTTTCAGCTGTGATGCGCGTCAGCAGCATGTCGCATGCATGGTGGGAGGAGGACCTCCAGCTTCGACCCCGCAGTCACCGCACAGGGCATGCCGTCCCGCTTCAAGCCGCCTCACCAATTTGCCTTGCCGCTGCCTTCTTTTCGGATCCCCCACAACACCCATTCAGACGTTACAGCTGCACACCAAGTCCAGCCACAATATCGAACATGCGCATCTGATCACGGATGTCTGCATGCAACAGACTGGGATCTTCTGGGTGTTCTTATCTTTGCCCGCTGATTTGCTAAGCAGAGCCTCATCTCCGATGATACTGGCATAACCATGGCTATCCTTCTAAGTGGAATGACTGCAGCGGGCGGCTGGGGTCGTTGGCCTTCTACGAATCCGTAGATGCGACGTCAGCTCTAAGCGAATTGTCAACCAGCGAGCCGAAGAGCCGCGAGAGCTGTTTCCGAGGCCTGATGGTGCTTATATGCCTAACGTTGGCGGCTGAAGATCAGTGTCTCTCGGCTCCTCGAAAACGACTGCCGGACTCACACTTCTCTACCAACAAATATACTGGCGATTCAAGACAGCCAGATATGTCTTCAAGTGGTGAGCAGGTGACAGAAATTGACGATGCGTCTACGTCAGAATCAGACGCCGATTCCAACCCCATTGCGTCGCTGTGGGAAAAGCTCCGTGTTTCCATGCAGGAAAGCATGTTCGAAAGAACAGAGAGGAAAAGGTTTATCCCCCGAAGCACTTTCGATGAGATTTTCCCAGGTGCCGCATCGACTCGGAGGGACAGACGCAATTTTGTACTTCAAGTCATGGGCATAGAACTGAGTCGGCTTAGCGAAGAGCACATCGCGCTCGCAGACTATATCCTGGATAGCGCGCAGAAGGTCTTCCTCATCGCAGTCTACATACGATTGGACCGACTCCACACAGCAATGGAACTATTCAAAGATGATAAGTTCACAGATGAGAGATTGCCGGTTGACGAATGGAAAGGAGACAAGTTGAAGTGTGCACGAAAGAGTCATCCGTTTGTGGTGATGGAGGATAAGAGAAGAGACAGAAAAAAGAGCCCGAAGCGCATATGGGATGTTCATTATATCAGTCTATTCCAGGATGACCAGTGGCTCTTCCTGTCGCCGACAATCTCAGTACATGAGCAGAATTGCAATTTCGACAACCGCCGGCCAATTCCGTTCATTGAGAAGGACACACATCTAAGCAGTGGTGCACATGGGGTCGTGTACAAGTATGCAATTCATCATGCCCATTTCAAGAACTCACTCGATCAGGTAATGAGAACCAATCCCCTAGGATCTAGCATCCAGACTAATATGGTACCACAGTACGAGAGCAAACCTTTGGCGGTCGCAGTCAAGGCTTTCAGGAAAGGCGGCAAGAATGTAGCAGTCGATGTGAAAAGAGAAGTCGACGCTTTGGTCAGGATGAACAAACTCGAACAGAAACACATCGTTCGGTTTATCACGTCCTTCCAACGCGGTACCCCAGCGGATTTGGAGTACTACGTTCTGTTCGAGTGGGCAGATGGCGGGAATCTCAACGACTTTTGGAATCAGCCGGACAAACCAAGGCGGACAGCCGCACTGGTCAAATGGGTGATAGACCAGCTTTGTGGACTAGCAAAAGCACTCTCAGCGGCCCATTACATGCCAGACAATGCTTCATACCGCCACGGTGATCTCAAGCCTGGCAACATCCTCTGGTTTCGGGAAAGCGGTGGGTACGGCACGCTCAAGATCGGCGACTGGGGTGAGGCAAAGAGTCACAAGCAAGTTACTGCTTTGCGCCACGGTCACGTGGATACAACTGCAAAATACGGTACGAGAAGATACGAGCCACCAGAGACCGGTATGCAGTCGCTTCTGCCCAAGGGAACACCGCATACACGGTCCCGCTTGTATGATCTCTGGGGCATGGGCTGCATCATCTTCGAATTCATCGTCTGGCTTTTGTACAGTCATGAGGAGCTCTGCAGATTCAACAACAACAACCAAGGACACTATGGCCCTTCTGACATGTTTTACGAGATCAGCCGGGATCACAAAAGAGCTGTGAGGATACATCGCGTTGTAGAACACTGGATGGATCACATGGCAAAGGACGGCTTATGTCTCTCCGGCACAACGGCTCTCGGAGATCTTCTCAAAGTCGTTCGTACAGGCCTTTTGGTCGTTGATCTCCCTGAGGATGGCGGTCGGGATCCACAAGCTGATATCGGGCCGCCTCCTGTCGAACACGATGAGAGTCCATTGATCAGCGTCACCGAGCCCGACGCCACAAATTCTAAGGTGATTCGTACTTCGACTCCCAGAAATCAAGCAAGGTTTCGCGCCACTGAGCTCGAGATGGAACTGTGCCGGATAGCTGAAAATTGGGCGAATGAAGGCTACTGGCACCAAGATCTTGAGCCAGGGCAACCGCCAGTCGACATCGTTGGCTCATTTCATCTTTCGGTACCCACTGGCGACAGAGCGCACACTACCGGTCTGCGCAGCCCTACAAATGAAATGGTCGATTATGAGCACCCATCTTTGGATCCAGAGGAATGGGAGTTTGAACTCGATAACGACTTTGCTTCGACACTGTTGTCTCGGTTGAGAAGTGTTACAGGAATCTCTCCACATCGAAATGCCCCGTCAGCGAGGCTGTGCACTATTTGCAGAGACTTCCAGGGGCGGCTACTAGACGCGGATTTTACAATTTCCTATGCGACACAAAGACTCCGAACAAACTCGAACGCCAAGAGCTGCGATCTATGCTGCCTGCTATGGTCAACCTGTCAGGAGAAAGTGAAAGGAGGGTGCAAAAATGTGCAATTCGAAAGGGTGAACTCTACTGTGAGTATGAGAGGTACAAAGCAACCAATATTCACCGTATTGAGGAGCGATGGTAAGTCACCGCTCTAACGCTGGGACGACCATCTTGTGCTCACTGCCATCACCAATGTAGACACTGGCGGCCGTGCGCATGATGTTCAGATCGGATTGCCTGAGCTTCCAGAAGCAGGTACGGATTTGCATCTTCAATTGATCCAAGGCTGGCTTGATGATTGTGATACGATGCACGTCAAGCCTGTTTGTAAGCCTCCCAAGGACACAAAGCTGACGGAGAATGCAAGCATCAGCCTGCCGACTCGTCTGATCTACGTTGGCACCGATGAAGATCGTGTTGTTAAGCTCCAGGAAATGCATGGTGGAGATACCGGTGACTGGATCGCACTCTCTTACCGCTGGGGTGATTCTCCGCCTTTCTCTACCACTCGACAAAATCTCACTAGACATATCGAGGGTATGGCGTTGACGACTTTACCTCGTACGTTCCAGGATGCGATCAAGGTGACGCGCGCTCTTGGGAAGGAGTACCTATGGATAGACTCTATCTGTATTATACAAGGTGGAGATGGCGACTTCAGTTCTGAGTCAAAGCGGATGGAAGATGTGTACAGCGGTGCCTACTGCGTGTTAGCCGCCAGCTGCGCCACAGATCAGAGGTCAGGGTTCTTACTACCTCGAGCAAACCGAGAGCATGTCGCCCTAGACTGCGAGAAAGGTGGAAGTAGTACAACTATCTACATCTGCAGTATGATTGAGGATTTCCGAAGTCACGTACTACAAGGCGCCCTGCACAAGCGGGGGTGGGTGTTGCAAGAGCATGCCTTAGCTCGACGCACGGTGTTCTTCACCGAGCACCAAACGTATTGGGAATGTGGGCATGGCGTTCGATGCGAGACCATGGTGAAAATGAAAAGGTGGGTGATCCATTCTTGTTCCCTTTGGCGTAAGTCGCTGGCTTCACAGTAGCTAATAGTGTCGTCAGTGAGTCCGCTGCTTTACTCGGCGATCCAGAGTTCCCTAAGATTCTCGACCCGGCAAAATATGGTGAGCGCATTCTGAGGTTTCAAGAGCTGTATCGACAGTATTCTCGATTGGACCTTTCAGCAGATCACGACCGACCGACAGCTATTGGCGGGTTGCAACAGCGTCTTCTGCGCACGATGGATGTGTACGGCGGCTTTGGCATCTTGGACGACCCCGACAAGAGCAGCCTCCTCCACCGTAGTCTCCTATGGCATCGTGGAGAGGGTATCAAACAGTTGAAACCAATCGCATTTCCAAGCGATCGAGAACACGTGCCTTCTTGGTCCTGGATGTCAGTGTCGGGTGGGATTGACTACTTCCCCTTGACGTGGCGCCAGTATGACTGGCAAGTAATAAAACCTCCGTGGTCGCTTTCGCCTGTCCCAACGCCTAACGCTTTCTACGGACAAGCACAAGTCTTTGATCTCACGGCTACAAGGGTGAACGAGGATAGTGTCATGTTCGACAATATACTGGATTCAGAGGTCCTGGAGTCCATGGCAATTGTGTTAGGAATCGAGAAGGGGTTGAAGGCGATCGACGACAAGAAGCATTACATACTCGTGGTCAGGCCAAAGATGAAACCCAGCGCGGATGGTGCAGCGCTATACGAACGAATTGGAGCAGGCTTTATACCAGGAAGATGCCTGAGAGGAGAGCCTAGAAACTGTACGCTAGTATAACCCGTGGTCGTGCTTTTCCGCTTGTGAACTCCAAGCATCTGGGCGGTTGTTACGTCGATTGCAGCACACCAAAGCCCACTTTGCTCTTATTGCTGAAACGGAAACACGGCTAGATTCGAACGATGTATTAGTATAGTACTGTGTCTAGATGACTCCTACTTCTATAAAGCATACAATAGTTTTCACACACTACAAGGGCCGGAATCTAGGTTTCAGTCGTTGCGAATACTGCACAGATATGTCGCAAAGTCAGGTAACGAGCCTACACTGGGCTGCAGGGGGCACATTACAAGGCCATGAAATGAGTAGTAGCCATATTCCCGAGAAGTGGCACATGCTGTATATGCAACATGCGCTGTATATGCGACATGCAAGAGCCCCGTTAAAAAAAAGATTCGCAAAATCGCGTGTCTTCTCGTTAGCGAGAGGCTGCCGCGGTAAACTATATACAAGGGCACCGATATCGTCAGACATGAGGCGGTGCTAATGCGGGGTCAGTCGGGCTGTGTAAATGGCTGCCACATGACATTCTACCCCCTCCTTCTCTCCTCTCTAGGGTGTCAACTCCCGTATCCGCCACCAACCTAACGTGTTTATTTTCTCGTCTTCGCTTTCATTTCGAAGGAAACTGCAAATCGCAAAATCTAAGCCACTTCGCCCGAGAAAGTAGTCAGTGCCGATGCCTTCCGCGAGGTGCAGCACTAGTAATTGTAACGAGTGGGCAGCGACAGGGGAAGACTTCTGCCATGGGTGTCTAGACAAACAGCAAGGCCATCATGTAGACTGCCCTCGCGTATGGAGTACTCAAAGAACGATGTACGAATATTGCTGAGCATGAGTAAGCCGACACTGCTGACTGTACTGTAGCATACCGCAGAACTATCGGATGCGCACGACTTGTTCCACGATGTCTCCGAACTTTCGACCACTATCTTTGCTACCAACGGACAACCACTCAAATGGTCTGACATGTTGCGCCTCGCTTGGGAAATCATGCTCGCAACTGCTTCCACGATACATCTTACCTGACCCTATACCGATGCGTCGATAGGTGTTGGAATCATGGCCCGATCTTGCAAGGATTAAGAAGTTGTGATATAGATATCTGCGGTGGTAGATGGAGTAAAGGCTAAGAAGCGTAATCGGCTCCTCCCGTTCTTGGTCGAGAGCGTCGTCATACGTTTTACTTTGTGATTGATCTGAAGTGCCTTGGGTTTCGTTTGCATTGTAGGGTGGTACGGATGCATCAATAGAGAATTCACATGTGGCCCGTTTATCGGTGTTTGGCGAATAAATTGCATCGTCGATGCAGATCGTAAAGGTTTCGAAATCGTGAGAAGACCGCCGCAAACGAGCTGCTACAGTATGGCCTTGTAGAGTCAATGAACATGCCAAAGCTCTGTTATATGGGCCGTCACCAGCAGTCTCGTAGTGATAATCGATCATCTTCGTGTGCTCAATTCGAGAGCCGGGATATGAGTGGCGCGCAAGTCGAAAGTTCACAGCACCAGGCGACGAGACCCACGACCAACTCGGAGCAAGCCATGTTGACGTTCTTGAAGTCGGATCAATATCGCGTTGCCAGACTAGGTCATAAAGCAATGTCTCTTTCCATCCACCCGCAATATACGTATAGCAGGTTTCTGCTCCGAATTTGTTGGCCAAGCCACTCAGAGCTGGGAGCCTGTCCTCAGGAACTTTCAGTTTCCGAGTTGAGTACTCTTCGATTATTTGACTCCAGCTCTTAGAGATGCTTAGAATCCTGTCCGTAGTCGTTGTTCCAGTGAGTACAGGGAAGAGTGGTTGCGCCGGTATTTTAACATGGTGGCACTCGCACTCTTTTGATGTTCTACAGGTCCACTGTAACTCTGCCCCAGTAAAGGCTATAAGTCGCGTTGAGAGCATCTTCTCTTGCAGACCCCATGCTCGTGTATCTAGTGGATCGATGTCTTTTGACCGTCCAGTCTTGGCATGTATACCTCGAGCAATCTTTCTCCTTGCTTTGAATACCACATTGATTGGACCTCCTTTGAGTTCGCTGAACAGTTCGATTTCTTCGTATATTGGGTTCCGTTTCTGGTACAAAGAGTGGTGCGGGTCCGTCGACAAAGAGGCTGCTATGGTGATGGCAGCTCCTTCATAAATTTGGCCCATTCTTGCAGCTTGGTCTTCCCAATCTGTAGGGCTATCTTGAACTATGCATAGAGTATCAATCCAGAGATAGCAAATGCTAAGACTTTGTGCCATGTCTGCCGCATCTTGGAAAGCTAAAGGAAGCCTATCTCGGTCGAATCCACGCTTCATCTCTTGATAGTTCCCTGAAGTAGTCATAGCAAATCCACTACTACCCCAAGAATACGACAAAGTAGCATATGTGCCCTCCGTACCCGCAGGTGGCTCGATCACACGGTATCGGCTCCTGGAAATATCGACGATTCGTTTTGGGAGCCAGCTTGGTCCCCGACCACACTGCTCCACATGCTCAGTCACGCAGGTGTAGTAATTTTCCTTTAGAAAGTTCACTGACGCTGCGACGGTCGATTCCCTTGGAACATCGTTGCCCACTGTTGGATAGTTGGGTATTGTGTTTGCTACATGGTGATTGCTTAGCGACGAGCTTTCATAGAAGTTCTTCCAGAGGACAGACACTTACTCGAACATGGATAGATCTCCACAATCTCATGAAAGCCTTGTTCATCTGAAGAGTGTAGCTCAGCCGGTGAGTCTGGGTAAAGTAGAAGTTCAACCCGCATCTCTGCAGTTACATATTGCAAGAGTAGAAAGCTCTGCAGAACAAGATCACAAAAGAAGCATCCCTGTACGGCCGATGTGCGAAAGTCATCGAAGGAGCGATTAGACACAACAATAAGGCTACGACGATGAGTTTCGTCGTGATCGCGAGTGTATAGGTACCCCAGAGAGCTGCATGTTGGACAACATACATCTGCGGTTCCGTCGACGAGCTCTAAGCGCCTGTCGCGTGGATACCTATGTATCAGTGGTATCTTAAAAATTGAGAACATTTGCGAGGGGGCTGTGAAAATCATTGGGGAACGGTTCGTCATATACCTAGCCCGGGCTGGAGGGCACAGCCCTCCTCGTGCAGACGGAAGGGCGCTTGAGCCAATCAGACGAAGATTGGGCTAACCAGAGCCAAGCCTCCGCGGGTCTTTTGCGTTCTCTGGCCAAGGGGCCAAAATCGGGCCAAAATCATACCATATGCGCCATTCGCAGCGCCAGCCTTAGCATCATCGCGACTGCGATTTTCATAGGGTGAAGGTGAGCTGTAAACACCAGAACGATAAAGATGGGCCCCTAGAAGAGGACAGCTCCGTGCATACGAAGGATGGCACCACGTGGCAAACACAGAAGCAGCGACACGATCCTCAAGCTTCCATAGTACGGCTCGTCGCATGACGCCGTGCCCCAGGATACACCGGTATTGCGCTTGCAGCGTTTATTCAGCCTTTTTGTTCAACAAATACTATGCATGGCCAGAAGGAAGGCAGCAGCTGACCCCATGGTGGCAGGTGCGTCCTGGCGAGTAGGTCCGAAGAGCACAATGAGTTCACCTAATGACTATGATGGTCACGACTCCTGATCAGAAGAGCAAGTTGACGCATTTGTCGTTTCTGTACACAACAGCAGCGACTCCAGTAGCCAAAGAAGAGAGGTCTGATTGTCATGTTGCCTTGCGCATTGCTCAGTCAAAGGGCGCCCTGCTTCAGTCCAATTGAGTTAATCACTGCGCAGGCAACCACGCCTCCTTAGCACTCTCGATACCGGCAAGGTACATGTTTTACGACCATTGTGAAGCTCGACCATGGTACAAGAATGGAAAGGACCCCACATTGAACGGTGGGCCAAGTGACACCTAAGGCATCACTACAGAATTGCTTGTTGCTGGATCCATACTTTGGCACAGCGTCCAGCGCAGGAAGCCATAAAGGTACGAATTATCAGCCAGAATTAGCCACGCACCTTCACGAATCGAACTACAGCCATAGGACTGAGAGTCCGTCGACACACATGAAACCTCAAAATCTCAGCCCTGTCGCACTCTGAGACTCATGATGCTCCGTTCAGCCTCACCGCTTTTACGTTTAGCTACGCGTTTCTGTAGCCATTAGCACAGATACTGAGCCAGCGAACCCACTAATATCATCCAAACGAGCATATTTGCAGCGGCCTAACCTGAATATAGGTGTCTGACATATACAGCTACGTTGCGATTCTATGTACAGCGTTGCTACACCGCGTTGCGCCGCTTACCGTTCAGCACTATCAACTCGTCACAGCGATTATGATACAGCGACTTTCCCGCAGCCATAGTAATACCCTAGAGCGATCCTCCTCCTGTTCGACGGCTACGCAAGTATTAGGCCTCTAAGAGACAATGTTATAGAATCTCACGATCAAGACTAGAAACCTTCACAACCAGTACATCGCAGTCATCCCAGATCAGACTTCACTCAGATACCGATCAACTCACCATCATCAATGGCAGTCTTAATTAGCAATACCTTACAGATCATGAGATGATACACCTCTTCGCTTTCTAACAAACCGGGAATATTTCAAGAATTAGATGAGATGATCCATCGACACAGCAAGTCACTCAACACTCAACACGGGTTTTCTCACAACGAGCACCAGACGACGACCGCCATAGTCGTACAAGCTCAACCGCACCACCACATCAATCACCCAACTCATCATCAAACCCCGCAAACCGAAACGTCTTCCCAACCACCTCCTTCCCATCCACAACCAACCTCGCAGCAACAACCTCATACGCATCGCCCTCATAAAACCTCAGCGCCTCTTCCTGATCAACCGACCCGCAGGAGAACGCGA
>Ga0265798_10008702_pt1 | contig 12867 bp, 6 predicted proteins | sample P3T30metagenome_FD_192430 | JGI IMG/M metagenome (GOLD analysis project Ga0265798, IMG submission 192430) | Plant litter microbial communities from East Loma Ridge, Irvine, California - P3 T30 | ecosystem: Environmental > Terrestrial > Plant litter > Unclassified | place: USA: California...
GCAAAGCAGGAAGAGCGAAGTGTCGTCTCAGTCGAAGGCTTCAAGTTCCAGACCAGTTCCAACAAGACGTCGACGGCAAACTCGCGCGCCAACCGTGCCAACAACCGCCGTATGGTTAACGACATCAACATCTCCAAGAATATGTCTGGTGCCGAAGGCGACGCCTTGCGCTTTAACCAACTCAAGAAGCGTAAGAAGCTTGTGAAATTCGACCGCTCCGCCATTCACAACTGGGGTCTGTACGCTCAAGAACCCATTGCCGTCAACGATATGATTATCGAATACGTGGGTGAAAAGGTGCGCCAGCGAGTTGCCGATCTGCGAGAAGCAAAGTACGACATGCAGGGCGTAGGATCGAGTTACCTGTTCCGCATTGATGAGGATACGGTGATTGATGCGACAAAGATGGGCGGCATTGCCCGCTTCATCAACCACTCTTGCACGCCAAATTGTACCGCCAAGATCATTCGTGTGGATAACACGAAACGTATTGTCATTTACGCATTGCGGGATATCAACTCTGGTAAGTTTGACATGAAATTTGATTGTCTGTTTGATATTTGTGACATACAGAAAGGCTGACTTGTGACGCAGACGAGGAACTCACGTACGACTACAAATTTGAACGTGAAATGGATGCCACGGATCGTATTCCGTGTCTTTGTGGGTCTATTGGATGCAAGGGCTTCCTCAATTGAGCTTCTCTTCTACTACAACTACTACTTCTACTTCTTCTTCCTTTGGCTCACTGACCCGACATCAATTTTCGTAACGCAATCATCCCTTTTGTAGAGTAGCTGGTTTTCAGCGGTACGCTGCTCATCCTTTAGACTTAGTTGGCTCTTACCCTTGCCCTCATTATTCTCCCCGATGGCCTCATTGTTCCCCGGGTAGGGGCGGAAAGTCGTGGTTTCCTTTTCAACACGGAAAAATAGAGCGATTTTGGCTCATGTTTTCTTTTTCTTTATGGTTTGCTCCCTGTGTTTCAACTTGCTATTTTTTGTCACACTATTTGTGTGTACAACGGTGTCGGCGGTTGTCAGCGGTGCGGCGCGGACCGCAATCATGTGGAGAAAGCAGGAGAAATTGGAAATGAGAGAGAAAAAGGGGGTGGAGGATGGGAAAGAAGTTAGAACAGTCTTTGTTTTTCACCTCGCTTCCTGAATCAAGAGCAGGGTTTGGGTCAGCATATCATCATGCATTGCAAACGGCGTTTTTTTTCTTTTTTGTTCCTTTGGGACAAAAATAGAGGTGGTAGTGATGGTAGTGACGGTGATGGTGGTGGAGGGGAAATAAAAAGGTGGATGGGAACGACGGTTAGTAATCTGATCATAATCTATTTCCTGCAACATGGTTTTCAACAGTCTGTGAGGCGGGACTGTCTGAACTGTCTGACAGTCTTTTTTTCATCTTATTTATTCTTGGAAATGTGTATGTATCCCTAGATGTGGGTAATCGGGCGTCCTCCTGAACTTGTCTGGTTGGAGAAAGTTTGCAATAACAGGGTGTGCGGAGAATGGTTTGTTTGTGTTGCTGGTTGTGCTGGTATGTTCATCTTTTTTATATTGGGATTTCTTAATTTCCATTCGTTCTATATCCTGGCATTGCATATTTGCCAGGTTTTGGTCGAGTTGGTAGCCAGTTTGGCGGAAAACATGAGGGAGGAGAAGCGAGAAGAATTGGTGTATAACGTCAAGGGAAGATTAAGAAAACAACATGATCACCCAAAAAAAAAGATTGCACAAACAGTCTAGAATAAATGCAACGGGCATATCATGTATGCATAAGTTATTGCATTCATCCCAGATGACAACTTTTGTGTCATTAATAGGCTGTTTAACCCGAGTTTGTCACGTTGTGTGGCAAGTGGCATGTTGGTAAATTATATAGACATGCTGGCATACAAGCAACAACGGCGGCATAGATAGATATACAATAGCGCCCATCTTTCAATCTCCAGTGTACTCTGTTGTAGAAGTCGCATACAGTAAAACGAGGTTGAGCAAGAAGATGACGTGCACTTGCATGCAGGAACCCCTTCCCTCTCCCCGCTTACGTCGTCATAAACGCCCAAAAGCTTCTCGCAACGACAATACTGGGAATATCTACGATACGATAGAATACCTCGGACAGTAGCGCGGTAAGTGGTAGACACACAACAAAGGCCACGAGGCCGCTTGTAGCAGTGTTGCTCCCCGTTCCAGCCATTTGCATGTACAGTTTGATGCCGACGGTGTAGATGACGAGGGATTGCATGAGGAACCAACCTGGGTGGCGTAAGTAGGAAGGCAATATTTTTGGAAGACGTGAAAAGTATTAGTGAACAACTTACTGAAACTCCTCCTTCCCATGGCAACCAAGAAGCCACTACGGAGAACGCCACGAGGCCACTCAAACGTCTCGATTAGAAGCGAAGCACCGAGGATGATGAGATAATTGTCTACTCTTGCCGTGGGCTGACTTCCATCCCTGTTCTCGTTCAGGAATCCGTCCTTGTACAGGGCAGTGTGGCCGTATAGTTCGTCGTCGCGCATAGATGGCTTGGCGGAGATGAAGAGGAATTGCAGCAGCACGCCCGTAACGACCATGGCGGTGTAGAGAGGCCAGATGGGCAGCGTAAATGTGCCGATGGAAAGCCCGCGTCGAGACCGGATTTGAAAGTCCATGTTGAGGACGGCGTCGGCAATGAGGAGTCCTGAGACACTGTACCACGCCCAGCTTTGTACCCACCAGGCTGCTGCGACGAAGGCGACCATGGCTTTGACCCGCCATGAGACTCGGGTAGAGGGTACGATGACCATGGTCATGTAGACGGTGTAGCTTTGCTGGAAGATGACGGAGACGATCCAGAGTGTGCCAGAGGGGAATGCGAGGTTAGCGGCCTGCGAAGCATAGTTCTTGTTCACCCAGAAGAGCTCAAAGAGCGAGTTGAAGTAGACGAGGAAGTTGCGCATGCGCAGTGGGGCAATGGTGGAGATGTTGTTGGTCGAGGTTAAAAAGTCGGAAATGTAGTCGGTCGACGCAGTGCTGAATGCCGCTGCCGCAAGGGAATAGGCGACAAAGGTCGGGATCCAAAGTCTGATGCTACGGCGGAAGACGCTGGATGCGCACACTTCTCGCGACTTGTTTGCGAGATATGGTAGGCAGATTGTGCGTGCGGAGAGGAAGATGATCCATCCGTATATCAGGGGCCCGTTGGCCAGGACGACGGATACTGACTTTCGGAGCCCGGTCTGGTAGGCTGGTCCATTAACATTCTCGGAGTCAATGGCTGCGTCTGGTAGGAACGCCTGGAAAAAGACAAAGAGAAAGGACTGTAGGACTAGAAGGCCACGCAGTCCGACCAGATGGTTCTGATCGAGTGCCACGGCCGTCATTGGCGTCGTTGCGGCCGAGGAAAACATTGCTAGGGGAGAGGCCTGAGGGGTCGGCTTCATGTTGGACGCCATCATGTCTTGCTCAAAAGAGAGGCGTGAATAGTAGTTGGACGAAGATGAATGAAAAGAGAAAAATACAAGCACTTTTCACAAAGGTCTAACATCACAGACATGAAACTTCCAGCACAGCCAATGCTTTCCCACATGCCATTCCGTCCTAGCACCACAGCCCGTACCATGAATGGTCCTCTTTCTCCTCCTCCCCCCCGGTAGGATACCCGAGATCAACAAACAGCCCATTGACCGCTTGTCCGCCTCACGCTCACGCTCACGCTCCCGTCTTCTTTCTCTCCCCCCTAGAATCACACCCCAAGGCTTTTGCTATTCCTGTCGTGATCTAGCTGAGTCATGCATGTACCCATATCGAGATGTTGAGCCTAGTTCCGAGCGCAACTTCCCGACGAAAGTGTTTATTTGGGCATCAAAATGCATATTGCATGCATGCATGCATGCCAAGTAGCATTGCCTTTAGTGGCGTTTTCCGTCTGTGGCATCGCAACTAGTTGCCGTGCCAGTAGGCATGTTTGGAAGGGGAGCGGTTAGGCGTGTGAGCTGTACACTAGACGACACTGTAATATGATGAGGTGGTGGTGGATCCCGTACCCGGTTACAGTAGTGTGCTGTAGTTCGCGTCATTTTGCCTCCCGACCAGTTAGACCAGCGAACGGTTGATGATCGTTATCTTGGCCTTGAAGATCCCGACGTTTTCGTCATGTTGAGCATGGCTGGAGGAGAAAAAAGCTTCAGCTGACGGGTCGATTCGTCCGAGTTGTCGTCATGTATCGCAACTTTGTTTGCGCCTGGCCCCCAAACGACGGCATCGAGTGGCCGTGGCTGCCGGGCCTTCCTTGTACCTACATTGTGGCGCACACAGCTGGACGATCAGCGCACTCCCCCCTGGGCCTGCTGTACGATAAGCTAGCCGACAGCTTTCGATATCGGTGCTTCAGACGTTGGAAATACACTAGATCGACGGGTGTTTGTGTTATCATCCCGGTCACAAGACGGGTCCAACAGTCAGGTTGTGCCCAGCCTTGCGCGTGCTGTCAACAGACCTGGTGCCTGTGTAAGTTCCAGCAAAAAAACAAACAAAAAAAACGTTGCCGTACTGACTGACACGGTTTCCAGCCCAACCTTGCGTAGAATAATGCCGTGGTAGTCTCGGACGTCCATTGTTGCGCTTGCGGGTAGTGCCGCCGGTCGGCCAGCATTTTAATCGAGCGCCACCACCACTCATCACTCAGCACTCATCACTCACCACCCATTGCTCACCACTCATCTGCGCCTCGTGCATCGCATCCCACGCCTTGTCTGCGGCTGTAACAGAGTGGGGGCAGACATGCTAGCAACTAGCGCGCCGCCAGGTCGATCGCTAACGTACATGGCAAAGTCGAGTTGTAATATCTCGACCACGCCTTACTGTGTTCTGCGCGGCTCTGCACTCCAGAGCTGCCAAGCCGTAGGTTTTCATGGCGCTTGCTGCATTGCCAAGCCCGAGGCTTTTGACAGGGCGGGTGCGACGCAGGGACGTTTATTTAGCTAATATTGATTTTGTTCGTTGCTGGCGAATTGGTCCCCGTCGGTCCCCGTCGGTACATGATCAGCATCGGCGGGGGGGCAGAGGAGAACAGGGCTGGTAGGTTGCTCTGCGTATTCTAGTCATGCACGGCGAGGCCGAGCAACGTTTCAGGCTGAAAGAGAGAGAGAGAAAGAAATTGACCAAGCAGTCTTTCAAAGCCAATCGTCGCGAGAGTTCAGCCTCCGGCTTCTTCACATGCACTTCACATGCGCGTCTCGTTATCGCAGATGCCGCGTAGGTTCCGATTTGTGCTTGCATTCGTTTGGGTGGGTAGTTCCATCATGTACATACTATTGCGCAAACCCATGGCTGGGCCGAATGGCATCATTGCGCATAAACCTATCTACAGAGCTACCAAAGACGACAAAGGGAAAACAAAACAGAAGAAGATGGAGACAACGGGTTAGCCAGCGACCCGTGGAACTTGGCCCATGTCGCACTGCTGTCTAGAAATTACGTCCTGGCCGTAGGGTTCCAAGAGCTATAGTTTACAATCTGGCGGGCGTGTCCGTAAAGCCCGATTGTGGCATTAAGGATAAGGTAGAAGGGGTAAAGTGCCGAAAAAAGAACAATCATCTTCCTCGACACAAACTCGGACTTGACCTGGTTGGTGATCCAGAGCGTTGCGAGCAGGCATATGATACTGTGGTACTGTTAGCGGCCATGCAAACAACGGCGGGAGATTGCGAGTACGAACCTGATTACAAAAAGCCACTGTGACACGGGGTACTGGAAATAAACCAGCCTCCACAACGCCTCCCAGTTTGTCGGAAACTTTACGATAACAAAGGATAGGACGAGACACGTGTACTGTGTGACGAGATAGTACGACGACTCGCGAATGAGCAGCAGCGAAAGCACTCCAAAGCGGGCGGTGAAACTGCGCTTGGTGTATTCCTCGTGTAGTGGGTCGTCGACGCCGTTGTAGACCATCTTCATGTGTCGCATACTCGCCTGAGCCCAGCCCTGAGCCCAGCGGAGCCGTTGCTTCCAGAAGGCCTGGAAGGTGGTTGGCGCGAGCTCGTACGAAGTCACGTTGAGGTCATGGACAGTCTTGGCGCCCCTGGAGAAAGCCCGGAGCGCCGAGTCAATGTCCTCCGTCAACATGGTGTCGTCCATCTTGAGATTGCGAAGCAATGAAGTGCGCCAGTAGCCGTTGGAGCCGCAAAAGAGTCCAAACCCCCACATGGTTGAACGACCGGGGTGAGAGACGGCGTAGATCTTGTCAAACTCGACCGAGATCAACCGCGTCATGAAGCTATCATCCGAGTTGAACACAATGCAACGGCCCTGCACGACATCGACGTCCTTCTCGGCCATGAACCGCTCTGCAGCCCATCGAGGAGCGTAGGGGTGCGGGTAGTGGTCGCAGTCGTAGATGGCGATGAGATCTGAGCCAGTGTCCAGGGTGAAGTAGTAGTTGAGATTGTCGGCCTTTGACGTCGAGTTGGGTACCTTGATCACCCTAGCATGCGGGAACTGCATGGGAAGCTGATGTAGTTCAGTTTCTAGGGGCTCGATGGATTTGGGCGTGTTGTAGAGAATGGTAATGCGAATCTTGTCTCTGGGGTAGTCGAGCTCCTTGAGTGCATAGTGGGCCCGATCCATGATGATGTCTTGCTCGTTGGGGAGATAGGCAACGATTAACAGGTCGAGGATGGGTAGGGCTTTGTTTGGCGTAGGGAAGTTCCACCCCTTTTCCGTGGCTTGCGTAACGATTTCTCTGGCCTCACGGCAAGGCGTGATGCTGAAGAAGGCCTCCAAGACAGTCATACCGGCAATGTAGAAGTTGGTTGCCATGTAGATGAACCAGAAGACGGCAATCAACCCGTTGCTGCAGTACATGTACATGCACACGGAGAAGATGTAGTAGGAGGCCACAAGACCAAAAGGCGTCCACTCCTGCACGAATGCTGACATTCGCGCAGGTGTGAGAGCAGCAGCCAAGTTGGTCTTGCGAGAGGGCTTCTCATTGACAACAGGCGTAGGAGAAGTGACCTCCCCGACGTCAATGACGCAGTCCTTTTGGTCAGACATTGTTGAACGAGTGGGCGATGTGACGGTAGCGAGGGGATTGGAGGGGCAGCCAAAGCGAGTGGTGGCTACTGGGGGGGCTCAAACAATGCACTGGGTGCGAATATAGAATGATATATCGCACTCTTCGATGGTGCCTGCAAACAGATGGCTGAGAGCGGTAACAAGCAGAAGCATCAACCTGTCCCGGAGCCCTGGAGCCTTCACCTATATTGTGCAATGACACCTTAGGAGAACTGATCTTCACACAAGCCTTATGCTACATATGTGATCGGCATTGCTATCCAGCAATCCCGCGCTTAGTGATAAGGAGATGAGATCGGAGTGGGTCAGCCCTGACGACTCAGTATAGCCCATACTAACTATCCATGTACAGTTCCACGGCCACGAAAATCCTGAGTCTGCCAAGTTACAGGTAGACCCAAGGTTCCATGGACATGCCCTGCAAACGGCATGCTTTGCACCGTGATCCTCTCTCCACTTCGGCCAACTGTATGTGCATGCCCAAATGCAGCAACGCCCCGTGTGATGATGAGATAGCATCGGCGAGCAGGAAGTAATGCCGCTCCCAGCGCTTCGACTCAGTCTCATTGTCCTGGTTTACGGTGTGATTGGCGATACTAAATCTGCAGAAGCCGAGAGATACTAGCCACTGCTCACGACAACGCATATCAGCCGTGGCGTGCGAGATGCAGGGGACCATGACCGTACCGCGGGCGGTGTGACACGGGCCCATATGGACCCGAAAACGAGCTGAGATGCTGTAGCAATTGATGCCTTCTCATGACGATGATCAACGATCAGGAGTTCCTCAACAGACGCGGGATGATTTGGGATAGCTTACGTAGGTAGCCCATGTTAGCGTGAATTGCACGGATGCGGTGCACGTTTCCGACCCACTAACACCGAGCACGGCGTCCTAACCTACTTCGCCTCATGCGACAACCAACTAGAACCCATGTCCCGATGTTCATCATTACTGTAATGTTGCGACGAGTGTATGGCGCTTGCCCAGGAAGCTTGCAGCGCTTTTCTCAACCTTGTCGCACGGCGCGCGGCTGAGGTTGCCATCCGATCATGACTCAACTGGCAGCCCAAGAGTGTGCAGCGGACAGCGGATAGGAGACCTCTCATATGCGGCTGTTCGATGCTAGCGAATATCCGAAAACCACTGCGGCTCCTCTCTCTGCCCGAAAGCTATCGTTGACGGGCTGTCATTTCTAGATTTGCCTCGCACGGCTACCTGCGTCCAGGAGACAAATACAACCTCGACAGTCTGCTTTGTTACCTCTCTGCTGTGTTCTGTCGCCCCGCCATAACCAGGCCGTTATGCGTTTCATTCCTTTGCTCGGCCTTGCCCTTGTGCATGTGCTACCTGTGCTTGCGGACGTTTCCCGCGGACAGGAGAACTGTACATGCGGCTTCTACGATGGCCAAACCAAGGAGCTCTTCACCGACTCCATCATTGTCTATTTCAACGAAACAACGGGCATACCAGCCGATTTTGTTGCGGAGGAATTCCAACAGAAATACGGCAAAGACTGGGTATGTTACGAGCTCGTGTAATGTACATTTCAAACTGACACTAATGCCCCTCAGAATGCCGTCTACCGGGAAGGCGCATCTCCAGACAATGTCAGGATCAATCAAAGCGTGGCCCTCGACCTGGTTGTGCAGCCCTCAACAGCGGACCACGTCGTCACAGGTGCCAGTCTTCGAACCGCAAGACGTGACATCCAGCATGGTTCCTTTCGCACATTGATCAAGTCGCCAAGCAGGAGATCGCTTGGTACTGCAGCTTCTATGATGTGGAAATACAACGAGACTCAGATGACAGAGCTCAGCGTCATGAATACAAACTACCATGCTGACCCCTGGGTTGGCACCTTTGTTAACAACGAGTTCACAACTCGTAATCTCGGCATGAACTTCAGCCAGTTGTTGAACGAGACGGCTGCCAACCGCAATTACACGACGCTCGGTGGCGGTCTGGCCAACGGCAGCGTCAACCCCTGGGAATTCACAGAGTACCGAATCGACTGGACTGCAGACTACATCAATTTCTACATCGGCGGCAACCTCACAAGACAAGTCCTCCACAAGAAGAACAAGAACATGCCGTCGGTTCCATCAGCAATGTACTTCAAGCACTGGTCGACGGGTAACCGTTACTCGATGCGTGGTCCCCCAACAGAGTACGCATCTGTTGCAGAAGTTGGCTGGATCCGTATGTTCTTCAATTCATCTTCCATGACTGAAGACTCCCGCAAAGACTTTGTCGCAAACTGCCCCTTGACTGCCGCATGCTCAATGGACGACATCACACTCCGTGGCTCGACTACGTTTACCGAGGACGCAACCAACAAGTGGAAGCAGAACAATGACAGGGACATCAAGCGCATGCCAGCTCTCTGGCTTTCGGTGACTTGTATCATCTTCTCGACTGTTCTGATAATCCACGCCCTTGTCAAACGTCTCGCACCCAAGTTCAACAGCGACCTTCCGAAAGCATCTCCGGCTCCAGCACCGATGCCGGGCACAGACGAAAAGAACGGCTTTGAAGCTAGCACACACACAATGACCACACAGGAAGTATACTCTAATCGCCCCTCTGGTGACATCCGAAGCTCTGACGACAAGAGGTTGTCAGATGTTCAAAAACGCGAGTCCACAGACGATCTCGCTATTGAGAGGATTGATGCAGTACCCGCTTCGTCAACATTTGGGGGCTCAACTCCCAAGGATCGTATGTCCCGAGCAAATTCGGCTTTCTTTGACAGCCGCGGCCCCACGCCTTACAACAGCAACTTCAACACTACCCGCGAGGATCTATATCTACCCATGCCCGCTGCTATACCAGGCATGCCACCCATGAGCTCTCTTCAGGAAAATCATAACTCACAACTCACACTTAACGACCCACGTACTGGCGTACCTCTACCAGAGGGTAAAATAACCATGGAGACTGTCACCGAATCTGCTCTGCCAGGGCCGCGCATGCGTGTTCAACCCCCAGCCCGGCAACGGATTGACCATCTTGCTGGTTTGACAGCCCTCTGTTCGCTTGTCGTTACTGTCATGCATTTTGGTCTGACTTTTGTTCCTGCCATTGTCACGCCTAGTGCTGACGCACATAACGCATCTGAGCCATGGGCACAGCGCATCGTCGGTCCCTTCCTGCTCAACCAAATGTGGCTCGGTGTCTTCTTCACAACCTCTGTCCGTTTCTTGACTGCACCATACCTGCGAAAGGGCAAGATGGATGAGGTTTGCAAGGCTGCCGTACGTCGTACCCCTCGTCTTATGATACCGGTAGCTAGTATGGCGCTATTGGAGTACTTCTTTATCGACGTTGGAGCAACGCGTTTCCTCCAATACATCCCGAGTCTGACGTGGTCTACATGGCCGTACGTAACGCGATACAACAACTTCGCTCAGTACATCTCTGAGATCTTGGAACTCATGTTCCTTGTGCCCAACGCCGTTCCCCAAATCACATTGCATTACTGTACCGGTGTGCTTTGGACCATCGCCGTCCAACTCCAAGGCTCCTGGCTCGTTCTCCTCGGCGCCGTCGTCGTATATGAAATCAAGACACCATGGAAGCGTATCGCGTATTATTCCTTCTGTCTGGTAAACCACTGGTACGCGCAATCGTGGGGTACATACCTCTGGATCGGTCTTATTCTCACCGACCTTGACGTTACATTCAAGTGGAAGGCCTTTCTGAACAGTAAACCCGCGGCATACTACCCTGTCATTACCTTCTTCTGGACCTGCGTTGGCCTGGGTTTCCTTGCCAACGTACTACCCACTTGGGGAGTCACGGATTTCAACTTCAGCACCGGCGAGCGAGGCATCCACCCCGATGCATCATCGGGTGAGGCTATCATGAACACAGACTTGGCCGGTTACCCACCATACTACACACCACGTCTGAATGGTCTGCTCTTCGCAGGCGGCATGCAAGCCGTAGTCGAGCTCTCTGCTGCAGTCCAATGGGTGCTTTCCACGCCACCTTTCCTTATTCTTTTCCCGCACGTCTTCACAATCTATCTCATCCATGGCCTCGTCTTCTGGAGCTACGGCTCTTGGCTCTTGGTTTTCCTCGCCGGGCGCGGCTTCCCATATAGCATCAACATTGCAATTGTAGGCGTGACATCATACGCTGTCATGTTTGCGTCTCTCCCCATTGTCACGCCTGTCATTGAAGCCCTCGGAAAGGACATGACGGCACTGGTATGGATGACGGCCACGAACAAATCGCCACCCCGCAGGCCAACACTCTACCCCTTCGAGGGCGACCTATTCACTGGTCGCGCAGCAAATGCCAAGCCGGACGCTGAAGGACTTCCAAAGGCAGATGTGGAGAATGGGCTGGAAGTCCGTAGTTCGATTATTAGTAGCGCCGATGGAAGCCAAAGGTCCAGCAAGGGCAAGGCTGCGGCCAACGTTTCCGAGCACGAGACGCATGCGTATTCCACTGATGAGACCTCAAAGCAGCGTGACAAGAATAGGGTCAGTCGGTTTTCAATGTACACGGAGTGATATGATATGGACCATGGGGGTGTATGGATCTTGGCGAGAAACGACTCGGTAACGAACAGAACACATGTTTAAATGTCTCGGGCGTGAGACGGCTGGTGTCGTTGTTGCTGCCCGATTTTGGAAGAATAGGAAACAGAATTATTCTTGGTGCACAAACGGGGCAGGGCATACTTGGGGTATATATTTACACTGGAGCGTGTTCATCTTTTTCCCCTCTTTCTTCTTTCTTCCAAGTTTCATTTAGCTATCAATGTAAAGTGCTTTCAATATGTTCTGAAGTTAGGGTTCCCCTCAACTGCTCCCGCTTTTCTTTCCCTTTCCTTTCCTTTCTCTTGTATCCCATACAGTGCATGCATGTCTTGTACATGAGCTTTTTGTGGTTGTTGACATGGTGTGATTTGTCCGTTGTCGCGTAAGAGGGTCACGACTTGGACCTCAATGAGATATACTATGATGTTTCGCATTGTCCAACACAGAAAGCACGACGTTGTTCACCTCGCCTTGATTCCAACCTCTTATCCACTTTTCCTCCTCCGTCTCTCCTCTTCTCTCCACACCATCAAGCTCCCACCGCCCGCCACCCATCCAATCGCCATGACGATGAGCGTAAAGGGTATGGCAGTCAAAAAGTACCACCCGTATGTTGTCCTCAGTGCTGCAACGCTCTCATTCATGCTATAAAGGCCCGAGATGAAGGTCAGAGGGATGAAGATGGTGGCTAGCCATGTGATGCGCGCCATGTTGTGATTCTCCACCAACCCACGTCGCGAGTCTTCGATTGATATTTCAGAGGTGACGACGCTGGTGAGGCGATCTACACGTTCCTGAAGTTCGTTTACAGCAGCAAGGACGCGTCGAAAATCGGGGACAATGTCGTCAAAGGCGTCGAGGTTGTCGAAGTTGATGGTGAGGTTGTTGTTGGAGTCGGTGGCGCGTGCGGTGAATGAGAGTGTGGAGCGTGGAGATGTGGGTGTGGGTGCGATGGCTGGCTGAGACGAAGGCGTGGTAAGTCGCACGGCTGCTGGGAGCGCCTCCTCGAGGGTTTCTTTTAGCATTTCGCGGAACACAGGAATCTGTCTGCGCCAGGTGTGTAGCCGCTTTAGCGAGGTGTCGATTACGTCGCCTTTTGAACGGAACACGTCTGGCATCTCGAGCTCCCATTCTATCTGGCTGAGTCGCGATTTGACGTAGTCGCATACTACAAGCCATTCCGCGCAGATGGTGTATATGGTTGGCTTGATGAAGACTTGTGGGTCGATCTTGTGGCCT
>Ga0265798_10008703_pt1 | contig 12866 bp, 9 predicted proteins | sample P3T30metagenome_FD_192430 | JGI IMG/M metagenome (GOLD analysis project Ga0265798, IMG submission 192430) | Plant litter microbial communities from East Loma Ridge, Irvine, California - P3 T30 | ecosystem: Environmental > Terrestrial > Plant litter > Unclassified | place: USA: California...
ATTGAGTTTGGTCCGCACATGGCCCGGCAAAGCTAGTTTTGACTCGCGCAATATTGCCGGAGCAATCTCCAACATACGACTTGTCAGAAGACTTGAGGCGGTTTTGGACCACCGGAACATTAGACCAGTGTTCTGTCAGCAGGCCACCTGCAACAGCTGCGTCTTGAAGATGAATTTACAATGATTTGATCTGTCGCAAGGTTGCACCGCACCGTATAGACTTGAAAATACATCACGTCAAAAGTTGGACATCTGCTTGTTGTAGGTCCTTCACCCCGCGTAAACGAAAAAGCTCGACCTATGGCAGTTGCATCCAACACATAATATATGCCTTCAACATATGCACTGTGTCTGTTTTCAAAACATGTGTACGAAGCGTGGCGTGTAGGTATCCTTAAGGCAGATCTTACTGATGGGAGACACTATCCATAGAATGCTCCTTCACAGCATGGTGCTACGACAAGTGATCGTGTTCACCATGATTCCATCTCCCGCGTTTTCTTCACTCATCACTGCGTTGTAGTCGGCCACTCTGTGATATCAGCGGCGAAGGCTCGTAGCAACATGTCTTATGCTCCGTCTCCGAGCGGACAGCAGTCCCTGGAGGTACAGGCAGCCTGGTTTGCGGTTCGCCATCGCACGCACGGTAGCGAGACCCATATATCCCCCGGTGTCTTCATCCACCGCCTGATTGTATGAAATGCATTCTTGCAGGCAGGAGGACTCGGTTCTGGCGTTGGACAAGGGCGGATCGGAGCGTGTGGTACGAGGACGCCGGGCGTCGGACTCGGCAGGGTTGTAGGAATCTAACCGTGATCAATCATCTCTCAGTATATGTGTGAGCGACCAAACACTTTCTGTGAGAGACGTTGAGGCAACTGAAGCCGTTCGAGTTGAAAGCATCGTGAGGCAGGTGCGGAGTTGATGCGGAGGTCGTCGGCGTTAAGGAAGAATGTTTCTCCGTGCTCTGGACCCACCGAAAAGTCAAAGTCGGCTCGCCAAGAGTTCGAGAGAAGTTCGCGACTGAGCTCTTCCGTCACAATGAGTGTAGTATCGTAATGCCAGCGCTCCTCCATAGACGTACGCGCAGCTTCATACACCCCACGGCTTGATCTAGCCCCCGAAATTCACCATGGATATCCATCGATCCCGCTTCGTGCCCTACCCGCCATCTGCGATCAACGCGCTCGCATTCTCGCACCCGGAAGCCGAACATGGACAGCAGGATCCCGCTTCTCTGAGACTGGCGATTGGACGCGCAAACGGAAACATCGAGATATGGAACCCTGCAAGAGGCTCCTGGCTCCAAGAGAAGGTCTTCTATGGCGGCAAAGACAGGAGCGTTGAAGGGCTGGCATGGACCCAAGAGCCAGATACGCGTAATGCGCATGGCAAGGTGGTGCCTGGTCGTCTGCGACTCTTCAGCATCGGGTACTCGAGCAGCGTCACAGAGTGGGATCTCACTACAGGCCTTCCGGCGCGCCATTCGGACGGTAACCACAGCGAGGTCTGGTGCTTTGCTGCACAGCCAAGGAAGAGCGCGGCCAAGGGCGCTTCGAACGAGCAGAGCGGCTCGTGCCAGAAGCTTGTTGCAGGCTGCGCTGACGGCACGATTGTTCTTCTATCTACCGACGACAACGATCTCACCTTCGAGCGCTTCGTCTCCCGCGCTACGAATAAGAAGGCGCGTGCCCTGAGCATCACATACAAGGACCAGCATACAGTACTGGCTGGTTTCGCCGACAGCATGATCCGGGTCTTCGACACAAGGAGTGGAAATGTGATTCGGAACATCTCTCTGGGAAGTGGCCCCCATGGTGGGCCAAAGGAAATCCTAGTATGGAAGGTCAAATGTCTGTCAAATGGCGACTTCGTATCGGGGGACTCTACTGGTGACATCCGAATCTACAGCGGCAAGAACTACAGTCAAACGCAGAGGATATCCGGACACGAGGCGGACGTGCTCGATCTCGCCGTGACCCGCGACGGAACCAGCATCTTCAGTGCGGGCATGGATCGCCGCACCTGTTTCTACACAAGCAAAAAGGGTCAGGCTCAAGGACAGAGCGGAAAATGGCGAAAGGTGTCACACCAGAGGCACCACGAGCACGACGTCAAAGCTATGACAACTTACGAGGGCAACAAGCTGAGCGTGGTAGTCACAGGAGGTATGAAAGCTCGCTCATTCTGCTCAGCCCACGACTAACATACATACCAGGTATCGACACCCAGCCCATCGTCGTTCCACTCCGCACATTTGGTAAGGAGCTTAGTCGAGGTCTCCCAGCATTGCCTCCTACGCCCCCGTTAACGAGCGCCCCGGATGCAAGATTACTAGTCAGCTGGTGGAGCACCGAAGTACGAATATGGCGCGTCAAGCCTCAAGACGATGGTACGGAGAAGCCCAAGGTGGTTGCACGCCTTGCTCTGCAGGGTGAGGAGAACATCATATCCGTGTCTATCTCCAGAGATGGTGGACTTCTCGCCGTGGCAACAGCCAGCACGGTAAAGCTGTTCCACCTATTGCAGCACGCAGGAGCCGTGCGTGTACGTAGGCTAGAGATGCCTTCTGTCTCTGGCGCAAAGACTCTCAAGTTGTCATCCAATGGCAAATGGCTCGCGGCGGTCATGGCGACCGACGAAATCCAGCTGGTCCGAATTGTGCGAACAGACGATCCGGCAGATGCACCTCGCGCGCTTGAGAAAGTACAGCCCCTCTACCGACTTGAGCGCGACATGTCTACACAGAGTCCTCTCAGTGGTCCCTCGGGAGCTTACGAACGATCTATTGCACATGCCGACTTCTCCAAGGACGGCAACGTCTTCGCTGTCGTTGACTTGGCTGGCTACGTCGATACATGGGTCGTGGAAGGGAATGAAGACACGACTGCACCAGAGATCGACATCGACGACACTACACCTGCTGCCAACGACGATGATGACTCCGATGACGAGGAAGAATCACGGGAACAAATAACATACCTGGGTCAGCACTGGATACGAAACCCATCTGGTCATTTGCTCCCTCGACTCGATTCAACGCCTGTCTTGCTCTCCTTCCAGCCCAGCTCCGACGCCTCCAATCGACCAGAGCCTAATGGCAACCCCGCGGTACACCCAACAAGACACAATCCTCATCCTCACTCGCACGAGCTCCCTACCGCGGACTACCGACTTCTGTTGGTCTCTGCCGAGCACCAGCTCTACCTCTTTGACGTAATGTCCGGCCGCCTATCAGACTGGTCAAGACGAAACCCACCCTCCAGCTATCCCCACGAGTACAAACAAGTCGACCTCCCCGCAAAGGGCTGCATCTGGGACGTGACAGAATCCCAACAACGGATATGGCTGTATGGCGAGAAATGGCTGTTCATGTTCGACCTGACCAAAGACTTCACAATCTCAGATACCGACCACGCAGGCAAGAAGCGGAAACGCGACGCTCTCAAGAACAACAGCGGTGCCGGTGACGCCGTTCCTCAGAAGGAAGCACCCGTCACCAAGATGCGCAAGTTCCAGAGCGACGACGCAGACAAAGCTGGAAGACAGAAGTGGATGGACATAAACGCCGTTCGTCGCAAGGCCGATGCCGAAGACGACGACGATGTGGAGAGCACCAGCCAACCCCTCACCATCCTACGGAGAGCAAACACACAAGCAGGGGCTGAGCAAACAAACGGCGAAACAGGAGAGGAGCTGATTAACGGCGGAGGAGAAGTCGGAGCAGTCGAGCAAAGTAAGCGGGACGAGCCTTGGTGGCATACATTCAAGTACCGCCCTATACTCGGCATCGTCCCCATCAGCGGTGACGATAGTTTCCACGCGCCCGAGGTGGTGCTTGTGGAACGGCCGAGTTGGGATTTGGATCTCCCACCGCGCTTTGTGGGTACGCATGAGCAGTGAGGGACGTATGTGTTGGGATAGTTGGTAGATTTACAGGAGGGGTTGATGTATAAAGAGATACCTAATCTGATGCGATGAATTGGCTATGTTGTTTTTGTCATTTTCGCTTCTCTGTGCTTGCTTAGTTGTGTTGTTGATCACAGTGATGCTCTGTTCCTATGGATGGCGATACAGCTATGCTGACATACGGTGTTCATATTCAGTGCATTGTTTTACTGGAATATGTAGAGTTCACGGGAAAAGCAGGCAGCGAGAGAACAGTTTGAGAAACGAACTTACTTCGTCATGACTTACCACTACGCCTTATAAAGGGAATATAATAACAAAGATTTCTGACTTCATATTGATGTAAATGGTATTTATGCTATCCATTTCAATATATCAAAGCCACATCGGGCCAAATCACGATAATGCTATAGTAAACGCCATGGGGTATACAAGTAACCCAGAAAGATTCCCACAAAATGGTCGTACATGTCGTCAAAGCCCCAGCGTCCTCACTCCTACAATTGTTCCTCAACCTACTTATTCAAGGCTTCTCACGACTCAGACGCGCGATCTAAACGGCTCATAGGCGGTAGGCTGACCCGTAGGCGGCGTCTGCTTCTGGCTGCTAGGCCACTGCTGCATCTGATGGCCCTGTTGGCCAAACGCCGGCGACGCAACCCTCTCGTATGTGTATGGGGTCTTCTCAACAACCATCTTCTTGTGGCTGCTCTTTCCGCTGCAGCAGCACACGCTGATGAGCCAGAAGAAGCCGGAGCCGATGGAGAAGGCGACCGCGAGCCAGAGAACGGAGAGCATCTGGCTGCCCATGGAAGCCTTGATGTTGTAGGGATCGAGGACCGTCTTGAAGACGCCGGTTATGGTGCCGTAGATGGCTGTTGCGGTTCCGGCGGCGGCGATGGCGAAGAGGGTTTGTGCCTGGAAAGAATGTTAGTATATGAGGAATTGTGAGTTCGAGGTGAAAGGAAGACGTACGGTAGACACGACAGTAGTAACAAGGCTGCCCCATCTCGAGAAGATGGCAAAGAAACCAATGACAAACTCGACAGCCGTGAGCACAATCGTGATGACAAAAGCCCAGTTCATCCAGCCAGCAGCCTTCTTGTACGCGTTCATGCCGCTGTCGTATTTATCGCCGAGCACCTCTTGGATGTTGGTGCCGTTCATGCCCCAGATAGCGAGGGGATCGAAGTGGAACTGGAACTTGCGCGCGGAGCAGTATGTGATAGTCTCTTTGCCGGATTGCGCATCCTTCTCGCCCTCGCAGTAGGAGAAGAGGCCGACCTGGTAGAAGTCCTTGAGTTCCTTGGCGTCCATCTTGCCTCGGAGGGCGTCGAGGAATTTCTCCGCGGCGTCGGGTGTGATGCCGTCGGGTATCTTGTCCAAAAAGTTCTCGGGGTTCTCGACTAGTTTACTTGTGTCCGCCTGTTGTAATGTTAGTTGTGTGGGCTCGCAAGGCTGGGAGAAGACGTGCCTTGAAGAAGTAGAGATCGCGCCCCAAGGCTGTTGCTGGGGCGTTGTTGCCAGACCATGGCGTCTGCCCTAGCATGACGATGATGAAGCATATTAAAGATGCGAGGGTAAGGCACATAGGCGTGAGGATACACGCGAAGCGCCCGACTTTGCCCATGTTTGCGGTTGCGGTTGTTGTGTTGTTGTTGGCTTGGTGTTTAGTGGTAACCGAGTAAGGCTGACTGATGTCACCCAAGAAACAGAGTCAAGAGCTGGCAGTAGCGATCGTGAATCCGCGGTTGTGGTGGAGTCACCCGTGGATGTGATTATGGTGGACAAGGCTAGACGTTAAACGACAGAACGATGAGTGCGACAATCCAGTGGGCCGCCACAAGCTTTTGTACAAACTACCTCAAACGCGGAGCTGAAATGCGCAAGGCAAAGTGCCCAGCCGAAGGGGGCTGAGCGGGCGCACAGCTTGGGGTCATAGGGTCTGTGCGCGGCGGGGCCAACAGTGGCTGATCCTGGGTTAGTCTTCACCAGCCTCAGTGGGCTTGCGACTGAGGTGGGTTGTGATGGCCAAGAGTGCTGACACAACTTTGCTGCGGAGGATAGTGCGTGTGCTGTTGGCATTCGCAAAGCACTGCCGGCGAGAGTGCGTGTTGCCAGGCCTGAGTACGGTGTTATGTCGGTCTTGAGGCCATGGTTCTGTCTTGTGAGCAGATGAAGCTTGAACAGATGGCAATGTACCTCAATCACTGCGGGATGCACAGCTGCGATTCTAAAGTTGCATTCTTGATTATCCAACACCCCAAACATACACTCGATTATTAAGGACACAACCTGATATAGTCGTTTCAGCCCTCCCCGCTACCGTCAGCTTGGCCAAACGCTACCCGACAAGACAGCAGTCGGAAGAACGACGGCAGTACCTCGCACAATTACCAACCACCAGTGCCTTGGGTCCACGCCTAAATGGCCCAAGTCGACAAAACTTTGCAGAGGCACAGCGACAGAGCCTCAACACTCCTCGTCACTGAACTTCGAGAATCACTTGGCGTAGGGCCTGACGGTCATCACACACTTGGATTCCATCGTTATTTTTAGACATTTTCTCTGCACCGCATCGCCCGCTAACCTCCTTGGGAAAGAGCTGGAGAAACGAACGGCCCGCCTGTCACGATGCTGATCGTGCATGATTCGTGCCATCACTCCTTCTCGCTGGAGTGAGATGTTCGAGAGAATGGTTGCCATGAGACATGACGTTTGCTTTCTTGCATCATGGTTTCTTCCTCCGTTTGACGTGTGTGGAAGGCATGTTTCAATGTCGAAGGGTGGACCCTGGAGATCACTTGCCATGTTCCTGACCCAGCCTGCGTACTCTTAACGCGCGTCCCCGCAAATCTTTCACATACCGACTTTGATCAGCTTCCGCCCTAGTCGCGCACAATGTCACAATCACGCAAGCTGTTGAGATGAAGTGTTCATGTGGTTTGCAGAAACATGGCCAATCTGGCTCTGATTTTCTATCTTGCATCCACCGCCCTAAGGCTGCAGTAAGCTCTGCATCTTGGGCGGGACGCGCGTCGACCCCTCGTACACCGTACACATCAGCTCTCTGCCACGGATCCCCACCGCGCCCGTGTACAGCACCTCCAATTCTCAAAACTGTGCAGTGCGACGAATACCTAAACGTGAAGCTCATACGTCGTGCGTACAAGTGCCAAAATGCTCGTAAACATACAGAAAAGACATAGGAGATATCGCAAGTCGTAATCCAAAATGGCAAAATGGTATAAACAGTGCCGCAAAACCCCGCGTGCACACGGAAAGATGAAGTGAAGAATGCAGTGAAGCAGTGAAATCGGTCGCCAAAGTGATGCGGGAACAATAGAAAAGCCTCTGCCGAGGTGGGTGCAGACATTAAAGATATCGCATGTCTCTTGCGTGCTGCTCCTGGAACGCCGGCGCAAATGAATCGAAATGACCAAGAATCAAAGACTCGATGTTATACAAGCGGGAGTGTCGTCCGCGTAACGAATGTTGCGGGGGTATGTCGGAAGGGTATCTCGTCTTCTATCGAGCTCTACATGCTCGAGAACTAGGTGCAGCGCACCTTGCTGACTCGGCTTACGTTGTAGGCATGGCGCGATGGAAAGATACCGGAAGTGGTGAATGGAAGGTGGGGTGGCGGATGCGTTCAGCGCGGGTGCTGGTTTCGAGGGTCTTGCTGGTTCTGTTGACCCTGTCCACCCTCGCCGCGCGCTCGTATCCATTGGGCGTTGCCGCTCATGCGGCCCTCCAATGCCTTCTGGGCATCGGGGTCTAGGCGGCGGGTGACTTGAGCGTTGATGATGTCTTCTGGCTTGAGTTTGCTGACAGCGTGTGCAATGGATGAGATGACGCTCTGGCGGAGCTCCTTGGCTTCGCGGATGTCTTCACCCTGCAGGCGGAACTTGTCCTGCTTGGACATGTTGGCGCGTCGTGTTGCTCGGATCTCGTCCATGATGTGGAGGAGGACGGCCTCTGGTGCGCGGTTGCGCTCAGCTGCGTGCTTAGCGTCGCGGACGTACCGACGGGTGACGTCCATGGCACCATCCGCTGAGAAGGCGATGCAGTAGGAGAGCTTCTTGCCCCAGCCTGAGAAGATAATTAGCAGATGAAAGGTGTGGGCGTGGAAGAAGCAACGTACCATCAGTGTATAACCGGGGCTTGTCCCATGCCTCTTCGCAGGCGTCTACGTGTACCCATCGCTTGCGGTGCACAGAGTAGACTTCGGTCCAGACGTGGTCCTCTGCGTTCCAGACCCAGCGTACTCTTGAGCCGACAGCGCGGCAGAGCATGCTGAAGCAGTTGGCCCACTCGCCACATCGGCCTTTGCGTGTTTGCAGCAGGACGAATGCGTCGTTGTATCGTGGGAAGCGCTCGTAGTTTTTGCAGGCCTCGTGGGAGCATTGGTAAGCCTCTACCTGGTTGGCGCCACGGGCTTGCTCGTCGGGTAGTGGTGGAGTGATGCCAACGGCGACGGTTGGTGAGTAGCATCGCGAGCACGGCGGGTTGTTGACCCACGAGAAGAAGGATCGCTTGAACCATCGGAGGAGTGCGCGGACAACGCAATCTTGGTAGCCCCAGGCGGCCTTCTTGCCGGCAGACATACTCTCAGCTTCGGCCTGCAATATTTGGCTCTCTTCCTCGGCCTCGTTGTAGATCTGCTCCAGTGGGATGACGCGAAGAGCCTCGTCGAGGAGTCCAGGGTTCTCCCATCGAACGGGCATGTTGGAGAGTGAGTGCAGCATGTTCTTGAAGCGGAGGGAGCGCGCATCGCGAGGCGCTTCAGGGACGAGGGGGATGTTCCTGATGGAAGCGTACGTCGGCGGGGCAGACTGCGACGGCGGCGGCTGTGGAGTGCCGAAGTCCCTCGGTGCGGGCGATGAGGAGCGCGATTGAGATGAGCGTGATGTGAGTTCGTTCATGCGCTTGGTGCTGAGGACCTGACGAAACTGCTCCGTCATGTCGGCCGCCAGCCGGTCCGTGTCGACGTGCTGGGGCTGGTGAGCGCGGTGGGCGCTGTTGTTGTATTCCATCGTGGGCGGGTGCGAGCTGCAGTCGCAGTGTCGTTGTGCGCGGTGATGGCGGGTCAGGAAGGTCGTGGGCGGGTGACGGGTGTCGTGGGTGTATAGCGTGGTCGAGCGGCTGCGGATTGGCAGTGCACAGCCCGATAATGCGGCGGCGCAGCAACGAGACAGCCACAGGCAGATATTCTGGGAATTCTGCTGTTCGTGGGCGCGGAGAGAGCTGGCAGTCTCTTTCTCTCGTGCAGGCGGCTCGACAGCGCTGGGTGACGGGTGTGGGCGTCGATAGGTGGTGGAGTCGTGGGTTGGACAGGTGCGGACGAGGGTAATTGATTGAGGGATGGGGCAAGACGACGACGACTCGCGCTTACCGCTTTGGGCCGTGTTGACGCGGCCCTGTCGCGGCTTCCTCATGTCTAGAACCACAACACCCACCACCCGCACGCAGGCCCTGCGACCACGCAACCACCGTCAGATCAGCGTAGCATTGCTCCCGCTGCCCTGCCCAGGGTATCCTCCGCCCTATCTGCCCTTCTGGTGCGCATGCCGCGTATCTACAATCTCTATCTGTCCTTCCTTTGCTTCTCACGCTGCTTCCACTGCATCCACTTGTTCCACGCAGGGGCAGACGCTTCGCTAAGCGTGGCAGCGACGCACTACAGTTGCGCAATCTTTGGTGAACCACTTTACCCTCTAGAATCGCCGCTCTTGGCATCAGCGTCGCAATCACCACCCGTCGACTGCTTCTCCAGCTCCGACGCTCTGGTGGCTCGCGCCAAGCAGGCCCTGCCCGGTCTCGAAGATACTCAAGCTTTGCTGGTTGTATTGCTCGTCGAGCTTCAACTGCACTACACCAGCTTGCGATGAAGCTGCTCGCTGAATTTGCCCTCACGTCGCCATGACGCGCCTTTTCCACATTACGTTATCGCTCGCAGTGGGCTCCAGCGCTTCCTCAGGCCCGCCCGTGACAAGACCTGCGTTGGCGCGACACGTCTCCCATATACAATGGGTACGCATTCATCTCGCAAGCTTTCTCAACTGCACGCGAACGCGACGACTCCATCTTCAATCTCCCCTGTCCCTCGTTGCTTCCTCTTGGGGTTACCTTTGCGGCGCGCCCTAGTGGACTGGTGGGGACGTTGATCTTCGCTAGCCACGCGTCCGTCTACACGACGACTCCACCCGAACACTGACCACGACCGTTGGACATGAATTTCTGCACCAATTCGCGGAGAATTGCCAGCAGCGCCTCGACCACTTCTACTAGCATCGTGAACTTTTCCATCCTTTTTCAAAATCCCCGTGTCCTGGTCACATGGTTCGCCTTCTACAGCCCCCTGTGAGGCGCATGCGCGGCACGGGGCTTCTCGGTGGCGTATCTTTCGGGATCGACTGCAAGTCATAACCCGATTACGACGTGTGCGACAGAGCATTGCCTGCCTCATCATTGGATTCCGTACGTGCATAGGATCTTCCAGAACTAACTGTTCCACATCTTCGCAATCCTACTCATGCGCAGGGCTGAGCAGTTGCACTCTGCAGTCATACAGCGTTCGTCTTGGCTCGTGCACACGCAAGAGAAGCCTACCAGAACATCTCGTACTCATTTACACTGGCATGCAACTGTAGTGCAGGACTTCAAGTCCACGCGGCTGGGTTCGGGGGAACCTGAGGCACCATTTAGTCATCCTGGACACCCACAATATCTGTATGTACTGTGGAAAGCTGATAACAACTCGACCCACAGCTGCTTTTTCGTTCGATGGCTTTCTAGCCACCTGTCACCGCTTCTTCCTCATCTATTCCGAGCTTGTCCGTTGATCCAACCTACGGAAGTTTCTTCATCCTCACCTCCACATCACGACATCTCTGCCTTTAGTGCGGCCTATCATGGGTAAGAAAAACGTCACAGCAACGAATGCTCCACGATCTCCCTCGAGGATCTTCCGCTGGCATGCTCATCAACGTCAAACTGTCGATGAATGATGAGTCACTGGGTTGCGACGGTTGAAGAACAGCCGCAGCACGACCGGGGAAGGTGACGTGGACCGTGGTTTAGATACACACCCCACGTAGCACCGAGTACGTACCACGGAGATTGGTAAGGGCACGTGTACCGTGAGCATACGCCCTGCATCCGACGGTCGTGCGGAAGCCCGTACTGTACGCGTACGCGGTCAGGCGTCAATGGTGAGTTGAGACCGGTCAGGACGTACAAGTCTACTCGTGGATTGCCACACGTCGCATGCGGAGCCGCATAACGTCTATGATCCCAGGACGAGCCATGAACTCAACAAAAGAGCGCAGACATGCAGGACAGAGCGTAAATCGGCATGAGACATGGCTCCTTGTCGTTGATCACGGACAGTGCAACGGGTGGGACCGACTTTCAGCGTTGGATTACGCAAGCATGAAGCAACCTTCATTTAGCCAGGAGGTATCTCAGTCGTAACATATCCCAATCCAGTGGTACCCTTCCATATCCATTTCCAAGCGCCTTGAATACCAGCTATACTACCATCACAATCCCGCCTTGACAACCAACACACTAGCTCCCAGTCTGCCCTCCCAGACCTTCTCAGCAAGCACACCCAGTGTTGCTGCTGCACTCGAGCTACTCCTTATCTCGTCTGCTGTGCTCTCCCTCTCCAACACACTGTTCCTTGCTACGTTCCTACCCAGCACGATGAGATCACCAGCGTTCCTCGGCGACTGCCCGACCTCAATGCTCGCGCGGGCAATGACATCCTGAACAGGCGCAGTGGAAGCCATAGTCTCGAAGACGACACGGCTTGCTAGATCGACAGGAAGTGAGGCACGGAGCGAAGCGAAGAAGGCTGCATCCTGCTCGCGGGATGTAGTCGTCGTTGTGACTACTTCTCCGGCCTTTCCTAGAACCGTTGATGAGACGGGCGACGCTTGGCCGATAACAGACTCCGGAACATCGAAGTACACGACGGTAACAGTGACTTGAGGGTTCTCGGCTAATTGGAGAACCAGACGTAGAGCAGTCCGGTCGTCGTTGCCACCAAAGAAGGGGAAGAAGACGTGGTGGCTTCGATCCGCGATGGGTGCTGTGACCGCCTTGTCCCTGGCGCTAGACAAACTAACACTGCTGTATGTCCTGGTAAGCTTCAGCCGCTGCTTCTGCTCTTTGTTCTTGCTGCCGCCAAAGTTCTTGTTGATCAGGACTGCCACGGGTATACTGGCTTGTTCGAGTGTGTCGTGCACAAACGTGTTGTACGTTGAAGCGGCGAGCTTGTTCTTCGTTCCCTTGTCTTCGATAATGGCTTGCTCCGACATACCGCCTGTCTCGCTCCAAGGCAGGACTAGGAAGTTGGAGTCAGATGCACGGGTAGCGAGAGTCTCAGCGAAAGACGATTCCGGCACGACGAGCACTTCGCCGCTGACGGCAAGGTTGTGAAGACGGCCAAATGTGCGGAACGTGTTCACGACTGGGTCGTAGGCTGTGTAGGATTCTAGCTCCGAGACCTGCATGACGGAGGAGCCACGGTCGGTGAGGTTGAGTAGTCGGAGACCGTAGGCTTCGACTGGTCGCGATGGTGCAGTCTCGACAAGTGACGTCTCGCCTGTCTCTTTGCTTGTGCTGATGTCTTTCGATGGGTGCGTCTTGGGCGCCGGCTTGTCCGCGTTTCCACCGAAGAGCGAGGTGAAGGCCAACAGGTTGGGCATGCTGTCCAGACGGAGGTAGATGGTCATCCGTTGAATCTTCTCAGCAGCCATCTTCTCGTAATTGATCCCATCGGCACCTTCGTCTGAGCCGTCGAGAGGCTTGCCGGTGTCCCAGTCAATCTCGCCGCGACGCCATGCCTCAACCTTCTTCTGATACCAGGGAGGGTAGAAGTACATTGTCAATGGAGACGATGCAAAGGTAGTAACGAGGGCCATGACGACGAAGATGGTGAAGGTTCG
>Ga0265798_10008705_pt1 | contig 12865 bp, 8 predicted proteins | sample P3T30metagenome_FD_192430 | JGI IMG/M metagenome (GOLD analysis project Ga0265798, IMG submission 192430) | Plant litter microbial communities from East Loma Ridge, Irvine, California - P3 T30 | ecosystem: Environmental > Terrestrial > Plant litter > Unclassified | place: USA: California...
CCTGAACAATTACTTTAGAATCTTTATTTACGAGAACACTCATGGTTTTTGCTTTAGTAAGGGCAAAGCTATAATTATTACGGGTATTGTCAAATAATGTAGTGGAAAATAAGTAGTAGTGGAACGTTGTCATTTCGAACGATAGTGAGAATCCCTGTTCGAGCGATTAGTTGGTGCTGCTATAATGAGTAGATGCGTTTTATAACCTGAGTTAGTGCTGTTGAACTTACGTCGTCTCGCTCATTGCCGCGAGAGGGCTACTTCTTTTGTCTTGGAACAAAAGAAGCAAAAATTCAAGACAGAAAAAAGCTTCTGCGCGCAAGGCCTGCGCTGGCCCGCTTTTCTGTCAGGCCGTCGCTTTTTTTTACAGGATCGGCCATTGGCAGCCCACGCTTCTTTTTATCAGCAGCGTTGTTGAGCAAGAGGTAAACTGTCATGTCAGTCTGAGCCTGTCGAAGACTTAGCAATGCGGCAAATGCTTCGACAGGCTCAGCATGACAGGTTATAACCTATTCAGCTATTTTATATCAGGCCCAAAGGTTAAATTACGATATTTACGATACGGCCTTTAACTACAATTACTTTCTTGGGGGTTTTACCGTCGAGGTATTTTTGTACGTCGGGGTTGGCCAGTACGGTGGCTTCAACTTCTTTGGGCTCCAGGGTTAGGGGCATATTGAGGTTTAAGCGGGTTTTCCCGTTTACTGATATAGGGTAGGCAAATTCGTCCTCCACTAAGTATAATGCATTAAACTTTGGATAAGGGGCGTTGGATAGCGTACCTGCCTCGTTACCTAAAAACACCCAAAGCTCCTCGCAAATGTGCGGCGCATAGGGCGACAGGATAATGACCATATCCTGCAGTATTTCCCGCTTATTACATTTCAGGTCGGTGAGTTCGTTCACAGCAATCATAAAGCTGGATACCGAAGTGTTGAACGAGAAACGCTCAATATCTTCTTCTACCTTGCGGATGATCTTGTGCAGCGCTTTAAATTCGGCTTTGGATGGAGCATCGTTGCTTACCGTAAATTCCCACTGCTCGTTGTGGAACAAGCGCCAGAACTTACGCAAAAATTTAAATACGCCTTCAATTCCGTTGGTATTCCAGGGCTTGCTTTGCTCCAGCGGACCTAAAAACATTTCGTACATGCGCAAGGTATCGGCTCCGTAACGTTCAATCAAATCATCGGGGTTAACCACGTTGAATTTTGATTTCGACATTTTTTCCACCTCACTGTCGCAAATGTATTTGCTTTCGTGCTGGGCATCATCTGTAGGATAGATAACTGAACCATCCTCGAGAATGAAAATTGCTTTGGCGTTTTCGGCTCTCCATTTACGGAAGGCCGCTATATCTAGCGCATCGTTACTCACAACGTTCACATCAACATGCAGCTTGCTGAAATCCATTTCGCCTAATTCGGCAGGCGCTGGCAGCAGGTCTTTATAGAATAAGGCTATTTGCTCTATGGTATCAAAATCGCCCTCTTTATATAGTTCGTACACACCTTTGGAAATGTACACCTCGGGTTTCACATAAGTATCGTCGGTATTAAGCAACAGCGGGTTAAGGCGATATGTAAAGCTCGAACGGCCCTGGATCATGCCCTGGTTAATGAGCTTCTTGAACGGCTCTTCTTCAATTGCCAAGCCCATATCTTTCAAAAACTTGTTCCAAAAACGGCTGTACAACAAGTGACCGGTGGCATGTTCAGAACCGCCAATGTACAGGTCAACATCTTTCCAGTATTCCACGGCGTCTTTGGCCGCAAAGGTTTCGCTGTTTTGCGCATCCATATAACGGTACCAGTACCAGCTGCTGCCTGCCCAACCGGGCATGGTGCTAAGCTCGTAATTAAACACCTCTCCCCGGCCCTCTCCAAAGGAGAGGGAGCTGGTACCCGTGTTTTCTGAAGTCCTCTCCTCTGGAGAGGATTTAGGTGAGGTGTATTTCCATCCTTCTGCTCTTGCCAACGGTGGTTCGCCGCTTTCGGTGGGCAGGTACTTGTCAATTTCGGGCAGGATGAGCGGCAGTTCGCTTTCTTCAATTAAATAAGGCAAGCCGTTTTTAAAGTAAACCGGCACCGGCTCGCCCCAATAACGCTGACGACCGAAAATGGCATCGCGCATACGGAAGTTCACCTTAGCCTTACCTGCGCCAATAGCTTCTAATTTGGCAACCACGGCGGCTGTAGCTTCTTTATAACCTAAACCATTAATAAAATCAGAATTAATGTATTTGCCTTCTTTAGTAGAGTCGGCCTCTTTCTCGGTGTTCTGCGTATCTAAAACCGGGATGATAGGCAGATCGAAATGCTTGGCAAACAGGTAATCGCGCTGATCGCCTGATGGTACGGCCATTACTGCACCAGTACCGTAACCGGCCAACACGTAATCGGCAATCCAAAGCTGTATCTTTTCGCCGTTTAGCGGGTTCAATACGTAGCTGCCCGTAAATGCACCCGATACGGTTTTGGTATCGGCCATCCGGTCCAATTCCGATTTCTTTTTAGTTTGTGCAATATAAGTGTCTACCGCTTCCTTTTGCTCAGGCGTAGTTAAAGCCGATACCAACTCATGCTCCGGAGCCAATACCACGAAGGTTACCCCGAAAATGGTATCAACACGGGTGGTGAAAACCTCTATGTAAGTTGCGGGGAGCGGGGTTTCGAGGTGCGGGGTTTGGGAGCCGTCCTCTTTACTCCGCTCCTCGCTCTCAATACCTCGCTCCAAACCAAATCGCACACTGGCGCCGACGCTTTTGCCTATCCAGTTGCGTTGCATTTCTTTAAGAGGGTCGGGCCAGTCAATGTGGTCGAGGCCTTGCAGCAGGCGTTCGGCATAGGCGGTAATGCGCATGCTCCACTGCATCATTTTCTTTTGCTCTACAGGGTAGCCGCCGCGTTCGCTCACGCCGTCTTTAACCTCGTCGTTAGCCAGTACGGTGCCCAGGGCGGCACACCAGTTTACGGTGCTTTCGCGCAGGTAGGTCAGGCGGTATTTTAATAGTTCGGCTTGCTGGGCTTCTTCGCCCATAGCGTTCCACTCATCAGCGGTGAAAGTGGCTATTTCCTCGTCGGCAACGGCGTTGATGCCTTGCGAGCCTTGAGCAGCAAAGTGCGTTTTAAGTTTATCTATGCTTTCGGCTTTCTCGTCGGTTTTGTTGTACCAGGAGTTAAACAGCTGCATAAAGATCCACTGCGTCCATTTATAATAATCGGGCGAACTGGTGCGCACCTCGCGACTCCAGTCGAACGAAAAGCCCAGCTGATCTAACTGGCGGCGGTAAGTGGCAATATTATCTTCGGTGGTAATGGCAGGGTGCTGCCCGGTTTGTATGGCGTACTGCTCGGCCGGTAAGCCAAATGAATCGTACCCCATAGGGTGCAATACGTTAAAGCCTTTGAGGCGTTTGTAGCGCGAAAAAATATCAGAAGCTATATAACCCAGCGGGTGGCCCACATGCAAACCTGCCCCCGAAGGGTAAGGAAACATATCGAGCACATAGTACTTGGGTTTAGCCGATTGATTATCGGCTTTAAAAGTTTGGTGGCTTGCCCAAAATTGCTGCCACCTTTTTTCAATATCTTTAAACTGATAGTCCATTTCGCTGATTCACAAATAATCGCGAAGCTACGAAAAAGATTAAAAGCTTGCTACCTGTAAAGGGTGTACTTTATTTCGGTATAAGGCTGACCGGCAACCTTAGGCTCTTGTTTAACAAAAACGAAATTATCAAAGTTAAGATTAATTACCCTGCAGATGTAATTAGTACTTCCTTGTTTAAGCATAAACCTGGTGATAGTAGAAGTTGTGAAAGTACCTGTAGTAATGTCTTTACCGTTGTCCATCGAGTTAGTAAACGACCCGTCTCCCTTAAACTCAAAGAAATCTTTTGTCCCTGCAGCTATACCGGCAGAGTCGGTAGCAACACCTGTTGCAGAATACTTAATCTCCTTTGCATTACGGTACAACCATTTGTCAACCATTTGCAGCCTTAAATTGTCAGGTGACTTAGCCTCTTCTTTAGAACATGAAAAAAGTGCGGTGGCAATGCAGATCAGGTAAAGGTATTTTTTCATAAGGTTGCTTATAATATGGGTAAATATATAACAATCTTTCAACATATATATCCCCGTAGTTAATATTTAACATAATAAATTCAATATCCATTCCAAATTCGTATTTAATGGATGTATGTTAAATAAACAAATACTTTACTATACCTTGCTTAATAGTTAAAACAAGTTTCTGTTCCTCATTTCAAGCCGATGCTAAGTAACAACCCGAGATCACCAAGCGAAAAAAAACACCAGCTTCCAATTTGCCCTGTATGCGAATATGAATTTAAAAGCCGGGTTAAACGCGGTATGGCGGTCAAGCTTTTTCTGTTTTGGTACCCGGTTAAACGCTATTTTTGTGATAACTGTCTGGAGTGCTATTATATTTTTAAACCTAAATACAACAGGTAGCAAAACCAACGGCGTAAAATCATTTCTAAGATTGTAGCAGCAATATTTATACTATTATTGTAAGCTAAAAGCCCGTTTCATGAAGCGTTTATTCTCTAACCTAACCTTCCAGGTTATTGCAGCAATTTTAATTGGTGTACTGGTGGGTCTGTATTTCCCGGCATTTGGCCCTACGGCGCAGCGTATCAGCAAAATGTTTATAAGCTTAATAAGTATGCTGATAGCGCCTATCATATTTTTTACCATAGTGCTGGGCATTGCCGGCATGAACGATTTGAAGAAAGTAGGTCGTGTAGGAGGCAAAGCTTTATTATACTTTGAAATAGTAACCACTTTTGCGTTGATTATCGGCGTTACGGTTGCCAATCTTGTTAAACCCGGCTCCGGACTGGCCATAAACGCCGGTGCTGATGCCGGCAAGGTAGCCCAATACCAGGAAAAAGCCGCCGAGATGAACCTGAGCGATTTCTTTACTCACCTTATCCCCGGCAACTTTGTAGATGCTTTTGCCAAAGGCGATATTTTACAGGTGCTTATTATAGCCGTACTTTTTGGCTTTGGCTTGAGCCGCATGGGCAGTGCCGGGCAATCACTCATCGGTACGTTCGAAAAACTCTCTAAGGTGTTTTTTAATATTTTGTATATGGTAATGCGCCTGGCGCCGTTAGGTGCCTTTGGTGGTATTGCCTACACCGTAAGTACGCACGGCGTTAAAACACTGCAGCCACTGGCCATGCTAATGGGTTCGGTGTATATAACCATGGCATTGTTTACTTTTGTGGTACTCAATGCTATTTGCTATTTGTGCAAAGTAAGCCTATGGCAGTACCTGAAGTTTATCCGCCGCGAACTGCTTATTGTTTTCGGCACCTCTTCGTCCGAATCTGCCTTGCCCGGCATGATGGAAAAGCTGGAACAATTGGGCTGCGCCCGTTCGGTGGTAGGTTTGGTTATACCCACAGGTTACTCTTTTAACCTGGATGGCACCACTATTTACCTAAGTATGGCTACCATATTTTTGGCGCAGGTATTTCGTGTGCCTTTGTCATTGGGGCAGGAATTAACTATCATAGGCATTCTTATGGTTACCTCCAAAGGTGCGGCGGGTGTTACCGGAAGCGGCTTTATTGTGCTTACTTCTACCTTAGCGGCTATCAAGATCATCCCCGTAGAAGGTGTGGCGTTATTGTTGGGGGTAGACCGCTTTATGAGCGAGGCACGAGCCATTACCAATGTAATAGGTAATGGTGTAGCTACTATTGCCTTATCTATAAACGAGAAAGCTTTTGACAGGGCCAAATATGCAAAAGCTATAATGGGTAATAACAGTGACCCTATTTAGATCGGATTTGATTCGCCCCCAGCCTCTTCAACTTTAAACAAAAGCCTACCTATGGTAGCCTGCGTTAGCACATTGTCAAATTGTACAGTGCATATTGCCAATGGCAACTTTCTTTTTAGTTTTGCGGCCATTCAATAATATGCATCAACTCTCATAACCTCAATTATGCCATTCGCCCTGTAAAAACGGCCATTGGCCGAAAACCCTTGAACTAATTTGCAGCCTTGAAGCATCTTTGCTGCATGAAAACACAAATCATCAAATTATTAATTCAACTGCCGCAATTTGCAACATTGCTGATACAACTCCTGCGTTAGCCGGCTTTTTAAAAAATTTGCGTTTAGCCTTGTAACAAATCAACCTTTATCCTATCCTACTACCAAAATCATTATAAATGAAACGAATTTTTTTACTTATTGCATTTTTCGGAGCTGTATTCACTGCACAAGCGCAGATACCCAGTTCGGGTTCTACCATTAAAGGCAGGATCTCGGGTACTATTATAGATTCCATTTCTAAAAAACCGGTAGACTATGCTACCATCAGCCTTTCGCGCAGTGGCGGTAAAGCTATTTTAAACGGTACCCTAACCGATGAAAAAGGTAACTTTAAAATAAACGATGTTGCACCCGGCAACTATAAAATCTCTGTAACCTTCATTGGCTATCCAACCAAGGTGATCGATCCGGTTACTACCACCCCGGGCAAGCCCGATAACAACATGGGTAACATTGTAATTTCGCCCGGAGCTAAGGCATTGAGCGCGGTAACTGTAACCGGTACAACCCCCATTATTGAGAACAGAATTGATAAAATAGTGTATAACGCCGAAAAAGATGTAACCTCGGCCGGTGGTAATGCTACCGACATATTACGTAAGGTACCTTTAGTATCGGTTGACCTTGACGGTAAACCTTCTTTACGCGGAGATGCCAACGTGCGCGTATTGATAAACGGCAAACCATCCGGTGCATTATCAAGTAATTTAGCCGATGTACTGCGTACCATTCCCGCCGATCAGATCAAGAGCATTGAGGTAATTACCTCCCCTTCTGCAAAATACGATGCTGAGGGTTCTGGCGGTATCATCAACATCATTACCAAAAGTAAAAATGTATCGGGCTTGAGCGGCTCTATTAGCGGTGGTATTGGTACCCGTCAAAATAACGGTAACGCCAATGTTAATTACAAACAAAACCGCTTTAGTATAGGTGCTAACCTGGGCAGCAACTTTGCATGGCCTCAAACTACCCTGGTTGATCTGAATAATACATCAATTGGTAAATTGCCTAACGGCACTACAGGTCCAATTCGCCGTGTGCAAAATTCAACAGCCGAAACCAAACGTTATGGTACCATTGGTTCGGTAACTACCGGTTACGATTTTAATGATTTTAACAGCCTCACTTCTACTATTCGTATTAATGGCGGTGGTTTTAAAACCGATGGTAACACATACAACACCAACAACTCACTCCTTGATACCATATATAATAGCCGAAATTTAAGCAAAGCTACTTTTACCGGTTTTGACTGGAACGCCGATTATACGCGCAAGTTTAAAAAAGAAGGCGAAGAATTGACCATTGCCGGTCAGTGGAGCCATAGCAAGATCACTTCAGATTTTGAAAGCAATTTTACCGATTTAAATAATCTTACCGATATTGCTAAATTCCCAAATCAAAGAGGTAATAACAACGGTACTAACGATGAATACACTGCACAGGCCGATTACACTTTGCCTTTAAGTAAGATTGTTAAATTAGAAGCCGGTGGTAAAGGTATCTTCCGTAGAATAAGCAGCGTATATGCTATTGCTAACCAAGCTAACAATAATACAGGCAATTTTATTCAAAACAACAACCTGTCTAACGATTATGATTACAGCCAGGATGTTTATGCCGGTTATACCGTGTTAAGCTTTACCTTGCCTAAAAACTATGCGTTGCAAACAGGTTTACGTGTAGAGAATACAGACATTGTAGGTACACCAAAAAACCTGAGTCAGCCGGGCTTACAATCCTTCCCGCAAAATTACACCAATTTTGTTCCAAGCTTTGTATTGTCTAAAACGGTCAACAGCACCCAAACTTACAAGCTAAGCTATAACAAGCGTATACAGCGCCCAAGTTTAACTTACTTAAACCCTTTCATCAACAAGGCTAACCCTGATAACCAAACACAAGGTAAGCCAGATTTAAGGCCGGAAATTGCACAAACTATTGAGTTAGGATACAATACATTTATCAAATCATCGGTAATTAACGTTTCGGTTTACTACAAACGCACCAGCGATTTAATTGAAGGTATTGCCGATACATTAACCGACCCAGAATTGAAAAGACGTGTAACCCGTACTACTTATCAAAACGTTGGTAAAAACACTTCATACGGAGCCAGTTTCTTCGGTTCAATTACCCCATGGAAACCGTTGACCATCCGTGCCAGTGTTAACGGTTATACTTATAGCCCTAATGCCAACAGCTCACAACAAGCACAGCAAACCAGCACCGGTACTTACTTCCAGTACAATGCATTTGCACAGGCCTCGTTAACCTTAAACCATGGCTTTACCGCCGAAACTTTCGGTGTGTTTAATTCGCCACGCCGTACCATTCAGGGTAATAACCCATCTTTCAGTTTAATAGGGTTTGGATTCAAGAAGGACGTTATTGCCAAGAAGTTCACTTTGGGTTTAACGGCATTGTCACCTTTCCAAAAATACTTGAAGTTTGATCAGGATATTAGCGGACAAGGCTTTAGCCAAACACAAAAGATCCGTTATCCGTTACAATCGTTCGGCATAACGTTTACCTACAACTTTGGTAAACTGAACTATGGTGCACAACCAGCCAAAAAGAAAGGCGTTAAAAACGACGACTTACTACAAGGTGGCGATCAAGGTGGCGGCGCACCTGCAGGTGGTGCCGGTGGCCCGAGATAAGGAGCCCCCCAGCCCCCTAAAGGGGGAGTATAAAACTAATAGACGAACAAAGGCCGATGCTGCATGCATTGGCCTTTGTCGTTTTACAAACTTCTATTCCCCCTTTAGGGGGTTAGGGGGTCTGTGCTATATATCCCTATCTGCTCCAGCAGCAGCGAGGCATTAAAAGTTTTGCATTCGCCTGGTTTAATTTTATAATCGAAAAGCATTTCGCCGTTCACCACTTGTATATCGAAATAGAAGTTGCGTACATAATCGGGATATTGCTTTTCCAGCTCGGCCAATTGCAGATCATGTGTGGCCACCAGGCCCACCCCCTGCTGACTAATCAGCCGTTCGATAACCGCTTTAGAGCCCAAGTACTTATCGACCGAATTGGTGCCCCGCAGCATTTCATCTACCAAAAAGAAGATATTGAGCTGTTCATCTACCGCTTTCAGGATCATTTGCAAGCGGTCTAGTTCGGCCTTAAAGGTAGAGGTACTCTCGTTCAGCGAATCTTTAATACGCATATAACTGAACAACTGCACTACCGACACCTGCATGCTTTGTGCACAAACCGGTGCGCCTGCCAAAGCCAGTACCGTATTAATGCCCAGCGTGCGCAAAAAGGTACTTTTACCCGCCATGTTTGAGCCGGTAACAATATCAATTTTCCGAGTATTGTTTAGCTCATAACTATTGGCTACGCGCAGTTTTTCATTAATCAACGGATGGGCAATGGTTTGTGCAGTCATAGTAAACCCATCGCCTTCGGCTATTTGCGGCATAGCCCATTCGGGGTTGTTATAATGCAGGCTGGCCAGGCTAATCAGCGCTTCAAAACCGGCAATGCTTTCAAATGCAATTTCAAGATTTTGATGATTGGCGCGCTTCCACTCTTCAATGTTGATAACCTGGCGTATGTTCGAAATTAAAAAGGCATTGAGCAAAAAGTTCATCACCATATTAAGCCGCTGGTTAAGCCGGTTAATAAGTTGCGACAACCTGTTAATTTGATAAGACACCGGTCTACCCTGTTGCTGCTTTATTTTTTGAGCCAGCTCGCGACACAGTTCTGATGTAAATTCTTCATCCTCTATTTGTTTAAATACACCAGCATACCCTTTTAAGCCGTCGCCAATGCGCCCGGCAATCAAATCGGCCTTGTCTATCATTTCAGATTTTGAAGAGGTGAGCCGGTTGTTGAGGGCCAAAAGTAGTGCAAGTGCATAACGCCCTTCCACAAAAAACACAGCTGTAACTACCGCAGCTATAGCTAAAAAAGGAACTGCACGGCTATAAAGTTTCAGCCATTTTTCGCCCGTAAGTGCTACTGGCATTTTGAGGTAGGTAAGCAAATTGGGTAACTGCTGCTGGTCTTGCTTTAAGGCGAACAACAGGTTAGCCTGCAAATCTAAACGCCAGTCATGCTTTTGAGCCAGTTCTTGTATAGCTTGCTGCCGTAACAAAATTTCGGTTTTGACCGATGGGGCATCGAACCAGGAGGCCAAAAACTGGCGGCCTGCGGGCGTAGCAGCCCGGTTAACCAGTTGAAATAGCGACGCTTGTCCGAATATGTCTAAGTCGGCAGTGTAATAATGCTTTTCATTGATGAATGCGGTGCCATTGTCGTAAATATTAGCACGGGTTTGAGCAATGGTGGCTTCGTTTTGGTTAACGGCCTCATAGCTTTGATGATACTTTTTATCGGTCTCGAACTTATTTTGCTGCACTATTAACCAGTTGAATGCTAAAGCCAGTATAACTGTTGCCACCAGGAACAGCACTACGCTTTGCATATCTACCGATACATAAATAACGACCAAAAAGAGCACAAAGACCGCCAGCCGTAATAAAGAGTAGGTATTGATCTGCTTTTCCTGCTTGGCTACTTGCGCTTTGGCAAAGGCTGCGCGCTGCTCATATTCGGCAATAAGGTTGGGCTGCATGTGTTAGCTGTTATTTAGGGCAAATTAAACCAAATTTTATCAGCTTGTAGTTTTCCTGTTTATTTGCATTATGAAAATTACCCTGCTCACCGTAGGTAAAACCGAAGATGCTTATATTAAAGAAGGGATAGACAAGTTTGTAAAACGCCTTAAGCACTATACCAAACTCGACATCATTGATCTGCCCGAACTCAAAAATACCAAAGCGCTCACGCAGGAACAACAAAAAACCCGCGAAGCCGAGCTCATTCTCAAAAAGCTAAACGTCACCGACCACGTGGTGCTTTTAGATGAGAAAGGCCTGGAGTTTTCGTCGGTACAGTTTGCCGATTACCTGAATAAAAAAGCTATTGGCTCAGTACAAAGCATGGTTTTTATCATTGGCGGCCCCTACGGTTTTGATGCTTCGGTTTACCAACGGGCTAATGCACAATTGGCGCTATCGCGCATGACTTTTTCGCACCAAATGGTGAGGTTGTTTTTTGTAGAGCAGTTGTACCGGGCGTATACTATTATTAAGGGCGAGCCGTATCACCATCAGTAGAGTGCCAGACCCTTTAAAGGGAGAAGCAATAATGAATATAGAACGCCAAATATTGAAGTAACCTGGTTCAACATTTATTATTCGGTATTCAACATTCATTATTCATCCTATCTTTGCATTAACTCCGGCTCCCCCTTTAGGTCGTCGGGGGGGACTTAATGGCACACGACCACTCGCACCATCACCACGATCATGCACCCAAGATTGACCACCTCAATACGGCTTTCATTGTGGGCATTATACTCAACTCTGCCTTTGTGGTTGTTGAGGCCGTGGTTGGCTTTGCTAATCACTCTCTGTCGCTGCTCACCGATGCCGGGCATAACCTGAGCGATGTTGCCAGTTTGGCGCTGGCCCTGCTGGCCTTTAAGCTGTCTAAAATGCGCGCCAATAAGGTGTATACCTATGGGTATAAACGGTCTACCATTGTGGTATCGCTGTTAAATGCTATTATACTGGTGGCCGCCGTAGGCATTATTGCTTATGAGGCTATTTTACGCATTGGTCATCCCGAACCTATAGCGGGAATTACGGTGGCCTGGGTAGCATTTGCCGGTATAGGGATTAACGGCATTACGGCCTGGCTGTTTATGAAGGATAAGGAGAAAGACTTGAACGTAAAAGGCGCTTATATGCACATGGCGGTAGATGCCATCGTATCGTTAGGCGTGGTTATATCGGGCATTGTGATGTACTTTACTAAATGGTACTGGATTGACAGCGCCGTAAGTCTCATTATTGTAGTAGTAATTATTGCCGGCACCTGGAATTTATTAATGGACAGCATCCGGCTGGAAATTGACGGTGTGCCCAAAAACATGAACCTGGAAGACATTAAGGTTGAACTATTGAAAGCCCAAGGTGTAAAAGATATACATCACCTGCATGTGTGGGCACTTAGCACCACCGAAAATGCACTCACCGCCCATTTGGTGATTGCCCCGGCCGACATGCCTAACTTTGACGCTATTAAACACGACCTTCGCCACCGGCTGGAGCACCTCGAAATTCAGCATAGCACTTTTGAACCGGAGTTCGCAGGTGAGGCTTGTAAGGCGCAACAGTGTTAAACCTAACCAAGCCCCCCAACCCCTAAAGGGGGAGTTTTTTGAAACGCTTAAAAAACAAAAGGGCCGATGCATGCATCGGCCCTTTTGTTTTATGGTAAACTTCTGTTCCCCTTTCAGGGGGTTGATGTTATTCAGCTACAGCAACTTCTGCTCCCCCTTCAGGGGGCTGGGGGGCTACAGCTTCTTCATTAAATATTGGCATCTCTTTTAAAAGATGAAACCAGGTTAAGATCTTTTTCATATCCGAAGCATATACTTTCTCTTCGTCATGATCGGGTGCCACCTCGCGGAAAAAGTCGCGCATGGTATTACCGTCGGCTTTAGCATCAGGTACCGAGTCGGCGGCTTTCATGCGGCCTAATACGTCGGTCAGCTTTATATCGTCTTCGTTACCAAAAATGGTAATTTCATCCAGCGCAGCCATTTTGGCGGTAGACAGGTTAACCACCAACTTGGTCTTTTTACCGTCCAGGCTCTCCAGCACAAAACCCGTTTTGTTTTGGGCCAGCGCTCTCCATAAACCGGGTTTACCAGCTACGGATACAATTCCTTGTAAGTT
>Ga0265798_10008707_pt1 | contig 12863 bp, 13 predicted proteins | sample P3T30metagenome_FD_192430 | JGI IMG/M metagenome (GOLD analysis project Ga0265798, IMG submission 192430) | Plant litter microbial communities from East Loma Ridge, Irvine, California - P3 T30 | ecosystem: Environmental > Terrestrial > Plant litter > Unclassified | place: USA: California...
CGAGGTGCTGATCTCGGAGGCGCCGGTGCCGTCGAGGTCGAGCTGCAGCTCGATGCTGGACTCGCTGGTCTGCCGCGTGACGTGCGCGGTGCGCGCGAGGGTGCTCATGACCTCCATGCTACCGAGCGGCTCCGTGCCTCCCGCCCGCTCACGACCGCCATCGGGAGCGGGCGGGTCCTGGGGCACCGTCGCCGCACGCACGGGACGATGCGCGCGGATCAGCGGGAGTACTGCACCGGGACGGCGAGCTGCTGGCCCGCCGAGACGTCCGACGTGGGCAGGCGGTTGAGGTCGACCAGCGAGGCGATGACGTCGCGCGGGTCGGACGAGGGGGCGATCTCCTCCGCGAGGTCCCACAGGGACTGGCCGCTCGAGACGGTGACGTGCTCGAGCGTCACGCCCGACGCGTCCTTCGCGGCGACGGCCGCGCCGCCGTTGAGGGCCACCAGCCCGGCGCCGAGCGCGAGGGGCGCCGCGACGAGGGCGGTGAGGACGAGACGGCCGCGCCGGGTGATGCGCAGGCGCGTGCGGGGCGCGTCGGCGGCCTCCGTGACGGCCGCGACGTGTGCGGCGGCGGGAGCGATGGCGGCGGGGGCTGCGGTGTTCATGGTGACCTCTCGTGCGAGACGGTGGGGCGTCGATGCGACGCACCCGGCGGTGCAGTGCGATGGGGCATGCGATGCGGGTCCGGCAGCTCGCACCCGGCTCTCGGCCGGGAGAGCCGGGTGCGAAGCTGTGTTCCGAACATACATTCGAACACGGTGCTCCGCAAGCCCCCATCGCCCTCGATCCCGGCTCCGGATGCGCGACACGCTCGAACAGGTGTTTGTACGAGGTGCGTCGGCTGGATACAGTTTCGAGTGCCTGGTGTCCATTCCACCGGGCACCACCGACATCGCCCTCGCGGGGGCGTCGCCCCGCCGGGTCGACGCGACGCGGAGGGCGTCGGCGACGAGAGGCGGGCCGTGGCATGACGGACGAGCGAGCGGCGGGAGGCGGCGCGACGAGGCGCCGCAAGAGCCTCAGCGACAAGCAGATCTCGATCCTGGAGTTCATCCAGCGCACCATCGCCGGCCAGGGCTACCCGCCGAGCATGCGCGAGATCGGCGACGCCGTGGGCCTCGCGTCGCTCTCGAGCGTCACCCACCAGCTCAACCAGCTCGAGCTCTCCGGCTACCTGCGCCGCGACCCCAACCGGCCGCGCGCCCTCGAGGTCCTCATCGACCTGCCCGGCAGCGGCGCCGCCGAGAGCGGCGAGCCGTCCACCCCGGTCGGCGACGCCGCCATGGTGCCCATGGTCGGGCGCATCGCGGCCGGCATCCCCATCACCGCCGAGCAGATGGTGGAGGAGGTCTTCCCCCTCCCCCGCCAGCTCGTGGGCAAGGGCGACCTCTTCATGCTGCGCGTCGTCGGCGACTCGATGATCGACGCGGCCATCTGCGACGGCGACTGGGTCGTGGTGCGCCAGCAGAAGACGGCGGAGAACGGCGACATCGTCGCGGCCATGCTCGACGACGAGGCCACCGTCAAGGTGTTCCGCCAGCGCGACGGCCACACGTGGCTGCTGCCCCGCAACAGCGCGTTCGAGCCGATCCTGGGCGACTTCGCCGAGGTCGTCGGGAAGGTCGTGGCGGTCATGCGCTCCGTCTGACGCCCGCACGACGCACGAGAGCAGGGGACCGGCCGCTCTCGTGCGTGCGGGGAGTCGAGGGTCAGGCGGTGGCGACCACGGAGTAGCGGGCGACCTGCGCCTGCTGCTCGGCCGTGACGAGCGCCCGCATGCGCGTGCCCTCCTCGACGTACGAGGTCTCGAGCACCTTGGCCCCGTCGTGCAGCATCGCGACGACCTCGCCATGCTCGAAGGGCACGAGCAGGTCGACCTCGATCGTGGGCTGGGGCAGCAGCTCGGCGATGCGACGACGCAGCTCCTCGACGCCCTCGCCCGTGCGGGCCGAGACGAACACTCCCTGCGGGGCGAGCCCGCGGAGGACGACGCGGTCGCCGTCCGAGGCCAGGTCGCTCTTGTTGAACACCACGATCTCGGGGATCCCCGACGCGTCGACCTCGGCGATGACCTCGTGCACGGTGGCGAGCTGCGCCGCCGGATCCGGATGCGACGCGTCGACCACGTGCACGAGCACGTCCGAGTCGGCGAGCTCCTCCAGCGTCGAGCGGAACGCCTCGACGAGCTGGTGCGGCAGGTTGCGGACGAAGCCCACGGTGTCGGCCAGCGTGTACAGCTGCCCCTGGTCGGTCTCCGTCTTGCGGACGGTCGCGTCGAGCGTGGCGAACAGGGCGTTCTCCACGAGGACGCCCGCCTTCGTCACCCGGTTGAGCAGCGAGGACTTGCCGGCGTTCGTGTAGCCGACGATCGCCACCGACGGCACGGCGTTGCGGTCGCGGTTGGCGCGCTTGGTGTCGCGGGCGGGCTTCATCCCTGCGATCTGCTTGCGGAGCTTCGCCATGCGGGTGTTGATGCGACGGCGGTCGAGCTCGATCTTCGTCTCACCGGGGCCGCGGGATCCCATGCCCGCGCCCGCGCCGCCGACCTGTCCACCGGCCTGCCGCGACATCGAGTCGCCCCAACCGCGGAGGCGCGGCAGGAGGTACTGCAGCTGCGCGAGCTCGACCTGCGCCTTGCCCTCGCGGCTCTTGGCGTGCTGGCTGAAGATGTCGAGGATCACGGCGGTGCGGTCGATGACCTTGACCTTCACGACGTCCTCGAGCGCGCGGCGCTGGCTCGGCGCGAGCTCCGTGTCGGCGATGACGGTGTCGGCGCCCACCGCGGCGACGAGCGCCCGCAGCTCCTCGGCCTTGCCGCTGCCGAAGTAGGTGCTGGGATCCGGCGTCGGCCGGCGCTGCAGCAGGCCGTCGAGGACGACGGCGCCCGCGGTCTCGGCGAGGGCCGCGAGCTCGCGCATGCTGTTCTCGGCGTCATCGACGGAGCCCTGCGAGTACACGCCGATGAGCACGACGTTCTCCAGGCGCAGCTGCCGGTACTCGACCTCGGTGACGTCCTCGAGCTCGGTCGACAGTCCCGCCACGCGGCGGAGCGCCTGGCGGTCCGCGCGCTCGGTCTGGTCGCCGTCGAAGCCCTGCTCGGTGTCGGGGGCCGCGGACAGCGCCTGTGCGCCGGATCCGCGGAAGAGGGCGTAGCCGGCGGACCGGTTCTCCGCCCGGGCGAGGACGCGCGCGACGACGTCGTCCCCTGCGGTGGTCTCGGTGGACGTCGTCGTCGTGTCCGCGGGCTCGTGGTCGTGCTCGTCGTGCGTTGTCATGTGCTCCCATCGTAGCGCGGGCGTCCGGTATCGTCCCGGTATGGCCGACGCGCACTACTTCTCCTCGTCGCCGGCCGGACCCCTGCGCACGCGCACGATCTCGGTCGAGCTGGGCGGGCGGACCGTCGAGGTCGAGACCGCGGGCGGCGTCTTCAGCCCCGAGCACGTCGACCAGGGGACCCTGGTGCTGCTGCGGAACGTCCCGGCCCCTCCGGCCGAGGGGCACCTGCTGGACGTGGGCTGCGGCTGGGGTCCGGTGGCGCTCGACCTGGCGATGCGTTCGCCGGCGGCCACCGTCTGGGCGGTCGACGTGAACGAGCGGGCGCTCGATCTGACGCGGGCCAACGCCCGGTCCCTGGGCCTCGAGAACGTCGAGGCCGTGCTGCCCGACGACGTCCCCGCCGACCTCCGCTTCGCGACCGTGTGGTCGAACCCGCCGATCCGCGTCGGCAAGGAGGCGCTGCACGGGATCCTCACGCACTGGATGCCGCGTCTCGCGCCGGGCGCCGACGCCTGGCTCGTCGTGCAGCGGAACCTCGGATCCGACTCGCTGCAGCGCTGGCTCGTCGACGCGCTCCCCGCGGAGCTCGAGACCTCGCGCGCCGCATCCGACAAGGGCTTCCGCGTGCTGCGCGTCCGCCGCTCCGACGCGTAGGGCGCCCGGCGACACGGCGACGAGCCGCCGCCGCCGGTCAGGCCAGCGCGACGACGCCGTCGAACACGAGCTCCGCCGGGCCCGAGAGGCCCACGTGCTCGCCGTCCTCGGTCGGGAACATCCGCACCCCGAGGACGCCGCCCGGGACCTGGACGCGCCACTGGTGCGGAGCCGACGCGCCCGCCCAGTGCCGGGTCGCGAGGGCCGCGGCGACCGCGCCCGTGCCGCAGCTCAGCGTCTCGCCGCTGCCGCGCTCGTGCACGCGCATCGTGATGTGGCCGATGCCGTCCACCACGAGCGGATCCGCGGGGACGACCAGCTCGATGTTCACGCCGTCCGCGGGCTCGGGATCCAGCTGCGGGACGAAGGCCAGGTCGGCCTGCGCGAGCTCGTCCTCGCTGGAGAGCGCGACGACGACGTGCGGGTTGCCCACGTCGATGCCGAGGCCGGGACGGGCCACCTGCAGGTCCTTGGCGCGGACCAGCGGCTCCCCGCCCGCGAGGGCCCAGCGTCCGAGATCGACCTGGAAGCCGGATCCGCTGCGCTGCACCTCGCGGACGCCCGCGCGCGTGCCGATCGGCACCGTCCGGCCCGGCGGCAGCTCGATGAGGCCGTTCTCGATGAGGAAGAGCGTGAAGACGCGGATGCCGTTGCCGCACATCTCCGCGGGGCTGCCGTCCGCGTTGCGGTAGTCCATGAACCACTCGGCGTCGGGATCCTCGGCGAGGGCCGCCTGGCCCTCGGGGATGCGGCTCGACAGGACCGCGCGGATCGTGCCGTCGGCGCCGACGCCGAAGTGGCGGTCGCAGAGGGCCTGCACCTGCGTGTCGGTCAGCTGGATCTGGCCGGCGGGATCCGCGTACAGCACGAAGTCGTTGCCCGTGCCCTGGCCCTTGGTGAACTGCAGGTCTGCCATGCGGCCAGCCTAGGGGCGCACCGCCGCGAGGGCGTCGAGCGCGTGCGGGAGGAGGCGCTCGTCGCGCGCGTCCAGCCGCACCGCGTCGACGTAGCGACCGAACCAGGACACCTGCCGACGGGCGTAGCGGCGGGTGAGCGCGCGCGTCTCCTCGATCGCCTCGGCCTCCATGATCTCGCCCGCGAGCTGCCGCGCCGCCTGCGCGTAGCCGATGGCCCGGGACGCGGTGACGCCGTCGGCGAGGCCGTCGGCCAGGAGACCGGCCACCTCCTCGACCAGCCCGTCGGCCCACATGCCCTCGACGCGCGCGTCGAGCCGCGGGACGAGCTCCTCGCGCGGGAGCGTCAGCTCGAGGATGCGCGCGGGATGCCAGGCACGCGGCTCGGCCGTCTCGCGGGCCGGCTGGGCGCCGGAGATCTCGACGACCTCCAACGCGCGCACCAGGCGCCGGCCGTTGTGCGCGCCGATGCGCTGCGCGGCCGCGGGATCGACCTCCCGCAGGCGCCGGTGCAGCATGCCGGGACCGGTCTCGGCGAGCTCGCGCTCGAGCCGCTGCCGGACCTCGGGGTCGGTGCCGGGGAACTCGTAGTCGAAGAGCACGGAGGAGACGTAGAGCCCGGATCCCCCGACGAGGATCGGGACGGCGCCCCGATCGAGGATCTGGACGACCGCGTCCCGGGCCTCCTGCTGGTAAGCGGCGACCGTCGCCTCGGCGGTCACGTCGAGGACGTCGAGCATGTGGTGCGGGATCCCGCGACGCTCCGCGGCCGGGAGCTTGGCCGTGCCGACGTCCATCCCCCGATACAGCTGCATGGCGTCGGCGTTGACGATCTCCGCCGGTCGTCCCTCGGACCGGAGCCGTTCGGCGATGTCGAGCGAGAGGGCCGACTTGCCGGTTCCCGTGGCCCCGACGACCGCGATGATCGGGGTCACGCCCGGTGACGCGGGTGCGCGGAGCCGCCCTCCCCGGGGGACGGCACACGGAGGGAGGGCAGGCCGAGGGAGACGCGCGGCGCGCCCGCGCCTCCGGCGGCGGGAGGTGCGGCGGGGACGCCGCACGAGTCCGCCTGCGCCCGCTCGTACGCGTCGCCGGCACGGGTGCGACGGATGCGCAGCGGCGCCTGGTCGACGGAGTCGGCGATGAGGTGGAAGGGCGCGGCGCGCGTGATCTCCACGGTCACCGCGTCGCCGGGACGCGGCTCGCCGCTCCCCGCGGGAACGTCGAGGTGCACCAAGCGGCCGTCCTGCGCCCGGCCGGTGACGCGACGCGTGTCGCCGTCCTTCCGCCCCTCGTGCGCGCTGACGAGCACCTCGACCGTGCGGCCGACCATGCGCTGGTTCTCCTCGTGGCTGATGCGCTCCTGCAGCGCGGTGAGGCGCGCGTAGCGCTCCCTCACGACGTCCGCCGGGACCTGCTCCTCCATCGTCGCGGCGGGCGTGCCCGGGCGGATCGAGTACTGGAACGTGAACGCGGACGAGAACCGCGACGCCTCGACGACCCGCAGCGTCTCCTGGAAGTCCTCCTCGGTCTCGCCCGGGAAGCCGACGATGATGTCGGTCGTGATGGCCGCGTCCGGGATGCGCGTGCGCACCCGGTCGAGGATCCCGAGGAAGCGCTCCGACCGGTAGGAGCGGCGCATGGCCTTGAGGATCCGGTCGGAGCCCGACTGCAGCGGCATGTGCAGCTGGGGCATGACGGCCGGTGTCTCGGCCATCGCGTCGATCACGTCGTCCGTGAACGCCGCCGGATGCGGGCTCGTGAAGCGGATTCGCTCGAGCCCCTCGATGGCGCCCGCAGCCCGGAGCAGCTTGCCGAACGCCTGCCGGTCGCCGAACTCGACCCCGTAGGAGTTGACGTTCTGCCCCAGCAAGGTGACCTCGACGGCGCCGTCACCCACGAGCGCCTGGATCTCCGCGAGGACGTCGCCGGGTCGGCGGTCCTTCTCCTTGCCGCGCAGCGCCGGGACGATGCAGAACGTGCACGTGTTGTTGCAGCCGACCGAGATCGAGACCCAGCCGCTCGCGATCTCGTCGCGCTTCGTGGGGAGCGTCGACGGGAACGTCTCGAGGCTCTCGAGGATCTCCAGCTGCGCCTCGCCGTTGTGACGCGCGCGTTCGAGCAGCGTCGGCAGCGCGCCCATGTTGTGGGTGCCGAACACCACGTCGACCCAGGGCGCCTTCTCGAGGACCGTCGCCCGGTCCTTCTGCGCGAGGCAGCCGCCGACGGCGATCTGCATGCCCTCGTGTCGACGCTTGACCCCGGCGAGATGCCCGAGGTTCCCGTAGAGCTTGTTGTCGGCGTTCTCCCGCACGGCGCACGTGTTGATGACGACGATGTCGGCCTCCGCGCCCTCGGCCGACACGTAGCCGGCCGCCTCCAGCGAACCGGTGAGCCGCTCCGAGTCGTGCACGTTCATCTGGCAGCCGTACGTGCGGACCTCGTAGGTACGCGGCCGCCCGGCGGCGGGAGGGACGGCGACCCGGACGTGCTCGGAGACGGTGCTCATGGTGAATCGATCCTACGTGCGGCGGGGCCGGCCGGCCTCCGGCGGGCGGGTCAGCGGAACCGCACGCGGGAGGATCCGCGCCGGGTCGCGAGGGCGGCCTTCGCCGCGTCGCGGACGACTCCCCCGCCGTACCCGCGGCGCATGAGGAACGACGTGAGCCGACGCTCCGCCGTCTCGTCGTCGTAGGACGAGAGCTGCCCGACCCGCTTCATGGCGACCTCGGTGGCGCGGGCGAGCTCGTCGTCCGGCTGCTCCGCCATGGCCTCCTCGATCACGAGGGGGTCGAGCTTGCGGCGGCGCATCTCCATCTCGACCGAGCGGCGGCCGAGGCCCTTGCGGTCGAGGTGCGTGTGCAGGATCTGCTCGGCCAGCGCCGCCTCGTCGATGTACTGGAGGGAGACGTAGCGCGCGAGGGTCTCCTCCGCGATGTCGGGATCGATCTCCGCTCCCGCGAGCACCTCCCGGGCCTCGACGAGCGAGAGTCCACGACCGCGGAGCCGGTTCGCGAGGACGTTGTCCGCCCGTCGACGCTGCCGCTCGGGCGTCCGCTCGGCGGTGCGCTCCTCCTCCGCCTCGGCCTCGCGGCGCTCGTCCTCCACGCGGTCCTCCTCCAGCCGGAGCATGTCCTGCCGGTAGGCCTCGTCCTGCTCGGCCTTCTCGCGCGCCCGGGCCGCCCGCTCCTCCTCGGCCCGCCACGCCGCGGGCGTCTGCTCCGCCGGAGCGGTCGGCTCGTGCCCGGCGGGCGCGGACGCGGGCGATGCGGGATCCGCTCCGCGGGCCGCCTGCGCCTCGGCCTCCGCGAGCACGCGGCGCGCCTCGGCGATCCGCTCACGTGCCGCCAGCGCCCGCCCCGCCTCGGACTCGTCGACCGCCGCCCCGATGGTGACGATGCCGTCGACCTCGGTGACGGTGCGGCCACGGGCCGGATGACCGGCCGAGACGGGCGGATTCGCCGGCTCCTCGACGGCTCCTGTCGGCTCCGCCGGAGGCCGCGCCGCGGCGCGCCGCGAGCGGCGGTCGGCGAGCGACGCCACGGGGGCGACCTCGTCCGGTCCGGGGCCGGAGCCCTGCTCGGTCTCGGAAGGGAATCTGACCATGGTGCGTCCGTCCTGGGTGGGTCGTCCGTCGCTCACGCGGGTCGGAGCGGCGTACGAGCCGGAGTCGTGCGGGAGGCGGGGCGCATCGGTGCGATGCACCCCGCCGGTGTGCGCCGGGTCAGGCGCTCTTGCGGGCCGATGCCTTCGGCGCCACGGCGGCCACCGGAGCCGGAGCGGCATCCGCGGGCGCCTCGGCGACGGCGTTCGGGTCCTTCACGAGGCCGAGCTTGACCTTGATCTTCTGCTCGATCTCCGCGGCGATCTCCGGGTTGTTCAGGAGGTGCTTGCGCGAGTTCTCCTTGCCCTGGCCGAGCTGGTCGCCGTCGTAGGTGTACCAGGCACCCGACTTGCGGACGATCTCGTGCTCGACGCCGAAGTCGATGAGGCTGCCCTCGCGGGAGATGCCCGTGCCGTAGAGGATGTCGAACTCCGCCTGCTTGAAGGGCGGCGCCATCTTGTTCTTCACGACCTTGACCCGGGTGCGGTTGCCGACCGCGTCGGTGCCGTCCTTCAGGGTCTCGATGCGGCGGATGTCGAGGCGCACCGAGGCGTAGAACTTGAGCGCCTTGCCGCCCGCGGTGGTCTCCGGGCTGCCGAAGAACACGCCGATCTTCTCGCGCAGCTGGTTGATGAAGATCATCGTGGTCTGCGTCTGGTTGAGCCCGCCGGTGAGCTTGCGGAGCGCCTGCGACATGAGGCGCGCCTGGAGGCCGACGTGCGAGTCGCCCATCTCGCCCTCGATCTCCGCGCGCGGCACGAGCGCCGCGACGGAGTCGATGACGACGAGGTCGATGGAGCCCGAGCGCACGAGCATGTCGGCGATCTCGAGGGCCTGCTCGCCGGTGTCGGGCTGGGAGACGAGGAGGGCGTCGATGTCGACGCCGAGCTTCTTCGCGTACTCCGGGTCGAGCGCGTGCTCCGCGTCGATGAAGGCCGCGATGCCTCCGGCACGCTGCGCGTTGGCGATGGCGTGGAGGGTGAGCGTGGTCTTTCCCGACGACTCCGGACCGTAGATCTCGACGATGCGGCCGCGCGGGAGCCCGCCGATGCCGAGGGCCACGTCCAGCGCGACGGAGCCGGTCGGGATGACGGCGACGGGCGCGCGCTCGTCGCTGCCCAGGCGCATGACCGAGCCCTTGCCGAACTGACGGTCGATCTGTGCGAGCGCGGTCTCGAGAGACTTCTCGCGGTCTGCGGATGATGCCATGGGGTGCTCCTCGTGTCGAAGGTGGGTTGCCTGCAGGCTGTCGCTCCGATGCCGCGGGCTGCGGGATCCGGTGCCGACAAGGCGACGGGTGATCTCCGCGAGGTGCACGTTATGCGGCGCCGCCGACATCGCTGCCGGAGGGGCCGGACCTGTGCAGTCCGCGCTTCGAATCGCTCCTGTGGGGAGACTACGCGCGTTCGAAGGGATATTCGAACGACGCGCCGCGTGTCGCGATCGCGTCGCGGGATCCGCGGCGGGGCGACCCGGCGGGTCAGGCCCGGGGCTCGGGGACGCCGGCGCCGTTCCAGCGCGCCCGCGGGACGTCCTGCGCACGGCAGAGCGCGAGCCACACCTCACGGGCGGGGGTGCCGTCCTTCAGCGCCTGGGCGCACGTGCGCCCGCCGAGCTCCCCGAGGACGAGGTCGGCCACGAGGACGGGGCCGTAGCCCGCGCCGAACTCGTCGGCCACGGCCCGCTGGAACTCGCTCAGTCGCATGCCCTCACGCTACCCGCTGCGCTCCGCGCCTCCGCCCGCCGGGCGCTCCACCCGGACGACGACGCCCCGCCCGTCGCGAGGACGGGCGGGGCGGGAGGTCGTGGATCCGGAGGACCTCAGCGGGCGACGAGGTCGCTGTCGAAGCCGGCGACGAGCTCGTCCGGGATGGTGTCGGGGATGGGGTTGAGCCCCTCGATGACGGCGAGGCGGTCGCCCACCTCGCGCATGATGACGGAGATCGGGGTGTCGAGCGCCTCGGCCACGGAGGCGAGGATCTCGCTCGACGCCTCCTTCTGCCCCCGCTCGACCTCGCTGAGGTAGCCGAGCGCGACGCTGGCCTTGCTGGCGACCTGTCGGAGCGTGCGCCCCTTCTGCAGGCGGAAGTCCCGAAGGACGTCGCCGATCTCCTGACGGACTAGAACCACGGGACCCTCCTCATTTCGCCTGGTGCCTGATCGAACCGGAGGTCCGGGGCTGATGCGAGAGCATCTGGCCGAGGACCCAGGCTAAGCAGGGGCACTGGGCGTTGCTTGTGAACCTGCTTACGGCAACGCGGGTCGTCCATCAGATGTTCCCACCGGATCCGAGCGCGTCGGCGAGGACCCGGAGCGCCTCGTGGACGACCCCGGCGCGCACCTGCTGCCGGTCGCCGTCGAGGTGCAGGGGGATGGCGCGGGAGTCTCCGTCGAGGGACAGTCCCACGAACGCCGTGCCGGGGGCCTGGCCGTCCTGCGGATCGGGACCCGCCGCCCCGGTGGTGGAGACGCCGACGTCCGCGGGTCGCCCGTCCACCTCGCAGGTCTGGCGCACGCCGCGCGCCATCTGCCGGGCGACGTCGGGGTGCACGGCTCCGTGCACCGCGAGGATCGACGACTCGACGCCGAGGAGCGTCCGCTTGAGCGCGGTGTCGTAGGAGACGATGCCGCCGGTCAGCGCGCGCGAGGCGCCGGGGACGCCTACGAGGGCCGCCGTGAGGAGCCCTCCCGTGAGCGACTCGGCCACCGCGAGGCGCCGACCGCTCGCCACCAGGGCGGCGATGACGCGCGCGGCGAGCTCCTCGTCCGTGGCGTCCATGGCGTCCACCGGATCGACGACGCCCGTCACGACGAGCGCTCCGCCCGCAGCGCATGCCGCATGTAGTCGAGGCCCGAGAGCACGGTGAGGATGAGCGCGATCGACATCAGCACCGTGTTCACGACGTGCATGCCGTCGCCCACGACATCCCAGAGCGGCAGGAGCGCCACGCTGATGGCCACGGCCTGCGCGACCGTCTTGAGCTTGCCGCCGCGCGACGCCGCGACCACGCGATCGCGGAGCACGGCGAAGCGGTAGGCCGTGATGCCGAGCTCGCGGACGAGGATGACGATGGTCACCCACCACGGCAGCTCGCCGAGCACCGAGAGCATCACGAGCGCGGCGCCCGTGAGCACCTTGTCGGCGATGGGGTCGAGGAGCTTGCCGAGGTCGGTCACCAGGTTGCGGCTGCGGGCGATGTGCCCGTCCACGCCGTCGGTCGCGATGGCCACGATGAAGAGCGCCGCGGCGGCGTACCGCAGCGGGCCGTCGGCGCCGCCGTCAGCCGCGAGCAGCACGACGAAGACCGGGGCCAGGAGGATCCGCACGACGGTGAGGATGTTCGCGACGTTCCACGGGCTCGCGGGCGAGTCGCCCGCCCGCCACACGCGCGGTGCGCCCGTGCCGTCCGCGCCCCGGGCGCTGCGCTCGACCATGGGTCAGTCCCTCCCCGTGAGGCCCCAGGCGTCGCTGTCGCCCTCGGCCTCCACCTGCTCGTACGCGTCGAGGTCCTTGTGCAGCGGATCCGACGGGTAGCGGTTCCCGTCGTCCGTCTCGGCGCCGCCCGCGGCGGGCGCGGCCGGAGCGGCCGGTGCCGCCGGCGTCTCCCCCCGCAGGGTCGCGAGGACTCCCGGGAGCTGCTCCGCGGACACCAGCACGTCGCGCGCCTTTGATCCCTCGGACGGGCCGACGATCTCGCGGGCCTCGAGGAGGTCCATGAGGCGGCCGGCCTTGGCGAAGCCCACGCGGAGCTTCCGCTGCAGCATCGACGTGGATCCGAACTGCGTGCTGACCACGAGCTCGGCGGCCGCGAGCAGCACCTCGAGGTCGTCGCCGATGTCGGCGTCGATCTCCTTCTTCTCGGCGGCGACCGCGACGTCCTGCCGGTACTCGGGCCGCGCCTGGCGCGTCACGTGCTCGACGACCTTGGCGATCTCCGCCTCCTGCACCCACGCGCCCTGCACGCGGACCGCCTTGTTGGCGCCCATGGGGAGGAAGAGGCCGTCGCCCTGGCCGATGAGCTTGTCGGCGCCGGGCTGGTCGAGGATGACGCGCGAGTCGGTCATGCTCGACACCGCGAACGCGAGGCGCGACGGCACGTTGGCCTTGATGAGGCCCGTGACCACGTCGACCGACGGGCGCTGCGTCGCGAGCACGAGGTGGATGCCGGCGGCGCGTGCGAGCTGCGTGATGCGGACGATGGAGTCCTCGACGTCGCGCGGCGCGACCATCATGAGGTCGGCCAGCTCGTCGACCACCACGAGGAGGTAGGGGTACGGGCGGAGCGTCCGCTCGCTGCCCTCGGGGAGCACGATGGACCCGCTCGTGACGGCCTTGTTGAAGTCGTCGATGTGGCGGAAGCCGAAGCTGGCGAGGTCGTCGTACCTCATGTCCATCTCCTTCACCACCCACT
>Ga0265798_10008708_pt1 | contig 12860 bp, 14 predicted proteins | sample P3T30metagenome_FD_192430 | JGI IMG/M metagenome (GOLD analysis project Ga0265798, IMG submission 192430) | Plant litter microbial communities from East Loma Ridge, Irvine, California - P3 T30 | ecosystem: Environmental > Terrestrial > Plant litter > Unclassified | place: USA: California...
TTGCTCTTGCTCTTGCTCTTGCTCTTGCTCTTGCTCTTGCTCTTGCTCTTGCTCTTGCTCTTGCTCTTGCTCTTTCTTCTGAACCAGTCTCCTCAATACAGACCCGCCGCCCACACCTCCTCCATACACGCTCTTTCCCTGTGCCTGTGTCTGCATTCCAGCCATCATATTAGGCAAGTTCAGCGCCTCCCAAAGCAAAAAGGTGCTAGGTTTCCATTCGGAGAATACATTTTGTATGCGTGTGTATGTTGCTGTTGTTGTTGTTGTTGTTGTTGCTGTTGCTGTCGACAGTGTTTGTGTCGTGCCATTTACAACAACCACCAACCCTCCAGTCTTGGCTCGAATGACAAGCAATAAGACTACTACCAGTACTACTAGTGCGAGACAACGTATCCGCCGTTTTCTTGACAAGTCTATGCTATTCCCTGTTTTGCTTGCACGGCCGTAGAAACCTTGGTACCGGGTCGCTGGGTACGCAGGCGTAGGTTGCGCGTGGTTTTCGTAGTGCAAGTCATGTGGAGACTGCGGCGAGGACGCGGGACATGGGCAAAGGCATTTGGAGCGTGGAGTGGGAGTTGGGAAGCAAGTAGAAATTGAAGAGGACATGGCTGCTAGGACGAGTGCATCGACTGTTGTCGTGTGTTTTGTGGAGATGCGGTGGTGTAGCATTTGTATTGTCGAGTTTTGCAAAAGGGGGCGATGGGTCAAGGCTGTCGTGAGCAAGGCAAGCAGAAGACGACGAAAACGAACAATGGGCAGGAACAATTGTAAGAAGAACAATCTTTTTACCTACACAATAGCGAGGGAGTTGGAGGGAGCAAGGGAGGCAAGAGGTAAGAGAAATACGTCTCAGCCACAACCACATTCCTCTCCAATGTATGCACACCAAGAATGCAAACTTTGGAAGACATCTCAAGAGTTCTAGATGGGATTGTCCGAAATCGTACTATTACACATACATCATCCCAACCCTTCTCCACTCCCGCTCAAAGCAACAAACTAATGCCATTATGCCAAGACCAGAAAAAAAGCGGGCTGAAGACACAGAGTGGTAGGAAATCTCGACTTTTTCCTAAACACACACACACACAATCGCTTCGACATTGTCAAAAGTAGGTAATATCATCAATCAATCCATCAGTCGAATATGCACCATGTAAATGAGCAGAAAAATTGCAAAGTGCAAAGGAAAAGGAAAAAGACAGGATGAGAGAGAGAGAGAGATGGGTATGTATACATGTCGATCTTTCATGAACAAGAATATTCAAAGAGTCCGTATAAGAGAGACGGAAAGATGCGTGTGATGAGTCGCTTGCAAAAAAAAAGAAAAAGAAAAACTACATGACCGCTCAATGTTACTGTTCCTTTGCCTGCTGGATGCTTGCCGAAACCATGACTAGCTAAGCGAGTGAAACTCTAAAGGCAGATTAACTGAAACTTTAAGAAACCGAAATTAAGCATGGGGAATGAGTAAGCGGGAGAGAGAAAAAAAAAGAAATAAAGGGCTGCGCGGATCGCAATCATAACGCGACCGCCGTTGCCGTGCTATCGTGCTTGTGCGGGTCGTGGTCTGTGGATTCGGCGTAGGCGAGCAAGGCTTTTGCATCGTCGAGACCAGAAATCGCAAGGCCCTTTTCGTCTTCCTCGTGAATGGTGCTTTCTTGTAAGCTTTCCTTTGCACTTCTTCGCTCAGCATCTGCAGAGGCATTTTCGTCTTCGTCCATTAGGTTCGGGGGGCGTTGGCGCATCGCACGGGCCTTTTCGAGCGAAATGGTCTTTTGCTGGTACGTCGTGGTAAAAGGCAGGGCTTCGTCCCGGTCAATGGTTGCCTTCATGAGCGCGGCCATCCACAGTCGTCCGACTGCCAGGCTGTCTACGGCGAAGTAATGTACGATTGGCTTGGTGAACTGAACGCCCTTTTGGAGGCCCGCACGCGGTGGAACAAGCTTGAAAATGAACATGCCCGATACGTCTTCTTCAAGGCCAGGGATACCCTTTGCGCTGTCCGTGGATGCAGTTGTTTGTAATGTAGCGTTTTGGGGCGATGATGGTGATGAGGCCGCGCCTGTTAGCGAGGCGTGAAGTCCAGCCATTCTCTCATTGTTTGCTGGCAGCACACGATGCGATGATATATCGATGAGACCCTTTTCTTCCGTGTCGTTTTCCGTGTAGTAGTAGGCCAGACGTCGGCCACGTAGCACAAACAGACGGCTTTTCCACGTCGTCATAAGACTCGACGACTTCTTCTTCATCCAGCCGCTGTAGTCGCAGTTCTCCATGGCTTCCTGGGGGGTAATCTGCAGACGGCCCTTGAGATATGCGCTCGTGCCGTGTTTCTTAGCCTTTTTCCGCCCATCCTTGGCTCCTCGCTTGCTTGCGTCGACCTTTTCGAGCTCGAAGCTCTTTGATAGTGAAGTGCCAGACGGTGTACTAGAGCCCGTCCGCGATGGCGACTGCATTGGCGAGTCCTTGTTCGGAGAGCTGGCGTCTGCGGTGTTGATGTGAGCCTTTTCTCCGCCCGTGATTGCGTCTGATATGGCACGCAGACCCCTGGATTGTGATCCCTTCTTGCTGCTAAAGAAGGAACGAGAGTGTGTTTGGGCAGCTGGTGAAGGTGATGCACGGCCAGTGCTCGACGTCTCGCTACCCGGGATGTGCGGCGAGTTTGCAATGGCATCGATGCTGTGTGTGTCGTAAGCGAGCTTGGTGACGGTTGGATGCATGTCGCTCGTTGGCTTGAGAGGGCGGACAAAGTCAAAGGCACTGGAGCTGCGGTCGCTCTTGATGCTGGTGCCGTAGTACTGCTTTGCGGCGGCTGAGACTGGACTATGTTGCAGAGCTGAGTCTGCACTGCCGATCCTGCTATGGCGTCGATTGTAGGACAGACGTCGCCCAGCGTCTGTGGCGTAGCTGGCGGTCCGCGAATGACTCGGGCTATCTTTCTTGCGCAAAACGTTCCTGCTCTTTCGGTTGTCAACCTCACCGCCCGAGAAGTAGCCCCTGTCGAGCTCTGACGTGGCTAGCCCAACTTCGTTGGGGTCGAATGCGATTCCATTGGTACTCGAGGCATGCGTGTGATGTGAGGAAGACGGTCTTCTTGGCTCTTGCTGGGGGTTGGCCGAAGTTCCCATGGTCCAGTTGCGGTCAAACGAAGGCATTTTCTTGTGCGAGGTGGGCGATGCAGACGAGGGTACCTTGATGACACGGTGGGCATTGGGGGCCGTGGAAGTGTGGTTCTGGTTGTAGTCAATGGACGAATGGCGGCGCTGGTGATGCATGCTACGGACAGAGGCAGCTGAGGGGCGAATGGGCGAGCCCATGGTGGGAGAGGCAGGCGTATGTTGAATAAGTGGGGATGTGGCTTCGATAGTGGAAGATCGGCCTGCAGATGAGGCTGCACGCGGGATGTGCTGGCGGCTAGTGCTGCCACGAGAGCCCATGCCTTCACGCAGGGTGGGTATTCGAGGCAGGACGGCGCCCGTGGAGGCGGCTCTGTTCCTTCCAGGCTCGGCGGGAAAGGGTTCTGGTTCGGCGAGGGTGGGCATTGTTTGGGCGAGCTGGGCGGCTTCCTTTGCGCTCTTGACCTCTGATTGGAGCGCATTGATCTTCATCCAGGTGCGCAGGCGTGGACCCATGGGACCCAGGTCGAACTCTTGCATGAAGATGAAGTTGCGGTCGACGCCCAGCAGCGCCTCGCCGTCAATGTCTTGGTCGCGGAAGACGTTGCAGTGCTTCTTCTCCACGCCCACATCCTCGAGATAGTCGGCCACGCGGGCGGGCGACCATGTCTTGACCTCTTCCTCGGTGTGCCAGTTTTGGTCCTCCTCGTCGTCCGTCTCCTGGCCGTTGATGTAGGACAGGCGGTGGTGGCTGCTGTATTCGCTACCCGAGTCGTTTGTGCGCAGTTCCCTCCCGACGGCGCTGTGGCGCGGCGTGTTCATGCCGGTAATGTGCTCGTCGATGACGCTGAGCGTCTCATGCATGACGGGGCTTCCTATGGGCTCAGGGTCGGGCGGCGCCTCGCCGTTCAACGTCATGCTAATGCTGCGCTGGCCATTCTGCACCGACGCCCTGCGCGCAACTTCGGTTCCCGAGCCAATGTGAAGCGGCTCAGTGGGCGTCGACTTCAGGGGAGGAGGGGCACTCGTGGCAGCTGGTGGCTGCGCGGCCACGGCGGCTGGTTCAGAGAGGGCCATGCCGGGCGGACCCAGCAACTTGTCGTCGTGCGAAGACTTTTGCGAGGGATTGCGCGAGAGCATCGTGGGGATGGGCGTGGGCTTTGGTGCCGGGCGCGTGTAGACTGGCAAACATTAGCGAGCATACACCACACGCACACATGGACGTGTAGCGACGAAAGCATGTAGACATGAAAGCTAGTACGCTTGTACACTGGCACATACCTTCGGGAAAGAGGCCATTTTCGCCCGTCTCCGTGTTCTTGCCCAGGAACCAGCCATCGCCAAAGTCGTCGTCGCGCTCAATCAGCTCGATGCGGTCCCCTCGCCGCAGGCTCAGCTCATCCGGGCTCCTGGCCAGAAACTCATCTGCAACTCCATGTCAACACGGGGGCCCTTGCAATGCGCAACGCTCGTCCTGATGCATCACGGCGGGGCGGAGGGGAGGGGAGGGGAAACCTACGCACTACGACGAGCGTGTCGCCGGGCCGGCAGCTCTCGGTGTGGGAGCGTTGGGCCATGCTTGCCAGGTGCAGACAAGACGGGGGCGGGCGGGTCGTGGTTGCAGCGCTTCAGGCACGCTGGTGGGCGGTCGCATCCAAGAGGGCGGGCAGTCAGCTGTCAGTAAAGCTTCATCTCGTAGTTGACCTGTACGAGTCGGCGTCGGCGTCGGCGCTGGCGCGGTGGGTGGGCGGGCCTGTCTCGGACTCCCGAAGGCTGGGGACGCTTCTTCCCGAAGGCTGGCGGGTGGAAATGTATGTGTGCACGGCAAAGTGAATCAAACGCAGAGGGCAGAAGGGAGAGGGGGGGGGAGAGGGGTGTCGTTATCGTGGCTTGCTATATTTGGGTGGTGCGAGTGAAGACGGCGACGGCGACGGCGACGGCGACGGCGGGCGGCCAGCGCCAGCGCCAGCAGAGCCACGGACTAGCCCCAAGTGCCTGGGCTGGGCGTGTGGATATTAATTGTGGCCGACTTGTGTGCCACAGCAGCACATGACTTGGCTTGAGAGATGCACAATCTCAATCTTGCACTCAATCTGCTTGCGGCCGTGGACGCGCAGGAGCAAATGGGCCCGAGCATCAAAAAACGAGTCGTGCTCGGTAGGTAGCTCTGCAGCAGCGATTGCAGCAGGCCAGCCCCAAGCCCCAAGCCCCAAGCCGTCCGCACTGCGACAATGGCAGATGCAGCCGTGGTTCGCGAATCTTCGCCCATGGCCACACGGCGTCGCCATCGTCGTCCGTGCGCTGGGGGTGGTCAACAACGACTCCCGCATTCCCTCTCTCGCGCCGCCGTCGAGCAGCCAAGTGCAGTAGTCGCCGTGCGCCATGACCCCGCCCCGCCCGACGATACGAACTGCGCATACTGGTGTACGAGATGAGATGATCACCCTTGCCATACTACCCATACCCAGCATACGTCAGCCGACGTAGCCGCATTGGCCGTCCCAGCCAGGTACCTACAGCGCCATGGTACTCAACCAACAGACCCCACCCGACAATGACACGGCCCGGGCCCTCAACTATGCGCTGGGCAACCTCGGTGGCAGGCAAAAGAGCTGGATGCTACCGCCTGGAGGTGACGGAGGAGGAGCAGGAGGAGGAGCAGGAGGAGGAGGAAGAGTAAGAGCAGGAAGCGCTGCGCCCATGTCTTCGCCCATCGATCCCGCCCATCTCACCACAAACCCTCTCCCGTTCACTGTACGCGGTCGCGGAAGGCCTAGGAAGAAGCCCGTGCTGTTTCCCACCATCGAACCGCCAGATAGGCGACAGTCTGAATCTGCCTCCAACTCGACGTCGCCCCAGCTCGCAAACATGACGGTCCGCCACAACAGCGCCAGCCATGGGCCATCGGCCGCCAACGACTTTCCCTCTCCCGCCCCGAGCGAAGAGAACATGGGCACGGCTGCTCTGCCTACTACCACCGCACCTCCCACGGACATGTGCAGCCTTGGCACGCTTCGGCCGACCAACGCCGCACATGCACCCTTGGAAGCCGTCTCCATGGACGCAATACACAGCGAAGGCCTTGCGGACGGCCAAATGCCGTTGCCGCAGTTGCCACAACCACAACCGCCCCCACGGCCCTTGTCTCGAGCACCGCTACACCAACCCTCTCCTACTGTCACTGTCGCCCAGAATGACCCAGTTCAAACGCCACAAGCTACGCCACAATCAGCCTCTACAAACACCTACGACTGGTATACCGCGCATGAATGTCGCCTCATGTTGGATGCCTTCCGTCCTCCTCCATGGGCAACGAATCCCCTCAACGAAACGAGACTGGCAGTTCTACGTGATGCTGTTGAACAGGCCGACTGGTCCTATCTTATCATGCATCAGTACTACTGCATGCTTACTCTATGCCCCAACAAAGTACCACCGTATGTGAGGTCACTACCAGACTTGGATGTCGCCATCTTTGTCATGGACCGAGTACTTAATAGAAATGCGTTGCTGTCTTCTGCTTACCTGGAATTCTTCGCAGCCTTTCCTTACCAAGTTGATTATCTAGTCTCACGGTGGCCACAGATGTTCAAGTACCAGACAGAATGTTTCTCAAAGTTTGTCTGTCGCTCGGCCAATGTTGCACTGTTAAAGCAGACTTGTAAAAGACGCGCGTGTCCTCCACTTGCGCGAGAACTTGCCGTCAGCCTTCGAATTCACTCTCCCATCTTTCAGCGGCTCTTATTCACCTGTATGCTGCGCATCGTTTGGCACGACAGGATGGATCCTAGTAACATGACCAATTTTGAGAATCAAGCAGTTGCCATCTTTCAACAGGACCAGGCCCGGCTTTGGGCACAAACTTCTGCGTCGTCTGTGCCCCCAATAACACCAGCCGTATACGATGCTTATGCTTCTGCCTTGAGACAGCTAGCCGAAACATATTTATTGGCCAACCAGCAAGATGCTGCCTCCCCGCAGCAGCAGCAGCAGCAACAGCAGCAACAGCAGCAACAGCAGCAACAACACCAACTACAACTACACCCGCAACAACAGTATAGTCGACAACATCAGCCCCAACAAACACAGCAACAGCAACAAACACAGCAACAGCAACAGCTGCTGCAGCTACAACAAGAACAAATGCGCCACCAGAACCAGTCGCAACCAGCACTGCCACGGCCATCTTCAATTTCACAATCGCAGGCCCATCAACAGCAGTCCCCTATGACTCCTCACTTCCAAGTGCAGTCGCCGTTCAATCTTCTGCCTCAATCGCTATCATCTCCATATCTTCAGATTGAAGCCCAGCACCCCATAAATACCCACGTTCAACCGCTTCAACCTGCAAATCCCCAGATTCAAGCTCAAGAGACTGCAGGTTCCCAGTCTCAAACACCACAGCCTGCGAGTCCCCAAGTTCAACCGCAACAAACTGCAAGTCCCCGGGTTCAAGCGCCACAAGTTTCAAGTCCTCGGTTTCAAGCCCAACACCCACAGCCATCTACAAACACACACGCTCAACAGCAGCACAGCAACCCAACATCCCTTGGCAACCCCATTCAAATGCCTCCGCGTCTCAATACATCGCTTCATCCCCATTCGGCGCAGGCTGCCCCCCCGCAGTCCCGTGCCCCCCGTCGGCCTTCTGCACCGTCTTTGCAAGCTCCGCGAGGTTTGCCACAGCAATCGGTACCGCGGCAACAGCCACAAGGAACACCTTTACTTCCTGCACCTAGATGGCTACAACCTCAACAGCGAGAACCCGTTCCTGTGCGCTTTAGTCTGCATCAAGCTCATCTTCAGAGCCCAGTACTCCGCACAAAGTCCATTTCACCACCTTGTATTTCATCACCTCTCTATATCTTTCAGCAGGGTTTCATCAAGCGTCCTGCGCGACCATCGCAGCCAGGCCGTTCAATGGAGACGTGGACCTTTACTCTATCCCATGATGACATACAGACGCTTCCACAAACCAGCAGCGTCGCAGGCGGGCCCGTCACTAGGGACATTGACGAGAACAGCAAATTTGCCCGCCTGCGCTGCATTAAATGGGACGAGACTGAAGATCCAACAGAGGAAGCTTGGGCAGCCTCCGATACAAAGTGGATCCCACGCTCCTACTTCTCATTGAACGGCCTGCCGCTTGAACAGCGCAAGAAAATCCACCACGGCAAAGACATGCCCATTGACTTCACACACCTCCTGCGCGAAGGCGAAAACACGCTAGAGTTCACAGTCCTGACGCGTCCCTCGGACACGTCACACCAAAAGTACCTCCTCGCCGTCGAAGTTATGGGCGTCGCCTCTTACGACGCTATCAAAGAACGCTTGTTCAATGAAAATTTTGTCCCCGCCGATGTAGTCCTAAATGGCATCAAACGCCAACTCGCCCCTTCGGCCAACAACGACGAAATTGCCTTGCTCTCCGAAAGCACTCTCAGCATCACCCTCTTCGACCCTTTCTCCCAGTCCAAATACTGCGACATACCCGTCCGCAGCAAAGCCTGTCCCCACAACGACTGCTTCGATCTCCAAATCTTTCTCACCACCCGCGCACGCAAAGGCGACGCTTCAGTCGCGGATCAGTGGCGCTGTCCTGTGTGCAGAGGCGATGCGCGACCCCAAGCCCTCATCTTGGATGGCTTTGTGAAGCAGGTTTGCGAGCAGCTTCACAGCATGGGCCTAAGCAATACGAGGGCTATTGTTGTGAGTAAAGATGGGACTTGGAGACCCAAGAAGGAGATTAGGGAGGGCGTTAGTGATGATCCGCCTACTCCCATGGAGAGGGAGAGAAACAGCGAGAGAAGGAGTATTGTTCCGGCTGATGTGGAGATTATTGATTTGAGTGATTAGTATTGGCTGGGCGTTTTGATATTTGGCACTTTAGCATGTGCAGGGGTGTGTATGTGCAAGACCCTCTTTGGGTTCTTGTAAGAAGAAAAAATGAGCTTACAGTATTTAGACGGGGTGTTCTCTTTTTTTTTTCTTTTTTTTTTCCTTTTCCGTGGTGAACGGACACGGCCAGGATTTGGCGAAATTGGTGGATCATCAATGTTTTGATTTGATCAAGCGAGATGGAGCTATATACCCCTAATGTTTACTTTTCCTTTTCCTCTTTTTTTTTCCACCCCCACACTCTTCAAACTTCACATCAATTGTTAGCGATTGCTTTTAGACAACAAGCCGTGATTACATGCTAACGGCAACCCTAGCTTTCTTTCCTTTCTCTCTCTCTACATGTATTATTTTATTTTATCGATGTTATCCGCTACATGTATTATAGGTATCCAAGCTTTTGTAACGCTTTGAACGTAGTAGAGTATTAGACAAAGATGGCCTTGTACAGTTGTACTGTCATCGACAAGTAAGTGATGGATCACCACCACATTTCCATCGCTTTTTTTTGTGTAGGTGAGAGAATGTGTTTGGATTTGGATTTGGTACGCTGCGGTATATAAAGCCAACTTTGAATGCTTATATATATGTATTCCTAATGTCTATGGATGGGTATATGGTCTAAATTAAACAAAAAAACTTTGGGTAACGGACAGCAACGTTCTCCCCCCCCGTTATGATTGCTCATCAACGAAGTAAACATCTCCCGTCCTATCCATTGCTATCGTGAGCGCCGTGCCCTCTGACTCGGTTCTTACAATGGTTCGTGATGTTGAGTCGTAGATTGAAAACGTCTACATCCCCCATTTCTCTCTCTCTCTCTCTGTCTTTCGTCATCTTCTCGCCTCTCAACTTACCATGATCATCTTACCAAACCCACTCATCCGTCCCCATCATCAAACACCAATCGTACACTTCTCCTCGCCATCTCGCGACTCTCCACCGTCGAATCCGCCAACCACCACAATCTTCCGTCGCCATCACCTCCTCTGCTCCCGCCTCTACTTGCTCCTCTACTCGGCCCCCGAGAGCTTCGGATTGGCCTCTCTCCGCCCCCAACCCCGCCAACCCCACTATCTTCCCTCCCGAGCTCCATCCTCCCCTTCTCCTTCTCCCCACTCCCACCCAGCATACCGTAAACGCCCAAATCATGCCAACTAGGGAGTTTTGCCCCACCCTCTACATCTCTTAGTAGTGCTGGGACCCGTCCCAAATCCATTGCCTGGTCCAGCACAACAGACGCAACTTGTTCAATCTTCGCTGCTAGGAGCTGCCATGCGCGACCGTGGCCGCGCGACCCAACCGACGAATCGTGTGTGGGGCATGAAGCGCACACATACGCCTTCAAATACGCATGAGCCATTTCATGGAGGAGGGTCGCTATGCGAGCATTCGTCGAAGTGCTCGCGCGATTTCTGCTCGGCTTTTCCGCATCTCCGGCATCACCATGTGCATGTTGTCCACGCCATATACACGGATGTAAAAGAAGCTGCGTTCCGACGACTGGGTTGAAGAAGCTTTTGCCAAAACAATCTGTGCTCTTTTCGCTCAGGTAGCTGAAGCCTGCTGTCAGTGTCGCGTTGTGCGGTGGGACGCAGCCGTTGAAGAAGACGGCGTTGAGGTGTGTGAAGAGGGTGTTTAGCTGCCGTGTCGAGAGCGTGTGACGGAGATTTGGACTGCTTAGGTGTGGTTGCCAGGTCGTTAGGATGGCGCGTAGTTGCTTGACCGCTGGTGTGGGTGATGCGGACGGGTGGATATATGTCGCGTCTAGCCATGCGATGTGGTGGCGGACGAGAGACATGGCTTCATATGTGCCATGGAAGGCGAGATCGAGATGCGGCCCTACTGCTGCGTTCTTCAATTGGGGCTGTGTTAAGAAGCCACATTTTGAGGACCGAGTTTGCGTGCCTGGCAGGTCGCGAATGGTACCGTGTGAGGCCGCGGTACTGATTTTGTAGTATTTCGGGGCGCATTCATCGCAGTTGCAAAAGACGTCCTCGTCTTGGACTCTTTGTTGGAGGTCGCGGAGTGTGCGAGGGGGGTCAGGTTTCGATTGTTGCTCTGGTTGCTCTTTCTTGTTTGCTGTTGGCGCTGGACGTTTGAGGATGCGGTCCTCGATGAAAGAGAGCTTTGGATCGAGCGCGATGAGCGGCTCGAGGAAAGGGAGGACATTCTGCCATCGCGAGGCACCGTGACATGTTTTGCCTTCGTGTTCGTGATGGGAATCTGTGGTATTCTCCTCCTCCTCCTTCTTCTGCTTGCGCCTACCGAGGAGGAATTTCGCGATGCGTCGGACTGGATGGAGACGCCGCCTCTTCTTCTCCACAGTATTGTGTGCGCCGGGTGTTTCAGCGGCTGATGATTTCCCCATGGGGGCGGTGTGTTAAGAAATGGATGGTTATACTATAAAATGCTGGAAAATGCAAACATTGAAGGAAAGGAATGGAGCGAAAGGGCAGAGTCATGATAGCCGTTAGCGACACCGGAAGGCCCCATTGCACGAGGCGGTAAGGAGATAAGATTGAAGGATTCGGGATTTACAACAGGGGTCAACTCCTTCGCGATGTGCAAAGCCTTGTTGTGCACAGACAGTTCAGGATGGGTTTGGCATCGAGACGATGCTTGTGCATAAGCGCATACATTTTCTTCGTGACTGTCAGAATACGGAAGTTAACTTCCGCGTAACTCACCATTGAGTCAGGTGAGGACACCATTGAGAGTCGTGGTTCTGCGTGCGTTGTCGTCGCGCGAATTGTAACTACACCGGCCACTTGTACCGGCCCGATAGTCCAGCAGTGGATTCCAGCAGCAGGGAGCCACGTGGTGCAGTCTGGAATGTGCGCAGTTTAGAGTCCTTGGCATTGGGCCCTGAACGTTAGATGGGCCCCGTGAAACGTCGTGCACGTGCTTCCGGAATCGCGGCATGCTGCCGAGTCAGTGTCAAAGACGCGGATAGCGCGCACTTTGTGTCCGGCGTGGTCGAACAATTGGAATTCCACCTCGCTTGCGGCAAGCCGTCTGATTCCGATGTGGCAATCCTATATTACCAGGCCTTTTGCTCGAGGTTGGAGATTTGAATGGGGCGCAACCATGGCGTGCGTGGAAGTAAAGATGCTGTTATGCGCTAGCGTCAGATGTGAGGCATCAGGCGTGAGATGCCTTCGCGACGAGGCTTACCACGTTGACGGTATGTCTGGGGCCCCTTTGCGACAGCTAGGATCTAGTCTCCCAACACATATACAACTCCCAGCACAATCCCCACGATCCGGCTCAGGCATTTCAAACGCCGTGTAGGCGAATCCAAAATCCAAACCCACAGTAGCCTTCGCCATGGAACGTCTTTGAGACCAGTCTGATCCGCAAGCGAGCTTCGCAATGAGCTAGATTTGCGCCCACACCAGAAAAATCATGTTGCAAACTCTTTCTGCGGCTCATTCTGCCCTCCCTTTGCCAACGCCATGGCACTAGTTGAGGCAGCGTTGCATGTATATATGTTCAGGAAAAAAGAGAGATATGCCGAGCTGCCGAGAAAGCACGGCGGGGCGGCGAATTGAAGGCAATAAAACAAAGCCATTATGTTTGCTAGATAGGCTGGTTATAGTAGGTGCATATATCTCTTGCCTACAAGCAAGAAGCTCGTTGGAATCAATCATGGTAGCCGCGGAAGCCAAGAGGGCCAGAAGTTCCAAAACGTTTGTCTGAGGCGGGACAAGGCCGCAAATTCATGCGTACTCTTGAAGCAGAAATGAAGCCGTGCTCATGAGTAACCAGGACACGCCATTCGCAGTGTGTTTTTTTATGAGCGACGTGGTTGGGCGATCTGTATTCTTTTGAGGCGCTCTA